>Ga0193752_1003647_pt1 | contig 10491 bp, 10 predicted proteins | sample H1c1metaG_FD_144924 | JGI IMG/M metagenome (GOLD analysis project Ga0193752, IMG submission 144924) | Soil microbial communities from a riparian zone of the East river system, Colorado, United States - H1c1 | ecosystem: Environmental > Terrestrial > Soil > Riparian zone | place: USA: East River...
CAAGGGGCCGGAGCGCGATTCCATGCTCGCGTTCATGACGGAGGACGTGGCAGCTTTGGTCCTGAAGGACAATTACGATCAGACGCTCGCGATATCGATCGCCGAGCGGACCGCGGTCGACGACCTAGAGGCCGCGACGCGGTTCATGCGCGAACTGGGGCGCAAAGGCCGGCTCGATCGCGAGGTCGAGTCGCTTCCTGACGACGACGCGCTGAAGGCGCTCGCGCGCACGTCGCAAGGCCTTACCCGCCCCGAACTCGCCGTTCTGCTCGCCTATGCAAAGCTTGATCTCTTGGCCGACCTCGTCGAGAGCGATCTGGTCAATCATCCCTATTTCGACCGATTGCTCGTGTCCTACTTTCCCAAGCTCGCGATCGAGAATTTCGGAGCCGAGGTGGAACACCATCGGCTGGCGCGGGAGATTGTCGCGACCCAACTCGTCAACCGTCTGGTGAATTTGGCGGGCCCGCTCTTCGTGCATCGCATGCGCGAACTGTCGAACGCGCCGCAATGGTGCATCGCGCGCGCCTTCGCGCTCGCCGACGACGCCTTCGGATTGCAGGAGCTCGCGTTGCGGATCGCAGCCCTCGACCTCAAAGTGCCCGCCGCAACCCAGATTGCGATGACGGCAGATATCGCGTCTCTGCTGCGCCGCCTCGGGCTCTGGTTCATCGTGCAGCTTCCGGCAAGCGCCGCGATCGGCGAAACGGTAAGGGTCTACCGAGCCGGGTTCGAAGCGATGAGAGGCCGCTTCTCGACGTTCGTTTCGCCTTTGGAGGCGCGCCTGACGGAAGCGCGGATCGCGGAGCTCACGCGCGTCGGGGTCCCCTTGGACATTGCGGAGGATGTCGCGGTCCTGCCGCTGCTCGGCGCGACCCCCGAAATCGTGCTGCTGGCGGAAACCGAGAACGTCGCGGTGGATTTCGCGGCGCATTCCTATTTTGCGATGGGTTCGCTTATCGGTCTGGACCGGTTGCGCGCGCTCGCGGGCGAGATCGTCAGCGCCGACCATTGGGACCGGTTGGCGCTTCGGCGCATCGTCGATGATCTCTATATGGCGCAAAGACTTCTGACCGCGGAAGCACTGCAACGCATGCACCCGGAATCCGGACAGCGAGACGGCGCGGCCGCGGTGCGGTCATGGGCAAAGCTGCGTCAAGACGACGTTGAGCAAATCGCGAATTTCCTTGCTCAGCTCGAGCAGGCCGGGGAACCTTCGATTGCCAAGCTGGCGCTCGCCAACAGCCAGATCCAAAAAATCGCAGCCCAAAAACTGGCGGCCCAGGAATAAATATTATATAGTATAATCAGCTAGTTAGGTGCACGAACAGCCTTTTGACGCTCGGTGCGATTGATGGCGCGCAAGATTCCGGGAATCAATTCGCTACACTGACGTTTCCCACACGATGTCCCACGAAATCGAACTTCGCTTCTCCGTCCGCCCCGAGGACTTCGCTCGGCTTAAGAAAGCTCAACCGCGGGGCTTCGACGTGGGCCCACCGATCACCCGTCGTTTGTCTACGGTCTACTACGACACCCCGCACTTCGATTTTGCGAAAGCGGGGCTTTCGCTCCGCGTGCGCAAGAACGGCAGGCACTACGTGCAGACTGTGAAAGATGCGAGCACAGGCGCACTGGCCTCGGAGCGTGACGAGCATGAGTGCAAGATCGACTCGTCCGAGCCGGACCTGCAATCCGTTCCCGACACGGACACACGGCTGCAGCTGCAGACCATCGCGGACGGATCTCCGGTCGAACCGATCGTCGAGACCCAAATCCGGCGCACCACGCGGACACTGAAGACAGCCTCAGGCGAATACATCGAGCTGGCGCTCGACAGCGGCGAAATCCGCACTCTGTCCAATGGACGCGCGGCGATTCCGGTCAGCGAAATCGAGCTCGAACTCAAACAGGGTTCGCCAATCGCGCTCTATCAGGCCGCGCGCAAGCTTTGCCACGCCGCCCCGCTGATGATCAGCACCGAGAGCAAGGTTGAGAGAGGCTTGCGCGCCATCGAAGCCCGCGACATCGGCACGCACAAGGCGGGCCGGATGGAGCTCGAACCCGAATGCGCGGCGGAGGAAGCATTCCGCGTCACGCTGAACCATTGCTTACGGCACATTGCGCGCAACACTGGCGCCATCGCGGACGCGCGCGATCCCGAGGGCATCCACCAGATGCGCGTAGCCTTGCGGCGTCTGAGGGCCGCGCTCTCCGCGTTCGGCGATGGATTTCGCGCACCCGCTCTCGACGAACTGCGGGAGCGCGCCAAGATTCTGGCGGACGTCTTCGGCGAAACGCGAGAGCTGGATGTGTTCGCCCTAGAATTGCTTGCGCCGATCGAACAGCTGACGAACAAGCCGGGGCTGCCGCAATTGCGCCTTGCGCTGGATGAGATCCGACGCGAATGCTGGGACCGCGCCACCGACCTGATCCGCTCCGATGAGTTCACCGGTTTTGTGCTCGATCTCGCGATGGCAATCGAGGGACGTATCTGGCGCGAGGGCGCGACGTCGGAGAAGTCCGAAGAATTCCTGCGGCCGGCCCGCGCGCTCGGCGGGGAGTCTCTGGAAAAGTCGCTCAAGAAAGCGATCCGGCGCGCGAAGCGGCTCGCGGACCTCGACACCGATAAGCGACATCAGCTTCGCATCGAGCTGAAACGGCTGCGCTACACCGCGGAATTTTTCGCGCCCCTGTTTCCCGCGAAGGCGGTTACGCCGTTCCTTGAACGCCTGAGCAAATTGCAGGATCTGTTCGGCGCGTTGAACGATGCCGCCACGTCAGAACACATCTTGCGCCGCATCAACGAACACGCGGGTGCGCGCGGCGGGCCCGAACGGGCGGAAGCGGCGGCCTTCGTCGACGGCTGGCACCAAAGCCGCGTGGCGCCGACCTGGAAAAAAGCCAAGAAGCGCTGGAAGCGTTTCATCAAGGCCAAGCCGTTCTGGCACGATTAGACCGTGATGGTGGCCACGACCGGCACGTGATCGGAAGGTCTCGCCCAGCCGCGCAACTCCCGCAGGATGGCGTGATCGGACACCGCGCCTTTCAGTCCCCGACTGGTCCAGATGTGATCGAGCCGCCGGCCGCGATCCGATGCGGCCCAGTCGCGGTTGCGATAGCTCCACCAGGAATAGATCTTCTTCTCGAGCGGGATGAATTCCCTCGTGATGTCGATCCAGTCGAAGGCCTCCTTGGCGGCGGCGAGAAGCCCGGTCTCTACAGGCGTGTGGCTGACCACATCGAGCAGTTGTTTGTGGCTCCAGACGTCATTTTCGAACGGTGCGACGTTGAGATCGCCCACAAGCGCGATCGGCGCGTGACGCTTCTCGCGCTGTTTGGCGAAGCAGGTTTCCATTTCGCGCAGGAAATCGAGCTTGTGCGCGAATTTCGGATTTTGCGCCGGATCGGGAATGTCGCCGCCCGCGGGAACGTAGAAATTGTGGATCTCCAATCCCGATTCGAAGACGGCGCTGATGTGGCGGCTGTCCTCTTTGCCGCAGAAATTGAGCGACGCGGTTGAGCGGAACGGAAGCCGCGAAAGAATGGCAACTCCGTGATAGCCCTTCTGGCCCTTCACCGCCTGATGCACGTAACCGAGCGCGCGATACCGCGCCGCCGGAAACAGTTCGTCTGTGACTTTGATCTCCTGAAGGCAGAGCACATCGGGCGCGTGCTTTTTCAGGAAACGGCCGACCAGCCGTGAGCGCAGGCGGACGGAATTGATGTTCCAGGTGGCAAGTTTGATCGCGGGCATACCGTGTCAATAGCGCGATTCCCGGCGCGTTTCATCGCGAGCAGTCCGTGCGCGATGGTCACTGGCCGTGCAACCACGTGCGGGCGTTGTCCGCATCGTCGAAATAAGCAACCGTAAGCCGGTTGGGATCGGTGCGGCTGGTGACGGTGTCCACCGCGACCCGGTTGAAATAGTAACTCGGCTGGACGAGCGCAACGCGGCGCAACCCGATCTCGATGGCGCGCGGAATCCAGACTTCGTTCAGCCAATCCTGATCCGCCGCCGAGATCAGTACGAAGTCCCTGATGTCGCCCAGAAGCCGGGTCGCCTGTTTATCCTTCAGGCAGGCGAGAACCCGCTCGTTGGTTTCCCGAAACAGCGGCGTTGTGGCGTAGCCCTTCCAGATCATCACGACGCAGGCGGCCTGCTGGTCATAACCGACCGAGCAGGTGAATTCGGGATTGTGCATTGGCTGCCCTAAGTGTACTTTTAAGTACACATCAACGCGGAGCGCGCTCGTGGGTTCCACGCCGGCCATGAATCCGCGTGGCGCGCGGCGCCGCGTTGCGCTTCTCGAAGCGGCGAGAGCGGTGTTCGTAGAGCGGGACTACGCCGAAGCCACGTTGGACGACGTCATCCAACGGGCAGGCGGCTCGCGCGCGACCCTCTATAAGCAGTTTGGAGGGAAGGAAGGGCTATTTGCCGCGGTGATTGCGGACATCTGTGCCCAAATCATTGCGCCGCTCGCCGATGGCGGCGCCCATCGCCGACCTGAAGACGTGCTGCTGGCGTTTGGCCGATCGTTCATGGCGGCGATGATGGCGCCCGATGGTCTGGCGCTCTACCGCGTGGTGATCGGCAATGCCCAACGATTTCCGGAACTTGCGGCGGCAGTGCACCGGTCAGGCCCCACCGCAACCGCCGACCAGCTTGCCGCTCATATGCGCCGCTGGAAGACGCGGGGGCAGATCGATATTCCGGATCCCGACCTGGCTGCGCGTCATTTCCTGGAAATGGTCAAAGGAGATCTGCATTTCCGAGCGCTCCTGCGTATCGATCCGCCCTCACCGGAAGAGATCGATCAATGTGTGAGGAGCGCCGTAGGGTTCTTCATAGCCGCAGCAAAACATAAGTAAAATTTAACGAACATTGTTCGGGATATCGGCGATAAAAGTTACGCACGTTAATTGCGTATTAAGACCTGGATCCCTATATTGCATGTGCGAAGTCATATTGCACTGCAATGGAGATTGTCATGCTTACCGAGTTGCGTAGCTTCCGTCCCGCCGAAACCAAGGAAATCACCCCAGTCGGCGTCTGGATTTTGAGCCGGGTTCTCATCGCGACATCCACTTTGATGTTCGTGCCGTTCGTGACGTTGTTCTGGGCGAATTAGCCTTCTAGCGGCCACCTGGCACGGGGCGGACTGTCGAGCGGATCGTTTGATCCGCCGGCAAACCGCTCCAAACCGGCCCAGGCGACCATCGCGCCGTTGTCCGTGCATAGCGCTATCGGCGGCATCGCGAGCGTGAAGCCTTCCTGGATGCAGGTGGTTTGCAGCGCAGCACGAATAGCCTTGTTTGCGGCCACACCCCCAGCGGCAACAAGCGTGGGCTCACCGTCAACTACACCGAACTCTGTTCGGAACGACCGCATCGCTGACGCAATGCGGTCGACCAGGACGTCTACCACTGCAGCCTGAAAGTCGGCGGCCAGGCACGCTTTGGCTCTCTCGTCGAGCGGTCCGCGATCGGAAACGACTTGGCGGACCGCGGTCTTCAGCCCCGAGAAGGAGAAGTCGGCACCCTCGCGACCGATCATCGGCCGCGGCAGGGCGAATGTCCCCGCGCGCCCCATGCGCGCAAGGTCCTCGATCTGAGGCCCGCCCGGATAGGGAAGTCCCAGCAGTTTCGCAGTCTTGTCGAAGGCCTCGCCCACCGCATCGTCGATCGTGGCGCCGTAGAGCCGGTAGCGGCCCACCGCTTCCGCCGCCATGAGCTGGCAGTGTCCGCCCGAGATCAGCAGCAGCAGAAACGGAAATTCGAGCCCCGCCGAAAGCCGGGCCGAAAGCGCGTGCGCCTCCAGGTGATTGACGGCAATCAAGGGCTTGCCCGCCGCCAGCGCGAGCCCCTTTGCCGAGACCAACCCCACCATCACGCCGCCGATGAGACCAGGGCCGGCTGTGGCGGCCACCGCATCGACGTCAGCGAGCGTCAGATGCGCGTCGTCGAGCGCCTGAGCGATCACGCCATCGAGTACCTCGACATGGGCGCGCGCCGCGATTTCCGGGACGACCCCGCCATAGGGCCGGTGGGCGGCCGCTTGGCCCAGCACAACATTGGAGAGAATCTGCCCAGGGCCGGGCGGAAGCCCGCGGACGACCGAGGCTGCGGTCTCGTCGCAGCTCGTTTCGATCCCGAGCACGGTTAGGGGTTTTGCGGCAGCACGCATGGTTTCGATCTATGCTAGAGGCACACCGCTGTCCAATTGGTGCCATGACCCAACCTTTTATCCGCATCGCGAGCCGGGGTTCGCCACTCGCCCTGACCCAATCCCGGCTTGTGCGGTCGGAACTGGCGAAGGCGCACGACTGGCCGGAGGATGAAATTGAGGCTTTGTGCCCGATCATCGCGATCCGAACCACCGGCGACAAAATCCAGGATCGGCCGCTGGCCGACGCCGGCGGCAAAGGCCTGTTCGCCAAGGAGATCGAGGAGGCGTTGCTCGCGGGCGAGGCGGATATCGCCGTGCATTCCATGAAGGATATGCCGGCGGTCCAGCCGCCGGGTCTCGTGATCGCAGCGGTGCTCGAACGCGAGGATCCCCATGATGTGTTCATCGGGCTCGACAAGCAGACCTTCTTGCGCCTCAAGCCCAACGCGAGACTCGGGACCAGCTCTGTCCGGCGGCAGGCGCAGGCGCTGAGAATGCGCCCGGACCTTAAGATCGTCTCGCTACGCGGGAATGTCGAAACGCGGCTCTCCAAGCTCGCGCGGGGCGAGGCGGACGGTATCATGCTGGCGCGTGCTGGGCTGACGAGGCTCGGCATCAAACCGGAGGAGGCGGAGGTTCTCGCGGATTGGCTACCGGCGTTGTGCCAAGGCGCGATCGGAATCGAGATCCGCGAAGACGATCAACACGCGGCCAAGCTCGTCGCGCCGATCGATCATCGGGACACCCATTTCGCGATGGCCTGCGAGCGGGGGTTCCTGGCGACGCTGGACGGGTCTTGCCGGACACCGATCGCGGGGCTAGCGCGCGTCGTGGGGCAAGGGCTTCAGTTTCGCGGCGAGGTGCTGACGCTGGACGGGCGGAACGTCTGGACCGCTTCGCGCGATATCACATCGTCAGCGCGAGACGCGGCCGATGCGGCCGGCCGCGATGCGGCGCGCGAAATCCTGGAGAGCGCCGGCGACAAGCTTCCGAGGTTCTGAAATGCGCCTTTTGATCACGCGCCCTCATGAGGATGCAGTGGCCATCGCCGAAATCTTGCGCGCGCGCGGCCATGTGCCGGTCATCGCGCCGCTGATGGACGTGCAGGTGCGCGAGGGTCCCGAGCTCACGCTCGATGGGGTTCAGGCGGTGCTCGCGACGAGCGCTAACGGCGTGCGCGCGCTTACACGCCGCACGCCACGGCGGGATGTGCCGGTCTATGCCGTCGGCCCGCAAACGGCGGAAGCAGCTCGGAGCGCTGGGTTCAAGGCGGTGCAGAGCGCCGACGGCGATTCCATGGCGCTGGTCGAGTTCGTGGGAACACATGCCGATCCGGCAAAGGGGCAGCTTATGCATGCGGCCGGAGCAGAGACGGCCGGACGCCTGCGCCAAGCGCTCCAGGCGAAAGGATTCACCGTCGAAACCAACGTGCTTTACGACGCTGTCCCTGTTGCGGGACTCCCCGCCAATGCGCTTTCCATACTCGAGCAGGGCACAATGGACGGCGTGCTGCTGTTTTCGCCGCGAAGCGCCAAGACCTTTGCGAGCCTTGTCGACGCGGCACGACTCGCAACGGCGTGCACCAGGGCGGATGCCTACTGCATCAGCGCCGCTACAGCCGCGGCGCTCACGCCGCTGACCTTCGCCCATGTGGCAGTGGCGGGGGCCCCCAACCAGGACGCGATGATCGCGCTCATCCCGGCGCCGGCGCCGGGGCCCTGAATCCTTGCCGCATCGAACTTCGCTGCTATAACTCGGCCCTCCCTGCCTTTCGAAATTCCACGCCCCAAGGTCTGCGATGAACATTCACGAATATCAGGCGAAAGACGTGCTCCGCAGCTTTGGGCTTCCCGTGCCGCGCGGCAAGGCGGCGTTCACAGTCGATGAGGCGGTCGCGGCGGCGAAGGAACTCCCCGGACCGGTCTGGGTGGTGAAGGCGCAGATCCATGCCGGCGGTCGCGGCAAGGGGGGCGGCGTCAAGGTCGTGAAATCGATCGAGGACGTGGCGAAGGAAGCCAAACGCATGCTCGGCATGACCCTCGTCACGCACCAGACCGGCCCCAAGGGCCGCACCGTGCGCCGGCTCTATATCGAGGACGGGTCCGACATCGCGCGCGAGCTTTATTTGTCGGCGCTGGTCGACCGCGAGACCTCGCGCGTCGCCTTCATCGCCTCGACCGAGGGCGGCATGGACATCGAAGCGGTCGCCAAGGAGGCGCCGGAAAAAATTCTCACGTTCCAGATCGATCCGGCGGCCGGCTACAGCACGCATACGGGGCGTTCGATCGCGACCGCCCTGAAGCTGCAGGGCGATCAGGTGAAGCAGGCGGTGTCGCTGATCGAGGGGCTGTACAAAATGTTCCTCGCCAAGGACATGAGCCTGCTGGAAATCAATCCGCTCGTGGTCACCAAGTCCGGGCAGGTGATCTGCCTCGATGCCAAGGTCAATTTCGACGACAACGCAATGTACCGGCATCCCGACATGCAGGCGCTGCGCGATCCCGACGAAGAAGACGCAACCGAGCGCGAAGCCGCGAAATTCGACCTCAACTACATCAAACTCGACGGCTCGATCGGCTGCATGGTCAACGGCGCGGGGCTCGCCATGGCGACCATGGACATCATCAAGCTCTATGGTTCGGAACCCGCGAACTTCCTCGACGTCGGCGGCGGCGCGTCGAAGGAAAAGGTAACGGCGGCGTTGAAGATCATCCTCTCCGATCCCAACGTGAAGGGAATTCTGGTCAACATCTTCGGCGGCATCATGCGTTGCGACATCATCGCCAACGGCATTGTCGCCGCGGCGAAGGAAGTGTCGCTGTCGGTCCCCGTGGTGGTGCGGCTGGAAGGCACGAATGTCGAACAGGGCAAGGAAATCCTTGCCCAATCGGGGCTTGCCATCATCTCGGCCAACGATCTGGCCGACGCCGCCGAGAAAATCGTCAACGCCGTGAAGGGCCGCTGAGCCATGTCCATTCTCGTCGACAAGAACACCCAAGTGATCTGCCAGGGCTTCACGGGCTCGCAGGGCACGTTCCATTCCGAGCAGGCGATCGCCTACGGCACCAAGATGGTCGGCGGCGTCAGTCCCGGCAAAGGCGGCCAGACCCATCTCGGTCTTCCCGTCTTCGACACTGTGCGGCAGGCAAAAGAGAAGACCGGCGCAACCGCGAGCGCGATCTACGTGCCGCCGCCGTTTGCCGCCGACGCGATCCTGGAAGCGATTGATGCGGAGATCGAACTCGCGATCTGTATCACCGAAGGCATACCGGTGCTCGACATGGTGAAGGTGAAACGGGCGCTGTGCGGATCGAAGACGCGTCTCATCGGGCCCAATTGTCCCGGCGTGATCACGCCCGGCGAATGCAAGATCGGAATCATGCCGGGCCATATCCACCGCAAGGGCTCGGTCGGCATCGTGTCGCGGTCGGGCACGCTGACTTATGAAGCCGTGGCGCAGACGACGGCGGCGGGTCTCGGCCAATCGACCTGTGTCGGGATCGGCGGCGATCCGGTGAAGGGGACCGAGTTCATCGACGTGCTGGAGAAATTCCTGGCCGACCCGGAAACGCATGCTCTCATCATGATCGGCGAGATCGGCGGCGGTGCCGAGGAAGACGCGGCCGAGTTCCTCAAGCGGTCGAAGGTGAAGAAGCCGACGGTCGGGTTTATCGCAGGCGTCACCGCGCCGCCCGGCCGGCGCATGGGCCATGCGGGCGCGATCATCTCGGGCGGCAAGGGCGGCGCCGGGTCAAAGATCGAAGCGATGAAATCCGCAGGCATCGTCGTTTCGCCAAGTCCGTCTGCCCTTGGAACGACGCTCGCCGCGCTGCTGAAAGGCCATTGAATCGGCCGACAATGATGCAATCTTAATGAAACCGGTCTACGCCTAGAGTGTGTGGCGCGTTTCCTGCGAGAAAAGGAGACGGGCAGCTGCTTGGGAGCCTTGGAGGTTCCACGCGGCCTTCCTGTCAAGCCTATGAAATGACTGCTGAATCTCAATCAAAATCACCCAGGCGGACTTCCCCCAACCGGGTGCTCGAATCGACGTCGTTCCTTTACGGCTCGAATGCCGCCTTCATTGAAGGACTCTATGCCCAATATCTGGGCGATCCGGCGTCGGTCGATGGAACCTGGCGCGCGTTTTTCGACGCGCTGGGCGAAGGCGGGCTCCAGCCGGCCCAACTCGGGCAGGGCCCGTCCTGGCAGCCGGACAACAACCATGCGTCCGAGCCGAACGAACTCCTGAGCGCGCTGACAGGCGATTGGGGCGCGAAGCCGGAGACGCGACCCGCAACGTCAGCGGTGCCCGATGGACACGT
>Ga0193752_1003648_pt1 | contig 10486 bp, 8 predicted proteins | sample H1c1metaG_FD_144924 | JGI IMG/M metagenome (GOLD analysis project Ga0193752, IMG submission 144924) | Soil microbial communities from a riparian zone of the East river system, Colorado, United States - H1c1 | ecosystem: Environmental > Terrestrial > Soil > Riparian zone | place: USA: East River...
GCATCGTCATCGTAGGCGCGGGCCAGGCGGGCGGCCGTGCTGCGGAGGCGCTGCGCGCGGCCGGGTTCGCCGGGGAAGTGGCGCTGTTCGGCGACGAGCGCCACGATCCCTACGAGCGGCCGTCGCTGTCGAAGGGCGCGCTGCTCGGCGCGGAGCCCGCCACCTATGTGCGCCCGCGCGAGTGGTATGCGAGCCAGAAGATTTCGCTGCGCACCCGCACGCGCGTGGAGGCGATCGCGCCGCGCAGCCAGTCCGTGATCACCACGGACGGCGAGAAGGTCGAATACACGAAGCTGCTGCTTTGCACCGGCAGCCGGGTGCGGCCGCTGGCCGGCGCACCCGACGGTGCCGACGGCATCCACTACCTGCGCACGCTGGAGGATGCCGAGCGTCTCGCGGCCCAGCTCGTGGCCGGCCGCCGGCTGGTGGTGATCGGCGGCGGCTTCATCGGACTGGAAGTGGCGTCGAGCGGACTCAAGCGCGGGCTCGCCGTGACGGTCGTCGAGCGCCAGGGCGCGCTGCTCGACCGGGCGATGCCGGCCGCGATCGCGGCGCGCGTGGCGGCTCTGCACGCGAAGCACGGCGTGGACGTTCGCCTCGGCGTGCCCGTGGCGCGCATCCGTGACGGTGAACAGAAAACCGTCGAATTGGCGGACGGCAGCGAGCTGGCCGCCGACCTGGTGGTGATCGGGGTCGGCATCATCCCGAACACCGAGCTCGGCGAAGCCGCGGGCGCCGCCTCGAGCGACGGGCTGGTGGTGGACGAGTACTGCCGCACTTCGCTCGAGAACGTGTACGCGGCGGGCGACGTCACGAACCACTACAACCCCATCCTCGAGCGCCGCATGCGCCTCGAGTCGTGGCAGAACGCGCAGAACCAGGCCATCGCGGCCGCGCGCAATCTCGCCGGCGCAGGCAAGCCGTACGCCGAAGTGCCGTGGTTCTGGTCCGACCAGCTCGGCGCCAACATCCAGATGGTCGGCGCCGCCGAGCCGGCGATGGACATCCTGTGGCGCGGCGAGCGCATCGCGCTCGGGCTCTCGCAGGGCCGCCTGCGCCTCGCGGTCGGCTTCGATGCCGGCGCGGACATCCGCCTGCTGCGCCGGCTGATCGAGTCGCGCGCGCAACTTCCGCCGGAGCGGCTCGCCGATCCGGCCATCAAGCTGAAGGACCTTTTGACGGAGGCCACCTATGTATAGCGTCAACACCGTAATCGGGCAGCCGGGCAGCTTCGCCAAGGAGCAGCCCGACGAAGGCTTTCACTACCGCTGGCCCGAAGGCGGCCTGCAGTACATCCCCGACTGGATCTACACCAGCCCGGAGATCTACCAGCGCGAGATCAAGCGCATCTTCCAGGGGCCGACGTGGAACTTCGTCGCCCTCGAGGCCGAGATCCCGAATGCGGGCGACTTCAAGCGCTCCTACCTCGGGCCGACGCCGGTAGTCGTGGCGCGCGACGCCGAAGGCGGGGTCAACGTGTTCGAGAACCGCTGCGCCCACCGCGGCGCGGAGTTCTGCCGCCTGCCGCGCGGCAACGCGAAGGAGTTCGTCTGCCCGTACCACCAGTGGTCCTACGACCTGAAGGGCAACCTGCAGGGCGTGCCGTTCAAGCGCGGCCTGAAGGGCGAGGGCGGCGGCATGCCGAAGGAGTTCCGCAACGAGGACCACGGCCTGCTCAAGCTCAATGTGACGGTGCTGCATGGCGTGGTGTTCGCCTCGTTCGCAAGAGAGCTGGAGCCGATCGAGGACTACCTCGGGCCGGAGATCCTCAAGGACTTCGAGGTGGTGTTCAAGGGCCGCAAGCTGAAGATCCTGGGCCACTACCGCAACGAGCTGCCCGGCAACTGGAAGCTCTACCACGAGAACCTGAAGGATCCGTACCACGCCACGCTGCTGCACTCGTTCCTCGTCACCTTCGGCCTGATGGTCGCCGGCAGCAAGAACGCCACCGTCGCCGATGCCAGCGGTCGCCACGGCACGCTCGCTTCGGCCAAGCCGGACAACGTCGCGGCGGCGGTGGACGCGGTGAAGGACGAGATGCGCTCCTACCGCGAGGACTTCAAGCTCGCCGACGGCCGCTTCCTGGAGTACGTGAAGGAGTTCGACTCCCCCTGGTCGGTGACCATGCAGACCATCTGGCCGAACCTGATCGTGCAGCGCGAGCTGAACACGCTCGGCATCCGCCACATCGTGCCGAACGGCCCGCACAGCCAGATCATGCTGTGGACCATGTTCGGCTACGACACCGACGACGAGAAGATGACGCGCCACCGCCTGCGCCAGGGGAACCTGATGGGTCCCTCTGGCTTCCTCGGCCTGGAGGACAACGAGGCGATCAAGTTCGTGCAGGAGGGACTGCGCCGCTCGCCCTCGCAGCAGGGCGTGGTCATGCTCGGCGGCACCACCACGGGCTCGACGCGCTCGGTGATCGACGAAGCGGCGATCCGGGGCATGTACGCCCACTACCGCAAGACGATGGAGCTCTGAGATGAAGAGCCTCGTCGACCTGACCCTGCCGGGCCGCGGCGGCGGCGCGTGGCTGGTGCGCGCCGGCCAGCGCATCCGCATCACCGACGTCGAGGGCAGCGCGCTCGGCGACTTCGTCTGCTTCAACGCGGCCAACCTGCGGGAGCGCTTCAGCCAGGCGCGCACCAAGGCGAACCAGGGGAAGCTCCTCGTCTCGAAGGGCGACCACCTGTACACGCGCGACAACAACGTCCTGCTCACCATCGTCGAGGACAGCTACGGCATCCACGACCTGCAGTACGGCATGTGCAGCGCGTGGGTGTTCCGCAATTTCCAGAACAAGGACTACAAAGGCTTCAGCAACACCAAGATGGGCGTCGGCGGGCCGCTCGGCGTGCCGCCCTTCGGCTGCTACGAGGTGCTGCAGAAGGCGCTGAAGGACTACCCGATCGCGCCGGAGGACATTCCGGATCCGCTGAACATCTTCCAGACGCTCGAGTTCAACGACCGCGACCGCACGTTCAAGCTGGTCGACGGGCGCAGCAAGGCCGGCGACCACATCGAGTTCGAGGCGAAGATGGACACGCTATGCGCGCTCAGCGCCTGCCCGTCGATGGGAAGGCCCCTGCGCGTGCAGGTTTTGGGGGAGGGCTGAACATGTATCCGGGCTACGACATGCCGCCGGCCGACCCGCGCGCCACGCGCGAGGTGAGGCTGGAAATCGAGGAATTCCATTCCGACTACTGCTGGACGCTCGACTGCGGCGACATCGAGCAGTGGCCGGCGTACTTCACCGAGGACGCGGTCTACCGCATCACCGCGCGCGAGAACGCCGACGCCGGCCTGCCGGTGGGCCTGGTGTACGCGGACTCGCGGGCCATGATCCGCGACCGCGCCTTCGCCATCAAGCACACGCAGATGTACGCGCCGCGCACGATGCAGCACTTCGTCACCAACGTGCGCGTGCTGGAAGTGAAGGAGTCGGGCATCAAGGCGCAGGCGAACTACCTGCTCCTGCAGACGCTGGTCGACGGGCCGACCACCATCCAGCAGGCGGGGCGCTACTACGACACGTTCGTGCGCTCGGGCGGGAAGCTGCTGATCAAGGACCGGCAGTGCATTTACGACACGGTCCTCATCGCCAACGACCTGGTGCTCCCGGTCTAGTCGATGCGCAACGCACCCCGGCCATATTCGTTGTTCGCCTCGATCAGCCGGGTGAGCGTCGCCATGAACACGTCGCGCTCCTTCTGCGCGAGCGGGGCGCACATGCGGTCCTGGGCGCGCTGCATCGCCGAGAACATCGCCGCGGTGAGCTTGCGCCCGCGGCTGGTGATCTTCGCCAGCCGCGCGCGCCGGTCGCGCGGGTTGGGCTTGCGCGTCACCAGCTTGCGCTTCTCGAGGCGCGACAGCACCTCGGCCGCGGTGGTGCGGTCCAGGCCGAGCTCCTCGGCGAGGGAGGCCTGGTCGAGCTCGCCGCGAAAGGCGAGGGCGGTGAGCAGCCCGTACTGCACCGGCGTCAGGCGCGAATCGCGGCATTCCTCGAGGAACAGCGCGCAATGGATCTGATGCAGGCGGCGGATCAGGTAGCCGGGGCGCGACCACAGCGGCAGGCGCAGCTCGCGCCGCGGGGGGGATTTCATGGCGCGCGAGTCTAGCGCATTCCCCATGGGTGTATTACCTACGGCGGGCGGCATCGCGCGCCGGGTGCGCGATGGAGAAACGACCGCGCTGCAGGTGGTCGAGGACTGCCTGTCGAGGATCTCCCGGCTCCAGCCGCGCCTGAACGCTTTTGTCACTGTGTCCGCCGACGAGGCGCGCTCGCAGGCGGCGCAGATCGACCAGGCCCGCGCCGCCGGCGCGAAGCTCGGCCCGCTCGCCGGCGTGCCGGTCTCGGTCAAGGACATCCTGAACACGAAAGGCGTGCGCACCGCCTGGGGCTCGCGCCTGATGGAGAACAACGTTCCCGCCGAGGACGCGGTCGCGGTGCAGCGGCTGAAGGCGGCCGGAGCGATCGTCATCGGCAAGACGACGACGCCCGAGTTCGCCTACAAGCTGCTCACCGACTCGCCGGTCTCCGGCGTCACGCGCAATCCCTGGAACGCCGAGCTCACCCCGGGCGGCTCCTCCGGCGGCTCGGCGGTGGCGGTGGCGGCCGGCATGGGGCCGCTTTCGCTTGCCACCGACGCCGGCGCGTCCACCCGCCTGCCCGCCGCCTGCTGCGGCATCCTCGGCCTCAAGCCCACGCTCGGCCGCGTGCCGCACAACCAGGTGCCGGACGCCTTCAACAACATCATCCACCTCGGCGTCATGGCGCGCACGGTGGACGATTGCGAGCTGATGCTGGAGGTGATGGCGGGCCCGCATCCCAGCGATCCTTACTCGGGTTTCTCTGAAAAAATAAAATCGGAGAAGCTGCGCGTGGAGTGGCGTCCGCTTCTCGGCAACACTCTCCTGGACGACGAAGTGCGCGAGCAGTGCGAAGCCGCGCTCGCGGCGCTCGATACCGAGGTGAAAACGGTAGAGGAGCCGTTCGAGAACGCCGAGCCCGCCTGGCGCGTGCTGCAGCAGTCGAACTGGGCGGCGCGCTGGTTCGCGAAGCTGGCGGAGGTCGAGCCGAAGATCGAGCCGGGCTTCGCCGAGGGCATCCGCGCCGGCGGCGCCTACAGCGGCCAGCAACTCCTCGCCGCAACGGTGAAGCGCACCGAGTTCTTCCGCAAGGTGCAGGCCTGGTTCGGGCGTTGCGACCTGGTGGCCACGCCCACCATGAGCCGGCCGCCGATGTCGGCGACGCACAAGGTCGACGAGCCGATCACCATCAACGGAAAGGCCGCCGGCGACATGCGCGTCGCCTGGGCGCCTTACCTCAATGTGTTCAACCTCACCGGCCACCCGGCGCTCAGCGTGCCGGCCGGGTTCACGCGCGCAGGGCTGCCGGTGGGCCTGCAGCTGGTCGCGCGCTGGCACGCGGAGGCGGACCTCTTCGCCGCCGCGCGCCGCCTCGAGAAGGCGCGGCCGTGGACGCAGCGCGTGCCGCCGGAGGCCGCCGCATGAAGGCCTTCCTGCGCGGCATCGACGCCCTGAGCAATGTGGCGGGCTTCCTCTCCGCCTGGGCCGTGCTGCTCGCCTGCATGGCGAGCGCCGGCAACGCCATCATGCGCTACGCGTTCTCGATCGGCTCCAACGCCTGGCTCGAGATGCAGTGGTACCTGTTCGCGGTGATCGTGCTGTTCGGCGCGTCGAAGACGCTGCGCCTGAACGGGCACGTGCGCGTCGATCTCCTCTACGGCATGCTCACGCCGCGCCGCCAGGTGTGGCTCGACACTGTGTGCCTCGCGATTTTCCTGATGCCGGTGTCGCTGCTCCTCGCCGGCATGTCCTGGACCCTGTTCATGGAGTCCTGGAGCATCGGCGAGGTGTCGTCGAACGCCGGTGGCCTGGTGCGCTGGCCGGTGAAGCTGGTGCTGCCGGTCGGCTTCGCGCTGCTCGCGCTGCAGGGCGCCGCCGAGATCGTGCGCCGCGCGGCGATGCTCGCCGGCGCGCTGCCCCTTTCCACGCAGTACGAGCGGCCCGCGAGCTAAGAGCGACCATGGCCGAATACATGGCTCCCATCATGTTCGCCGGGCTGGTGCTGTTCCTGCTCATCGGCTTCCCGGTCTCGTTCTCGCTTGCCGCGATGGGCCTGTTCTTCGGCTTCGTCGCCATCGAGCTCGGCCTGTTCACCGTCGACTACATGTCCAACCTGCCGCTGCGCGTGTTCGGCATCGTGTCGAACGACCTGCTGCTCGCGATCCCGTTCTTCACGCTGATGGGCGTCATCCTCGAGCGGACAGGCCTGGCCGAGGACCTGCTGGAAAGCGCGGGGCAGGCGTTCGGCAGCGTGCCGGGCGGGCTCGCCTACGCGGTGATCCTGGTCGGCGCCGTGTTCGGCGCGATCTCCGGCACCATTGCCGCCTCGGTGATCGCGATGGGCATGATCGCGCTGCCGGCGATGCTGCGTTACGGCTACCACGTGAAGACGGCCACCGGCGTGATCGCCGCGACCGGCACCATCACGCAGCTGGTGCCGCCCTCGCTCACGCTGCTGGTCCTCGCCGACCAGCTCGGCAAGCCGGTGGGCGACTTGTACGCCGGCGCGATCGGCCCGTCGATCGCGCAGACGCTGCTGTTCATGCTGTACATCCTGGTCCTGTCGTGGCTGCGGCCGCAGTGGGTGCCGCCGCTGCCCGAGTCGGCGCGCACGCTGCGCGGCTGGGCGCTGTGGCGCCGCGTGCTGTGGGGCGTGCTGCCGGCGCTGGCGCTCATCTTCCTCGTGCTCGGCACCATCTTCCTCGGCCTCGCCACGCCGACCGAGGCGGGCGCGATGGGCGCCGTCGGCGCGATGGGCCTCGCCGCGCTGCGCGGCCGGCTGACGCGCGCGCTGATCTGGCAGGGGATGGAAACCACCTCGCGCCTCACCGCGATGGTGATCTTCATCCTGATCGGCGCGACGGTGTTCTCGCTCGTGTTCCAGGGCGTGGACGGCCCGCGCTGGGTCGAGCATCTGCTGGGCGACCTGCCCGGCGGGCAGACCGGCTTCCTCATCGTGGTGTGCCTGTTCGTCTTCGTGCTCGCCTTCTTCCTCGACTTCTTCGAGATCGCCTTCATCATCGTGCCGCTGCTCGCGCCGGTGGCGCACAAGCTGGGCATCGACCTGATCTGGTTCGGCGTGCTGCTGTGCGTGCTGCTGCAGACCTCGTTCATGCACCCGCCGTTCGGCTTCGCCCTGTTCTACCTGCGCAGCATCGCGCCGCCTGAGGTGCGCACCTCCCAGATCTACTGGGGCGCCGTGCCGTGGGTGGGGCTGCAGCTCCTGATGGTGGCGCTGATCATCGCGGTGCCGGAAGTGGTGTCGGCGTTCCTCGATACGCCGGTGGTGGTGGATATGGAGAAGGCGGGAGAAGACGTGCTCGACCAGATCAACCGGGCCTTGCGGCCCGATTAAACGAAGTCAACGGGAGACGACCATGAAGAGACGCGATTTTCTGACCAAGGCGGGCGCCGGCGCGGCGCTCGGCACCGCACTCGCCGGCACGGCCGCCACGGCGCTCGCCCAGGCGCAGCCGGTGCGCTGGCGCCTGCAGACCATGTGGCCCAAGAGCCTGGACACGATGTACGGCTCGGCGGAGCTCTTCGCCAAGCGGGTGGGCGAGATCACCGAGGGCCGCTTCGTGATCAGCGCCGCCGCCGCGGGCGAGATCGTGCCGCCGCCGCAGGTGTTCGACGCCGTGCAGAACGGCACCGTCGAGTGCGGCCACGTGCTGTCCTCGTTCTTCTTCGGCAAGAACCCGGCCTTCGGCTTCGACGCCGGCATGCCCTTCGGCATGAACTCGCGCCAGCAGGCGGCGTGGATGTACTACGGCGGCGGCCTGCAGGCGCTGCGCGAGGTATTCGGCAAGTTCAACATCGTGCAGTTCCCGGTGGGCAACTGCGGCGTGCAGATGGGCGGCTGGTACCGCAAGGAGATCAAGTCGGTCGCCGACCTGAAGGGCCTCAAGTTCAGGATCGGCGGCATCGGCGGCGCGATCCTGGCGAGGCTCGGCGCGGTGCCGCAGCAGATCCCGACGGGTGAGATCTACACCTCGCTCGAGAAGGGTCTGATCGACGGCGCAGAGTGGATCGGGCCGTACGACGACGAGAAGCTCGGCCTGAACAAGGTGGCCAAGTTCTACTACACGCCCGGCTGGTGGGAGGGCAGCGCGATGGTCACGCTGCTCGTCAGCCAGAAGGCCTGGGACGCGCTGCCGGCGCCCTACAAGGTGGCGGTCGAGCTGGCCGCGGCCGAGCAGTTCACCATGATGCTCGCGCGCTACGACTCCGTGCACCCCGACGCGCTCAAGCGCCTGGTGGCCGGCGGCGCGCAACTGCGCACCTTCCCGAAGCCGGTCCTCGACGCCTGCTACAAGGCGACGGGCGAGGTGCTCGGCGAGTTCGCGGAGAAGAGCCCCGAGTTCAAGAAGATCTACGAGCCGTGGCTGAAGTTCCGCAACGACCAGAACCTGTGGTTCCGGGTAGCCGAGCACAGCCTGGACAGCTATCGCTATTCCGCCAAGTGAGGATCCGGTGAGCGGCGAGGCGAAGCCCGGTCAGGGCATCGGGGCGCGGGTCCCCCGCAAGGAGGACTCGCGCCACCTGCACGGGCGCGGCCTGTTCGTGCCCGACATCATCCTGCCCGGGCAGCGCGAGGTGGCGTTCCTGCGCTCGCCGGTGGCGCATGCCCGCATCCTGGGCATCCGCAAGCCGGCGGGGTCGGAAGGCCGGGCCTTCGTGCGCGCGGACATGCCCGAGGTGCTGCCGATCATCGCGCCCTCGACGCTGCCGACGTTCAAGCTCTCGGAGCAGCACCACCTCGCCCACGGCAAGGTGCGCTTCGTAGGCGAGGCGATCGCCTGCTGCGTCGGCAGGACGCGCGCCGAGGCCGAGGACCTGGCCGAGCAGGTGGAGGTGGATTTCGAGGAGCTGCCGGTCCTGGTCGACGCGCTCAAGGCGAGGAACGAGAAGCAGGTGCGGGTGCACGAGGAGTGGGACGACAACCATTACCTCACCCTGCAGCTCGACAACGGCTTCGAGGAGCAGTCGAAGAAGGCCGACGTGGTGGTGAAGCGGGAAATCTCGCTCGCCCGCCAGTCCATGAATCCGCTGGAAGGCAAAGGCACGCTCGCGGTGTGGGACGACCGCGCCGGCCAGCTGGTGCTCTACAGCTCGTCGCAGACGCCGCACCTGCTGCGGGTGGGCATCGCGCGCTTCCTCGGCCTGAACGAGGAGCAGGTGCGCGTCATCGCGCCCGACGTTGGCGGCGGCTTCGGCTACAAGTGCATCGTGTTCCCCGAGGACCTGTGCGTCGCCTGGCTCGCGCTCAAGTACCGCAAGCCGTTCCGCTACATCGAGGACCGGCGCGAGCACCTGGTGGCGGGCGCCAACTCGCGCCAGCACCATTACAGCCTCACCGCGTACGCGAGCAAGGAAGGCCGCCTGCTCGCCCTCGACGCCGACATCACCATCGACGGCGGCGCCTATTCGAACTGGCCGTTCACCATCGGCCTGGAGCCCGGCCAGGCAACCGGCAACCTGCCGGGGCCCTACGACTTCCGCGGCTACCGGGTGCAGACGCACTGCGTGGCCACCAACAAGCCGGGCTTCCTGCCCTACCGCGGCGTGGCGCGCACCGGCGTGTGCTTCGCGATGGAGCTCATGATGGACGCCATCGCGCGCGCGGTGAAGCGCGACCCGTACGAGGTGCGCCTGATGAACCTGGTGCGCCCCGAGCAGATGCCCTACGACAACATCGCGCGCAAGCACTACGACAGCGGCGACTATCCGCTCGCGCTGAAGATGGCGCGCGAGAAGCTCGACGTGGACATGTGGCGCGAGCGCCAGAAACGCGGCGAGCCCGACGGCCGCGTGATCGGCATCGGCTTCGCCAGCTACTGCGAGCAGTCGGCGCACGGCACCAGCGTGTTCGCGGCCTGGGGCCTGCCGATGACGCCCGGCTACGACCAGGCGGCGGTGCGCCTCACCACCGGCGGCGGCCTGGAGGTGCGCATCGGCGTGCAGTCGCACGGCCAGGGCATGGAGACCACCATGGCGCAGCTCGTGAACGAGGTGCTCGGCATCGATGTATCGCGCGTGAAGGTGGTGCACGGCGACACCGGCACCACGCCTTTCTCCACCGGGACCTATGCGTCGCGCTCGATGGTCATGTCGGGCGGCGCGGTGATCAACGCCTGCCGCGAGCTGATTCCTCGGTTCATCCGCATCGGCGCTCACCTGCTCAAGGCGCCCGAAGCGGAATGCCGTTTCGAAAAAGGGAATGTAGTTTCTCCTTCAGGAACTGTTTCTCTGCGAGATATCGCGGAGGCCTGGTACATGAGACCGGAGCGGCTGCCGGACAACGTCGACCGCGCGGGACTGGAAGCGTCGGTGGCCTTCAAGCCCAAGCGCGACAGCGGCGCCTTCAGCTACGCGTCGCACGCGGTGGCGG
>Ga0193752_1003649_pt1 | contig 10485 bp, 9 predicted proteins | sample H1c1metaG_FD_144924 | JGI IMG/M metagenome (GOLD analysis project Ga0193752, IMG submission 144924) | Soil microbial communities from a riparian zone of the East river system, Colorado, United States - H1c1 | ecosystem: Environmental > Terrestrial > Soil > Riparian zone | place: USA: East River...
TTTTGCCGGGGGTGTTCACCTCTTCCCATTCCGAACAGAGAAGTTAAGACCCTCATGGCCGATGGTACTGCGATAAAATGCGGGAGAGTAGGTAGCTGCCATATTTATTTTAAGCCTCACGACTAATTATCGTGAGGCTTTTTTTTGCCCCTAACTGTAAGGCCTTTCATAACTCTCTGCACTCTTTCATAACTCATAATTCATAATTCATAATTCTCTTGAATTATATTAAGTTTGTCAACTATGAGTTTAAGAACTTCCCTGATTAATCTGACAGGCTATTGGATGTACAAATTAAACCGACTGCCAATTGGTTGTGATCTTATCCCAGATATAAAGCTGAAAATTCAGATGCCGGTTCGAACCATATTTGATGTTGGTGCAAATACGGGCCAGACGGTAAAACGATTCATCAAAGCTTTTCCCGAGGCAAAAATTTACAGTTTTGAGCCTGTAGCAGCAACATATTCATTGCTTAAAAAAAATACCGAAACCCTGGCTAATGTTTCGTGTTATCATGAGGCTTTAGGGGAACAAATCGGCGATACCGAGATCACTACCTTTTCAGGAAAGGACTCGCTGCTCAATTCCCTCAAAAACCAGGATCCGGTTTCAATGAAGAAGGGCGGAACAGCGGAAACAATTCACGTCAATACCGGCGATGCATTTAGCAGCAAACATGGAATTGAATACATAGATCTGTTGAAAATAGATACGGAAGGGTTTGAACTTGAAGTGCTGAAAGGCAGCGTCGACCTCCTCAAATCTTCAAAGATAAAAGCAATCTATTGTGAAGTTGGATTCAACAGAACCAATAAACAAAATACATATCTGAACGATGTTCTTGATTTTCTGAACCCATATGGTTATGAATTTTACGGCCTGTATGATCTTTATAATAAACGTATGAAAGCCGGTACCGATTATGGAAGTGTTCTGTTTGTAAAACCTTAATCAGTATTACTCTCTGAAATATTCATTCATGGTCTGATTTGCGACCAATATTCCTCAGGAATATTTAACAAACGGAGGTTCACGCTCATTGAATAAACTTTCCTATTTTTAAGTTGGGTTAATAGTTTGAAACACCAAAATGCTTCCGGTTATGAATCTTCATTTCCATTGGATAAATCTGCTGATTTTATTCGGAGCATTCCAGGCTTTACTATTTAGTATAATCCTGCTCTTCAATAAGAAACACCCGGGTTCAAAATTTCTTTCAATTTTTGTTTTCGCCCTCGCTTATAATGGCTTCGAAACATTTAACTGGAGTGCTGGTCTTGATAAGTATTATATGTTTTTTGACATGTTCGGTTTCATAGTTATCTATTCGATTGGTCCGGCTTTGTTCTTATACGTTTCATCACTACTTAATCCCGCACATTCTTTTTCAAAAAAAACAATTGGAGCTCATTTCGGACTGGTGATCTTCCAGTTTATTTCACGTATTGCAATTATTGTTTATCATCTGCTTTGGATAAATAAAATAATAGTCAGTGATATTTCATCGATGGATCTGATGAATATTGTCTGGTTTTATGCCGAGCCACTCAGTGTCATCATGTTTATAGTTTATCTCGTAATGGCCATACACAAATTCCGAAAATTCAAAGCGCTGAATCTCCGGATTCAGTCACTTGAACCGGGAGAACAGACTGTTGTATTCAATTGGATCAAAATATTGCTTGCCTGCCTTTCTATTTTTGCCGCGACCTGGGCACTGACAGTGATATTGCCATATTTTGTGAAGATCCCTATAGATTCCCAGTATTACCCGATAGAGGTGGGACTTGTGTTATTTATCTATTGGATTGCGTTGAATGGTTATCATAAAATGAAACTTATTTACGTGCCCGCATCCCGGCCAATGTCTTCAACCAATCAAATCCTATTGACCCCGGATTCGAATAATCCTGCCTCAGAAGGTCAATTCCAGGAATTCAAAGCACAATCTGTAGCACCGGTAGATGAATCCCGTTTTCGCAATGCATCCCAATTTCCGGATGTATCCCATTATCCGGATGTATCCCATTATCTGGATGCATCCCATAATCCGGATGAATCCCATTATACAGATGAAGATCAACGATATAAAACTGTCGATCCTCACCCGTTGACACAGGTTCCCGCAACTATACCAAATCATGATCATTATCTTGCCTTGATCCAGGAGGCTATGGAACCGGGAAAACTTTATCTTGATCCGGACCTCAACCTGTCTAAGCTTTCCGCCTATACCGGTATTCCTCCGAAATTAATTTCTGCCGTCCTCAACCAGTATAACCAGACCAATTTCAATGATTTTATTAACGGTTACCGCGTAACCCAGGTATCATTACTGATGATGGATCCTTCGAGCCGACACTTTACTATATCCAGCCTTGCCATGGACGCCGGGTTTAATTCGCAGGCTACTTTCCAGCGCGCTTTTAAAAAACACACTGGTATTTCACCCCGTCAATTTATAGCCAGGAATCTTAAAAAGTCGGCCTGATGCAGCATTCATCATATTAAATCACATTCATGTAACTGCGGCAAAGTCTTAAAATAATGCTCAAATCCGGATTTGAGTAGGCAGTTTTATGCTGGTCATGTTCCTTTACTTTCAAAAACCAAAATGAAGTTCCGAAAGGTATTTTTAATATTCATATTCACTGGCTGGTTTTGTGCAGTTTCTGGCCAGGAAATTTATTTGTCGCTGACAGCTAAAATCAGTGACGCTAAATCAGGTAAAGGAATTCCCTCTGTAAGCATACAATTAAGATCAGGTGAGAGCGGAACTGCCAGCAATGGTTCAGGGTTTTTTGTTTTCAAAATTCCACAGTCTGCCCTGGGCGACTCAATAATAATATCATGCATAGGATACAAAAGTCTTTTTATTCCTGTGAAAGCAGCTCTGAACAAGAAGAATTTCATCCTCGAACCTTCGGCCCTTGAATTAGAAGCTGTAACAGTCCGGGCAAGGAGTGCATTGGATTTACTGAAAGAAGCACTTGAAAAGATCTCTCAAAACTATGATACCACTGATACCCAGTATACTGCTTTTTATCGCGAAAATGTATGGATGGGTGATGTTGAACTTGCATTTAGTGAAGCCGTGCTTGATGTATACAGGCCATTCAGGACTGCTCCTAAGCCCAATGATCAGCTCAGGGTATTAAAAGGCAGGAAAAAGCAGATTGACTATGGACGCGAAGCACAACTTTATTCGATGATGAGTGGGGTATCAAATGGCGCAAGGGGAAGTTTAACGGATGACCTGGTCAAATACCGGAATGCAAAATACAGCCCTTTAAATCCTTCCAATTTCAGGTCCTACGAATATAGTTTTGGAAAATCGGTGAGGGCTGGCAACAGTGTACTCGTGGTGGTGGATATCAATCCCAGGAAGAAAGCAAAAAAGGCAATGGTGCATTTGAAACTTTTTATTGATGAAGCATCTTTGTCAATTGTTAAATATGATATGCGGCTTTCCGAGCAAGGCATCAGGCAGGTTAGCAAGCAGGATAAAGGCATTGGTTATATGATCATGTCTAAAGTTGTTCATGCTACAATCGAATATCACAAGTTTGAATATTCTGTGCTTTATAGTAAATACCGCGATAAATGGTATCTGAACAGGGTAACCCGGCACTGGGAAATAAATGTAAACAGTAAGCGTCGTAATTGGGTTGACAGGTTATGGCGGTCTGATAGTGATCTGATAATGACTGACCGCAAAACCGAAAATGAACAACCAATCACAGAGGGGGATATCGGTGGGAAAAAATCGCCCATGCATACATTGGTTGGATCGGAAGTTGATGAAAGCTTTTGGGAAAACTACAATATACTGAAACCTGAAACCCGGGATTCGCTCAATACTCTTGCTGCTTCTGATTTCATATCTGTTTCTGATTCCCTGGCAAAAGTGGCTGCCAGCCAGGCAAATTCCGAATCAACATCTTTGCTTGCGGAAAATGCTGAAAACCCAATTGTGAAACCGGGGATACTGAACAATGGTGATTTGAAGAGAGGTTCTGAAAAATCAGTAAACAAAAACTTTCCAAACCGGCAGAATGGATTCAGCCGGGCCGACACCCTGCGTGGTATGCTAACACCAATGCGAACCTGCTTTGACGTAAAGTTCTATCATCTCGATGTTGCTGTTGACCTGGAAAAAAGATCTTTAAAAGGCTCCAACCTCATCAGGTTTAAAGCTGTTGAATCTTTCCGGACCATGCAGGTAGACCTGAATAGCAATATGCAGATCGACAGCATTATTTACCAAAACAAATCGCTGGCATTCGACCGGGAATTTCATGCAGTCTTTATAAAATTTCCCGCGGAAATTCGCAAAGGTTCAGAAGGGGAAGTAAAAATATTTTATCATGGAGTACCCCAGGAACCTGACTTCAGTATCCCGATGAATGGCGGGGTATTGTGGGACAAAGATTCACTTGGTAATACCTGGGCACAGGTTGTTTGCCAGGGATCGGGGGCAAGCCTCTGGTGGCCAAACAAAGATCACCAGTCTGATGAACCGGATAGCATGAAAATCTGGATAACGGTACCAAATGGTTATGATGAAATATCCAATGGCCAACTACAGGGTAAAACATCAATAGCAGGTGACCGTACCCGTTATGAATGGTTTGTGAGTTACCCGATAAACAATTATAATGTCACGTTCGGTATCGGGAAGTATGCACATTTCAGGGACCTGTATATTTCAGATGACACCCTCGCTATAGATTATTACGTAATGCCCTATAATCTTGATCGTGCAAAAAGGATGTTCAAACAAGTTCCGTTTATGTTAAAAACCTTTGAGAAAAACTTTGGAAAATATCCCTTTCCCCGTGATGGTTTCAAATTGGTAGAGAGTCTGTATCCTATGGAGCACCAGAGTGGAGTTTGCATAGGAAAAATAACAACGGAAAATAGTGTTGAAACGAACCCGCTTATTTGGCATGAATCTGCCCACGAATGGTGGGGTAACTCAATTACCACAAAAGACATTGCAGACATGTGGGTACACGAAGCTTTTGCTACCTATGCTGAAACGATTATTATCGAAGAAATGTTTGGGGCCGAAGCGGCAACCCAGTCAATGCTGGAACAGCGTAATGCCGTTTCAGAAAAAGAACCGGTTACCGGTGTATACGATGTCAATCATATTCATTATGATATTGGGAATATGTACAGTAAGGGAAGTCTTTTGCTGCACACGTTCAGGAATGTTCTTGACAATGACACAGGCTGGGTGAATTTGCTAAAAGCTATTCAAAAGGAGTTTCGGTATAAAACGTTGACTGCTGCGGAACTTATAGCATTTATTAACAGGGTTACAAAATCAGATTATACTTATCTTTTTGATCAATATCTCCACTATACTGAATTACCTTCTCTGCAGGCAAAGTTGAAACCTTTGGGCAATGATCTGGAAATAACTTACAGGTGGCAGGCTAACGTGAAAAATTTCCGGATGCCTGTAAAAGTGATGCATGCGGCTAATGAATTCAAATTTATCTATCCCGATTCAAACTGGAAAACGATCATATTAAAAAATATGAGTCCCGAAGAGTTTGAAGTGGATGAAGAACAATTTTATATTGATGTGAAGATTGATTAAAGACAGTGGACGTCTAAGGGAAGATTCATTCAAGATTTACATTTTGTATTATTTTGTAATTGTCCAGGCGGCGGCCAATTTTGCTGTTTACTTTCTCTACTTCAAATAGCTCTGCATTGAATTTGGGGCGATGATAGCCCAGATAATATTATCAATCAATCCGTTATTCCGCTAATATAATATTGGAGGAACTAATTAAGACAATCGTTGTAAATTGGGTTTACGCCTAAACCTTAAAACCCAGCCACCATGCAAAAAAAATACTTCGTTGCGTATTTAATTCCTTCCCGGGATGATTTTGCGCAAACTATGAATGCTTATGAAAAACAGATCATGGGTGAACATATAGCATATTGGACAGAAAAGATGAACCAGGGAAAAGTGCTGGCCTATGGACCGGTGATGGATCCCAAAAGTATTTATGGACTTGGAATCATCGCACTTGATGATGAACTGGATTTAGCTGCCTTCATAGCAAATGATCCGGCTGCCAGGATTAATCATTATGAAACTTTTCCAATGATGGCAATTGTCCCGTCAGATAAATGACAGCCGGCGATTATGTGGCGATTGACAATCATCATATCTTTATCGCTATATATTTCAAACCTTGGATCTCATAACAACATATTTTAAGACGACGGCAGCATTTACGAATCATTTTTATCCCGCTGCTTCTGCGGCAGAAATTGCCGATGCGGAAGAGTTGCTTGGGATTAGCCTGCCAGAAGATTATCGCAATTTTCTATTGGTATCGAATGGCTTCGAAGGATTTGTAAATGAGTCTTATCTAAGGTTGATACCTGTAGGTTTTCTCTACGAAAATAGCCAGGACTATTGTTCAGAATTTTTTCCCTGGGCTATATATCTCGGAACAAACGGTGGTGGTGAGATGGCAGTACTTGACACCCGTGATCAGCCATTCCAGTTTGGGCTGTTGCCTTATCTCGGGGTAGACGACGACTTTATTGCCCTGGGTGAGACCTTTGAATCATTTGTAAAATCTATCTATAACGATGAAATTTTTGAGTGATTCTTCACAAATATTTAAGCAGAATATCAATGAAGATCTATATAGTGAACCACTAAAAATTAACTCCTAATCAATTTTCGCCGCACCCATGCAACATGTACTAAGAACCTTCTGGCAAAAGATTTTCGCATTTAACTGGAAGTTCGGTCTGCTGCTGATAGTTATCGTTTGCGTCCCAAGATTTATACTGGTTTTATATGCTAATACCACAGGAAACTATGGATCGATTGGAATTATCATGTTGGTTTCCGCTCTTGCGCCTTTTATCTTTCTCAATAAATATGGACGACAGAAAATTGGAATCAAAAAACCTGGAAACTATTCATGGCTGTTAGCAGCATTTGCTGCAGGGATAGCCTTCAGTTTATTATTGTATTTCCTGGGAACAAATTTATACGATGATAGTTACGCAAACTGGTATAAATATATTGGTAAGTCGTACAAGATACCTTCCGACATAAGTCCGGGCGACAGGTCAACGCTTTTTACTGTAGTTGCCATCACCGGCATGATATTCAGTCCGTTTGGCGAGGAGTTATTTTTTCGCGGAATAGTCCATTCGGCTTTCGCAGTGAGTCTAGGTAACCGGAAAGCATCTATGGCAGATGGTTCGGCTTTTGCGCTTACTCATATTTCACATTTTGGGCTGGTATTTATTTCCGGCAGTTGGAGTTTGTTTGTGATGCCTACTGTACTTTGGGTTTTATCTATGTTCGTGGCCAGTATCATGTTTTTCTTTTTCAAAAAATCTTCGGGCTCCATAATGGGCGCGATTGTATGCCATGCAGGGTTCAATCTTGGGATGACTTATTCGATATTTTATTTGCTTTGATTTTTTGTTTGCGGATCCTTGTGTAATCACGAATTATACTTATGTTAATAATCGGGATTGCGGGGACTATTCCTTTTGATTGTACGGAGCAATTGGTAATTTGATCAGCATTCCCTCAATGTTTTTACCCCTTAGTATATGCGAAAAAGATTTACCGTAATTTATGTAGCAGCCGGCTTATTATTATCAGTATTACTGATTGTTATTATCTGCAATGCAAAAGTGGAAAATGCAGCTGCAGGCAAAACGTTCTCAAAAGTCGGGGATGTCCCTTATAATAAAGTAGGCCTTGTTCTGGGTACGGGTAAAACGCTTGAGGGTGGATTTATCAATCCTTATTACCAATATCGTGTTAATGCCGCTGTTGAGTTATGGAAAAAGAATAAGATTCAATCTATAATAATCAGTGGTGATAATAGTACAACAGATTACAATGAACCTGGTGATTTCAGACAGGATCTTATAAAACTGGGTGTTGATTCCAATCATATATATCTTGATTATGCCGGGTTCCGGACTTTTGATTCAATGGTAAGACTAAAGAAGATATTCGGGCAGGATTCAGTGACGGTTATATCTCAGGAGTTTCATAACGAAAGAGCATTATACATTGCGAAGAGGGAAGGAATAGTGGCGGTTGGATTTAATGCCCGCGACGTGAATGCAAAACAAGGCATCAAGGTACAGGCCAGAGAAAAACTGGCCCGTGTAAAATTGTTTGTCGATTACCTGGTTGGCACAGAGCCAAAGTTTTTAGGAAAGAAGGTAAATATTCAGTAGTTGTTGACGTCTTAAAATGCTGCCAGTTTTACAATTATGCTAAATAGTATTCCATGAAATATACTTATTTGATTATTGCATTTTTTCTTTGCGGATGTTATGCAGCTGATAAACCGAAAGAAAAACTTGTTCGTGTTACCGGTGAAGGCAAGATCCGGGTGAAGCCAGACCTGGTTATTCTCACCATAAACATATCATTTACAAAACCAGCGATGGCTGATGCAGTGAAACTAACACAAAGCACTGTTGATTCAGTGATTAATATACTCAGCAGTTTCGGAAAAAATGATGATATCAAAACAAGTAGTATATCGGCAAACAAGGAGTATAACTATAATGGAAGAAACCCGGTGTTTGCAGGATACTCAGCCCAGCAATCGATAGATTTTCTACTTAATGATATCAACCAGTTTACAAAGCTGACCGGTAAGCTGCTTGAAACCAGGATCAATAGTATCGGCCAGATACAGTTCGGCCATTCAAAGGCAGACAGTTTGTTTCGTGAAGCCGATCTGCTGGCTTATGATGATGCTTATAAATCTGCAAAGAAATTGTGTGACAGGGCTGATGTTAAACTCGGGAATATTGTGTTTATCAGCAATTCAGAATTATCGGGAAATGATTCGCCTGAAAGTTACTCATCAGGTCAGGGGATCAATACCTATTCAAAAGCTTATGGAGGTAGAGGATTTAAGATTTCACCGGAGGTGCTTGAGTTCAGGAGAAACATTATCTCTGAGTATCTTATTGTTGAATAGCTTACGGACTAAACTTAGTGTTGCTTAGCTTTATATGACGTTATCTACCATTGGATAGCCTCATGGATTTTGTTTGATGAATTCAGGCATCATTCATACATCGATGATAGGTGTTCTCGTTTTTTCGGATGTTCTCAATTCACCGATATTCTTATTCCAGCTGATGTTCTTATTCCACCAGATGTTCTCATTCCATCAGACGTTCTTATTTTACCAACTTAGCATCAGTTGATTGCTGATCCCGGTAACCGGTATCCATTTCTTGTCAGTGTCTACCAGGTTATCTCGGTTGGTTCTTCAGCTTATTTTCTTGCTGGTAGCCTGCAGGTTTAGTCTGTTTGTCATGTAAAACACAAACAAAGTATTGAAGATTAAGGTTAACGGGATGACCGTAAGGTTTTTGAAAAAGAGAATGATTGTCCATTCGGAGGCATCTGCGTTTAAAATGCCCCGGTTTTGCATAGTAAGATAGAGGCAGGTCTGATAGGCAAGCTGGTCGATAAGGAAATTTATCACCCAGGCGATCAGCAGGTAAACCACGAAGTTGAGCAGGAGGATCTGCCATTTACTTTTGAAGTTGGCAAAAGCGAGTTTAATTGATTCTTTCCGGTGTTCGCTTTTTGAAAAGAGATTGGCCAGGCGGGCAAGTCCCATTTTAAGGCTGGCTGACCCCAGTATATATATAAACATCGCAAGGCGGGCCGACTCCACAACTACTTCCATGATGATATTGGTGGCAGTTGATATTTCGCCAAAACCTTTGAGTTGTATAACGCGACCTATCCCGGCAATAAGACCGAGTGAAAATATCATAACGAAGTGTTTTTGGAAGAAGAGGATGGTGCTTCCGAGCCATTCGAGTTTTGGTGTGTTTAAAGAAGTGGTATTCATACAAACAATTTGGAGGGATGATAAATTGTAATTGTTATTTATATAAGTGTTTGGATTGTTGTTTTTGTTACGTTGGTGAATTGTTTTTAAAAAAAGATTGTTGATTTTTTTTCGAAGCGTTCAGCTATTAATACATATCAAAACTGGTGAATGAAGCAGGCTAATGATTGTTAGCTAAATGCCCTGTAATTGAGGCCAGCAAGGCGTTTTCGTCATAGTTATTTTTTACTTATCATATTATCTGTATTGTGCTTTAAGACAATTTCCCTGCTTGTATTGATGCGTTGAAAACGGCTTTTGAAGAAATTATTTCAAGAAACTTTCAAAAATATTAGTGTCGTAACTTGAATGTCTATATCTTCGCAGCCCGTTAAAAAATGGGAGCGGTTAAAACGCTAAGTTCTTCGAAATAATGCCGGGTAAATGGAAAGAAAAAATGAAAGAAATTTCAAAAATACTTTTCAAATATTTGGTTAAAATATAAAAGGCACATACCTTTGCAACCCCAACGAAAAATGGGCAGCGAGGAAAAGCTGAAAGATCTTTGAAAGTTTGGAAACAATAGTACGTGAAATGA
>Ga0193752_1003650_pt1 | contig 10485 bp, 7 predicted proteins | sample H1c1metaG_FD_144924 | JGI IMG/M metagenome (GOLD analysis project Ga0193752, IMG submission 144924) | Soil microbial communities from a riparian zone of the East river system, Colorado, United States - H1c1 | ecosystem: Environmental > Terrestrial > Soil > Riparian zone | place: USA: East River...
CGCGACGGTAGCGCCGTTGATCGATGCCTTTAGCCTCGCGCCCACCTCCTTTAGCAGTTGGTAACCCTGCGAATGACCGAGCGTGTCACGGAGGTCCTTAAACCTGTCCAGCGACACATACAGTATTCCTACCGTATTTTTCCCGGCCCGCAATACCTCAGTGAGCTGTTCTTCAAAGAATAATCTATTGGGAAGGTCGGTCAGAGGGTCGTGGTAAGCAAGATATTCAAGTTTCGCGGTACGCTCTTCGACAAGCTGCTCAAGATTATTTTCGTGCTTTCGCTTCGACGCAAGCAGCCCTGCATGCGATATCGCCCGATCTACCGCTATCTCGACCTGGTCGATGTCAAAAGGCTTCCTGATATAATCGAACGCTCCGCGGCGTATCGCCTCGATCGGGCTTTCAATATTGTCATTGCCGCTGATCATCATCACGACGGCGTCCGGCAGAGATTCGACCACCTTGGAGATCAGTTCGATGCCGCTCATACCGCCCATATTGATGTCGCTGATCACCAGATCGAACGAATCCCTTTCCAGGTACGACAGCGCCTCCTCAGCCGATTCGGCCGTGAAGCAATCATACCTGTCGCCCAAAATAGACGAAAGGAGATTTCGCACGGGCGATTCGTCATCGACTATGAGTATTCGGTCTCTCGATTTCTGTGTGAGTTCCATGCGTCAGATTAATGGTCATACCGGTCTTCCCCGAACCGCGCTGGCGAATGGAGAAGAGCCTGTTGGAAGAAACCAACTGCACCAAAATTCCCTACCCTGCGAACGATAACCCGGTTAAAATGCCACAGAGTAAAATACAGATCAGATCCGCACATCCGGTATCCGGGAGTCGAAGTGTGTGTCTTCCATAAATACCGCTTTACAAACCAATAGTCAATAGAAACGTTGCCGCTCTTTTCCGGTGCCCGTTTCTATTGCATTTCGGCGGGTAAACGCATACCTTTCTGCTGCCGTTTCTAAATTCCTGGTAAAACGTTTGTGGCGTGATGTCGGACCAAACTTCGCCCGTTCGTACGCTTTATAAAAGCAATATCCATACCATTGATCTCAAAGCGAAAGAGCAATATCGAGTGTATTGCGAACAAGCGCCTCGGGCCTGACGTAGGCCTCATAATACCGTTGGTTGTTTCTCATCATCTCATGGCGCAGGTTTGCATTCTCAAGTAGCCGCGCCGCCGCTGCCGCCAGATCAACTGGCGTCCGGAATTCCAGGTAATTGCTTTCCGGTTGAAAATCGCCGGTCACAACAAAACGCAAAGGTTCGGTGATTATCGCTTTGGAAAATGCGGTGTATTCACCGAGCTTCCAGCCGTTGGAACCGCTCAGCCCGGTTGTGGCGACGCAGATCGGGAACCCGCGCAGTGTTTTGAGATAGTTTCGTTTATTCGACAAAGAAGTGTCCGCAAGGACACAATCGGCATAGTTTCGGAGTGAATAGTCGTCACGGGCGAGGCCACCGAAAAATCTCGTGCCGAATTCCTTTCTCAGCAATCTGACACATTCCGCACGCATATCGTTCATTTCGCGGACCGTGTCGCTCTGTGTCTTTGATTCAAGGTGCTCCGGGTCCCAAAGACGTGCCATGTAAAGAATACGGGGTTCTCCCACCGGATTCGGCCCCTCTTCCAAATTATCGAGAATGTCGGTTTCGCCCGGCCTGATACCAAGCCTGTCCAGCCTGAGCGCCTTGGCGATCATTTTCAACTTATCTTTGCCCGAATACAATCGAGCCCTCTGAAGTTTAAAAAGGTCTACATGCGAGGTCGAGACCGGGTAATTCAAACCAAGGGGAGAGACCTTTTTTCCTTCGCTCAGGCCGGAAACATATTCGCGGTCAAAGCTGCGTTTGAAGTAAAAGTCCACGCCAGCGAGGATCTCCTCATCTATCCAGCCCCGGTCGTGCAGGTCGTAGAGCACCCTCACTGTGCCGTTGATCACAACCTTTACGTTAAAGAACCTGTAATCGGTCCAGCGGTCTGGGTCCGATCGGTCTTCCAGCACATCGTCCGGAATTATCTGTTTCAGATCAAGAAAGCCGCCCCGGTGCAAAAGGCTGTAACCGGCATAGATCTGCCGCACGTGCTCGACATCGGATCTCACTTCAACCTGGCAATTCAATTTCATTACGATGAATTCTACTAGAACTGCCCGCCCGCCTGCATCTCCCACCGATCACTGCACCAAATTTCCCCAGTCAGCTTGGGGCGTTTGGTAGAAACTCCCCAATAAAAACGCTAGTTCGAATCGAGTCCCATACCGTTAAAACCGGTCTAAACCCTTGTAAGCATTGTGTTTTTGTTATAACGCGTATCGCTGTCTCCGAGCGGCACGGCTCTTGCCCTTAACGATCATGGCAAATGGCCTGTCTATTTTCGCCATCTCCCGCCAAAACGAGCTTCTCCCACTTTCCAACACAGATTTTTCCTTCCGAACCGATCCCTTCTATCCTGGAACCACTTCTTATGAGATCACTGGCAAGTACCCACTTTCCTACCCGCGCAATGACACTCGCCCTCATCTTTTGGGCCGTCATTTTTGTCCTGAGTAACACGATGTTTGCGTAGATAACAGATCGGTCTGCCGGGCACGGAAGGCCCGGTAGGTTGGCAAAAGAAAAGAGGCTGCTCGGAAGGCGGCCTCTTTTTGTTTTTGCGTTCCATGCGGAACTGTTTTGGAACGCTTCTTTTTTGCTCTTAAGCCCTGTTTTATCGAGGTTTTTAGCCGCGAAGGCCCCGTTCCGCGTTCCGGAACGATTTTCTTTACAACCTTCTATTTTGTAGATGTTATAAAAACCGCGCAAAAAAGGCTCTTCCTCCAGGTTTTATTGCTCTGATAATTGCTTTTGATGTAATCTCACATTGGCTCGCCGATTCTTTTCACTGCTTGCCGATATAATGTTTTTGCAACTCCACATTTCATGATTGCAAAACAATAAGAATTCAAATGCTATCGAGAAAGATCAAGAAATCGTTATGACTGAACTTATTTGGGAAGGTAAGTACAAGGACAATAAGAAAGTGACTCCCGTACGAATCGCTTTGCCGTTTCAGACGATCGAAACGATAAATGAGAGCAACGACGAACGAGAAAAACAGCGAGGTTTTAGTTTTGACGCACCGCAAGACGCGGAGTGGCGAAACCGGCTGATATGGGGCGACAAAAAATACGTGCTACCCAGCTTGCTGACCGAATTCGCCGGAAAGGTGAATTTGATCTATATAGACCCTCCTTTCAACGTCGGGTCGGACTTTTCGTTTACTGCAAGGATCGCAGACGATCCTGACACGGAGCTTGACGAACTGACCGAATTCATCAAGCAGCCTAGTATCATTGAACAAAAGGCCTATCGAGATACATGGGGAAAAGGTCTTGATAGTTATATGCACTGGTTTTACGAAACGGTCCTCCTTCTGAAGGAGCTATTATCGGAAAACGGAAGTATCTACGTACATCTTGACTGGCACGTAGCACATTACGCCAAGACGATACTTGATGAGATATTCGGTTTTGAAAATTTTAGGAATGAAATTGTTTGGAAGCGAAAGGGTGGGAGTGCCAACCCGAAAAACAGGCTAGGCGTTGTGATTGATACGATACTCTGGTATTCAAAAAGCGACGAAATCGTCTTTCACCAGCTTTTTACCAAGGAAAGCGAAGAAGCTGTCGAGTATATTGAAACACGATTCAATCGGATTGATTCCAACAATCGCCGCTTTATGGATTCTCCGCTTATTAGTCCCAATCTTCGTGAAAATTTGAAGTATAAGTACAAAGGCTTTGAACCGCCCCCGAATGGATGGTCGATTTCACGAGAAATAATGGAGAAATGGGATGCCGAAGGAAGGATTTTAATTCCTGAAGACAAGGCGAAACGAATTCGCAGGAAAATTTTTCTTGATGAATATCAAGGTCAGCCCATTCAAAATCTTTGGAACGACATATATGTAATTAATTCACAGGCGAAGGAATACGTTAACTACTCAACTCAGAAGCCTGAGGCGTTACTGGAACGGGTCATTAACTCTAGCAGTAATGAAGGCGATCTAATACTCGATTGTTTTTGCGGAAGTGGAACAACGGCCGCTGTCGCCGAGAGACTTGGTCGCCGGTGGATAACATGCGATCTTGGACGGTTTGCGATACATACCGCGCGAAAGCGCTTTCTCGGCATCGATAACGTAAAACCCTTTGTCGTGCAGAATCTTGGTAAATACGAGCGACAGCAATGGATGAATGCGGAATTCGAAAATCCAGCGGATCGATTCGAGCAGGAAAAGACATACAAGCATTTCATTGTCGACCTTTATCATGCAAAGCCCTTAGATGGTTATACTTGGCTTCACGGCGCGAAGGCCGGGAAGATGATACATGTGGGGAGCGTTGATGCCCCGGTGACGGTCGATGATATTAAAGCAACGATCAAAGAATTTTGGAAACTTGTCGGAACTGAGGAAGCCGCAAGGTCGAACGGCATCGACTTTCTCGGCTGGGATTTTGCTTTTGATGTAAATGAAACGGCCGCGCACTTTGCCGCCGCCAACAAGGTAAATGCTTCGTTCAAGAAAATACCACGTGAGGTTCTGGAAAAGAAAGCTGTCGAACAAGGCGACATTAAATTCTATGAACTCGCGTCCCTTGACATCGAAACGACCAGCGGAAAATCTGAATTGTCTGTAACGCTGCAAGACTTTATTATTCCCCCTGATGATGTACCGGAGGAGGTCCGAGGCAAGATCACACATTGGAGCCAGTGGATAGATTATTGGGCGGTTGATTGGAACTATCGTGATGATACATTTCATAACGAATGGCAGAGCTACCGGACCAAGAAGGAACCGAAGATCGACCTGACAGCAACAAATAAATATAAAGAACCTGGCAAATACACTATTCTCGTAAAAGTTATCGACATTCTTGGTAACGATACGACCAAGGCAATCGAGGTACAAGTTTGATAGGCACCGCGTTAGCGGTGCTGTGAATGTAGCCGTGGCGTTTTAACCCACGGAACGTGTTGTTTCAACCCACGGTTGGGATAGCAATTACAATCCGCGTCGCATAGCGACCGGATGAATCTTATTATGGCAAATACATATTCCCATTGTTACAACCATATTGTTTTCAGTACCAAAAATCGTGTGAACCTTGTCTATCCGGATATCGAGGATCGCGTTTGGTCATACATCGGCGGAATTGCCCGCAAGCATAAAATGACTGCCCTACAGGTTGGCGGAATCGATAATCACATTCACGCCTTGGTGAGCTCTCCGCCGTCGATCGCTCCGAGCCAAATAGCTCAGTGGTTAAAGGGCGGTTCTTCTCACTGGATCCATGACGAGTTTCAAGATTTGAATAAGTTTGCCTGGCAAGACGGGTATGGTGTTTTTTCGGTGTGTAAATCACACTCCTCGAAAGTTATCGAGTACATTAAGAATCAGCGAAAGCATCACGAAACGCAGACGTTCGAAGAAGAATATATCGAACTACTAGCACTTCATGAAATTGAGTACGACGACCGGTATTTATTCGGATAATTCAGCCGTCGCTGACGCGACGGGCAATGTCGAACTATGGTTACCGTGGGTTGAAACACCACGGCTACAGTCGAAATGTCGCTACGCGACAAATAGTAAAGAAATCCGTGAGCAATTTTATGCCGCGAAAGAAACCAACAGCCGACCAGTTAGATCTCTTCAATCTCGAAGACCGGTTAAAAACGGCGGTCTGTGTGCCGGCAATTCGCGCGGCATTCAAGGAATGGCGCGACGGTAAATATCGCGGAGTTACAGAAACCACAAAGGAGCTTCTAAATTTTTGGTTTCACACGGATCACCAGTTGGCGAACGGACTTCCGTTTAAGTTTCACGATGCGCAACGCGAAGCAATAGAAACGCTTATTTTTCTGTTCGAGATTGTTAAGATTAGGACAAGGACCGAATTGCTCGAGAAATACGCGGTTAATGTTCCCGATCTGCGGTTACCGCCCTATGATGAGTTTGCCCGCTATGCCCTCAAGATGGCTACCGGCAGCGGAAAAACCCTCGTGATGGCAATGTCAATCGTCTGGCAGTTTGCTAACCATATTAGAGGTGGAGAGGGGTATGCAAACAATTTTCTAATTATCGCACCCAACGTGATTGTTTTTGACAGGCTGCGCTCCGATTTCGAAAGTGGGCGGGTTTTCCGGACGCTTCCGCTCATTCCTAAACATCTTGAATGGCTTTGGGAAATGGAATATTACATACGCGGTGACACGGAGCGAACGAACAGCCAGGGTTCTTTATACCTAACAAACATCCAGCAGTTTTACGAGCGGGGATCAAAGGGCGCAAATAACGAAACCGAGATTATGACGGCAATGCTCGGTTCTCAGCCCCCAACAACTAAAACCGAAATCTCTGATTTTGACGATCGAATTGCAAACCGCGATGGATCGGTAATGGTCCTAAACGACGAAGCTCATCATACGCATGACGAGGATAGCGAGTGGAATCGATTCATCAGAAATCTGCATGAGAGACGCCCGCTGACTGCTCAACTCGATTTTTCAGCAACTCCGCGCTACAGCAAGGGAAGCCTGTTTGCCTGGACCGTTTTCGACTATCCGTTAAAACAAGCGATTCTGGATGGCATTGTTAAGAGGCCGATCAAAGGAATTTCAAGGATCGAGGAAGCTAAGTCAACCATTGCAAATGTCCGTTATCAAGGGTTTTTAACCGCCGGTGTCCAACGATGGAAGGAATACACAAAACAACTCGAACGCTTAAATAAAAAACCGATTCTCTTCGTAATGATGAACAGCACCGAGGAAGCGGACGATATTGGCGATTGGCTGAAAACAAGATATCCGGCGGAATTCGGTGGTGAGAAAACTCTTATTATACATACGGACCGGTCGGGTGAGGTCTCGAAAAAAGATTTGGATGCTGCTCGTAAGATGGCGCGTGACGTAGATCATGATTCAAGTCCAGTGAACGCAATCGTTTCAGTGTTAATGCTGCGAGAGGGATGGGATGTGCAAAACGTCACAGTCGTTGTTGGCCTGCGCCCGTACACCGCTAAAGCGAACATCCTGCCAGAGCAGACTATAGGACGCGGGTTGCGATTGATGTTCCGGGATCTCGCTGGTGCTTACACAGAGCGCGTCGATATTATCGGCAACAAAGCGTTTATGGAGTTTGTCGAGGATCTGGAGAAACTCGAAGACCTGGAGTTTGAAACATTCGAGATTGGAAAAGACAAATTAACGATCCTGACCATTCAGCCCATGGAAGAGAAGAAGGCGATGGATATTGGGATTCCGGATATATCGCCAATCTTGAGCCGTAAACAGTCGTTAGCTGAGGAAATCAAAAAGATTGACGTAATGACGTTTAACGTTAACAAGCTTCCCATGAAGAGAAAGGAGGTAGAGGAAACAAAAACCTTCGTATATGAGGGACGCGATATTCTTACGGATGAGAAATTACTTGAGCGAGAATATGCCATTCCGCCGGTCCAGACCGCTGAAGAAGTAATCGGTTATTACGCCCGCAGAATCGCCCAGAATATTAAGCTGCCATCGCAATTTTCGGTATTGGCACCGAAAATTCGCGACTTCTTTCAAAAGAAAGCGTTCGGTGAAACAGTTGATCTTTCGGATGATAATGTAATCCAGGCGATGTCCAGCAACGTAGCCAGTTTTGTTGTCATCAACGTATTTGAAAAAGCCTTACGCGAGGTCGTAGTTGAGGAAAAGGAACCGGAACTATTGTCGGCGGAGCGTATGCTTTCTGAAACTCCTTCTTTCCCTACTTCACGAAAAGTCATAGAGTCAGAAAAAACCGTATTTAACTACGTACCGTGTGATAACGCCTTCGAACTGGCATTCGCTAACTTTCTGAACAATTGTGAAGATATTGAGATGTTCGCCAAATTACCTACGCAGTTCGGATTCAGCATTCAATATACTGACACATTGGCAAATATACGTAATTATTTTCCAGATTTCATTGCCGTTACGGACGATGGTACAAAGTGGGTAATCGAAACGAAAGGGCGTGAAGATATCGATGTTCGCCTGAAAGACAATGCAGCAATAAGCTGGTGCGAAAACGCCTCTGAGTTAACCGAAGACACTTGGCAATACATCAAGGTACCTCAAAAGGAATTTGAAGCTCTTCGCCCGGACGGATTCGATGAAATGATTGCCGCTATCAATCCTCCCCGGCTCTTTTGAAATCGCGCTTGCGATCAGGGGGAGAGAAGTCTTGGACACTACGCGTCCATCGCGGACAGGGATGCCCGCGCTCCAGGGGCGGACTCCCGGTAATTGCCCCGGCTATAATAATTGCGGTTCGCTTAGTACTTGCCGCTTTTCATCGAGATACCTCTTGGCTTTTAGTGCTGCCGGCCAGTAATCTCGTAAAAGATCTTTGACGATAGACCCCTAACCTCTCACCCGTTAACTGCCGGCGATGCCTGACCCTCGCTCTTTTACCTCACCGGAACCACCGTACAAAAATGGTATCTTTGAACACCAAAATTGGAAGCTTTTACATTAAATTCGGAACCTTTTACACCAAAATCGGAACCGTTTGCACGAAAATCGGAACCTTTTACACCAAAAACCGATCAAGAATTTAAGCTAACTTATTGAAAATAAAGGAAAATCGTTTGTGGATCGTGAATTTTAGTAATTAATCGGTGATGAGAACACGCAAAAACGGTAGTTATGAGCTTAATTCTTGCGGGTATCGAGCATTTCGCGGACCTTGCCGGCGAGCGAGTTGAATGTGAATGGTTTCTGGATAAAGTTGTTGCCGGATTCGATAACGCCGTGGCGGACTATCGAATCGTCCGTGTAGCCTGACATGAAAAGCACGCGCAGATCGGGGCGTACGGTTTCGAGGTTTTGCACTAGCTGGCGGCCGCCCATCTTCGGCATAACGACGTCGGTCAGCAGCAGGTCGAACTTGTGCTCGGGGCGCATGCAGATAGACAGGGCGTGGGCGCCATCGGTCGCCTCGACCACCTTGTAGCCGCAGGTTTCCAGTATCTGGCGGCTCATGTTCCGAACGAGCTCCTCATCCTCTACGAGCAGGATGGTCTCGCTGCCCCTGATGTCGGTGGTTATGATCGCGTTCGGCAATATCTCGTCGATCTCGGCATCGATCCGCGGCAGGTAAACCTTTACAACGGTGCCCTGGCCGATCTCGCTGTAGGCCCAGATATAGCCGCCCGATTGCTTTACGATACCGTAAACCGTGGCAAGCCGAGGCCGGTGCCCTTGCCCGTGGGCTTGGTGGTAAAGAAGGGTTCGAATATGTGCTTCTGATCCTCGGCGCTGATCCCGATACCGGTATCGCTCACGGCGAGCATCACATAGCGGCCGGGCTTCATCTCCTCGGCGTGGCGCGCAATATATTTGTCATCGATCTCGATATTGGAGGTTTCGATAGTGATCTTTCCGCCCTCCGGCAGGGCATCGCGCGAGTTAACGGCGAGGTTTATGATCACCTGTGTGATCTGCCCCGGGTCGGCCTGGACGCTGCCGAGCTCATCCGAAAGTGCGAGCCCGAGCTCGAGGTCTTCGCCGATAAGGCGATCGAGCATTCCGGTGGTTTCGGATACGATCTGGTTAAGGTCGATAACCTTCGGACGCATTACCTGGCGACGGCTGAAAGCCAGGAGCTGCTGTGTCAACTCTGCCGCACGCTGGCCGGCTTTCTTGATCTCCTCTACGTTTCCGCGCATCGGATCTTCTGCGTCGAGCTTGCGCAATGTCAGGTCGCTGTAGCCCTTAATGGCGGTGAGCATGTTGTTGAAATCGTGTGCGATGCCGCCGGCGAGCCTGCCGACCGATTCGAGCCTCTGCGATTGGCGAAGCTGCTCGGCGCGGGCCTGTTCGGCTTCGAAAAGGCGAACGTTTTCGATAGCGGCCATGCGCATCGCGGTCGCGTGCTCCTGCGTATAGGCGTTGATCTCGTAGCTCTGGATCTCGACCACGCCGACGACCTTGCCCATTATCTTCATCGGCACCATTATGGCGGAGCGCGGATCGCGCGAATCCCTGTCATACCCCGCTTCGATATGGGTCTTGCTGGTGCTCGTTCGTTTAAGATAATCATTGACCACGATCACTTCGCCGGTCATGATCGCCTGGCCGGCCGGACCGTTATTTACCGGAACCGACTGAAGCTCGGATGTATCGATCTCGCCCCCGTCATACCATATATGCACGGCGTCGCGCGATTGCTTTTCCTTGTCGTAGAGGAACAAGAGCAGTGCCGAGCAAGGCACTGAATTGACGGCAAAATCGGAAACCGCCCGGAAAATAGTAATAAGATCACGCGCCGAGCCGAGCTGCTGGCCGAGATCGGCAAGGCGCTCGAGCAGGCGATCGTATTCCGAGATGGCGCGCTGGTTCGCGCTCGCGAGTGCTGCCTCAGCCGTTTTGCGCTTGTCGGCTTCGAGCAAAAGAGAGAT
>Ga0193752_1003651_pt1 | contig 10482 bp, 6 predicted proteins | sample H1c1metaG_FD_144924 | JGI IMG/M metagenome (GOLD analysis project Ga0193752, IMG submission 144924) | Soil microbial communities from a riparian zone of the East river system, Colorado, United States - H1c1 | ecosystem: Environmental > Terrestrial > Soil > Riparian zone | place: USA: East River...
GGTGCAGCAGCTGGCAGCGGCGGCGCGGCGGGAATGGCGGCGCCGGCGTTCAAGCGTCCGTGTGTTGCAGCGGGCAAAGAGGTCTGGTTCATCGGCGATTCGTACAGCGACTACTTCGTGGCGCACTCGCCGCTTGCGACGTTGGTTGCGGATCGCGCGAAGAAGGACATGGCGCTCATGTCCAACGATAGTTATCGCAACTTGGCCGTAGCCGGAACGACGTTGGCTGCGCCGCCGGCTGCGATTCAAGCGCAGTGGTCCGACAACAAGTCGATGAAGCCGATCAAGGTCATCGTGATGACCGGTGGTGGTAACGACGTGTTGATCAACAACCCGCAGTGCCGCCCCGAGGGTTCGGAGAAGCAGGCCGAATGCATGCAGGTCGTGCAAGCCTCGCTAGACGTGGCGAAGGAAATGTTTGCGAGCATGAAGATGGAGGGCGTCTCGGACGTAATCTACTTCTGGTACCCGCACATTCCGGGTGGGCCGCTTACCAGTGGCGAAACCGGCATCTCGATCAGCGACTATACGTATCCGATGCTCGAAGCGGTCGCGAAGGCGGCGACAACGGACACGTTCCACGTGTTCATGGTGCCGACGGTAGAGATCTTCATGGGTCACCCGGAATACTTCTTCTCGGATGGTCTGCACGCGAACGACGTCGGCGAAGGCAAGATAGCCGATGCGGTCTGGTCAGTGATGAAAGACAACTGCATCGGCCAGGCTGCCGCCAGCGGCTGCTGCATGCCGTAACGAGTCGACGACTGATGTGGTGAGGAGCCGAGTGTCTCGCTCGGCTTCTCTGCACCTTACATTCACTGGGGGTAGACGTGACAACTGTCGTTCACTCGCGGCGCGTCAGCGTCTGGTCCGTCGCACTATCGGTATGCGCTGCGGTCGCCTGTGATGCGGCAGAGTGCCCATCCGGGTCGGTCGAGAAGTCCGGGCATTGCGTTCCCGACATGATGCAGAGCGGCGTGGAAGGCGCTCCGACGGATCCGGCGACGGGTGCTCCGATCACGGATGGTGCAGGGCAGGGCGGCAGCGCTTCGCCTCCTAGTGGCGCTGCGGGAAACAGCAGTGGGTCGTCGACGAGTGGGGCTGGTGGCCTCGGATCCGCCTCGGCCGGATCGAGCTCCACGGCAGCTCGGCCGGTGAGAACGCGGGGAACGGCTCCGCTGGCATGGGGTCGAACACCGCGGTCGCTGGAGTGTCCGGAACAGTTGGCGGAGACATGAGCGGGGCTGCGGGCGCAGCTATGAGCGGCGCTGCCGGTGCAAGCATGGGCGGCGCCGCGGGTGAAGCCATGAACGGCGCCGCAGGTGCCGGACCGACCTGCGTTGAGGCTCCCGAAACTTGCGACAACGTGGACAACGACTGCGATGGAAAGATCGATGAAGAGCTAACTAAGGAATGTGGAAATAAGATGGGCTCGTGCAAGGCCGGCGTTCTCGCGTGTCATGAAGGACGCTGGGACGACGCATCGAAGTGCGTCGGAGCGGTCGGTCCGGCGACCGAAGTTTGCGATGCGAATGAGCAGGACGAGAATTGTGACGGCGTCGGCAACGAAGGTTGCGATTGCACAGACGGAGAAAAGCGCCCGTGCGGAAACTCCACCCCGCCGTGCAAGCAGGGAACTGCGACATGTGCAAACGGCAAATGGCCCACCGTGTGCACCGGTGACGTGAAGCCTGTCGCAGAAACATGCGACGGCATCGACAACGATTGCGATGGAAACTCTGATGATGACGCGCAGTGTCAGGCGGGCATGCGCTGCTACCAAGGCAAATGCGTTACCTGTGTCGCTGACTCGGAGTGTTCGCAACAGTCGTCAGGTTGCCAGGTCGGATACTGTGGAACCAGCGGTCATTGCGCGACACGCGCCGCGGCGGAGCGAGCGGCATGTCAGATCAGCTCGGGGTCTGGCGTGTGCCAAGCAGGCAAGTGCGTCGGATGCATTAGCTCGGCTGACTGCGCATCCCGATCCGGAACTCCCGTTTGTCAGAACACGCAATGCGTCACCTGCACGCCGAGCGAAGGATGCGATGCGACCGAATCGTGCGTCGGCGGTCAATGCGTTCCTAAATGCGGAAACGGCACAGTCGAATCGGACGAGCAGTGCGATCCTGGAGCTGGATCAGCCTGGAGCCTTGCCACCTGCACGAACGCATGTAAGCGACGCATCTATCTGGAATGCCACGCGAACGACGAGTGCACGTCGTCGGGCCTGAGCTGCTTGGTTGGCACAGCGAACATATGCACGAAGTTCTTCTGCACCGCGAACTCGGACTGTGTTCCATTTCCTGGATACACGACCGAGTGCACACTCAACAGCGCCTGTGAGATCCTTTGCAGCTCGAGCGGCTCGTGCCCAAGCCAAATGCATTGTGTTACGGGCGGCAACGACATTCGATCATGCGCCAGCAACTGACTGCTGACTCACTCCGCCGCTCTCGGCTCCGGCGGGATACTTGTCGTTGTACCCAGACGACCTGCCAATAGATCTGACTCCCCACGGTCGATCGCCTTCTTCTCGTGCCTCCGCCGCCACCACTTCGTGATGTCGTCGAAGAACGAATAGGCCACCGGCGTCGCCAACAACGTCAACAACAACGACATGCTCTGACCACCTACCACTACGCCGGCAATCGAACGGTTCATCCCCGCACCGATTCCTCGCGAGAATATCAACGGAATCATTCCCGCGACGAACGCCAACGTCGTCATCAAAATCGGCCTCAACCGATCTCGATTCGCCTCCAATATCGCCTCTAACCTGGGCCGACCCTGCGCAATCAAATGATTCGTATGGTCGACCTGCAGAATCGCATTCTTCTTCACCACACCAAACAACACGATGATTCCCAACGCCGACATGACCGAGAGCTCCTGGTTGAAGAGCCACAAGGACATGAACGCAAACGGAATCGTTAGCGGCAACGCCAACATGATCGTGACCGGATGCAGCCACGACCCAAACTGCGCCGCCAACACCAAGTACATGAACACGGCCGTGAGACCAATCGCGACCGCAAACGCCGACACGACACGACCCTGCTCACGCGTCAAGCCCGCAGGCACCGCTCGATACTCCGGCGGCATGTGCAGGTCTTTGATGATCTTCTCCAACGCATCCGACACCGTGCTGTTGCCCACACCCGGCGCAACGTTCGCCGTGATATTGACCTGACGCTGCCGCGCCAAACGATTGATCTGCGACGGGCCGCGACTCTGCTCGAGCCTGACTATCGACGCGAGCGGCACCGAACCACCACTCGCCGTCGGCACAGTCATCAGCGAGAGCGCACCGAGATCCGTGCGATAGTCGATCGCCGCACGCGCGCGAATCTCATACTCCTCCGCACCCTCCTGATAGGTGGAAACCTTCAGCCCACCGATCAAGAGCTGCAGCGTATTCGCGACCGTCGCCACATCGACACCCAAGTTCGCCGCGCGTTCGCGATCGACGCGCACTTTGACCTCGGGTGTACCCACGATCAGGTTCGAATCGACGTCGACAGCGCCCGGCACTTTGCGAAAGCGCTCGAGAATCTGACCGGTGTACAGCTCGAGCTTCTCCAGATCCGGTCCGTAAATCGTGTACTGCACCGACGCGCTCGATTGGCCGGTACTAATTTGCGCGGACAAAGACACCTGGATTCGTAGGTCTTTGCGCTGATGCGCCACGATCTCGCGCCGCACCTGATCCATGACCTGCAGCTGAGTCTGCTTGCGCTCTCTCGGATCGATGAGGCGGACGTAGATGTTCGCGAGGTTTTGGGTCTTCTGCTGATCGCCACCGATCGTGAGCAACGTATGCTCGACCGTCGGCAACGCGCGGACCTCCGTCGCAATACGCTCGCTGATCAACCGAGTCTCGAGCAGCGATGCACCTTCCGGAGCACGCACAGTCACCTCGAACTCGGCGAGGTCGTTGTCCGGCTGAAACCCTTTCGGCACGGCCGCCGCGATCGGAAAACACGAACCGAGCGTCACGAGAGAAGCGACGACGATCACCCAACGATGACCCATCACCCACTTCAGCACGCGGATGTAGAGGCTCTCGATCGGTAAATAGAAGCGGTCCACGAGCCGCTCGAGAAACCCACGGTGGGTCTCACCCTCAGGGTCAGGCGGCGGCAGGAGGCGCGCTGCGAGCATCGGCGTGAGCGAAAAGCTGACGAGGAGCGAGACCGCGATCGCAAACGCCATCGTAAGGCCGAAGCTCTGAAAGAACCGGCCGATGATTCCGCTCATGAACGCGACAGGCAAGAACACCGCGAGCAACGAGAGCGTCGTCGCGAGGACCGCCAAGCCGATGTCCTTCGTCGCGAGGACCGCAGCCACAAACGGCTTCTTCTTTTTCTCCTGCACGAAGCGCGTGATGTTCTCGAGCACGACGATCGCGTCGTCGATCACGATGCCGACCGCAAGTGCGAGCGCGAGCAGCGTGATCATGTTCAGCGTGAACCCGACCGCCCACATCAACGCAAACGTACCGATGATCGAAATCGGGATGGAAAGCGCGGCAATAAAAGTGCTGCGCACGTCGCCGAGGAAGATGAGCACGATCAGCGCCGCAAGAATGGCACCGAGCACCAAGTGCTCTTTCACCGCATTCAAGCTTGTCCGAATGACCTGCGAGTTGTCGCGAACGACGTTCAGCTTGCTTCCAGGGGGCAAACTCTTCTCGATCGTAGTCAAACGATCGCGAATCGCATCGACCACGGCTACGGTGTTCTGCCCCGACTGCTTGCGGATCGAGAGTACGACGGTGGATTCGCCGTCTTCCGACGCGTACGACGCCAGTTCCTCTGCACCATCGTCGACCGATGCCAAGTCGAGCAGACGAGTAGGGTGATCCTTGTCCTCCCTGACCACGATCTGTTCGAGGTCGGCGATCGACGCAACGCGGCCTTCGACGCGCACCGACATCCGGCGTGGTCCGGTGTCGACCGTACCACCGGGAACAGTGAGGTTTTGCGCAGCGAGCGCCGTTTGCACGTTCGCCGCCGTCAAGCCCGCCGCTGCCAGCTTCACGGGATCGAGCCAGACGTTGATCTGACGCTTGCGCCCGCCGAGGATCGTCACCTGGCCAACGCCGTTGATGCTTTCCACCAAGCGCCGCACGCGCTTGTCGGCCAGCTCGGTGACTTCTCGAACCGAACCCTTGCCGCGCAACGTGACGAGCACGATCGGCGCGGCATCCGGATCGATTTTCGTGACCACCGGCTGATCGACACCGCGAGGCAGCTCGGGGATCGCAGTATTCAAGTGATCGCGAACTTCCTGCGCGGCCACATCGATGTCTTTATCCAACGTGAACGCGATACTTACGAGCGAGACGCCGTCACTCGAAGTCGACCGCAGCTCATCGATGCCGCTGATCGTGTTGACGGCGGCTTCGATCTTATCCGTGATGCCGGTCTCGACGACCTCGGGCGCTGCACCCGGCAACGTCGTCGACACCAAGATCAACGGAATGTCGATCTTCGGAAACTGATCGACGCCGAGCGACGTGTAACCGACGCTGCCGACCACGACCGTGGCGAGCATCAGCACCCACGTGAGTACCGGTTGTCGAACGCACAGTGAAGCGAGCCATTGCATCTGTCACCTCACTCTACGCGCGTGCCGTCTTTGAGATTGGGCGGCGGATTGACTACGACCCGGTCGCCCTTCTTGACGCCTTCCGCCGCGGCGACTCCGCCGTTCACTTCCACCGTCGTCTGTACCGCTCGCTGCTCGACCCGCCCGTTGACAACTACGAACACGGTCTGGCCGTCGTCGAGTTTGACGACGGCGTTCTTCGGAACGACCGGCAGATTCACGGTGCCGACCGGCAGTTGCACCGTGACGAACGTGCCCGGGAGCAGCAGCTGCGCTTTGTTGTCGACGATCGCCTCGTCGATCACGTCGCGCGTCGTCGGTCGCACTTCGCGGCCGACGTACTTGATCGTGGCCGCGAAGTCGCGATCCGGCATCACGAGCGTGCGGAACTTAACGACCGTTCCTTCCTTCGCGTACGGGATTCCAGGCTCTGGAACGCTGATCCGCAACCGCAGCGGGTCGTCATCGAGCAGCGTCACGACCTTGCTGCTCGGTTGGACGTAGTCACCGACGTTCACGAACCGCTCCGAGATCACACCGTCGAACGGCGCGCGAATCGCGGCGTCTGACACGACGCGCGCGGCTTCGGCGACACGCGCACGCGCTGCAGCTTCCGATGACGTCTGCGTCAGACACTGCGACGCTTGTCGATCGAATTCTTGCTGCGTGATCGCCCCTTTCCCGCGCAGTGCTTGATAGCGGTCACATTCCTGCTGAACCGACTTGAGTTGATCCGCAATCGCCTTCGCATTCGCTTCCGCCTCGGTATGACTCAACGTCGCACCGCGCGCGTCGAGCTGAGCGATGAGCGCACCCGCTTTGACATGGTCACCGCGCTCGACGAACGTGCGGACGACGCGCCCCATGGCGTTCGCCGCGAGCTCCGTGCGCTTGTCGGCTTCGAGCGTGCCAGTCACGCTCATCGTCTTCGGCACTGGTTGCTCCGAAGCGACCACGCTCTCGACGTGAATCGGCTTTTCTTCAGCCTTTGCTTTGTTGCTGGCCGCAGCCGGCTGATCTTTCCCGCTGCACGCACCCAGCGCAACTAGCGTCACTAGCGTGTGGGGGATGAAGACGAATGCTCTTGCGGCTCTCACGGCTTGCCTCGTTCACCGAACTGCCCAGAGCTCGCGCGCAGCGCTGCACGCGCGTACGCGAGCTCGGTATCGGCCTGAATGCGAGCCACGACGGCTCGGAATGCATCTTGTTGTGCTTGAACGACCTCGAGCTGGGTCGCAGCGCCGAGGCTGTAGCGATCGCTCGCGAGCTCCGCAGCGGTCTTCGCTGCGTCGATCTGCGAACGCGCCGCCCGCGATTTTTCGATCGCGGCGTGCACTTGGTGCCAGGCTTGAAAGATGGCGTCTTGGGCGGCGCGCTCGGCGTACTCCGCACGAATCAAGCTCGTGTTCGCAGCAGCCGCTTGGGCGCGAACAGTTGGCGACAACGTTCCATCGAACTGCCAGGCGAGCGTGGCTTGCAACGAGTAGACTGCGGCGTGCCCGGAAAAGCTCGTCGCGTTCGTGAAGCGCTCCTGCGCACTCGCCGACAGCGTCGGATACCAGGCGGCGCGTGCAGCTTCGGCACTCGCATCGGCAGCGCGCCGAGACGCGTTTGCGACTGTGACCGCCGGCGTAGATCCCGAAGACGAAAGCCACGTCTCGAGCGGCTTCTCTTCGTGTAGATCGTCGTCGATGAACTCAGTCGCAGGCTCCGGCTCGATCGTCGTCGTGGTCGCGAGCTGCCGCCGCGCGGTCACGACTGCAAAGTTGGCGGATGCGACGTCGCCTTCTGCGCGCGCAATCTCCGCGCGGGCACGCTGGACGTCGAGCTCCGACGCGGTCCCGAGCTCGACCTGATCTTGCACTTGCTGCAGATTCTTTTGCGCTACGCCGAGCGTGCGCTTCGATGCTTCCAACACCGCTTCTTGCCCGAGCAGCTGATAATACGAGCGATAGACTTGCGTCTCGACGTCTTGCTCGGTCGCGAGCTGGCTCGCAGAGCTGGCTTCAGCGCCGGCTTTCGCGGCTGAAATGCGCTTCCACAACCCGATGTCGATCACGGGGATGCGCAACGTCAGCGTTCCATCCAGCTGATTTCTCGGCTGAATCACGAGCCGATCGCCCGTACCGCCGAGCTCCTCCGGCAGGACGAGCGCGACCTCGTACTGGTTGCGCGTGTAGGTGCCCGCCGCAGTGAACACCGGATACAACCCAGCTTTCGCCACCTGTGCTTCCGCATCGCGTTGCGTGGTCGTGGCTTCGGCTTCGCGATTGGAGTGGTTTGCACGACGTGCAGCCCGCACGAACGTATCGAGCGGTTGCAACGCTAGGACTTTCGCGGGGATCGCGCCGAACAGCAGCGCGCACGCGACGGAGATGTGGAGCGAAAAGTGCTTTCGAAGCGCCATTGAGACGACCGGCCGGCGAGGAATCGAGACGAGTCACCATAGTCAGACTCGTAGTCCGCGCAACAAAAAGTTGCATGATGAGGATAGCTCGTGCAACAAAAAGTTGCGTGATCTATACCTAGGGCTGCGATGGAAGAAGAGCCAGCCAGCGGACGGCGCGTTCAAGAGCTAGTCCGTGAGCAGCAGATCCTTCGAGCGGCGATCCAGGAGCTAGCGCTGTCGGACTATGGCGGCATGAGCATCGAGGGCGTCGCTCGGCGCGCGGGTGTGAACAAAACGACGGTGTATCGCAAGTGGGAGACCAAGGTCGATCTGCTGCGAGCAGCGCTGGGCTCCGTATTCGATTCTTTTCCGGTCGGCCCGACGCTCGGTGATCTGCGGTCCGACATGCTTCGTCTCGGCAAGCAATTCCGTGTGTTCACGCAGTCGGTCGAAGGCAAGAGCTTGATGCGCTTGCGCTTGCTTCAGCACCCGGAGCCGGAGCTCGCCGAGATCGCCAAGCAGCTGAACGCGCGCCAGTCGAAAGAGGTGCGCGTGCTGGTCGAGGCTGCCGTTGCGCGCGGTGAGGTCTCTCGCGACATCGACCTCGTCCTACTTCTCGACATGCTCTGGGGCGTGCTCTACGCGCGGCTCGAGATGAAGAACGAGCCCGTGAGCGATGCGATGCTCGAAGAGGTCGTCGACATTTTGATGAACGGCGCCCGCCGTGAGAGCGCGCCACGTGTGACTCGAGCAACTCGCGCGACCAGCAAAACTAGAGCGACCAGCAAAACTAAAGCGACTAAAGTGCCACAGACGAAACGGCACCCCCGACGTCGTGCACGCTGAACGCTCGCCAGTGTCTCAGCATTGCGAGCCGCCGAAATAGAGCTGTTCTCCCACCCCGGCGCCGAACTCGACAGGTCCAGAATTTCGCGGGACGCTGCGCCGGTGACGACACGGACGCACGCCTACACTCCAGACCTCGCGGACCTCGTCCAAGCACGCTGGCGCGAGCTCGAACTAACACCGGACCCTGGTGCGTGCCAGCCGCGCCAGGATTCGCTGCCAGATCCGCAGGCGCTGCGACATCTACTCTCCGTCGCGTTTCAAGCTTCGTTGCTACGCGAAGAGGATCGCCCGGTGCGTTTTCGTTTGTTCGTCGGTTCGCCGGAACGGCTCGACGCTCACCGCGGCCCCCCGGCCGGTTTGCATCGGTTGCGTTTTCAACAGCCGCGCCCGTACGACGAGCACGAGATCCGTCGTTTGTCGCAAGCCGCGAAGTACCACCGCTCGCTCATCGGGGTGCGTGCGACCGCCGAGGGCTTCGAGATCTGGGGGCTCGTGCAGTCGGGTCCGCGCTGGTTGCAAAGTGCGCGCGGTGGTCGCGATGCACCGTCGCCGGTTCCGTCCGATGCAGTCGTCGTGCGTGCAGACGGAACGGGACATATCGCGTTCGCGGTCGGTGACGTCACGCTCGCAGAGCTTCGCGGCGGGCAGTTGTCCGGTGGCGCAGTCAACGTGTTCCAGTCGCATTGGTTGAAGATGCGCTTCGCCGACTCACGCATTCAGCTGGTGAAAGAACACGAAGAAGCAGTCGGCCCGGCTGCGATCCCGCTCGAGCTCGACGCGTTGCGCAGCGTGTCGCAGCAGATGGTGAAGCGTCTGATCGCGACGATTCAAGACTCACGGCACGGCGGTACGATCGTATTCCTACCGCGCGCCCGAACCACCAGCGTGTTGTGCGAGACCGAAGCGATTCAGTTGAAGTACATGTTCGCGGAAGAGGAACCGCGGCGGCGCTATCGCACCTTGATCCTCGCCTTGATGAAAGAGCTGGTGACTGCTGCGGCGGACCTCCAGCCGCGACCCGAGCGCGTGGGTTTCGGTCTGTATCACGCGTTGCAGCGGCCCTCGATCGCGGCGCTCGACGAAGCGATCGTGGAGATGTCGCAGCTGATAGCGGCGCTCGCCGACGTCGACGGTGCAGTCGTGTTGAACGAACGGTTCGAGGTGCTCGGATTCGGTGGCGAGATCGTCGGCACGGCGCCTGAAGTTACAACGATTCGGCGTGGCCTCGATCTCGAAGGAAACGAATACGAGACGGTGCCCATCGATGGTGTGGGCACACGTCATCGCGCGGCCTATCGGTTGTGTGCACAAGAGCACGAAGCCTTTGCCGTGGTGATCTCACAGGACGGTGGAGTGCAATTCGTCGCGTGGCAAAACGGGGCACTGATGTGCTGGGATCATCGAAATGGCCCGTAACGTCTGAAAGTATGACGGCGCTTGAAAGAATTGTGTCTGAAGCTGTGTTTTCGGTGCCGCTGACGAATAACTGACGCTGGTCCTGTCCCGCGGCCGAGATAAGCCCGCGCGGGGTGAGCCATTCGCCATACGACCGTGCACGTTGGGGGCAGACCGCGATGCCCGCTTCCGCGCGGCGCGCACTCCACGTTCAAAGCGAACTATGACTCGACATCACG
>Ga0193752_1003652_pt1 | contig 10480 bp, 11 predicted proteins | sample H1c1metaG_FD_144924 | JGI IMG/M metagenome (GOLD analysis project Ga0193752, IMG submission 144924) | Soil microbial communities from a riparian zone of the East river system, Colorado, United States - H1c1 | ecosystem: Environmental > Terrestrial > Soil > Riparian zone | place: USA: East River...
GGAAACCCTTATTGAAAAACCCAAATGCCATCTTCCCGGATTGGGATTATGCATATTTTAATCTCGCATATTTAGCCTGGCAATCGTATCAATCGCGCGCTTTCGCAGATCTGGCTTATGTTGAGCCGGATTATCTAAAGGAATTTCATACCTATAAAAAAAATTAAGCAACTGTAAGTTTTAATAAGGTTTGGCTGGCGCATTTAAGATTTAGACACTAAATTTGCCGATTATTTCTTTCTTCTACTGAGCCAAATGCGCGGTAGTAGCCTATTAATTTTAAAAGCTCTGATGTGCTCATGAATGTAACTACCAACTATTCGATGGTGTTGAATGCAGACACCGGAGAGGGTTCCCCCGTAAAAGTGGATTTCCTTAATTTAAAAAAAGGAGCCATGATCTTAAGGGCGCTCAATCACAAACTGCGTCAGCAGATCGTTAAGCTCATCGATGAAAACAAAAGGCTTACGGTCACCGAGATTTACATCCGGCTGCGACTCGAACAATCTGTAGCATCACAACACCTTGCAATCTTAAGAAGAGCAGGTATTGTGCGAACCGAGCGCGACGGCAAGTTCATTTATTATTCGGTCAGTACAGACCGCGTTTCACACATCATGAAATGTGTGGAAGATTTAAATGCCTGATTAGTTAAACTTAACAAAGCAAAAAGCCAAAAGTCTTCAGACTTTTGGCTTTTTGCTTTTGGGATCGGTGAATGCCCTCCTGCGAAGGAGGGCGGCGAGCGTAGCGAGCGGGTGGTTGTTCTTTGGTATTCGAAAGTTATTAGGATGCGATTATCAAAGAACAACCACCCCGTCGTCTTCGACGCCTTCCCCTCCTTCGCAGGAGGGGAATTTATTTGTAGCTTCGCTATTTAATGCCAGTTGAAAAAAAATATGAGGAATCTACATTGCTTTCCTTACTTGCACAGGATAGTGAATGGCGGCGCCACTGCCTGTTTTACCTACTTCGCCATCCATGCATTACAAAAATTAAACAGGAAAGCCGATGCTGATAAGGTCCTTATGCCCCTGCTTAAAAGTATGAGTGAAGGTAATTTCCAGGGAAGATGCCCGAACGGACGAACCAAAGACTGGAAAACCTGGACAGGCGAGTGTTGGGGATATGAAGGTTTCCTGGTAGACAATTATATGTTTCTGTTAACCGTGCTCCCCGCCTGATCTGTCTTTTGTCTTTTATTTTTGTAAATTTGCGGCATGTTTATTCAGCAATTATACACCGGATGTCTGAGCGAAGCTGCTTATTACATTGAAAGTGAAGGGGAAGCGGCTATTATAGATCCATTAAGAGATATAGACGAATACCTGGAGATAGCCAGGGAGCGTAAATCAATGATAAAATATATTTTTGAAACTCATTTCCATGCCGATTTTGTAAGTGGTCATCTTGACCTCAGTAATGCGACGGGTGCCCCGATTGTTTTTGGGCCCGATACTGAAACACAATTTCCCATTCATCTTGCCAAAGATGGCGAAACTTTTAAGCTTGGGAAAGTCTCCATACAGGTATTGCATACACCAGGCCATACTATTGAATCTTCCTGTTATTTGTTAAAAGATGAAACAGGAAAACAGCATGCCGTGTTCACGGGAGACACGCTTTTTGTGGGTGATGTGGGCAGGCCGGACCTGAGCAGTGGCAACCTGGGGCAGGATGAGCTTGCCGCCCTGCTTTATGAATCACTTCAAACAAAAATAATTCCGCTTGAAGATGATGTGATTGTTTATCCGGCACATGGTGCGGGAAGCAGTTGTGGTAAAAATATCGGAACAGATACTTTCAGTACAATAGGGGAACAGCGACTCACAAACTATGCGCTCCAGCCGCAAAGTAAGGAAGCATTCATCAAATCCGTTTCTTCCGGGCTTTCAGCACCTCCCCAATATTTTCCGATAAATGCGCGTATCAACAAAGAAGGATACGATAGTCTCGAGGGTATTTTACAACAGGCTATGACTTCGCTAAGCGTTGATGCCTTCAAAAAATGGAAAGAACAGGACGAAGTTATTATCCTCGATTCGCGGAAAGCCGAAGAATTCACGAAAAAATTTGTGCCGGGTTCCATCAGTATCGGTCTTGAAGGGCGGTTCGCAGAATGGGCAGGCGGTTTGCTTCCATTCGATAAGCCAATCGTTCTTGTCACAGAACAGGGACAGGAGAAAGAAACTGCTATCAGACTTGCCCGTGTCGGCTTTTCCAAAATCATGGGTTACCTGGACGGTGGTATAGATTCCTGGATCGCTGAAGGAAATGATATCGATCTGATTATTGACATAGAGGCAGATGAACTTGCGATGGATATTCCATTCGATGAAAATCTGCTGGTAATTGATGTTAGAAGGGAAGCTGAATTTGCAGACGGACATGTTGTGGGAGCAGTGAATATTCCGCTAAATGACATGTCAGATGCTGGCAGCATGGCAATTATAGAGGACCGTCATAATTTATATGTGCATTGCGCTGGTGGCTACCGGAGTGTTATTGCGACTTCGTTATTGAAACGCCAGGGAATTCATAATGTGCGGAATATTGTGGGTGGATGGAGTGCGATCAAAGAACAGAAAAAAATTGAAATAGCCCAGGATAAAAGCGTTCTTAATTAAAATCAGTATTTATACCTGTAAAAAAATAGTCTTTCTACTGAAGAGTAATCATAATCTTATCAGTTAATTTGATTGGTTGATGAAAATCAATGAACCAAAGCTGACTGATAAATTCTCAACAACAAGATTATGAGGTACACTACCAACGCTTTAAAAAAAGCTATCCCGCTATATCCGGGTGTTCTTCCGGTCAAAAAGCAATTCAGCAGCATCCTATCGGACTCCCGCGAAGAAGTCCAAGAGTATTACACCCTACGCATCCATGAGCTTCAACAGGAGCTGCAAAAACTGAACTTCCTTGAACACCCGCTCAGAATCGTTGAAATTTGCAATCAGATCCAGGTTTTGAAGAACGAAATTGCGAAGTTAAAAAATCAGTAATAACAGTTTAAACTGATGCCTGGTGGGTCGCAGGAGGAACCTCCCCTATCCAGTTGTCTATATATTCAGGCTTCCATTCTCTTTTCCATCTGCGATGGCTCCAAAGCCACATATCGGGATATTTACGGATAACCTCTTCAAGAAAACGAACATACTTTCTGGTCAACTCTCCTTCTTCCATGGAAGCCGGACTATCCACTCCAAGGGAAAATTCCGTTATATAATGACCGCGACGCGTTTTATAGATCTGCGCAAAGACAACAGAGATATTTCCGGCGAGCGCACCTCTTTCGGGCCCCCGGGCAAATGGCGCAGGGTTACCAAAAAAGTCTATCCAGAATGCACGCTGCACATCACCCGGCACCTGATCTGCAACAAGGCCCAGCAGGTATACTTCATTGCGGTATGGTAACATAGATTTTCGCATATCCGTTGCCGGTATCAGGATGGTTCCGAAACGGGAACGAAGTTTGCGAAACATCCTGTCGAAATTTTGATTGGTAATAGGCATATAAACGCCCAGGAAAGTATAAGGGGTACTCATTGCGAACGCGGCGTTCGCATATTCCCAATTAAAATTGTGACCCATATGTACCTGAACGCGTTGTCCTCTGTCATATAATGATTGGAGAAGTTCACCATTTTTTATGGTAACGTGTTTGGATAGAAAAGTTTTGTCCGAAGAAAGAAGTTTTATTGTTTCAATAAAAGTGTCTACGAAATTTTTATAAAATTTCTTTGCAATTGATTTTCTTTCAGCTTCTGTTTTTTCGGGAAAGGCCGTCAAAAGATTTTTCAGCACCACCTTTTTCCGATAGCCTATCAGGTAATAAAGAATAACGTAAATGAAATCAGCAAGGATATACAGAAACCGCAAAGGCAAAAGTGAAAGCAGGTAAATTGGACCGTAAATTAGATAATACATGATGTTTCAGTTAAGCTGCTAGTTTATCCATTTCTTTTCGTCCTGTACAAAATGATTCAAAGTCACTTTTACGTTAAACTTGTTTCTCAGGTGACGTGAAAGTGCATCAGCTGCAAATACACTTCGGTGCTGACCGCCGGTACAACCAAAACTTATCATAAGGTTTTGGAATCCTCTTTTGATATAATCCTCTACCGCGATATCCGCGATCGTGTACACGCTATTGAGAAATTCGGGCATTTTGGTTTGTTGTTCAAGAAAGTCTTTTACTTCCTTATCGCGCCCGGTTAATTTCTTAAAAGCTAGTTGTCTTCCTGGATTAAGAATACCGCGGCAGTCAAAAACAAATCCACCTCCATTGTCGGTGGCATCAGGAGGGATCCCGTTTTTGTATGAGAAACTGTTGATTCTTACAACAAGCGGTGTTTCTTCTGTAGCGCGTACAGGTTCAAAACGATTGATGATTTCATCATCGACAATCAATCCAAGCAACCTTTCGAACTCCGGCAATCCGATGCCTATCCGCTTGTCTTCAACAAACCATTTAAGGTTCCTCAATGCAAGCGGGATACTTGTCAGGAACTGCGCTTTTCTTTCAAAAAGCCCTCTGAAGCCATATGCACCCAAAACCTGCAACAGCCTTATCATCACATATCCATTATATTGACTTATGAAACGTGGGCGATCCATTTTTGTCTGAAGAATATCCTCCACACAATCCATATAATGATGAAGTAAACTATGCTTCCATTCATCGGACAGTTCCGCCCTTGCCTGCCATAGCATAGAGGCAACATCATATTGGAGGGCCCCTTTCATTCCTCCCTGGAAGTCTATAAAATGAACATTGTTGTCAGTGACCATCACATTGCGGCTCTGAAAATCACGGAACATAAAATATTTGTAGTCAACATGAGAAAGATATGTTCCCATCGCTTCAAAGTCACTTAGCAATTTTTCTTTGTCATATGGAATGCCGAGCGTGTCAAGGAAATAATACTTGAAGTAAAGCAGATCACTGATAATAGCCTGCTTTCCAAACTCGCGACTTGTGATGCACCAGCTGTAATCAAGTCCTTCATCGCCATTGATCTGCATTTCAGCAAGTTTCCGGAGACTCTGTTGAAACAATTTATAAGCTTCGTCGCCATGACCCAGCGCCTCAAGTTTATTAAGCAGGGAAATGTCACCGAAGTCTTCCTGTAAATAAATAGTTGCCGTTTCATTTACGGCAAAAATTGCCGGTACCGGACTTCCGCAGGATCTGAAGTGTTTACTAAACGCTATAAACGTGTTGTTCTCGCGAATGTTTTTTCCGTAGGTTGCTATGTATGAACGGGAAGCAGTAATTAATCTGAAATAAAATCTGTCACTTCCAGATTGTGGAATTTTTTCCAGTGAGCTAATCGGTTCATGGCTGAAAGACGAGTACAAATCCCTGATATCCTGAGTAATGGTTTTCATAAACAGCAAATATATTGATTTACAGCTCCCCTCCTGCGAAGGAGGGGAAGGAGCGTAGCGACGGGGTGGTTGTTATTTGGTATTGCAGACTAAAACAGCTGCAAGGTTCCAGAACAACCACCCGCTCGCTTCGCTCGCCGCCCTCCTTCGCAGGAGGGCAGCTTATGACCCAGGAGTATTACTCAACATAGGCACTCCACTGTCCTGCTCTTCTGCTATCAGGCTTTCTTCATCCCAGGCCCCATCTTCCTGGAGTTTGATATCGCCTCTTTCTGTTTTGATGATCTGTTCAAGCTCTTCGATGTTTTCTTTTGCAGCAAGGATATACTGATTCTGATCACGGATGGCCGATAGTTTTTTAAGATTTTTTTCATCAACCTTGAGGAATGTACGGGCAGCGCGCTGAGCGGTATAAGAACGGTAACCAAGAAGCTTCATAACGTCGACGCCCATCCGAAGTGAAGTGTCGATTGTTTCGCGGTAAACATGCAGCATACCGGCGTTCATCAGGTCATAAGCGTCGAAACGGTTTTCCGCCCGAACCAGCATGCGCAGGTTTGGAAAATGTTTTTTTATGGTCTCAATCATCTCAAGTCTTTTATCGGGAGGTTCCAGCGTGATAATTATCAGCCTGGCTGTATCTGCCCCGGCAGATTTAAGAAGATCATATCTGGATGCATCTCCGTAATAAACTTTGAAACCCATCTTACGTAACAGATCGACCCGGTCAGAGTCGATATCCAGAATGGTGGTGCCTACATTATGTGCGCGCAGGAATCTTCCTACGGTGCTACCGAAATTGCCAAAGCCAGCGATGATAACAGGATTTTTTTCGTCGATTGTATCTGGTAATTTGTCTATCGGCAGCTCGGAACATGATCCTAGTCTGGGTTGTATGATTTTTTCGTTTAGTAACATAAGCAATGGTGTAAGCCCCATGCTTATCGCAACGACTGCGACCATAATGTCAATGGTTGGCTTTGGCAAAATGCCCTGTGACAATGAAAAGGAGAATAATACAAAGGCAAATTCGCCTACCTGGCTTAAAGCAAAGGAAAAGATCAGGTTCTGATCGGTTCCCATTTTAAAAATTTTTCCAAGTACGTAAAGTACAAATCCTTTAACTACAATTAGCAGCGCCACCAGGGCAAGAATCGTAAGAGGTTGTTTCATGATCAGTGCGAAATCGATCGATGCACCAACTGCTATAAAGAATAGCCCGAGCAATAAACCTTTGAAAGGGTCGATATCACTTTCAAGTTCATGTTTATATTCACTGTTTGCGAGTACTACACCCGCCAGGAAAGTTCCAAGTGCAGGACTAAGACCTACCTGGGTCATCAGTACCGCAGTTCCAACAATTAGTAAAAGGGCAGAAGCTGTAAAAAGTTCCCGAAGGCGGGTCCGGGCTACAATCCTGAATAATGGTTTTATTAAAAACCTTCCTGCCAGAATGATTGATCCGACTGAACCGAATACAACCAGTGTTCGTCCCCATCCGGGTAAACCGTCTACAAGTGTTTTTGCATGAATTGTCGCTTCAGAATCAACCGGAACCTCATATGTTGCGAGCAACGGGAACAAGGCCAGCATCGGAATTACTGCGATATCCTGGAAAAGCAATACCGAAAATGAACTTTGTCCGGCGGATGCTTTCATTAGTCCTTTTTCGTTTAGTGTCTGCAACACAATCGCTGTGGATGAAAGAGATACAATCATTCCCAGTGCAAGTGCCGGCTTCCAGTCGAATCCGAATGCCACCGCTATCAGGGCTGCAACTCCCGTTGTGAGTGCTACCTGCATCCCACCCAGTCCAATAATCGGTTTACGCAATTTCCACAGAAGTTCCGGTTCCAGTTCGAGCCCGATGATAAACAACATCATGACGACCCCAAACTCCGCAAAATGCATAAGGTCCTGTCCTTCCGAGCCGATAAATCCCAGCAAAGCCGGTCCGATCACAACACCGGCCAGCAAATAACCGAGTACGGACCCCAACCCGAGTTTTTTGGCAACCGGGACCATGGCCACGGCGGCCGCCAGGTAAACCATCGCCTGAAATAAAAAGGAATTTTGATCCATAGATTATAATTTTAATGCTTTCGTGGCCGGAACCAGGTCATTCATGTACTTTATTTTTTCCGGTTCGGAAAGGGAAATCCTGTCCTCTTTGAGTCCTATTAATAATTGCTGATATTGTTTTGCATGAAATTCAATAGTCGCGTGATTCATGCGATGAGTATCGTGCACAACAAAGGGTGGCAGGTAAGTCATTTTACACAGGTATGAAGTCTGGTCAAATGGCGCAAGTAACTGCTTAATTGTAAACCGGTTGTAACCAGTTTCCTGGTAAACATCTTCTCTTCCTCCAGCTGTTATGGCATTAAATAGAAATTTACCTGCCAGGTGTGTTCCTCCGCGGCCATAAGCCCAGCCATGTTCCAGTACCAGATCCTGCCATTCTTTTAGAATTGCCGGACAGCTATACCAGTAAAAAGGATGCTGCATAACAATGATGTCGTGCTGCAGTAACAGGTACTGTTCCCGGGCCCGGTCGATATCATAGTCCGGATAGGTTTCATACAGATCGTGAAACGTAACGCCCTCTATATGAGAGGCGTATTTTACCATTTCTTTGTGGACCCTCGATTTTTCGAATGCGGGATGAGCAAATAAAACAAGAATTCTGGCCATATTTCTAGACTGCAAATTATCAAATTAGCTTAATAGATGGTGTTATAACATCACTGGCGGAATTTAGTTAAGATATATTAGGTTTGATCTTTATTGGAGGCGGGATGCGCTCAAAACAAAAAAATATTCGAAACCTTTAAAATATCCCCTTCCTTTAATCGTCAACCTAATCATACATGTATGAGGCTATGACGATACCAGGCGGCATGACAGCGAATCAAAAAACGAATATCACCCAGACGATTAATGCGTACAGCAAGCGCCTGCTTGGATTTATCCGTAAAAGAGTTAAGAATGAGGCAGATGCAGAAGATATATTGCAGGATGTTTTTTACCAGTTTATAGGAAATACACAACCTATAGAGCAGGTTACTTCATGGCTGTTTACTGTTGCCCGGAATAAAATCATAGACCGCAAACGAAAGCATAAATCCGACCTGCTTGAAGACATTTATCCCGATAAGGATGGAGAACTGACATTTGACTGGACGGATATTTTTACGGAAGAAAAAGAGAACCCCGAAACCGATTATCTCAGGGTGTTATTTTGGGAAGAATTGAATGCGGCCCTTGCAGAATTACCGGAAGAACAAAGGCTGGTGTTTGTCATGAACGAAATGGACGGCATTCCCTTTAAAGATATAGCCGAAAAAACGGGTGTTCCTATAAATACGCTTCTTTCGCGCAAAAGATATGCGGTTTTGCATTTGCGTGCGCGGTTAGAAGTTATGCGGGAAGAATTGTTAAAGTATTAAAACCGATCATAACAAGTTAACGGAAAGCGCCAGGTATAACCAGACATCATAAAAAATTAACCGGGAAACATTGGGAAACATTATTGAAAACTTACTCAAACAATAAACAGGTATGAAAAAAGGATTTAAAGTGCTGATGATCATTTTGTGTGTGCTGGCAGTTGCCGCCTTGTTTTCATATATCGTGATGAACTTGTGGAACATGATTCTTCCTTCGGCAATCACTGGGGTTAATCCGATAACCTTCTGGCAAGCTCTTGGTCTACTGATTCTCTCGAAGATCCTGTTTGGCGGTTTACATGGTGGCTGGAAGCATAAGAGACAACAATGGAAAGACAGGATGAATGAAAAATTACGGCACATGACACCGGAACAACGCGAACAATTTAAACAGGAACTCAGAAATCGTTGCCGCGCACCCTGGAGAAAAGATCCCGAAGAGAATTGAACATGACGATAGTGATTTTATATTGACCGTTCCAAACAACAGAAAATCAGTTCGAAATTTATCATAACAAATTAATCCGAACAATCAAAAATTACGAACATGGATATTCTTGTTTTCAGAACCAATCTTAAATTCAAAAAGAATATTTCGGAGGCTGTAAGTCATATTGAAAGCATTCCTGGCATACAGCGATGGAATGTTGACCTCAAAGACTGCGATAAGGTGCTTAGAATCGAATCAACTAACCTGGCTCCTCAGGTTGTTGAACAAACTTTGGCTAAAATCGGATATTTCTGCAAGGAACTGGAATGATCATGCTGATATTGATCAAAGCAGGAAACCGGTTTCCCGTAAATCGAAAGTGGCCACCGGAAGTTATTACCAACCAGTGACCACTTGATCAAAATTTACAAGTCTAATAAATCAAGTTAGTTAACACCTGTACTTTGTCCACTACCTACCCGTTTGTTTTCATCTTCGGTTCCTGTTTTACGTGCTGCTTTGACCTGGTTATTACCAAAACGATAAGTGAAGTTCAGCTTAAGCTGCCTGCTCTCCCAACCGCCTTTATTGCTAATGTACTGACCGGTGAAATCACTGGTACCACCCCATTGCATCGTTTTAAAAATATCACTGACCGATACCTTGGCAGTGGCCTTCCCCTTAAAGAGTGTCTTCAGCAAACCCGCATCAACGCCATACATTTCATTGCTCTTAAAAGTGCCCATCCAGATCGAAGGAGAATTATAGTTTCCTGTTAATTCACCTGTCCAGCCTTTTCCAAGGTTAAAACTGTTTTGGAGATACACGCTGAATGCGAACACATCAAGATCAACTGTTCTGCCCGGGCCAAAATCTGCTTTATATTTTGTATAGTAACTATTCAGGTTGGCAAATGCCGTAAACCATTTTATTTGTAGAGGGTAGCTCACATTCAGGCTAACAATATCCTGCGTAGCAAGGTTTGACTTAGTGATATAGGCTTTTGATTTTTCAGCCGTATCTATTAGTGCAGTAAAGACATCCTTAACATGGCTATAAGTCAGCACTGTATTCAATTTGTATTTATAAGTATGGGTCAACGAAAAACTATTTGTGTATTGAGGTCTCAGGTTAGTGTTGCCTTTCTGAAATGTATATTCATCAAGCTTGAATTCGAATGGATTAAGATCCTGGTAGTTGGACG
>Ga0193752_1003655_pt1 | contig 10474 bp, 6 predicted proteins | sample H1c1metaG_FD_144924 | JGI IMG/M metagenome (GOLD analysis project Ga0193752, IMG submission 144924) | Soil microbial communities from a riparian zone of the East river system, Colorado, United States - H1c1 | ecosystem: Environmental > Terrestrial > Soil > Riparian zone | place: USA: East River...
CGGGTATTTCAACTGGACGCTCGGCACGCCGCTGGTGACGCACAACGAGAAATGGGGTGTCGTCTGCCGCATCGACTTCAAGATGGCGGGTGATGATTTCTCGCCGCGCGTCAACCGGCTGGTTCTCTATGTCGGCGCCCGGAAGCTCAATTTCATGATCGCTATCGGCCAGGAGATCGCGCCGCTCCAGACGGACGCGCCTGCGATCTCGCAATAGCTATATTCGATCACGGCGGGTGGGCGCTCTGAGCGTCGGAGCTTCGCTCGTCGGGCGATCGAGCGTTTTCTTCATGACGGCCAAACCTTGTTCGATCATGGTTCGAAGCTGGTCGGCCGCCTCATGGGGCAGAAAGTCGGCGGTCCATACAACGCGGCTTTGAAATTGGCCCTCTGGGAACACTTGCACCGACCCGTTGTAGTGGGTCAGCGGTCCGCCGATCGCACCCCACACGAGGCGCTTCTCACGGTCGTCGATATCGACGATCGGCTCCTTCACCACCATGCCGTTGCCGAAGGTGACCACACGGGCGCCGGGTTCCAGCTTCGTGTCGATCACGAAACCCGGAACCAAGCGTGTATGGAGAGCGCCAATGTCGCGGATCGCGTCCCACACAGCCTCCGGCTTCGCTGACGTCACGATCTGTCTGCGTATCGATCCCATCGGGGTTTCTCCAATGCTTCCAACGCTTTTTGCAAAGAATGGGCGTATCGCCGCGCTGGCTGAATTCGACGATGATCCGGTAACGTTTCCTGGCTTACCCCGTTCCGGCGCGCTTTGGCGGCACCAATGACAAGGCCGCACCAACTGGTGCAAAATCCTCATCGAAATAGTCTGCTCCGAATGAACGGAAAATTCCATGCGCGCCAAACTCCTCCTCAGCGCCGTCGCCACTCTTGCCGGGTTTACGCCGGCGCTTGCCGACGAAGGCATGTGGACGTTCGACAATTTTCCGTCCCAGACGGTGCAGCAGAAATACGGTGTCACCATCGACCAGCAATGGCTCGACCGCGTGCGCGCGGGTGCCGTTAGGCTCGCGGGCGGATGCTCGGCCTCGCTCGTCTCGTCCGAAGGCCTGGTGCTGACGAACCATCACTGCGTCGCAGGCTGCGTGCAGGATCTCTCCACCGCCGACCGCAACTATTTGACGAACGGATTCTTCCCGGCGTCGCGCAGCGAAGAGCGCCAGTGCCCCGGCACGCAGGCGGAGATCCTCACCGCGATCGCCGACGTGACGCCTGCGGTCAATGGCGCGACCGCGGGCAAGGCGGGCACCGACTTCGTGCGCGCACGCGACGGTGCGGTGGCCGACCTGGAGAAGAAGGCGTGCGAAGGCCGTGATGCTATCAACCGCTGCCAGGTCATCTCGTTTTATGACGGCGGCCAGTACAAGCTCTACACCTATCGCAAATATTCCGACGTGCGGCTGGCGTTCGCGCCCGAAGTGCAGGCCGCGTTCTTCGGCGGCGACCCCGACAATTTCAACTTTCCGCGCTACGACCTCGATTTCTCGTTCCTGCGCCTCTACGAGAACGGCCGGCCGGTCGCGACGCCTCAGCATCTCAAGTGGAACGCGAGCGCACCGACGGACGGCGATCTTGTTTTCGTCGCGGGCAACCCGGGCGGCACAGATCGCCAGCTGACCGCGCCGCAACTCGTGACCATGCGAGACGTGGTGCGCCCGCCACTGCTCTATCAATTGTCCGAATTGCGCGGGCGCTATGCGCGCTTCGCCGAGGAAAGCCCCGAGCACGCCCGCATCTCCCGCCGCAGCCTGTTCGGCATCGAGAACACGATCAAGGCGCTGCGCGGCGCGCAACTGGCGCTGTTCGATCGGACGCTGATCGAGTCCAAGCGCAAGACCGATGCCGAATTGAAGGCGAAAGTGGACGCCGACCCGCGTCTGAAGGTCGAAATCGGCGATCCCTGGTCGGAGATCGCGCAGGCGCAGGTCGCGCGGGCCGAGCTGAACACCGCCTACTCGTTCCTGGAAGGACGCGCGGGCTCGGGATCGCAGCTCTTCGGTTATGCGCGCCGGCTTGTGCGCGCCGCCGCCGAGCGTGAGAAACCGAACGGCGAACGCTTGCGCGAATTTTCCGATGCGCGCCTGCCGCTGCTGGAAAAGACTGTGCTTGATCCGCAGCCGGTGGAACGCGATCTGGAGCAACTGCAGCTCCAGTTCTGGCTGACCAAATTGCGCGAAGAGCTTACCGCGGACGCGCCGGAGACGCAGCTCTACATCGGTCAGGACTCGCCCGAGACCCTTGCCCGCACGCTGTCGGCGTCGAAGTTGGGTGATGCCGTTGTCCGCAAGCAACTCTGGGAAGGTGGAGCGCGGGCGATCATGGCGTCGAACGATCCGATGATCCGCTACGTGCTCAAGACCGACGAGTCCGCGCGCGCCGTGCGCAAGGCCTACGAGGAACGCGTCGATGGGCCCACCGATCGCGCCGCCGAGCGCATCGCCAAGGCGCGCTTTGCCGCTTACGGAACCTCGGTCTATCCCGACGCCACCTTCTCGCTCCGGCTCTCTTACGGCCGCGTCGGGGGCTGGACCTATCGCGGCCGCACGGTTCCCTCCCTCACCAATTTCGACGGCCTCTACCGCCGCGTGACCGGGCATTTCCCCTTCGATCTGCCGCAGCGCTGGCTCGCCGCCAAGAACAAGCTCGACCTCTCGACCGTGTTCAACATCTCGAGCGAGAACGACATCATCGGCGGCAATTCCGGCTCGCCGCTGATCAATGCAAGGGGCGAAGTGATCGGTGCGATTTTCGACGGCAACATCCATTCGCTCGGCGGCGATTTCTATTACGACGCGGCGCTGAACCGCGCTGTTTCGGTCTCGACCGCCGCGATCACCGAAGCGCTCAACAAGGTCTACGGCCAAACCGCCCTGGTCGCAGAACTAAACCGGTAGCCGGCTGGCCGGTAACCGTGATTTGCCCCCCGGCACCTGTCGGGGACCGGGTTGTTGGCCTATAGTCAACCGAGTTTCCAGATACGCCATCTGGAGGAGTTGTGATCGGTCAACGGTTTGCAGTCGCCAAACGGCACGTCGCCCTGCTCTGCGTGGGGCTGTGCATGGCGTTGTCGACACAGATGACGATCGCGGTCCTCGACCGCCTCCAGCACACGTTCCAGATCGAGCATGCGCCCAACGGACTCGCAGGCCCCGTGTTCGACCATGCTCATCACCTGAAGCAGGACATCTTGCATTTGGCCAGTCTTGCCGATGAGCACGGAGACGATGTGGCGCCCGCGCAAAACGATCATGTCCATGACGTTCAGGAGGCGCCGGCCCACGGCCACGCGCACAGCGACGATGCGGCGCCTGCTCATGGCCATCAGCACGCGAACGACGACGGCGGGCAGGCTCAGGGCTTCCACGCGCATGATGGGCTCCCGCAGGGACACGACCACGGACCGATCACGCACCATCACCACGGCAGCGGCGTACTCACGCCGTGGCTCGTCTCGACGCCGTTGCAACTGGCCGTGCTGCCTGTGACGACGGCCGTTTTCGACTACGGCGTCACGGCGCATCCCGATGCGCCCGCGTGGCGCCGCGACCGCCCGCCCAAGCTGAACCTCGAAAGGATCGTTTGATCGGCGGTGGCCCTGTGTCGCCGTCTCAAAACTTTCGAGGATCACAGTATGATGGTTAACATTCGCGAGCGCGCGCGAGCGCGGCTCGTCGGCATGGTGCGCATGATGGCGCTCATGCTTGCCGTTGCGGGTTTCGTCCCGCAGGCGGCGGCGCAGGCTTTGACCTTGCGTCAGGCCTTGACGCTGGCGCGCGAGTCCGATGTGGGGCTTGCCGCGTCCGCGGCGCGCATCGAAGCCGCGTCGGGCGCGCTGCGCCAGGCGGGGGCTTCGCCCAATCCGTCCATAGGCGTGGAAGTCGAGAATTTCCCGCGCTCGAACGTCAATGTGCCGTTCGAGCGGACCGAGGCGACGATCTACTACCAGCGGACGCTGGAACGGGGCGACAAGCGCGATGCGCGCACGGGTGTCGCCCGCGCCGATCTCGACGTCGTCCGCCTTCGCCGCATCGTCCGCGGGCTCGATCTGTTCCAGAATGTCGAGACTGCATGGAACGAGGCGGTGGCGGCCGAAGCGGCCGTGCGCATCGCCGAGCAGCAGCTTCTAGTGCTGCAGGAGTTCCAGACCGAAGTGCGGCGGCGGGTCGAAGCCGCCCGCGATCCGCTGTTTGCGGGCGCGCGCGTGGACACGCAGGTGATCCAGGCCCAGATCGCGCTCGACCAGGCGCGGCTCGTCGCAGGCAACGCCCGCCGCGCGCTCGCGGCGTATTGGTCGAACCCCGCCGATCAGATGCTGGACGCCGAGGAGTTCGAGAACACCGATGCCGAGCTGCCGGTGCTCCCCGCGCAGAGCATCGATCTTGCTCTGCTGGAAGCGATGCGGGAAACCGCGGATGCCCATGTCACGCTCGAGCGCTCCCGCGCCGTGCCCGACCTCACGCTGCGGGGCGGCGTACGCTATCTCGAGCAAGGGCGGGATTTGGCGCTCGTGGTCGGCGGATCGATCCCGCTCGGCATCTACGACACCAATGCCGGCAATATCGAGCGCGCGGAAGCCGAACGGCTCGCGGCCGATCGCGAGATCGCCGCAGCGCGGCTCGCACGAACGCGCGACACGGTGCGTCTGCAGGCACGCATTTCCGCCAATGCGGCGGAGGCGGACCGCATCCGGGCCGAAATGCTGCCCAAAGCGGAGGAGACGGTCGCGCTGGTGCGCGACGGCTTCAATCGCGGTGGGTTCAGCTATCTCGACGTCATCGACGCCCAACGCGCGCTTATCGATGCGCGTGTGCGGCGCGTTGAAGCTTTGAAGGCGTTTCACGCCGATCGCGCCGCGCTCAACCGGCTTGCCGCGCGTCACGCGGATCTGATCTCGAATGAGGAGACGAGGCCATGAAAACATCCCGCCATCCGATCTGGCTCTCGCTTTTCCTCGGGCTTTCGGCCGCCGGTCTTGCCGCGTGCGGAGACCAACCGGCGCCCATTGCCGCTGCGGAGCCCGCCGCGCCCGCTGATTTCGAGCGCGGCCCGCACAACGGCCGCCTGTTGCGCGACGGCGACGTCTCGCTCGAGGTCACCGTCTTCGAGGACGGCGTCCCGCCGGAATTCCACGTCTATCCGTTCCGCAACAACCAGCCGCTCGATCCGCGTCAGGTCCAGCTCGGCATGTCGGTCTCGCGGCTGGGCGGTGAGGTCAACCAGTTCGCATTCACGCCGCAGCAGGATTTCCTGCGCGCCAATGCCGTGGTGCACGAACCGCATTCCTTCGACGTCGCTGTCACAGCGACGCTCAACGGTGCGCCGCACAACTGGACCTATGCGAGCTACGAAGGGCGCACCACGATCGCCCAGGCCGCGGCCGATGCGGCGGGCGTGAAGACCGAGCGCGCAGGGGAGGCGGTGCTGGAGGAATCGATTGTGGCCGCCGGCCGCGTCGAGCTTCAGCCTCAGGGCCGCAACGAGGTTCGCGCCTGGTATCCGGGCCGCGTGATGGAGATGACCAAGGTCATCGGCCAGCGCGTGCAGAAGGGCGAGATCGTCGCGCGCGTCGAGTCGAGCTCGAGCCTCCAGACCTACCCGATCCCCGCGCCTATGGCGGGGGTGATCACGGAGCGGAACGCGAGTGTGGGCGATGTCGCCGGCGACCGCGCGCTGTACGTGATTTCGGATGCCGCCAAAGTGCACGCCGAGGTGTTTCTCTTTCCCGGAGACGCGGAAAAGGTGCGCGTCGGCCAGCCGGTCGACGTCAAAAGCGTCACCGGCAGCCTGTCCACCCGCTCGGACATCGAGGTCTTGCTTCCGATTACCGATCTCGCGACGCAGGCGTTGGTCGCGCACATCGAGCTTCCCAACGGCAACGAGCAATGGCGGCCGGGCATGGGTGTGGAGGGCGCGATCGTCGTGTCGCGGCAGAGTGTGCCGCTAGCGGTCAGAACCCGCGCGCTCCAGCGCTTTCGCGATTTCACCGTGGTCTACATGAAGGCCGGCGAAACCTATGAAGTCCGCATGCTCCAGCTCGGCCGTCAGACGCCGGAATGGACCGAAATCCTCGGCGGGCTCGAACCGGGCACGGAATACGTCACCGACAACGCCTTCCTCATTCGCGCCGACGTCGAAAAAGCCGGCGCCACGCACGATCATTGAAAGATTCGGCTATGTTGGAAAAACTCATCGATGCCTCGATCCGCGGACGGTGGTTCGTGCTTGTCGCGGTCTTGGCGATTGCCGCTCTTGGCGTGTGGAGCTTCCAGCGCCTGCCGATCGACGCGACGCCGGACATCACCAACGTCCAGGTGCAAATCAACACCGAGGCGCCCGGCTATTCGCCGCTCGAAGCCGAGCAGCGGCTTACGTTTCCCATAGAGACCGCGATCGCCGGCCTGCCCGGGCTTCTCTACACGCGCTCGGTCTCGCGCTACGGCCTGTCGCAGGTGACGGTCGTCTTCACGGACGAGACCGACATTTATTTTGCCCGCCAGCTCCTGAACGAGCGGTTGCGATCGGTCGTGCTGCCGCCGGGACTCTCGCCTGACCTCGGTCCGATCACCACCGGTCTCGGCGAGATATTCTTCTACTCGATAGAACCCGCGCCGGGTGCACGAAAGTCCGACGGCACTGAGTGGACGCTGCAGGATCTGCGCATGTTCCAGGACTGGATCATCCGGCCGCAGCTTCGCACGACGCCGGGCGTGACCGACGTGAACTCGATCGGCGGCTTCGAGCGGCAATTCCACGTGACCCCGTCGCCGGCGCGTCTGTCCGCCTATGGCCTCACCATGACGGACGTGATCGAGGCGCTCCAGCGCAACAACGCCAATGTCGGCGCGGGCTATATCGAGCATTTCGGCGAGCAATATCTGGTGCGCGTGCCCGGCCAAGCGTCCGGCATCGAGGACCTGAAGGGGATCGTCGTGGCCACCCGCAACACGATTCCCATCACCATCGAAAATGTTGCCGACGTCATTATCGGGCAGGATCTGCGCACGGGCGCGGCCACCCAGAACGGGCGCGAAGTGGTGCTCGGCACCGCGCTGATGCTGATCGGCGAGAACAGCCGCACCGTGTCCCGCGCCGTTGCCGCAAAGCTGGAACTCGCAGCGCGCGCGTTGCCGCCGGGCATCGTCGCGCGGCCGATCTACGACCGCACCAACCTCGTCGAGCGCACGATAAGGACGGTGCAGACGAACCTGCTCGAAGGTGCGCTGCTCGTCGTCGTCGTGCTGTTCCTGCTGCTCGGCAATTTCCGCGCGGCGCTGATCACGGCGGCGATCATCCCGCTCTCCCTACTGCTGACCATCACCGGCATGGTGCAGGGCCGGGTCTCCGGCAATCTGATGAGTCTCGGCGCCCTCGACTTCGGACTCATCGTCGACGCCGCGGTCATCATCGTGGAGAATTGCCTTCGCCGCTTTGCTGAAGCACAGCGCCGTTTCGGCCGTCTTCTCACGCGCGACGAACGATTTGGGCTCGCGGGATCGGCCACGAACGAAGTGATCCGGCCGAGCCTGATCGGCATCCTGATCATCACGATCGTCTACGTGCCGATGTTTGCGCTGACCGGCATCGAAGGAAAAATGTTCCACCCGATGGCGATCACCGTCGTCATGGCGCTGACCGCCGCGCTGGTGCTGTCGCTGACATTCGTACCGGCGGCGGTCGCCTTGTTCGTGACCGGCCGTGTGCGGGAAAAGGACAGCCCCGTGATGGCCGGTGCGCGCTTCCTCTACAGGCCGGCTCTTGCCGTCGCGTTGCGCGCGCGCTTCGTCGTCGTGCTCGCCGCCATCGGCCTTGTCGCATGGGCGGGGCTTGCGGCCACGCGCCTGGGTTCGGAATTCTTGCCCAATCTCGACGAGGGCGACGTGACGCTCCATGCGCTGCGCATTCCAGGCACAAGCTTGACGCAGGCGATCCAGATGCAGGAGACGCTGGAAGCGCGGATCAGGCAATTCCCCGAAGTGGATCAGGTCGTCACCAAGATCGGCACCGCCGACATCGCCAACGATCCGATGCCGCCGAGTGTCGCGGACACCTACATCATCATGAAGGATCGCGCGCTGTGGCCTGATCCGCGCAAACCGAAGACGCAGCTCGTGGCGGAGTTGCAGGCCGCCGTCTTCCAGGTGCCGGGCAACAATTACGAGTTCACCCAGCCGATCCAGATGCGCTTCAACGAGCTGATCGCGGGGGTGCGCACGGACATCGCCGTCAAGGTGTTCGGTGACGATCTCGATCTGCTGTTCCAGGCCGCCCAAGGTGTCGAAACTGTCATGGCGGGAATCCCCGGCGCTCAGGACGTGGCCGTCGAACAGGTCACCGGACTTCCCATGCTCCAGATCACGCCGGATCGCATCGCGCTCGGCCGCTACGGCCTCGCTGTCGAGGACGTCCAGAACGTCGTGCGCGCCTCGATCGGCGGAATCGTGGCCGGTCAGGTCTTCGAAGGCGACCGGCGTTTCGATGTCGTCGTGCGATTGCCGGAATCGGTGCGCGCCAATGTCGGTGAGATCGGTCGCCTTCGCGTGCCGCTGCACCCGGATTCTACGGGCGTCGACGCGCACGGTTTCGTGCCGCTGTCGTCGGTCGCCAAGGTCGATGTCATCATCGGGCCCAACCAGGTCAGCCGCGAGGACGGCAAGCGCCGCGTAGTGGTGACGGCCAACGTCCGCGGCCGCGATCTCGGCTCGTTCGTCGCGGAGCTGCAGGACCGCGTGCAGCGCGAGGTCGCGCTGCCGCCGGGATACTGGATCACCTATGGCGGAACCTTCGAGCATCTGATCTCGGCGGCGGCCACGTTACAGGTCGTCGTGCCGCTCGCGCTTCTGCTGATCTTCGCTCTTCTTTTCGTTCTGTTCGGGTCGGTCACCGATGCCGCGATCGTATTTACCGGTGTGCCGCTTGCGCTGACCGGTGGCGTCGCCGCACTTATCCTGCGCGGCATGCCGTTTTCCATCTCCGCCGCGGTCGGCTTCATCGCGCTCTCCGGCGTCGCGGTGCTGAACGGCGTGGTGATGGTGTCGTTCATCCGCAGCCTGCTCGCGGAAGGGCAGCCGCTCGATGAGGCGATCCGGGAGGGCGCGCTGGTGCGCCTGCGGCCCGTGTTGATGACGGCGCTCGTCGCAAGCCTCGGCTTCCTGCCGATGGCGCTCAACGTCGGCACCGGCGCCGAAGTGCAGCGGCCGCTCGCGACGGTCGTCATCGGCGGAATCGTGTCGTCGACCTTGCTGACCCTGTTCGTGCTGCCGGCGCTTTATCGCATCGTGCATGCACGATCGCTGAGGCGCCGTTCGCACGGCGCGCCGGGTTTGCCCGTCCGAGGCGATGCGATGCCGAGTGCTGCGCAATGACGTGATAGCGCGTGCCGCCCGCGCCGCTACGTCGCGCTCGCATGCGCCGGATTTTCTGCTATAGGTGCGCGAGATGGGGGAGTTCACTTAGCAGTGCACAGCGGCATTTCCGTTCGATGCAGCGAAACCGTCAGGACATTTGTCTATGTCCTGGTCGTTTTCGCGCTGACTCTGCAGCAGCTCGCGCCGCTTTGCCTGATGGCTACCGCCGCAACCGGCGGTTACACGACTGTGCTGTGCACGGCCGAAGGAATGCGGAAAGTCGCTGTCGATGCCGACGGCAAGCCGATCCCCGCGCAAGACAATCAAGATCACCAATGTCCGATGTGCGCGTGTTTCCAGAACGCGCACGCTCTGGCTCCCCCAACAATCGTCGCGCTTGACGCCGCGCCGCCCGTTCACGTCAGCATTATGGCGTCATCGCATCGGCCGTTTACGCCGCCTTACCTGCTCTATGTGAGCACGGGACCTCCTCGCGCAGCAGCGTGAGATAGCAACGCCGCGACTCCATTCGCGGCATCCCTCCGCTTTTCAGTTTCGAGGAGTCCCCTATGTCGGGCACAATCGTGCGCGCTGGCGCCATCATGGCCGGCACGCTGGCGCTCGTTCCGCACGTCATATCGCGCGTGGCGGCGCAGCCGACCGAGACCGAACAGGTCATCATCACGGGCGCGCGCTCAGTCGCCGAGCAGTACCAGCTGCCGACGACGACCGAAGGCGTCACCATCGAACAGGTGAGAGACTCGGTGAACGTCGTGAACACCGAGGACGCGCTCAAATATCTGCCGAGTGTTCTGGTCAGGAAGCGCCACATCGGCGACACGCAGTCCCCGATGAGCACGCGCACGTCCGGTGTCGGTGCGAGCGCGCGCAGCCTGATCTATGCCGACGGTGCGCTGATTTCCGCGCTGATCGGCAACAACAATACGTTCGCGAGCCCGCGCTGGGGCGCAGTGGCTCCCGATACGATCGAGCGGATCGACATCCTCTACGGACCTTTCGCCGCCCAGTACGCCGGCAACTCCATCGGGGCGGTGGTCGAGATCACCACGCGGATGCCCGAGGAGTTTGTCGCAACCGCTCATGCG
>Ga0193752_1003656_pt1 | contig 10471 bp, 10 predicted proteins | sample H1c1metaG_FD_144924 | JGI IMG/M metagenome (GOLD analysis project Ga0193752, IMG submission 144924) | Soil microbial communities from a riparian zone of the East river system, Colorado, United States - H1c1 | ecosystem: Environmental > Terrestrial > Soil > Riparian zone | place: USA: East River...
GACAACCGTCGCGACGTGCCCAAGCTCAAAGCGCCGACGCTGATCTTGCAGAACACCGACGACATCATCGCGCCGCTGGCCGTCGGGCAGTACTTGCACGCAACGCTGCCTGATAGTGAGCTGCGCTTGATCGAGAACGTCGGCCATTGCCCGCATCTCAGCGCTCCGGACCAGGTCATCGCGGCGATGAACGAGTTTTTGCGGAGCTGAAGTGAGCACGAGGCCGGCGACGTTTCAGTACGATGACGTGCCGTGCGGGCTGCTGACCACTGCGGCGAACGGCACGATCGTCCGCGCCAACCGAACGTTCTGCGCATGGCTCGGTGTCGGTTGCGACGACATCGTCGACAAGAAGCGGCTGCAGGATCTGCTGACGGTGGGCTGCAAGATCTTTCATCAGACGCATTGGCTGCCGCTGCTCCAGATTCAAGGCTCCGTAGGCGAGGTGCAGCTCGACCTCGTGCACGGCGACGGCCACACGCTGGCCATGCTGGTCAACGCGGTCCGCTGTGAACGAGATGGCCAAACGTTTCACGAGATCGCACTGTTCGTCGCGACCGACCGCAAGAAGTACGAGCGCGATCTGCTCTTGGCTCGCCGCCGCGCCGAAGAGCTGCTCGAGAGCGAACGCAAGGCGCAAGAGACCTCGGCCATGGCGTTGCGAAAGCTGGAGCAAGACGCGCAGCAGCGAGCCGTCTTGGCGGAGCAGCTGGTCGGCATCGTCAGCCACGATCTACGCACGCCGCTCAATGCGGTGGTCCTCGGCGCCGGCATGTTGGCGTCGGGCGAGCTCACGCCCGTTCATGCGCGCATCGTCAACCGCGTGATGTCCGCCGCGAACCGCGCGACCCGTCTGATCGCGGACCTGCTCGACTTCACACAAGCGCGGCTCGGCGGCGGGCTTCCGATCACGCCTGCGCCGCTGGACCTGCACGCGTTGGTCGCGGAGTGTGTCGATGAGCTCCGTGTGGTCTGGGCCGGAAGAATGCTCGAGCACGTTTCGTCGGGCGCGGGGCTCATTGGCGCAGACGCGGACCGGCTCGCGCAGATCGTCACGAACCTCGTCAGCAACGCGATGACCTACGGCATCCCTGACAGACCGATCACGATCCGCTCGTCGACCGACGAGCAATCGTTCTCGATCGCGGTTCGCAATTTCGGCCCGACGATCCCTGCCGAGCTGCTGCCGCATATTTTCGAGCCACTGCGGCGCGGCGAGCAGCAGGTCAAGCTGGGCTCACGCAGCGTGGGCTTAGGGCTATACATCGTCCAACAGATCGCGCTAGCGCACGGCGGCACGGTGCAGATCGACTCGATGGTCGAGACCGGGACGACGTTCACGGTCACAGCTCCAATCCGAATGGACAGCGCGGCGTAGTCTGCGCGGTCAGCGAGGTTCCAGTGTCGAGAAACGGATGCAAGGTGCTCGTGGTCGACGATGATGGCGACAACCGCGCGCTGCTCAGCGAGGTGCTCGACGCACGAGGTTACTTCGCGGCGTCCGCGGCGAACGGTGCCGAAGCGATCGCCTTGCTCGAAGGTGGTCTCGATCCCGATCTGATCCTTACCGACTTGACGATGCCCGTGATGAGCGGCTGGGACCTGCTCGAGACGCTCAAGAGGACGCCGGCCTGGCGCTCGATCCCGATCGTGGTGCTGTGCGGCATGGCGGCGGAGCAGCGCGGCAAGCTTCAGGTCGATGACGCGTTCGAGAAGCCGACGGACTTGAACCAGCTCCTCGCACGAATTGCCGAGCTATGCGGGGTGTAGGCCTCGGCGTCGTCGCGCAGATCGCGCTGGTCGTGGCGATGCTCGCGCTCGGTCGGCCGGTCTTGGTTCCGGTCGCGCTGGCGTTTTACTTCGCGTTCGTGCTCACGCCCCCGTCCGACGCGCTCGAGCGTCGGGGCCTGCCACGCGCGCTCTCGGTCGCGAGCGTCGTCGGTGTGCTGCTCGCAGCGTTGGTCGTGCTCGGCGTGGTGCTGGTCGCGCAAATCGCCGAGCTGGCTCGGCAGATGCAGACGTATTCGCTGCAGATCAGCCAAAAGCTCGCGAGCGTGCGCGCCGACGGTCTGGGTGTGTTCAACGATCTCAGCAAGGCGCTCTCCGATCTGAGCGCGAAGCTCGATCCCGCGCAGGTGACGCCGGACAAGGTCACAGCCGTGCGCGTCGTCACCGACGGTCTGTCGGCGTTCCGGCAGGTCGAGGACGTGCTGGGCCCGATCGTCGCGCCGGTCGCGCTGGTGGTCATCGTGCTGGTGATGACCGTGTTCGCCCTGGCGCATCGAGAGGATCTGCGCGAGCGCCTGCTGCAGCTCGTGGGCCCGAACAACCTAACGCTCGCGACGCGCACGATGGCCGAAGCCGTCAACCGCGTCAGCCATCTGTTGGTGACCCAGGTGTATATCAATACCGGCTTCGGCGCGGTGATCTCGCTGGGTCTGTACAGCATGGGCATCCCGTACGCGGTCTTGTGGGGCGCGCTCGCCGGCCTCTTGCGCTTCGTGCCCATGCTGGGCGCGTTGATCGCACCGATCTTTCCGACCTTGATCGCATTCGCGATCTTTCCCGGTTGGCTCAAGGCCGCGCTCACCCTCGGCCTGTTTCTCGCGATCGATGCCGTGCTGGGCAACGTCATCGAGCCGATGGTGCTCGGCAAACGAACCGGCGTGTCGGCGCTTTCGTTGCTGATCTCGGCGCTGTTTTGGACCTGGCTGTGGGGCCCGCTGGGCTTGGTCTTGGCGACGCCGCTCACGATCTGCGCAGCCGTGCTCGGCCGGCACGTGCCGGAGCTTTCGTTTCTGGCGATCGCGCTCGGCGACGAAGTGGGCCTCAGCGCAGGCACCAACTTCTATCAACGCACGCTGGCCAAGGCGACACGCGACGCGCATCGCTTGGCGAAGCAGCACGCGCGCGAGTCATCGCTGCCCGATACGTTCGACGAGGTGGTGGTGCCGGCGCTCGGCTTGATGGCCGCTGACCTAAACCTACAAGCGATCGACCAAAGCGCGGCCAACCGTGTCGTGCAGGACATGAGTGAAGTGATCGACCGGCTGCAAGCCTCCGAAGCGGTCGACATCAAAAAGCCACGAGCCGGCAAGCCGATCGTGGGTGTCTCCGCCGAGTCGAGCGCGGACGCGTTGCTGCTCAGGATGGTGCGCATCACGCTGGAGCGGCGCGCCAGCGCCATGGTCGAGGTCGGCCAACCTGCGGACCGGTCGAAGGCGCTTGCGGCGGTCCTGCAGCACCAGCCCGAGCTGGTCTGCATTGCCGCTTTGCCGCCGAGCGGGACGGTCAACGCCCGGTTCCTGTGCCGGCGGTTGAGGGCCGAGGCCGCCGACGTGTTCATCGTCGTGTTGCTGCCCGGCTCAGCAGATACCGGATCGCGCGAGGCCGACGCCCGGCTGAGAGAAGCGGGCGCGAACGCGATCGCGTACGACGTGCGACAGGCCGCCAAGCTGCTCGAAGACAACGCTCGTGAGCCGTGAGCTAGGCTTGCGAGCCCGGTCCGCTCTTGATCGCGATGTGCCCTGGTTGTGTCCGCACGCGCGACAACCACGCCACTACGTGCGGCACCGGCTCGAGATCGAAGCCGGCCAAGTCAGCGGTGTGGCTGTACGCGTAGAGCGCGATGTCCGCGATGCCGTAGTGCTCGCCGATAAAGAACGTGCGCGACGCCAGGTGCGTGTTCATCACTGCGAGCGCCGCTTGCCCGCGCTGCTTCCAGACCGCGACCTCGTCGGGCCGCTTGTGATGCAGTCCGCCCCAGAACTTCCAGAACTTGAGGACGGCGATGTACGGCTCATGGCTGTACTGCTCGAAGAACAGCCACTGCAGCGTCTGCGCGCGCGCCAGCGGCTCGCTCGCTAGAAACGGCGTGCCCTCGGCCAGGTAGAACAGGATCGCGTTGCTCTCGGGCAAATAGGTGCCGTCTTCCAGCTCGAGCAACGGGATGCGGCCGTTCGGGTTCTTGGCCAGGAACTCGGGCGCGCGCGTCGCCGAAGGCTGCGCGAGGATGTCGAGCTCGACGATCGGCAGCTCGATGCCGAGCTGCGCGAGCAGCAGGCGAACCTTGTAGGCGTTGCCCGACGCAATGTCGGACTCGTAGAAGCGTACCGGCGTGGGGCGCGATTCGGAGGCGGCCATGCCGCGAGGTTAACGCAGCGTCCAGGTGCGGGCAGCCATTTGTTGCGGGCGGAGCCGTTGCGCGCGACGGGCTGCGGGCGTATGCCCGCGCTTCAACTTTGGTACCGGAGAATCGCATGTCCGAAAGCATCTACAAGATTATCGAGATCGTGGGCACGAGCACGGAGTCGTGGGAGAAGGCTGCGGCCGGCGCAGTCGCCAAAGCGTCGAAGACGCTTCGCGACCTACGCATCGCAGAGGTCGAAAAGCTCGACATGCAGATCAAAGACGGCAAGGTCGAGGCCTACCGCGCCAAGCTCAAGGTCTCGTTCAAGTTCGAGGATTGATCCGCAGCGACCAGGTGCCTGCAGCCATTTGTCGCAGGGTGCTGTGCGTTGGCGGCGCGAGCGGTGGATCGAGCGTGACGATCGTGCAGCGCTGCGCGACCGCAGGCAGCGTCTTGGCCACGTCGCGCCACAGCTGATCGAGCGCGCGCTCGAGCTGCTTGGGCCGCCCGCGCCAGCTGCGGAACAACCAGCCGAGCGATTGCGGTAGCGCGCCGCGCTTCACTGCGTCGTACACACCGAACACCAGCTGGCTGCCGTAGCCTTGCTCGTCCGGCGCTTGGTCGAGCACGAAGCTGCACGTCTCTTCGAGCATCGCCAGGATCGCCGGCTGGCTCGGATCGAGCGCGTGCAAGCGCGCGCTGGTCAGGAAGATCTCCCAGCCGAACGGCAGCTCGTCGGCAGCGGGATCGATCAGGCCGATGTCGTCCTCGTCGTCGGGCGCGAGCGCGGCGAACACGCGGTCGACGTCGATCGCGAACGCTGCCATGTGCACGTATGTGGCGCCGTGCTTAACCGCGAGGCCGCGGTCCATGATCGTCGGCAGCTCGAGCTTGGTCTCGCCGCGCCGAGCGCGGTGGAGTTGGACGCGCCGCGTGGGCCTCATGCGGCTTTGGCGACCGAGCAGCGGTCGAGGAACGCGGTCATCACCGGCCACGCCTCTTGTGGCGCGCGCTTGCCGACGAAGGGATCGAAGTGCCCGTACTCATCGCCGTGGCCGTGGGCGGTGCCGAGCGTGAAGACTCCTTTGCCTTCGCAACCGGTGAGCAGCTCGAACGTCGCGGCGACCGTGTCGGGCGGGCACTGCACATCGCGCGAGCCGGCGATCAGCAGCGTCGGGAACGCGTAGTCGCACGCGCGCTGGTGATAAAGAATGCTGCCGCTGCTGCGCGAGAAGCCGGCGTCGTCGAACGTGCGCGACAGATCCTCGAGCAGGCGGATCGGGATGCGCTCGAAGCCCTCCGCAAGACAGTGCCGCAGCACGTCGCGCTCGACGTTGCTGCGCCAGAAGTTCATGCCCTCCGGCGGGAACACCGGGCCGACGCCCGCGACCAGCGCGTTGGCCTTGGCCAGCATCCGAAACGGTACGAACGGCAAGAGCCGCGCGAGCGGCTTGATCTTGTTCAAGCGCTGGTACGCGTTTTCGCCGGCGCGATAGTCGAGCGATGAGCAGACCGCGAGCACGCATGAGAACGGCGCGTCCTTGTGCTCGATGCCGTACGACAGGCCCATGATGCCGCCCATGCTGTGGCCCAAGTACGCCAGCCGGTCGTGGCCGCTGCTCTGGAGCACCGCCTCGATCAGCGCCGGCAAGTCGCGCTCCATGAAGGCGTCGTAGCCGGCTTCTTCCTTGGACGCTTCGCTCTTGCCGCAGCCGCGCAGCTCGGTGACATAGGCGTCGTAGCCGAGCTCGGCGAGGTGCGCGGCGAACGACTGCTGCGGCACGATGAACGCGCCGCCGTTACTGGCCAGACCGTGCTGCAACATCACCGCGCCGCGGCTCGGCCGGCTGGTGTTGCAAATCCGGGTGATCGCGAGCGCAACGCCGTCGGCCGTGTGCGCGCGCAGCTCGCTGGTCTCGATCACTCGCGGACCGACTTGGGTCGTTTCGTGGGGCATTCGGGCCACGGTCTAGCCCGAGGCGTGTGACGGGTGCAAGGCGCCGCGCCGGCCTTTGTTCCAGCCCGGTCACCGAGGGGACGCCGAGCGATCAGCAACAACGCGGGCACGAGCCACGCGAGCGAAAGACGCGCGCTCGAGGTCGCGCTGACGCTGCAACCGCTCGAAGAGCCCGAGCTCGGGCTCGAGGGCGGTGGCCCGGGATCGAAGCGCACGGGCGCGCCGCCTGCGCCGAGTAAGCCGGACACGCCGGCGGCGCCGCCGCCCGGCTCGAGCCCTTCATCCCAAGACGCCGGTCGCCGGCCGCCCGTGCATACGAACGCGTAGTGCTCGCGCTCATCCTCCGAGCCGTCGCGTGCTGAGCGATTGGCCTCGCACCACGCTTCTTCGAAGCCGGACGGCGGCACGGCGCAGCCATCCATCGCGAGCACGCCTGGCTCAGGCAGGACGCGCACCGCCCCGATGGGCTGCGCTACGGCGGGCGCGCACGCAGGCGCTTCGTAGTCCTGCTCTGTCATCGTCGCGATGCTCAGCGCACCGATTCGCACGCAGTATTCGTCCTGCTGGTCGAAGAAGATCGCTCTCGTGACTTGCTCGAGCGGAACCCACGGCACGTCGGTGGCGCTCGAGCCGGATTCTTCGGCCGGCCTGATGCGAAATAGGAACTGATTAAGCTGCGCCGAACCGGCGCTGCTGGACAGCCCCGGCTCGAGGTGCACGATGTTTTCCACTTGCTCGGTGAAGCACGCGCCAGGCGTACGCATGCGCGTCGCGCAGCACGCGACCGAAAGCGGACGCGTCAGCAAGTTGGCGCTCGGCTCGGTCGTGATCGGCGGTAGGCCGACGAACGGCGCGACGACCTCGAAGCGCTCTCTCGCCGTGAGCCCCTCGGACCATGGATGAACGATCGTCACTTCGTAGAAGCCGAGCGCCAGCGGCATGCTCGGCACCCACGCGTAGATGCAGCCGCCGCTCATCAAGCTGGTGGCAGCCTCGTGGACCGCGCCCGGCACGGCGGTGCCGGCCGCGTCGACCACCGTTACGGAGTCGGGTGGCGCGCACTCGACGCCTTGGATCGGCAGCGCGCCGTCGGCCGGCATCATCGCGACGCGACCACGAATACCGAACGGGTGTCCGCCGCTGTCGTCCACGGGCGGGACCGCGCCCGCGCCACCTTGCGCGAGCACGGTTCGTGGCGCGGCGAAACACAGTATCGACAGGGCGACCCACACCCCGAACCCCAGGCGAGCCCGCATGCCCCACCGTAGCGCAGGGTTGGACCACGCGGTATGCGTCGCGCGTTCGCGAGCTTTCCGTTGCCTTTGAACCTCAGGTTGCGGACGCGTCGATCGGCCGGTTCTTGAGCGCGCTGTAGGCGAGGGCGCAGAGCGCAAACATCAAGATCGCGCCGAGCTGGGCGGCGCTGAAGCCGACGAGCTCGCCTTTGTCCGGCTCGTCGCGCAAGTGCTCCATCAAGTAGCGGCCTACGGCGTAGATGCCGCCGATGAGCGCGACGATCTGGCCGCGGAACGCGCGGCGCTTGAGCAGCACGAGCGACAGACCGAACAGCGCGAGCGCAAACAGCGCATCGTAGAGCTGCGTCGGATGAACCGGTGCCGATGTCGCGGCGCCTTGCTCGACGATGAAACGGTCTTGGTGGTGGAACAGCGCGGGCGAGCCGTAGAGCCCGTCGTCGCCGCTCCAACGCGGAAAGGTGCCGAGCGACTTGAGCCAGCCGGGTGCGGCCTCGGGCAGCACGGTCCCGAAGTCGCAGCCGTACATGTAGCAACCGAGCCGCGTCAGCATCGTGCCGATCGCGAGGCCGGGCGTCGCGTTGTCGGCGAGCGCGGCGAGCGAGATGCCCTTGATGCGCGCGTAGATCGCGGCGGCGGCGAGGCCGCCGAAGAAGCCGCCGAACGCCATGCTGCCGCCCGACGTGAGGTGATACCAGCGCGTGCCGCTCTCCTCGAGGATCATCGGGTTTACGACGACGTACAGCAGCCGCCCGCCGAGCACGCCCGCGACCGCGCTGATCAAGCACGCGCTCGATACCGCGTCCTCCGCCAAGCCGTCGTTCTTGCGCGCGAGCCGTACCGTCAGCTGCCACCCGACGAGGATCGAGAGCGCCAGCATCAAGCCGTACGCGTAGACCGGGCGTGACCCGATATGAAAGAGCACAGGATGCATTTAATTATCGGGGGAACGTGCGCCGTTCCCCCGCCCATTGGGCAAAGCCCAATGGGCCCCACCCCTTCACGAGGATCGCTACGCTCCTGTCGAACGAAGCGGTGTCCTAACCCGATTAACTACCGACCGCCATCCTTGTCTTTTCGGGCGCTGGGGCGGCCTGCATCCGGCGTGCTCGTAGCGGGCTTGCTCGTGCTGGCGCTCGCGCTCTTCGGCGGCACCTCGCTGTCGCGCACCGGCTCCGGTTCTTTCTTCTCGGGCTCCTCCTTGCGGGCGCGGCTGGTCTTCTTGCCCTGCGCGTCGACCACCGGCTCCGGCTTGTGCTCGGCCACCGAGGCTTGCGCGCGCTCGAACACGGCCAGCACCTTGGGCGAGGTGCGCACGGTATCGAGCTCGGTGAACGGTTGCTCGACCAGCATCGCCGCGAACGCCTCCTGCGCGAGATCGTTGCGGCCGAGCGCGACCAAAGCCGTCCCGAGCTCGCGTTGGATCGCGACGGTCTGGCCGGCGGTCACATCGCCACCGCCGAGCAGACGGTTGGCCATCGCCACGGCGTCCGCGTAGCGGCCGCGGCGCACGTGCTCGCGCAGCGTCGGCAGCTCGGCGTCGATCTCTTCTTGCTTGGCGCGCACGTCACCGCCCTCGGCGGCCTGCGCGCGCACGTCGGCTGCGAGCTTCTTGCCCTTCTCGCTCAGCACGAGGTCTTCGATCGGCATGAGCAAGAGCTGGCCGCGGCCGATCCAGGCATGCTTCATCTGATTGAAGCGGCGGATCGTCTTCTCTTCTTTTTGCGAGCCGTAGTACGTCTTGGACAGCTTGCGCAGCGTGTCCGACTGGCTCGCGACGTGACGGACCGGGTAGGGGATGAGCAGCTCGGCGCCCGGATCGGGCTGCTCGCCGGAGGCCGCCTCGTTCGCCTCGATCAGCACGAACGCGCGCGTCGGATCGCCGTAGAAGCGTGTCGCGAGCACCGCCCAGGTCTCGCCTTCTTGCACGCGGTGGTACGAGACCGTCGGGATCGACAGGCGCAGACCGACGACGATCGACGAGCCGCCTTCGCTGGTCAGACCGTTCTCGGCGACCAGCACGCTCTCGCGCCGCGCGCTGCCGTAGTACATCTCCGCGATCGACGCGAGCGTCTCGCCCGGGCGCACCACGTGCACGAGCGTTTCATCCGCGAGCGCCGAGCTCGCCGCGCCTACCACCAGCAGCAGCAGGCACGCGCAGGCGAAGAGAAAGCGCTTCATTTGAGCGCGGTCTCCTCAGGGCCCATCGCACGCGCCGTGTCGGCGTTGGGCTTGAGCGTCGCCTCGAGGCGCTGCGTCTCGCCGGGCTGCACCAAGATCTCCATCGTGTGCGCCACGAAGTATGGGTTCTTGTACTTCACGTAGTGCTTGCCGGCCGAGAGCGCGATGCGCTCGGCGGTCGGCGTGGTCGCGACCAGCTCGCCGTCGACGTAGATGTCCGCCCACGGATCGGCGATCACCTCGATGTAGCCGGCGTTGGGCGGCACGATCGAGCGGCCGTTGTCCTCGGCGAAGGCGCCGTGCTCACCGAAGCGCCGCGCTGATGCCTGGATCGCACCGCCGGTGGCGATGGTCAGCCCACACAGTGACGAGAACACCAGCGCCGCGCTGCGCACCAGGCTCTTGTCGGAGTTGCCGTTGCGCTGCGCGCGCGTCGCGCCGGCCTTGAGCACTTCTTCTGCCTCGGCCTCGCCGATCACGCCGACGTCGCGCAGGTACATGACCAAGCGCGCGCTGTGGTTCATGTGGATGCGGCTGGCCAAGAACTCCATCAAGTCGTCGATCAGCGCCTGCGTGCTCGGATAGCGGTTCGCAGGGATCTTCTCCATGCAGCGCGCCAGGATCCGCTCCAGCTGGTGCGGCACGCCGGGCATCATCTTGCGCGCGCTCACGTGGCGATCGAGCCGGATCTTCTGCATCACCGTGCGCGAGTCGTCTTCCACGAACGGCTTCACGCCGGTCACGCACTGGTAAAGCACGATGCCGAGCGAGAAGATGTCGCTCCGGAAGTCGAGCTTGTCGCCCAGGATCTGCTCGGGGCTCATATAGCTCGGCGTGCCGACGCCGGTGCCGGTCTCGGTCAGGTCACTCAGCGAGTGATCGCGAGCGATGCCGAAGTCCATGAGCTTCACCTCGCCTTGATGCGAGACGATGATATTGGCCGGCTTGATG
>Ga0193752_1003657_pt1 | contig 10467 bp, 14 predicted proteins | sample H1c1metaG_FD_144924 | JGI IMG/M metagenome (GOLD analysis project Ga0193752, IMG submission 144924) | Soil microbial communities from a riparian zone of the East river system, Colorado, United States - H1c1 | ecosystem: Environmental > Terrestrial > Soil > Riparian zone | place: USA: East River...
GCAAGAGAGGCTATCGGTGCGATAGCTGTCGGCGGTGGAAGTTGAGCAGACTGAGAGGGAAAATAAATTGGGGCATTCATAACGGCATCCATGTCACGATCTGGGTAATCGTGAAGAGTGCAAAGAGTTCGAATGGGTTTCAATGGAGAACGTAAGTCGAGAGGTGGGGAGATTTCGATGTCCAATTCGGGCACTGGTTGAATATCCTCGCCGATATCACTAAAATATCCATTCTCATCAATATCCGCTGCTGTCAGAAGTGGGGATTCATTTCTGGAAGCCGATCCCCCCATCAACGATGTATCGTAGCCGGAGTGGGGCAGTTGATTTCCACCATCCGCCGACCGGCGAAGGTTACGTAGCTCCGTTGGATCCAAATCTGCTCCCCAGGTCCATTTCAGGGGAGCCATATTGGACATTCGTTTCACTTCGGCAATTGCATCTTGCCGAACTTTTTCGGCCGTGTCTCGCCGGCCGGCGACACGCTTTCCCTTGTTCCGTGATGCGATGTCAGGAAGAGGAATATTTTCGGTATGCAAATGGGGTTGGGGATATAAAGATGGGGTAATTGACTGGGTGAACTCCGTTTCGGCGACAGGGTCCTGTTCCTTCACAGATAAAAACTCGTAAAGTTGATTGAAACCCGATGCTCTTCTCATACATTCCTGTTTATTTTCTGCAAAAGATAACTCCATACCATGCACCAGATTCTTAATATCCCGATGTTCGTCCCGGATTCCTAAGGCGACGGCACGATATAGCCGGCATCGAGGACACGTATCAGAATCTGACACTGGTAGACCTGCATTTGGCTTCCAAATATATGCCGGACGGTGGAAGTCTTTGCCGTCACCTAGAGGATCATTTGCGGCGCCGGAATCAATAATTTGCTGCCGATGGAATTCCAAGCATTGTTCAATGTTGTAAACGGATAGGATCTCGGCTTGTTTTATTGGCCTATCTGATTTCCACCAAGATAATTCGAATTTATCGATCGGCCGGCCAGATATTGTGCCGAGTCCACCATCGAGGGCTAGAAGAAATTCGCGATCGAGGGGAATTGAACAATCGTGTTGAACGGCACTCCTATAAAAGTCTCTGGCTAGAGAACGAATTATTATAGGGACATTGATTTCTTGGCCTGTAGCGGCGGCCATGCCGATATAAGTCAAAGCGAATGTCTATTCCAATAGATTTATAAAATAAAAAATTATTCAACTGTCAGATATGATTAGTAAACGTGTATCGAACCAATTCTTTGTGCAGAGCGCGCTGAATGATGCGTTGTTTTGGCATGCTTGCATGACTAAAGGCGAGCAGTATACAACGAAACCTAACTTCACAGTAGTCCAATGTTTCCTGCATATGCAGGAGATCAACATGATTTGACGAAAATTGCATATCGAAGGCATTGAAGACTTTCACTGGCCGAGTAGACATGATGGCAGTAACTGATCAAACACGATAAGGAACGTACAAATATATTACAACAAGGACACGTGACTAGGAGTAAGTTTTGTAAATTTTGAGTTTGCCGAGGTGGCACGGCCGGCCCAGTTCGCCGATTGCCGAGAAGCATATGCCTTTGCACCAGGTGAACAATCGGAGTCGCAATGCTTTTTCCACTTGTCGGATTCATATAGAAAATATCTCACTGTCCACTGCATCTCATATCTTAGCAATATCGTTTCTTCTTGCCATCGGTGGTGTTGAGCTCGAGCACGAAGCCAGTGCACTCGTTGAACTGAAAATTGTTTAGATCGAATAATATAATGGTAATTATTTGACATACATTCACGGCGATGTTCAGAAGTTTCGCCGGCCGATGACATATGCCAGATCCATGATAATCGCAGAGAGGATGAGCCAGGCGTATTTGGATCTTTAACAGCCCCACTAGCAGCGAGGTCTTCCTTTGTTAGTTTTCTGAAGACGTTCAATGTGTTTTCATCAGCTCCTAGGCGTGTGAGAGCGGCACGGCAACGGCCATACATCTTCGCGTACAAAGCAATTTTGGTGTTGACTTTAGCAATCATCACCCGTCCACGAGTTTTAACAGACTTTCGTGGTGCATGCCGAACGACGTGGGTGAATAAAAAAGATTTTTCGGCAATAACGTCTTGAAGTGCCGTAATATATTGAATAGCCTGCTGTTTACGCAGCGACATTTCGGTTTTTGATAGTGGATGTTTAGTTGGGAGACATGTCGATGGTAGGATTATTGATCGTTTTTCGGGACTAATAAGATAGGCATTGTTCTCGGCCGGCAGAACATTGATAGTATCCGTAGCGATTGGGGTTTCAGGTTCATCATCACCATCTAAGTTGTCGAAGTCGTCGTCCTCGTTATTTGAACTCTCAGAATTGGAAAATGACATTGGAGAATCGTTGTCATCGGCAAACATCGATACGGCACGGCGGTGATATGAATGCAGGACTTCGAATTCTGCTGATAAAAGACTTCGTTGCTTTTGAACTTCTTCGATAATTTTTTCATGTGGGTTCTTATCTGCTTGCCTTACGAGCTCCTGTAAATTAAGTCTTTCACAGAAACGGCATCAATGTGTGTCATGAAAAAAGTATGATGGCTTACTGTTTCTCTTCTATACCAAAGCCTGACATAATCCAATTCGCTGCTTCATCGTTGTCCTTGTCAATGGTATCTTCTGTGAGCTCGGGAATTTTTGAAATCTGCCGGCCGGCCATTATGTCCATTGCGGCGGGATTCTCCAAACGTTCCTTCTCGGCATTGGTTATATCAATTACCCACTGATTAATATCTTCTATATCCAATGCACTGGATAACTTCTCGTAATACGTTTCGGCCTGTTGAGCAGATTCAATGGTCGTCAATGAGCTCAGCTCGATGTGCCAGACTTGCCGTTCTCATGGCAGGAGTGATTGCGTTCATATTAGACCATAAGCTCTCCAATATTTCGCCTGAAACGATTCCGGTATGAGGAATAAAGGAAGGCGCATAGCGATAAAAGCATTCCTCTTTATGGCCGTGCACATGGAACATACCAATTGCTCGATCAATTTCCATATCGGCCGGCAAAAGATGGCCGATGCGATCCCAAAGATGAATGAAATATTGGCATATAATGTCATATATGAACATTGCCCGCTGTGATGGATGAACGTGTGTGGTTATGAAGGCTCGGAGATGGCAAAAGTCGACATTCCTCTGTTGTTCTCCCCAATACATATCCACGATGCAGTTTGGAGCAAAACAGCCGTGCCGAGCACATGCAACGGCGACGATTCCTGTTCTATCGCAAGCCTTGGTCGACTTCATAGCTTGTTCAATGACCCGGAAATTGTTATTACATGGAGGTTTCTGTGAATAATTGTTTTTACCATGCTTATTTATATTGAAAGTCTACACACCGTTGTTATCACTTTTGCCGTTTTTAGGAAATCATCGTATTCGTCTCGCCGTGGCATCATTCCTCCTCCCTCTGATAACCAGACATTATCATCATCATTTTTTTGCTTTATGTGATCTGCTTTAAAGTTGCCATCGGCAACCAACACTCGCCGGTATACCCACCTGGGATCATCAACGGACTATACAGCATTAAAAGAATGTTAAAAATACCTATTAGGATCGTTTTGCCAATTTTCCGGAATGTTTATATTCGGTTGTGGGCATGCCGGGCAGAATACACTCAATTCACCGGCTGCCGGAGTCATTGGATTCGCCGATGTGTGTCCAAAACCTGCCCATTTCAGTTTTTTCATCCACCGCCACGCTCTAGAAACTTTTAGAAGGTCGTTATAGAGATTAGGAACTTGGCTTGATGTCTTCGCCGACAGCCTTTGCAATAATTGGAAGTATTGGTACGCCGAAGCCTTTAATTCCAAATTTGCGAGCCGATACGTGTCCAAAACCGTTGTCGTAAACAGGGTCCGCATCTTTTCGAATGATGTTGGTATTAGGCGGGAATACATTAGATCGATGGGTAAGTCATCACTACCCTTGCAGGTACATGTTACCACAGGAAGATGGTGTATTCCATTGACATGAACAATACGCATGTATGGATTGTTTAGTGCATCGGAATTGGGAATATTCGCCCTCGCCGTGTCGCCATTTGCCGTTGCCGTGCCTTGATTCGCCGTGCCGCCACTATTCGCCGTGCCATCGTTATTCGCCGTTGCCGTGCCTTCTTGATTCGCCGTGCCGCCACTATTCGCCGTGCCATCGTTATTCGCCGTGTCTGTGCCATCATTATTCACCGTTACTTTATCGGATTGCCCACTTAACAGTGAGTTTGATAGATACTGAGTATACCAGGACTCCGACTCATCCAATTCGTCGGCTTCATGATCATCTTCACAATCGGACTGTAACTCCGTATCGAAGTATTGTTCGCCTTTATTCTCCTGGGCGGCATACAATCGATTCATTTCAGCAAAGACCAATGAATCCATCTCGGCATCGTTATTCTCTGTTGGGGGACAATCTTCTCTCCAATCCATATGTGATGAATCAATCTCGGCGGGAATGCTATCTCGGCCAGCATCGACTTCGAGCCGATCCTGCTTAACTTGAATATCATCCAGGAATGTTTTTTGAAATTTCAATGAATCGCAGAGGTTACTCGCTCCATGATGCTTGATGAGAATATACACACCTACTTCCCACAATGCAGCGGCACGGAAATGTTTGCCATTCCACTGCTCGATGCGATGTAATGGGTCATGTTGATGAGTTTCTCTCATGCATGATCGGCATAGCATCTCCGGGAAAACACAATCCTGACACCTCCATCGACCCTGGTGATCTGGGCATCGAGAACATTCGTTTTCCAGGGGTACCTCCCTATCAAGAAGAGCACCCATCAACCCAGATATACGATTGACAATTTCTTCCAGATAGTGCGAATTCTATATCATACTAAATCTCGGCGATCGTTATTTGAGCCGAATTTCTCACCTTGCTCTTTCCGGCCGGCATGTCAGACTCGCCGATGTGGTTATCGATGTCCATATGGCATGTGTTGTCAACTTCCTCCGTCGTTCTAATGTGCTCTGCGAACCTCCCATCAGTTGGCGATGCCTCCCTCTCCGGAAGTGGGACATATTTCTTCGTCTCAACTGGTCCTTTGTTTGAGTCGACAATTACTCTCTCCACGGTTACTGCATCTAATGCTTCCACATCATCCTCATGCATGGGATCGGTTTTCAATCTTCTTCTTCGTTTGGTGGGGCGCAATGACATGCTAGTATTCGCCATTAGCAAGGACTCGACAATTGTGATGGGTTATACTTCGTTGTTTATGTATATATTTTTATCATGCCTTGCTGATTCATTGCCATGAGGTTAACACATGGTGATGAATGTCCAGAGCACCTGTTATGTTTTTACCGTTTTGGATTTTTTGAATTAAATTTTTTTCACATGAAAGCCATGAGGTTTACACATGGCACCGGTATTGTTCGCCGAAGGGATATATATTAAAAGATCGTCACTTAAAAGATCGTCACTCGAGCATTCATAGAATCCTATCCTTTTCCAAGCCGCTATTATGGATTTAATACCTCCTCCTTCACCTACGGGTAAACGTCAAAAGCGAGTTGATTGCGTATATTCTCCTGAAGAGAGAAATGTTATTGAAGTATATAAAGAAGAGTACAGATCCCAAACTAACCGGAAGAGTCGCTTCCAGATATACCGAACGAAGATTTTACCGGCGATTTACACATATTGGCAAGAAATCGGTAAACTTCCAGAAACCGAAGAGAAAAGTCGCCTGTGTGCTAAGGTTCTTGCGATCTTATGATTTTTTGGACGAACATGATATGTATAATTTAATAGGAACTTGGATCATGGCTCAGCAATAATTGGAGACCGAAAGTGACACAAGAGGCAGTTTCAAAGGCAAACATTCGATGCACGGCAATAGATGTCATTAGCCGAGAATACGCCGAAGATGTGAAAAAAGTTCTTAGAACTATGCTAGGACGAGAGAATATTGATTACAGTCAGGCCGACGCATGGGAACAAAGGACAGCAGCATGCAAAAAAGTCCTGGATGTTATGGCGCCGGCCGAACGAGAAAAGGTGCACGAAAAGGTGAAGAATTACAAAAAAAATGGATTACCAAGCGACATTCAAAGAATGTGAGTTATGAAGACTTGCCATATTTTGCCGTGCCATAACTTTTGCCGTGCCATAACTTGCCGTGCCATAACTTGCCGTGCCATAACTTGCCGTGCCGAAATAGCCTTGCCGTCAAAAATATTCAGAAACGAATTGAGCAGTTTGAGGAGGAAAGGTGGCGGGATATGGGTGCAATATTTTTGACATTTGCAGTGTACACCCATCCCGATGGTAGATTGGTTGTAGACAGGTAAGGAGTAAAATTGTTCCGGCACGGCAGAAACCCAATTTGTCTACAGGTATGAACGGATTGCCGATGTAATGGGAATATCGGCATCACAATTCGTAAATCAACACAAAGATAAAATCGACGAAATGAAACGATTACTATTGGACTATATCAGAGGACTCCGGCAAGCAAGTGCAAGAAACGAAGCCGAAAGAACATCTCATTCGCCGGCCGACTTTATAAAAATAAATGATAACGGATATCCAGTCTTGCCGGATAATCTATACTTCGACAATCTTCGGAAAACTGACCTGGAGGAATTGTTACGTACTTACCTTGGTTGGCATTATAGTAAGCATTGCGTTAATTGTGAAGATTTGAAAACTAAAACAATATAGGACTTGCATCAGGAAGTAAACGCCCAGTTCCTTATGGGGCGGTGGAAGCATCAACGGACCGTTTCATTGATAGCCGATATCGGCCGGCCGAGTTTATCTTTAAAGATCCCTCGAAACTTTCCAAGGACGCTATCATCAAATTACTTAAATTTATTTTGGACAGGCAAAGCACTGCCGGCGTTGAAAATGCATTTCGATTCAAGATATATGTCACCAAAAAAGGCGATCACCAATCAGTGTATCCACATATAGGGCTGGCCGTTGACCAAGATCAAACAGTCAAACCAAAAAAGAAGCGGAGACGTAAAGGGAAGAAATCCCAGATCAATAAGAATAACGGCGAAGATATTTCCGGCGAAAATAAAAATAGCAGAGACGGCAAAAATAACAGAGACGGCGAAAATAACACAGACGGCGAAAATATCAGAGACGGCGACACTGTTCAACCCAACATCAATACCACGATGGCATCAGATGGATTGGAAGAGTCGGCCGGCATATTGCACAAAGATAATCGCCAGCCTCAAAAGAAAAAGCGACACGAGACCAAGAAAAAACAGCAGACGGCCGGCTTAATTTCTGAAGGATGTAATGTTGATGGGCGTGTTACACGACAGAGTCAGAGGCTACGGCAAGATGAAAATGGTAAGAACCTCGGCGGAGAGAAAAAAAAAAGTGCTCGGAGTGGTAGGATGGCTTGATTGCAACTCATTTTCAAATAGGTTTGCTGCCGGCCGAGAATAGTTTACTAAACAATTATGTATTTCAATTATATACATAATAAGATCATCAAAAAATTATTTAATAGCGGCAAGGATATATGCATAGATCAAGTTTACTCCGGCTGTGGCGATCTACTTTGACTCCGCGGCGACCGTCTCAGAATGGGAACCACCTCAGCCGTTAGGCCATTGCTTGCTTGGGGAGATGGGCTTGGACTTTTTATTCGCGGCGAACGTCTTAATGGACGTTCAGTTGCCTGAGACGGCCCGGCGACGCTAGGAATCGTTTCGATATCTGGAGATGTGACGGCGAAGAGGGAGGGAAGTGGAGAAGGCAGTCTGACTCTGGACGAATCTTCTAACTCTTGTGACGTTTTTGGAGTCGCCAGAATGATGTTGAAGGTGGGTACGGCCGGCAAAGGAATGGGGTTGCCTTCGGCAGCTCTTGCCAGTATTTCCTCAGTAGACATCTGAGACGCGTCTTGTAACTCGGTGTTGCTATCGCCAGCCAGAGGAAGATAGTTGCCGGATAGAGGAGAAAATTGAGCCTCGATTTCTGCATCGCCATCTTCCACCATTTGGTTGCCTTCAACAGAAGGGACAATCGCTGATTCGGCCGGCAGATCAACCGGCATGTCATTCGTATCGTTGGCCTGCAACTGAGCGCCGGCCGTAAAATTGTCGCCTTCATTTTTTTAATATAAATGTGATATTTAAAATGTAATTTTGCTCACCTAATGTAGCGTCCACCATGTCATCCACTTCCATCCCATCATGATCAGCAGTCGCCGGCAAGTCAGTCGCGGCCGGCAATTCTTCCCCATCAGCCGGCAAGCCATTCACGGCCGGCGGTACTTCATCGGCCGGGAAATAATCCATGGCCAGCCGGTCAATTCCTTTTTTCAATCATAAGTAAGAAGTAAATTAATATAATCAAAATGTCCTTACCAACAGTCGTTTGATCCACCGAGTAATCATCCAGCTCATCGTTTTCGCCGTCTTCAGACACAGGGACAGGTCGTTGCCGCCATGTCCATGTCACCATCCCTGCAGGACCAGTCTCCGTTGGGACGATGGGTTGTTGATCTGGAATCCGGTCGAAGATGTTTGGTGGAGGGCCCTCCCACCTGTATGGCAGGCGGTAGTAATATCCCTCCGGCAGGCCGGAGTGTTCTTGAAGACTTCGAACGGAATCTTGAATCCTCCTATATCTTTTTTCGAGGGTCGAAATCCGACGAAGTGCATCCTCCAATACCTCACCATCAATACCTGCCCGTTCGCCTTGTTCTGATACCGAGGCTTCGTCGACATTCATGTCATGATGTCGGCGAAGTTCTTCTATCGCATTCGAGAATCTCTCTGCCTGAGCTTCGAGATTCTGAATGCGACGAAGTGCGTCGGTGAGGACAGTTGTAGGGTGTTCCTTCGCCGGCCGTTTCTTTGCCGGCCGTTCCTTTGCCGGCCTTTGAACTTTGAAACAGTTAATTCTTATACAATACTGTTTCAAAGTAATTTTGACTCACCCTCGATACTACGACCTCTCTCGGGAACAATCGGGGTCGATGCTATTGCCGCGATAGCTATGTTCGCTTTTCTAGCAGCGGCACGGCGTGGAGGAAGGGGGGAGGGACTTCGACTTGTTGGTGGCTGCCGAGTCGTGTCGTTGCCAGATGCCTGATCCTCGTCACTGTCTTCGATATATTTTCGGCTTTTGTATATTTTCGCCGGCCGTTTCGAAGGTGGAGGAACCTGGCTTTCGTCCCCACTCATCTCCTCTTCACTCTCAGGATCATCCAGCCGTGGTCGCTTGGCTGGTTGTTTCCCTTTCCTCTTGTCCCCCCTTGTCTTTGATGTTTGCCTTCGCCGTGCTGCATAGTTGCAGCGAATCTTGCCCGTGTAGCATGAAACGCATGCTGCTACGTTAGCGTCCTTCTGACACTGTCTTCCACGTCGACCACACGCGGTGCATGGAGGCTCGAAGAATCGGCCAGTTGGTTCGGCCGGCCGTCGACCGAATACGTCTTGACGATTGCTTTTTTGAGGCAAGTCCTCTTCTTCGTCAGAAGAGGACTTGTAGGCCCTTTTGTTTTGTCGGCGATTCTCGCCGTGATCCCTTTTTGCCGTTTTGTTCTTGACAGCGATCACATTGGTCTTCGGCTGGCTGGGACCAGCGACTGCGTTCTCTTGGATTACCACGCGTTTCTTGGCCGGTGGTGCATGGCCGTGACTGCCGGCCGGCACAATCCTAGGTCCCTCCAGATTTACTACTTCCATTTCCTTTGGTCTTGCCTCGTCGCTGGAGAACATGTTGACATCGATTACATTTTCGGCCGGCGAAAGTCTTGGCCGGCTGGGACCACCAACGGCAGAGGTTGCCTTGCCGGCCGGCCTGGCAACAACGTTTTGTACTCGCCGAAGATTTTGTTCGTCAGGATTTTGGCCGGCCGCTGAATCAGAAGGGGGAGGTGGGAGAATGAGGGTGGTTGGAATGGCACTGTCGGCCGGCGGGGGAGTCGTGTTTGGCCGAGAGGAGGGTGGGGCGGCAGCAGGTATTTTGCCGGCCTTGCCGGTGTCGTTTGACGCTCTCTGTTTACCTTGCTTTTTATTCCATTTTGCTAAACCTAGTCGTTGTTGTTCAAGGAAAGTGTCTTGATGCCGGTTCGTGCTCCATTGGAACAAAAATCGGAACAAGTATAACTGCGGCGAAAAGGCTTCGGCGAGGGCTCCTGTCGCCGTCAACTGCCGATTCATTATCGCTCTCTGTTCCAGATTAGTGTAGTCTAGAGATTAATGATATTTTTACTTACCAGATCTCTGTCTATCTCGGCCATCACTTCATTGATATTTCCATTTTCAATCCCTTCTCGGATAAGAGTGTCGAAGTTGGAAAGTGAGGAAGCGACTTCTTGTGGAGTTTGAGACATTGGAATGAGATGCGGCAGATGATGAGAGAGTGAGCGACGGCGAGAGGGAGTAGTGGAAGGGAAAAAAAAATCAACATACTACAAA
>Ga0193752_1003658_pt1 | contig 10466 bp, 8 predicted proteins | sample H1c1metaG_FD_144924 | JGI IMG/M metagenome (GOLD analysis project Ga0193752, IMG submission 144924) | Soil microbial communities from a riparian zone of the East river system, Colorado, United States - H1c1 | ecosystem: Environmental > Terrestrial > Soil > Riparian zone | place: USA: East River...
CGAGATCGATCCCGTTCGGGCCTTACGCCGACGGATATTGGGGCGGATGCCGGTAATTTTAACGGGATCGATCTCGCGCCCCCGAGTATTTCGTATGCCCCGCTTGCGAATACCAGCTTGACGACGAATAGACTGCAGGTCGTTACCATCACGGATGTGACGGGTGTAGCTACGGGAGCAACCGCGCCGCGTATTTACTTTAACAAGAACGGTGGCTCGTATTTCTCGACCCAGTGCTCGCTCGCCACCGGTACGGTGACGAACGGGACATGGAATTGCACCATCGACAACTCGCTGATCGGTGGAGTGATTGTAACTGATGTCATTCGGTTCTATGTGGTTGCGCAGGATACTTTGGGCAATCTTGCTGCTAATCCCAGTACTGGGTTTACAGGCACGGACGTCAACACGGTAACGACACCGCCGACGGTGCCTAACCAGTACACGGTAGTCGGCGCCCTCAGCGGTACGCTGGCAGTCGGTACGGGCGAAGGAGTAACGTCGCTGACCAACGCGGGCGGCGCGTTCGAATTGATCAACAACAGTGAGATCACGGGCAATTTGACTATCAATCTCACCAGCGATCTGACCGGCGAGCTTGGCACGAATGCGCTGAACGAGTTTGGGTCTGGCTCTACGATCCTGATCAAACCCAGCGGCGCCCCGCGTACAATTACGGGCAGCAACATCGGTGCGTTGATCCGATTGAACGCGGCCGACAATGTTCGCATCGACGGTTCAACCGCGGCGACTATCGCTCCGGACACTAATACGCCGGATGTGGTTGGCGGAAACGCGGCACTTCGCGAACTGACGATTCAGAACACTAACGTAGGCACAAGCGTTGTTGTAATCGCCGTTGGCTCCAACGGAACGAATGGCGCGCAGAATAACGTGATCAAGAATACGGTCGTCATGGGCCAGGACCCGACTCTGTCGCTTGGAGCCATCACAATGGGTGGCCCCTCGCCGGGAACCGCCGCAACGGGACCAAATAATGGAAATCGCATTGAAAACTGTTTCCTGGGTCGCACGATTTACGGTATCTACAGCGCAGGCCAGAATGCAGCCTCGCCTAACACGGGAACCGTGATACGCAGGAACGAAAGTTCCGCTGTTGCCGGTGACCGCATTCGACGGGTGGGAATTGTAATATTTAACGATAATGGCGTCCAGATAACCGAAAATAGCCTTAATGGCATTAGCACCAACGAAAGTGCCGATTCCATGGGTATAGGTATCGGCATGCAGGGTGTTGATAACACCGTCACTACCAGCGGCGGCGTTACAAACGCGAACGTTTCCCGCAACAAGATCAACGGTTCGGCAAGCCTTAGTGCGACCGGGTTCTCGGCCGTGGGTATCGCCGTTGCCGGCGGCGCAGGCACTAACACGGTATCTAACAACATGATCACGGGCGTCACCGCCCCGGCGACATCGCCCGATCTTGTTGCCGGCATATTTGTTGCAGGCGTGACGGGTTCGACGACGAGGGTTTATCACAACTCCGTTGCCAATACGGGAGACCGCGGCGCAGTGGCTGGCCAGGTTCCTGGCTACGGAATAGCCATCACGGGAACCGATCCGGTCGTTGAATTAAAGAACAATATCTTCTATACCACTCAGGTCGCAACGGGCGGCGGCGCGGATGCCAAGAGCTTCGCGATCGGAATGGTATCGTCGGCCTTCACGAATCTCGATTCAAACAACAATGACTTCTGGTCGACGGGTGCTAACGATGCGGGATTCCGCACCGGAGGCCTGGGGGCGGCGGGAACCGATCTCGCTACGCTTGCCGCGTGGCAGGCAGCGGTTTCGGATGACGTGGCTTCACAAGAGGTCGACCCGACGTTCGTTAGCGACCTGACGGATCTCCATCTGCTGGCAGGCAGCCCGGTGCTTGGGCAAGGAACGCTGCTGGCGGCGGTTCCGGCCGATCATGATAATGACCTTCGTGATAGTGCACCGGATACCGGCGCGGATGAAATTCCGCTGTCGGGAAGAACGGGTGCCGTTCCCGCGGGAATTTATCGTGACGGATATCTTGGCGCAGCTACACTGAGTGGCGATGTTACATTCACCGGTGTCCTGAACCTGACCGGACAGGTCAATACGGGCGCTAATACCCTGACTCTTTCGTGTACTTCATCGGTGGCGGGGCAGGGTACTGGCAACTACGTGATAGGAAATCTCAGGAGAGATATTTGCGCAACCGGCTCATTGCTTTTCCCGGTCGGCAGCGCTGTGAACGGCTCTGCACTAGCGGGTGGCGAGGGTGAACACGATCCGGAGGGTACCCCGGGCGAATATTCGCCCATGACGGCGACGATCAACGCGGGAACGACCTTCCCGTCCAGCCTGACCGTCAATGTCGTTGATACGTGGCTGCCGCAGCTAGGACAGACTAGCTCGATATCGCGCTACTGGAATGTCACTGAAACCGGCACGGTCAATGCCGATATGCAGTTCCAGTACCTACCGGAAGATGTCTATGGCGACGAACCGAACTATGCGGTGTTCAAGTATGACGGTGTAAGCTCGACGATGCAGCCGGGTTCGGTAAATGCGGCCGCAAACCAGTTCACTGCGACGGGCGTTACCTCGTTCTCGGGTTGGGCGGCAGGTGTTCGCAATGTGGTGGCGGCCAATGCCAGCATCAGTGGACGCGTGACGACCGCGGGTGGCAACGGCATCAGGAATGCTACCGTGCGTTTGACGGGCGGTGGGCTTACAGAGCCGCGGATCGTTCAGACAGGCGCTTTCGGAGTTTACTACTTCGGGGACCTTCCGGTAGGCCAGACGTATGTTCTCGAGGTTGGAGCGAAACGATTCCGATTTACAAACACGAGCCGTTTCATTACCCTGCAGGATGACCTCGCAGACATTGATTTCACCGCGAACCCGCAGGAATAACCTCTTTATCGTAATTTAGCCCGTCGAATAGACGGCATTCGAAAAGCCCCTGCCTCATCACGGCGGGGGCTTCTATCTTTGAGGCAGTCACGGCGCGCCAGAGCGTTATAAGCATGACGCCAAAATGTTAAAAACCCTTGTGCGCGTTTCGGCCAGGAGATTCAGATTTTCAACGGCCACCCGGTTTATAACCCCGGCGAACGATCTTGCCGATTTTAACTTTGTCGCAGGTCCGGAGAAAGGATTCTAACCCCGGTAAGATCGAGTGGAATAGCCCTGTCTTTAACGAGGCAGGGTTTTTTTGCAGGTTGGGGTTGACATAAAGACAAGGGGAATTTAATATTATTGAAAATGAATTTCAATATCAGTAAGAATGGTGGAATGAGAGACGAGGCTGGCCCGGAGCTAAACGTTTCTGAAAAGAGAGATGCGTGTGTATGGTATTGCCGTAACTGCGCAAAATTCCACATAAAAGCCGGTGAAGTGCTACTGACCTTCGATAAGGAAGAATTCGCCGATTTTTCGAATTCGGTGTTTGATTGCCTATCGTCGGCGGTAACGATAGATGACATTCGGCACAGCGCCCCGGCAGCCTTATTAAGTCCTGATGCCTTTATGATGGGCATTGTTCCGCAGTCGCGGTAACGGGTTATAATAATAGTCCTATGATAATGACTAAACTCAAAGAAGCGACCCGGGACCAGCACGAAAATCTTGAAAATACAGTAGACGTGATGGGCGAGGTGTTTTCGCTCGATAACTATAAGCTTTTGTTAACCAAGTTTTATCGGTTCTACGCCGCGATTGAACCCAAGGTAGCCGAGAACGATCTTATCGGCGCAGGTTTCGATTTTAACGCAAGACGTAAAACGCCTCTGCTTGAAAAGGACCTCGAGGCATTGGGGATACTTGATAACGTAAGATCCGGCGTGTCGCCCTGGGAAGGTGTACCAGATGTGAGCAACCTTTCCAAAGCCTTTGGGAGCATCTACGTAATGGAGGGGGCGACGCTCGGCGGACAGGTGATCACACGCCATTTGAACAAGGATTTTGGACTTACTCCCGAGAATGGCGCGGCATTTTTCAGCAGTTATGGGCCTGAGGTCGGTTCGATGTGGAAGAGTTTTAAAGAAACATTGACTACCTGGGCTGAAGAAAGTGGCGACGAGGAGCAGATCATCGGCGCTGCCCGCGAAACATTCGATAGTTTTAGCAATTGTTTTGCGGCGCCCGTCCAAAACGGCATTAGCACGTCTAATAACGGCTAATAGAAAGATTTTAAGAGTTTTCGTTCCGGGAACGACTCTGCGGCGAGTAGTATCGTAGCTGAAGTTTTCGGATAAGGTCCAAAAAGAAAATAATAAGAGACCCCGCGTGACGCGACTGGAAATCAATGACACGCGAGGCCTGGTATATTCGACAACCATTTTTTTGAACGGCTGTAGAACTTTACGAAGTTTAGTTTTACCGGCCAAAATACGCAAGCTCAGGAGCATAAATTATGGCCGGTAAACGCCTGTTTTTATACGTCTTATCTATATTTATCCTTGCATTCGGTGTGAATGCACAATCAATATCAATTAAGGGCCGGGTCGAAGATTCGGCAAAGAAAGCCATTCCCGGTGCGACCGTCGTTTTGCGCAATCAAAAGACCGGCCTGGAACGAATCGCTGCTACCGATGCGGCAGGGCAGTTCGCCTTTAACGCTTTAATGCCTGTAGAGGACAGCAAGACGGACCTGGTCTTTGTATTGGAACCCGAGGCCGTAAGGGAAGAAGTAACGGTTGTTTCGGGTTCGCGCCAGGAAGAGCTGCGTGAAAGCCTGACGACGAAGGTCGAGGTTATAACAGCAGACGATATTAAAAAGACCGGTTATGAAACGGTCGGTGAAATTTTACGTGAGATCCCGGGTGTGGTCACTCGCCGCGGGTCGGAAACCGCGGGAGCAGCAGGTGAGCAGATCCAGGGCATCGATTCGCGGCAGGTGCTCGTTCTTAATGACGGCCAGCCCATCGTGGGCGCCCGTGGTATCAAATCCGGCGTCATTAACCTGGATCGCCAGCAGATCGGCCGTGTCGAGAGCATCGAGGTAGTTAAAGGCGCATCGAGCGCTCTCTACGGTTCAGATGCCATCGGCGGCGTTATCAACATCATCACGAAGGAACCGACGAAGCCCTTTACAGCGACCCTGACCGCCGCAGCAGGAAACTTTGGCGTGGCCGATCTGCGCAGCGACTTCGGTTTCAAGCGTGATAAGCTTGGCGGCGTTTTCAGTTTCGGCCGTCACAAGAATAACGGTTTCGATCTCAATCCGAATACGTACATTACGGAAGGCGCGGGATATCATCGCTACGACCTTTACGGTAAGCTGAAATACCAATTTACCGACAAATTTTCGCTGCTCGGTTTTGCCAATAGCTACTGGAATGAATCTCTCGGCAGAGTGCAGGGCGAACCTGTTGAGCCGCCGCCGCTCGATAATGGTTTGCAGACCAACAACGTCAAGGATAACTCGCAAAACTACGGCCTTACCGCAGATTGGAGCATCAACGACCGGACCGCGGTGCAGATCCGCGGCTACTATTCGAGATACGATGAAGTAGTTCGCGGCACCCGCCAGATGAATGGCGCGCCGATCCCCGAGGGAAATCTTTTCCAGCGCTACGGCAAGCTTGATGCTACGATTTCGCACCTTTGGGGCGAACGCCATTTCATTCAGGCGGGCGTCGAAGTCGCAACCGACCGTTACAGCGGTATCAACCGCCTGCAGAACGACAGGGCTAAGGCCGATACGCGGGTTATCTGGGCGCAGGACAAGATCAACATCGTAAAGCGTCTTACATTTACGATCGGTGGCCGCTTCGATCATCACTCGATATTCGGTTCGGCTGGTTCGCCGAAGTTTGGGCTGAATTACAAAGTTACCGATTGGGCGAGCTTTCGTGCTTCGTGGGGCCGCGGCTTCCGCGCTCCGGACCTCGGGCAGCTGCGCTATCGTTTCGCAAATCCGTCGAGTTTCTATCAGGTGATCGGTAATCCGAATCTGAGCCCGGAGCATTCTGGCTCGTGGCAGATTGGCGGCGAATTTACCACGCCTAATCGAAAGGGCCGGCTCGGCGTTAACTACTTCCGAAACGATATTCGCAACCTGATCAACTCTGTCAGCCTGGGCTTTATCACGCCGGCGACCGACATTCCTGCGCTTCTCACTGCGAACGGGATCGATCCTGAGGTCAGCCAGTTTGTCCAGAGAAATTGGCTTCTATTTGTCTATAAGAACACTGCTCGCGCGTACACCACCGGCGGCGAAGCGGATGCAAGTTATGTGCTGCCATTCGGCTTCACGGTCAGCGGCGCCTACACCTATCTCGATGCCCGCAACGCGGTCAATAAATTCTATCTGACCGGCCGCAATAAGCACCAGGGAACCGCAAAGCTTGCCTACGATAACGTGCGTTACGGCTTTAGTGCCAATCTGCGCGGCTCTTTCTACAGCAGGTGGATCGTTTCCCAGACGGTAGCAGGCGTAAATACCTACGCCCCCGGTTTCCAGCTTTGGGACCTCTACGGTTCGAAGAGCTTACCGAAGGGATTTGATATCTTCGGTTCGATCGATAACCTTTTCGACAGTCAGGATCCCAATACCGGAACAGCGGGCAGCATCTTTCGTCCGGACGCAGGCCGTACATTCCGCGTTGGAATGAGATGGTCCTTCGACAAGGGCGAATAGAATAGTTAGTACACGGGGACGGCAACCCACAGCCATCCCTTAAAAAATCCACTGAGTAATTGAAAGGACAATACTGGCTTTCGGCCTGAAGCTATCGGTGTGCGTTGGTGCGGCATTGGAGCAGGCGACGAAATAATAAGGCTTCCCGGCTAGTGTCATAGTGGATCTTGGATCCGCCGGGAATATGGAGGCCGGGGGCGGAATGGGCAAACAAGCTGTTCGCGGCCTCCTTTACAAGAGAGTTTTAGAGGATTCCGAGTTATGAATGCTCCACTTCAACGTGAACCGTTAAGGATCTGGCTCGAAAAAGGATTGAATGACGAGCAGTTGGTCTATGTTGAGACGCGGCATTTGAGAAAGGTATTTGCTCTCGAGGAATTTGTGACGCTTGTCCGGGAAAAGCTGAAATGCGGGCGGCACAATGGTGGTCAGTCATTATGCCACGCAGGATTTTCGCGGCGGCAGGAGCTCACAATTATTTCGAGAGTGAGAGGAAGAGGCTAGTTTAACGATGAATACAATTGATCCGGAAGACGAGATCGTCGATATCGCCTGCTACGAATGCCGGGACGGCCATATGCACCTGGACTTCGACACGGCGTCGGTAAGGATGAACAAGGAGCGGTTCATCGAGTTCTCACTTATGGTTGACCGCGTCCGGGAAATTTTGCTTGAAGAGGAGACGGATGAAAGACTGGGCCGCGAACAGGAAGTTCTGGGCCTGGTCATGTAATTGATAAGATCATATGAAGTTCACAGGACCTAAAGTAAAAATGTCGCGAGCACTGGGTGTTGCTCTTACGCCAAAAGCTCAGAAATACATGGAAAAGCGGCCTTATCCGCCGGGACAGCATGGGCCGAACAAGATGCGCGCGAAGAAAAAGTCTGTTTACGGCGAGCAGCTTCTCGAAAAGCAACGTCTCCGCTTTCAGTACAATATCTCCGAGCGCCAGTTGCGCAACTATTTTAAGAAGGCCGTTCGGAAGAAAGGGCGCACGGGTGAGGTGCTCGTACAGCAGCTCGAAATGCGGCTCGATGCGTTCGTCTATCGGGCGGGGTTTGCACGCTCGATATACGCAGCGCGCCAATATGTCGATCATGGCCACATGGAGCTTAACGGCCGCTGGGTGAATATGCCTTCGGCGGCGGTAAAGGTGGGTGACGTGCTGACGATTCGCGCCAAGAGCATAGAGAATGTTCATATCCGCAGTGCGTTCGATTATTCGCCGCCCCCGCCGCCGTATATCGAGCGTGCGAAGGAAGAGTTGACTGCGAGATATGTTGCGGTGCCGCGGCGCGAGGACATCCCGGTTATATGCGACGAAAATGCGATCGTGGAGTTTTACTCGCGGTAACGATGGCTGAGCCCGGCGACAAGGTTTCGGAGAACAAACCCGGAAAATTCTATGTAGACTGTAACTGCATAGATTGCAACCTCTGTCGTGACCTTGCTCCCTCGAATTTTACAAGGGCCGACGGTCCCGGTTACTCCTATGTTTACAAGCAGCCGGAAAACAGCGTCGAAATCGTCGAATCCGAAGACGCGATGTTCAATTGCCCGGTCGATGCAATAGGGAACGACGGGTAGTGGATCAGTTAAACGAGCGGCGGCCTTGAAGTTTGCCGTGTGGATGAATTTGACCTCTTGCCGCCCGGTTAAATTTCAAGGCCGTTATTTTGTTTGCGCCATCGTTTGACGCATACACTGGCGAGGTCTATGTTTAGGATATGAAAGCTCTTGCCGTATTTTCTTTGGTTTTGTTAACGTTAACCGCAGTTTCCGCGCAGGTATCCGATCTGAAATACTCGACCTTCGATTCAAAAGGAGATCCCGCGACGATAACGCAGATTATCGATGCGGCAGGGAAGGCCGATGTCGTTTTCCTCGGCGAACAGCACGACGACAGTACGGCGCATGCACTGCAACTCGAGATATTTCGGCAAGCTGTAGAAAAATACTCAAAAGAGCGCAGGGTTGCGCTCAGCGTCGAAATGTTTGAGCGAGATGTTCAGGTAATTTTGAATGAGTATATGGCCGGGCTGATCACCGAGCCGCAGTTTTTCGCGGGAAGCCGCCCGTGGGGTAACTATAAGACGGATTACCGCCCGCTGGTCGAACTGGCAAAAGAGAAAAAGCTCGACGTGGTCGCCGCCAACGCCCCGCGAAGATATGTGAACATGGTCAGCCGTCTCGGCCGCGATTCGTTGAACGGCCTTTCAAAAGAAGCCAAAAGTTGGCTGGCCCCGCTCCCTTACGCCAACCCCTCCGATGCCTATACGAAGAAATTCAACATTTTGATGGGAGCGAACCGCGACCCCGCGGCAACAACTGCTCACTCGCCTATCGTTTTTTCCCAAGCTCTTTGGGACGCAACCATGGCGTGGTCGATCGCCGAAAATCTCAAGAAAAATAAGGGCGGATTGGTTGTGCACCTGAACGGCTCTTTTCATACCGAGAATCGGCTCGGCACGGTAGAACAGCTTTTGGGATACCGCCCGAAAACGAAGGTGATCGTTGTAACAATGCGTTACGAAACCGATTTCAAGACGTTTGATAAGATGAAGCACACGGGGCTCGGGGATTTTGTGATTTTGACGGATGCCGCGGCTCCCCGAAGCCAGCCTTAATTCAATTTTAGAGCCGCTTTTCTTAGCATCCATTTACAAGCGTATATCTGATGCTATAATCGACTGAGTGGCCCCCGCCAAATTTCGTTTTCGCAATTGGTTCGGTTTATGACATCGTCGTTTTCTCTCATGAAAGGCCCTTGGGGTACTCGCCGCTGTTCGGAGGGAGGGATCCTAAATGGCTAAATTGACGCGCTCTGCTTGGCGGCGCTACGGTCTCGCCTTACTCCTTTTTGCCGCGCTCGTTGCAGTTTCTCTTATCCTTACCGCACTCGCGGTCAAGATCAGTTTGAGCGTCTTTCTTGTCGTTGTCCTCGTTGCGGCCACGATTTACGGTGGTTGGGGCCCGGGGCTCATGCTGGCGACGCTGATACAGGCGCGAATGATGTATTTAAACTGGTTTCCGGAGGCAAATACTCCCGGTCAAACCATCTTTGGGTGGGTGAGTTCTTATTCGCTTCTTGTTTTTCTAATATTTATTATAGCGGGCCTGAAGAAAAAAGCCGTTGAGCTTCGCGAACAACAGGAGTTACTGCGCGTCACTCTTTCGAGCATTGGTGAAGCCGTCATAACAACCGACACCGTGGGCAACATAAATTTCCTTAATCCGAGCGCCCGCGATATTACCGGTTGGGAGGCCGACACCTCGATCGGGAAACCTCTCGATCAGGTCCTTCGGATGGTTGACGACACAACCGGGCTGCGCGTGAAGAACTCCTCTTACCCATTAGGGACCGAAAGCAACGTGGTGCTCGAATCACGCACCGGGAATCGGATCCCGGTCGAACATTTGACCACGCCGATGCTGGACCGCGACGGGCAGACCATCGGCTCTGTTATAGTTTTTCGCGACGTTAGTGCAAAGCGTGTCGCCGCCGAAGCTTTGCTTGAGACTGAGAGTCGCCTGCAGCAGTCACAAAAGATGGAAGCGATCGGAACGTTAACCGGGGGCGTTGCGCACGATTTCAACAATTTGCTGACCGCTATCCTCGGTTATACTCAGCTCGCGAGGCAGCGGGCTTCGTCCGGCAAGCCTGTCGAGAGCCTTCTGGAAGAAGTGGAGAAGGCTGGAAGCCGCGCTGCGGCGCTTACCCGGCAGCTTCTGGCGTTTAGCCGCCGGCAGCGGCTGCAGCAGAGAAATGTTTCGATAAAAGAGGCTATAGCTGACATCCTCAAACTGCTTGAACGAATAATC
>Ga0193752_1003660_pt1 | contig 10463 bp, 9 predicted proteins | sample H1c1metaG_FD_144924 | JGI IMG/M metagenome (GOLD analysis project Ga0193752, IMG submission 144924) | Soil microbial communities from a riparian zone of the East river system, Colorado, United States - H1c1 | ecosystem: Environmental > Terrestrial > Soil > Riparian zone | place: USA: East River...
TTCATCTCTTCATCCAATGGTAAAATACCAATTGCATAATTCCGGAAGTGTACCTCCCCATAAATACCTTTTCCGCCAGAAGGATTAATAACATTATGTTCAGTTACCCCAATCCAGTTATTCTCATAAATCTTGCGGCTATCTAAAATAGTCCAGGGATTGTGGTCTTCCATGTCCGCAAGTTACAAAATTTCTAAAAACCGGCCATTGTATATTTATACAACATCAGGCCTTAATAATATTAAAGGTGAGTTCTAAAGAGGGTTCAAGAATGAATTCTAAAATGGGTTTTAGGGTGTGTTCTAAAGTGTGTTTTATTTCCCATGACGCAGAAGGAGAGCCCGGGTCTTGTTGAGATTCTTAAAGATTTTTTAAAAAAAACAGGGCTGCTTTTTTAAAAACCCTGAGAAGAAACTCTTAGACGAAGCTTCCTTAAAAGGAACCTTCGTCTGGTTTATTCTCTTGTTGTTCAGGTTTCTTGCTTTTCTTCATAAAACTCGTTTTCCCAAATCTGTAAGAAAAAGTCAGGTTTCCCATTGGTCCTTGCTGGTATCTTTGAAAGTCAATAATAGAATTGGTATCCTGCATAATCATCGCCCATTTCCTGGTATTAAAAATATCTCTCACATTTAAGCTAAGAGAAGCTTTCTTATTTTTAAAATCATACTTTGCACCTCCATCAACCCCATACATCGCCTTTCTTGTACCCTGCGCCATAACCTGTGAAGAATTATAATCCGCTCTCACCTGAAGCGTAATACTGTGCGGCAATACAAAGTTATTAGTCAGGTTAGCATTCCAGCTGAAACCAGAATTACCTTTGATATCATAAGCAGGAACCGCGTCAATCTTACTATGATAGATATTCACATTCGCAGTAAAGTTCCACGCTTTCACTGCATCTACTTTCGCGATAAACTCCAGTCCACTCGAAAGGTCCTTCGTTAAATTCTGAGGAGTCGTTATAATCACACCATCAGCATCAGGAATCGAACGTACCCTTTGAATCAAGTCATTTGTCTGTCTCATATAAGCACTGGAAATCAAGGTCACTTTAGGCCAGAATTTGCTATAACCCAGTTCAAAAGAATGCACATCTTCAGGCAATAAATTTGGATTACCCTTGCGCCAGTTCAGCGGATCAGAATAATCAATAAAAGGGTTCGTGTCCCAAGGTCTAGGTCTGTTTACCCTTCTGGTATAGCTTAACTGAATCTGCTGTTCGCCAGAAAATTTCTGCGTTAAATAAACACTTGGGTATAATCTTTTATAAGTAATACGTGCAGGGGCAGTAGCAAATTGACCAGCCTGATCATAGCCGCCTGAATTTGTATTCAGCAAAGCATCCTCAGCTCTCAAGCCTATTTGATATCCAAAGTTTTTAATCTGATTCTGATAATTTAAATAAAGTGCATGAACCTGATCTTTACTGTCAAAATCATTTGATAAGGAGAGATTATCTACATAAGTCCCAGAAGTATAATCAAACGTTTTAGCTACTGTATTCGCATCAGAGAATTTAATCTGGCTCCTGTAGCCGGTTTCTATTTTCCCCAGTTTGCCTAAAGGCATAGTATAATCCAGCTGTATATTATAATTCTTATTAGTTCCGTCATTCGTGTTATTCAGCAATTCCGGATCTGAAGAAACTGGGAGCCCGTTTAAATTGTATACCGAAGTATTATAAATCTGAAAATTATCATTTGTTCCATTTGAATAACCAAAGTTAAAAGTCAGTTCCTGGTTAGGTTTAAACTTGTGGCTATAATCAAGGTTTAAATCATAACTATGCCCATTTCCATTATTCGTATTTACACGTTTGCTAAATTCCAGCGGCGTCCTTCCTGGCCCGTATTTATTAATGTCCAGAGATTCAGTACGATCATTATCCCTGCTATTAAACCCTCCTGAAAAGCTTAAAATATCTTTATCCGTCAGGTAATAATCCAAACCAGCTTTTACGTTATGACTTTTATCAGTTGATTCCATTTTGCTTAACTGATCTGCATAAGCCAATGAATCATTGTGCGTCAGATATTGAATATTATTATATCCTCCCCCCGGACGGTTACCATAGCGGTAACCATAATTTCCATAAATATTGATCTTCTTATTCTGGAAGCTTAAACTCACATTCCCATTATAATTATCCCTGTTACCCGCAGTCAAAGCTACATTTCCATTGAAGCCCAGCTTAGTATTTTTCTTCAATACAATATTGATAATACCAGACTGGCCTTCCGCATCATATTTTGCAGAAGGGTTAGTGATCACCTCTACCGTTTCGATTGAGCTGGCGGGGATAGAAGCCAGCACCTGCGCGATGTTACCGCCCGCAATCAAAGAAGGTTTACCATCTATTAAAACCTTTACACCAGTAGACCCCCTCAAACTCACATTGCCATCAACATCTGTTTGCACAGAAGGTACATTTTGTAATAAATCACCAGCAGAACCTCCTTCGCTTACTAAACTTTGATCTACAGAGAAAACTTTCTTATCGATACCCAGCTGGATAGGGCTTTTCTGCCCTGTTATGGTGACTTCGCTCAGGACATTTCCCTTAGCTGCTTTCATTTTTATGGTACCTAAACTAATTAACCGCTGATTTTTAGTGATGGCCACCGAATCCCGGACCATGGTTTGATAACCAACATAACTGATTTTAAAAGTAAACACACCTGTTGGGACATCATTCATAATTAAAGAACCATCGGCATCTGTCTGGGCCACTTTTACAGTAGCTTTTGTTTCTCTATTAATTAATACGGCTGTTGCAAAAGGAACTGTTTCATTATTTTGGTTGTCTACTACTTTTCCAGTAAGTTTACCGTTAGACAGGTTTTGTGCATTTAGTTGAAAAATTGTAGTACAAATAGTGAATGTTACAAATAGAAATTTAAAGAGATATTTCTTCATTTAGAATGGTCTATGTTTAGGTTTTTTATATAGCGGCAAAGTAACGGCCTGAGAACGGAAAAAACGGGGGGGTAACTATTTTATTACAACACGATTATGAGTAATTACAGTAATATTTTTGTGAATGAAGGACTGACCTATTCCCAATATAGGGATCTGATAGATTCTCTTCTTAAAAGCAATAAAACAACGGGCGAAGACAATAGTGAAGCTATGCTGCACTATAGCAAAATGAACGTACAACGGATGAACAGAGTTGATAAAACTGCTGTACTCAATGAAGCTTTCATACAGGCGATCAAAAAACTGAACAAGAACTATCAGTTATTGGTGATTTCTGAAGGATGGTGTGGAGATGCGGCACAGATCGTTCCCCTGTTTCATAAAATGACACAGTTTGCACCAGATAAATTTGCTTTACGTTTTGTACTCAGAGATGAAAATCTGCCATTGATAGATGCACATCTGACTAATGGAGGCAGGGCTATTCCAGTATTGTTATTATTGGATGCAGAAGGTGAGCTGATTTCAAAATGGGGTCCAAGACCTGATATCCTGCAAAATTTATTAGGCGAATGGAAGACTGAAATATCTGATATGTTTGAATTAGCTGAGCGTTTACACCTATGGTATGCCAGAGATAAAACACAAGCGACCCAGCAGGAGTTAACCGCACTAATCAGTACCCTGGAATAATTACTCTACAGTTACCGTTAATCCTTCCTGCTGAAGGATTTTACGATAGACTTCCATTTCTGTGAAAGAGCCTTCCAGCACAGCACATTTACCTTTATTATGTACTTCCCATGCAATTTTTTCTGCCTGTGAGTCTGTATAATCAAGGTATTTTGTCATACAGTAAATTACATGATCAAAAGTATTTACATCATCATTCCATAAAATCAGCCTATGCGAGGTTTTAAGTGAGGTTAAAATCTCCTCCAGTGTAAATGTTTCTTCTTTTGTTTCTGTTGACATGATACAAAAATAAGCTATTATCAGATGAATTTTAAATGGTTTCAAGAAATAAGAGACTGTTTGTTTATAATTTTAACAGTCTCTTATTTCATTCTGAATGATTTTAGCTGAAAGAATCAGATTAACTGCCTTTAGCCGATCTGGTCATTTGTTCAAAAGCATCCCACATTTCGTTAGGAATAGCTTCCAGTCTATTGAATTGTCCGGCTCCCTGTAACCACTCCCCACCATCGATGCTGATCACTTCACCGTTGATATATCCTGAGAAATCACTCACCAGGAATGCCGCAAGATTTGCCAGTTCCTGATGTTCACCAACACGCTTTAGTGGTACACGGTTTTTGAAATCAAACTTTTCTGCCAGATCACCAGGAAGTAAACGCTCCCACGCACCTTTAGTAGGGAAAGGTCCCGGTGCAATTGCATTAGTCCTGATTCCGTATTTCCCCCATTCAACTGCAAGAGAGCGAGTCATAGCCAATACTCCACCTTTGGCACAGGCCGAAGGAACAACGAAAGCCGAACCAGTGAAGGCATAAGTTGTGACGATATTTAAAATACTCGCTGTTTGTTTTTCTTTGATCCAGTGTTTACCAAAGGCAAGTGTACAATTTACCGACCCTTTTAATACAATATCTATTACTGTAGAGAAGGCATTGGCCGATAAACGCTCTGTAGGAGAAATAAAATTCCCTGCTGCATTATTTAACAAACTATCTACACGTCCGAAAGTTTTCAAGGTCTCTGCCAGTACATTTTCTACTTGTTCGTAATCACGTACATCACAGGTTACAGCCAGAACTTTTCCGCCTGTTTCTTTTTCCAGCTCGGCTGCTGTTTTTTGTAATACATCAGCTTTACGGCTGGTAATTACCAGGTTCGCGCCAAGTTTTAGAAAGTATGTGCCCATTGCTTTGCCCAGACCAGTACCACCGCCTGTAATTACAATTGTTTTGCCTTTTAAAGCATCATCTCTTAACATAGGTTGATCGTACATAGCTTATTTCTTTTGAAGGTTATCGATAATCATTTTCAAAATATTCCTCGTAGATGGAGACCACCATTGCGCGAGCATAATTTTTAGTGCATCAGACTGATCGGCAGAAGTCGCAGTAATTAGCTCTTTTCTGATGTTCAGTTTACTCTGCTGCCAGGTATTAGGCTCCAGTGCCATATATTTTCTTATCCTGCGTTCGGCAGCAGTCATAATGCTATCTGGATTAACCAGCTCATCTACCAGGCCAATGGTTAAAGCCTCTTCCGGGCTGAATAATTTACCTTCCAGCAAACTTCTTGTTGCATGTGCCTTTCCTAACCAGAAAGCGTATAAACTAAAAATGCTCTCCGGTACGATAATTCCAACAGGAACTTCGTTCAGGCCAATAATAAATTTGCCTTCGGCCATTATTCTGGCATCACATGCAAGGGCAATCACACATCCTCCGGCAGGAGAATGCCCATTGATTGCAGCAACCATAGGTTTCTTGAAAGCTGTAATTTTGGCTATGAAATCCAGGAATAAATGCCAGAAAGATTTAGCTTCTTCTTCATTATAGCCGTAAAGCTCAATTAGATCAAGGCCCGCAGAAAAGAAGTTCTCCCTGCCCGTAATTATAACGCCACCAATATGATCGTCATTGGCTATATTGTGGAGCATATCAGTAAGCTCAGTAATCATTTCTCTGTTCAGGGCATTAGATTTACCCCTATTGAGAGTTATCAGCGCTAAACGGTCTTTTATTGTCACATTTATTGTGTTCATAGCTTATTTTATTTTACGTCGTAAGTATATACTTTTCTGGCCAGATGGCCTTCAGCATTGATTCCTTCTATCACAACTCTATAAGTTCCGGATTCGTCTGTATTATAGAAATTAAATTTAGCAGATCCGGTTGCATTTGTTGGTAAATGAGGATTCCAGTAAACAGTAGTTCTCTTATCTACTGCTCTTATTGCTTGCTGGGTATCATATTTTGGAGAATAAAACTGTCGTACAGTATAAAAACCTGCAGGTGTAGTAGTGACAATTCCAGGTGCATATCTGACATAGCCTGAATCTCCACCTCTTTTGGTTGTGATAATTAAAACACCACTTGCTCCCTGAGATCCATATATGGCTGTATTGCCACCACTTTTTAAGACCTCAATAGTTTCTACCTCAGCAGGCTGTATGTTATCCATAAAATCTGCTCCGACATTAGTTCCGTCCAGAATGATTTGCATAGGTGTATTGTTGCTCCTCATTAAATAAGCTTTTCCATTCCGGATCATTAATCCGGCAACTCTACCCTGCAAACATTGAGATAAAGTGGTGTAATAACTTAATTCTGATGCTTTTAAAATGGCGTCAGCATGGCCGGCACCATTTAAGTTCGAAGAGTTTTTTGCTTGGATTTTCTGCTGTACGATATTTATCTGGTCAAGTGTATAACTTCTTTCCAACAATCCTCTTTTAGTGAGGTCATCAAAATAGCCCTCACTTTTAATGATATAGCTTTGTATAGCCTCATTGACATTAACTTCAATATCACCGGTATTTTTATTTCTGGTGACCACTTGTCCTGGAATCCGATCTATATTAATTTCAACGAACTTTTTGTCTTTGGCATTACGTGCTTGGATAACAAATTTAGTACTGTCACCAAATGTAAGATTGTCAAAATTAAAATGGCCTTTTGCATCTGTTAAAGTATCGAGCATAAAGATACCCCCAGCGTTCGAAAATAAAGTGACTTTGCCGTTAGGGATTGGTTTTCCACCGGGAGTGGTCACCGTGCCGCTAACTTTTAGTGACTTTTCTGCAGGAAATACAGGTTTGGTTAATGTGTTGCCCATTATATCTTTCCATAATAACCTGCTCCAGCCTTGTGTCAGCATCAGCTGATCTAAATTCTCTCTTGTTTGTTTACTGTTCTCGCGGAAGTATTGATTGGGTTTCTCAATATATCCTTTCAGATCAGCACTCAGCAATAAAGAAGTCAGGATATTACTCTCATTGTCAGGGTCAGGATCTACAATGCTGGCGTTGGTTACTGCAATAGAAAAACTACCTATCGTAGGCTTCCCTTCATTTTTAGCAGATAACTCAAGAGGTACATTTTCTCTGATACCATATGATTTTTTTAAATTCAGCAGTTCGGCATCAATCTGGTCTGCCGGGTTGTTAATGAAGATCAATCTTTCAGCAGCCGGAATATTTTCTGGCGTAAACAAAGTGAAATGAAGTATACCAGAAGGCAGGTCTTTTTTATTTAGCGCAATTACGGTCACCTGTTTTATCGTGTTCACTTTCAATACTGTCGATACTGTATTGTTGTGTTGAATAACCAGTTTCATTTCTCCTTTGTTCAGTAAAGATTCGCTGATTAATAGTTTAACGTTCACCTTACTGCTGTCTATATTGTTTACTGTCATTACATAGCCTGTTGTAAGTGCTTTAGGCAGGGTGATGTTTTGAATAGAGCCATCTTTTAGTTTAGTTCTTGCTGTATAAGTTTTCCCTGGTTGTGGGTTCAGGACAAAATTGCCCATACCCAGGTGGGTAGTTTTGAAGTTAAGGACTTCTGTGCCCTCATTGTCTATAATTGTACCCGAAACGTTTTCGCCAAGGCCAGAAGAATTAATAGCTTTTATTCCTACTCTTGAAGGAAGATCCTCTACCAGGTTTCCGCTTTCTGGAAATAATTGGACAGAAACAGCATCGGAGATTGCTTTAACGGGAATAGTTTTAACTATTTTCTCCTTATTGGGTAAAGTAAGCGTTGCCGTGATTTTCCCGGATACAGACGAATCCGATTGTTTGCTGTTAAAGGAAATAGTCAAGCCACCCTGTGCATTGGTCACCGCTTTCCCTCTTTCTACTATTTTATCTTTTAACTGGACGTTATAGCTCACAGGAAGCGCTGCATAAGGTTGCCCTTTTTTGTCTGTAAACGTAATTGCTGCGTTCACGTTATCCTCATTGCTAGTTTTGCTATAAGTATATTTTGTACTTGTTAATACTTTGTTTGCCCACGCGTTTCCGATTTTTATAGTTTTATCGAAAAAGAAATCCGGACCTGCATTTCTCATCCATTGGGTATAAGCTCTGATTCTGTAATTTCCTTCCGGTAAAGTGTCAGTTAATTTGAGATCTCCCCACGACAATCCCGATTCCAGCGGAAGTTTAATCTGGCGTTTTACTGAGTCATTTTCATTAATCAGTTCTACATATAAAATATTGCTGATTTTGGAAAGCTGATTGGTAGAGTTGTCGGTGACGTAGGCTTTGAACCATATATTATCGCCAATAGCATAATAAGGCTTATCCAGATGCAGATGAACTTTTTCCTGCGGATGCTCCTCATTATAATCGGAAAGTTTTTTTAGAAGAGTTTCGAATGGGTCATCTGCTAATTTGAATGCAAAAGAAATTGTGCAAACAAGTAAGAAAAAGCAAGCATAAAGATATTTGGTTTTCATAATACAGGTTAAAAAATAGAGCCTCAATATAGGGATATTGAGGCTCAAATGCTATATTATTAATACAAAGTTTAAAAACTATTCTTCCACATCATGCTTTCTACCGGCTTGGTAGTCTTGTTACTGTACTTCGCATCGTCCTTGGCATTGTACATGGTCTCAATATCTCCTTCTACAGCAAAATAAATCAGCTGTCCAATAGGCATACCTGCGTAAATTCTCACTGGTTGTGCACAGGAAATTTCCAGTGTCCAGGTATTGCAGAAACCTACATCACCTTTTCCAGCAGTGGCATGGATATCAATTCCTAAACGTCCTGTACTCGATTTTCCTTCCAGAAAAGGAACGTGTGCATGGGTTTCAGTATATTCAAGGGTTACACCCAGGTATAAAGTGCCTGGTTGCAGAACAAAACCATCTTTTGGGATTTCAAAATGCTGAATTTTATTGTGTGCCTTGGCATCAAGCACCCTGTCAGTATAAGTCGCCAGGTATTTCCCAAGATGAACATCATAGGAATTTGTGCCTAAACAACCTGGATCAAAGGGCTCAATAATTATTGCACCTCTGTCAATTTCTTCTAGAATACGTTTGTAAAGTCTTTGGGCGAAATTATGATTAATTTAAGATACTTTTGCATTGATTTTTTAAATACGATGCCTGTAATCTATAATAAAGACATTGACGATCAAACCATACTTGCCGTATGGAAAATCCAAGAGCGGGAAAAAGACCTGATTTCCGGCCTGCAGTTAAAGAAGCATGAGCTGGATTTTCTAGCCACTTTAAACAAGGGTAAACGACTGTTGCACTGGTTAAGTACGCGACTGCTTTTGCGAACGATGCTGAACACTGCAGATTATATCGACTGCCGGATTGATGAACATGGAAAGCCATACCTTGTTAATTCAGCCTATACTATTTCGCTTAGTCATTCTTTTGATTATGCGGCCGTGATGATTGGTAAAAAAAATGGGGTAGGTGTAGACATTGAGAGGATCGAACCTAAAATTCACCGTATTAAGCAAAAATTCCTGTCAGCTCCCGAACTGTTACATGTGAAGGATAATATCGACGGACTTTATGTCTGCTGGTGTGTTAAAGAAGCCATCTATAAATGGTATGGTAAAAAAGGACTGGAATTTAAGAAGCACATTCATCTACAACCATTCGATTTGCATGAAGAGGGAACGCTGACTGCTTTTGTAGACCTGCCCGAAGGAAGAAGAACATTAACAGCGAACTATTTTAAGACGCCAGACGGTTATATGCTGGGATATGTAGTTGCCTAATTTTGATAGAGATGAATAAGAAAGTAAAATTTGTTGATTGGGGATTGGTGGATTATCAGGATGCCTGGAATGATCAGGAACTTATTTTTAAAGATACTATTGCCGTTAAAACAAATAACAGGATACAGGATACGACAGATGAAACACCTAATTTTTTGGTGTTTTGTGAGCATCCCCATGTTTACACTTTAGGGAAAAGCGGGCATCCGGAGTACCTTTTACTGGATGAAGAAGGACTCAAAGAAAAAAATGCTACCTATTATAAAACTAATCGCGGTGGTGATATTACTTATCACGGGCCCGGTCAGATCGTAGGTTACCCAATTCTTGATCTGGATAATTTCTTTACCGATATACATTTATACCTGAGAACACTCGAAGAAGCAGTCATCCTGACGCTTAGTGATTATAGTATTGTTGCCGGCAGATACCCTGGATTTACGGGTGTGTGGTTGGATGCCGATAACGAAAAAGCAAGAAAAATTTGTGCTTTGGGGGTGCGGTGCAGCCGCTGGGTAACTATGCATGGCTTTGCTTTTAACGTAAATACAAATCTGGATTATTTTAAAAATATAATTCCTTGTGGGATAGATGATAAGGATGTAACCTCGATGCAAAGAGAGCTTGGTTACGAACTAAATTTGTCTGAGGTGAAAAAAGTGCTTAAAAATCATATTAAGACTCTATTTCAAATGGAGTTATATTAAGTTATTCTTATTTATCAGATTTTAGTAAAACATTTATTTTTCTTATCTTACGAGATACTAAAAAATAAATTATGGACTATAACGCTTCAGAAACTTCAGGTGTGTC
>Ga0193752_1003661_pt1 | contig 10462 bp, 7 predicted proteins | sample H1c1metaG_FD_144924 | JGI IMG/M metagenome (GOLD analysis project Ga0193752, IMG submission 144924) | Soil microbial communities from a riparian zone of the East river system, Colorado, United States - H1c1 | ecosystem: Environmental > Terrestrial > Soil > Riparian zone | place: USA: East River...
GTACCGGCCCGTGCAGGGCCTCGCCGATGGAGGCGGACCGTTCGTTCCGGGCGGTGGCTGGGCGAGGCTTCCGGGTGGACGGGCGATGGGACCGCCGGCCTCCCTCTATGCCGGCCTCCGTCTATATTGACATCGATGGCGAGAGCCTTTGGGCCGTCATCCGTTGCGACGAGACGAGCCCGGTTCCGCTCGCGTCCGGCATCGTCACCGGGTTGCTAATCGTAAAATGCGGGCGACTTTTTGAGTTTCGCGTTCGCGGTGAAATCGTGCTCGATCCAGAGTTGCGCCTTGGATTGCGCGAGGAATGATTCGACGGCGGCGCGCGAAGCGATTGTTTGCTGAACATTGAATTCGGTCGTCGGCACGCGTTTGAGCGCGCGCTCTTCCGGATAGTGATAGAGATCGCCGCTCAGCACCACCGGCCCGGTCTTCGCCAGCTTCACGAACAGCACCTGATGGCCCGGCGAGTGGCCAGGCGCGGCCTTCACCACCACTGTGCCGTCTCCGAAGACATCGTAATCGGGTGTGGTGATCATCACCGTTCTGCTGGTCTTCAACGCGCTGAAGTTGGCCGGTTCGGTGCGCGGCGAGGGCGGCTCGGCGAACATGGCCTCGCGCTCCGACTCCCGGACGAGCCAGGTCGCTCCGGCGAACATATTGGCGTTCCCGACATGGTCCCAGTGAAAATGCGAGAAGGAGAGATGCGTGATGTCGCCCGGCGCGTAGCCGATCTCGGCCATCTGCGCGCCGAGCGTCTTGGTCGAGGTCCCGGCTCGAAGCGTCGGGGACGCGATACCCGGCCTGAACGCGCTGTCGGGAACCGCGCCCACGTCCCACATCAGGTTTCCCCTAGGATGCGCGATGAGAAAACACGGAACCGACATCATGTTGGTCGCGATCTCTTCCCGCTTGAGCTGATAGACCGAAATATCGGCGATGTTCAGTTGGCCGCAATCGAACATGTAGAGACGCACGGAGGCCGGAGGCTGTGGCCTTCCCGGTTGCGCCATGCTTCTCGGCGGCAGGGCAAGGATTGCGCCCATCACGAAGATCATTGCGCGAAGAGTTCTGGACGTCATGATCGCAGCTCCCGGCTTCAGACGGCACTACTATAGACCGTTCTAACCATCCTCGCGCGCCTCTGCTATCGCGCGGCCTGGATCATTTCCCACACGCGCGCGGGCGTGAGCGGAAGGGCATTGGGCTGGACGTTGAAGCGCGTGAGTGCGGCGGCGACGGCGTTGGCGATCACGCCGCCGACCGGGATGATACCGCCCTCGCCAGCGCCCTTGGCGCCGAGCGGATTGTGGGGCGCCGGGTGGTCCTCCAGCGCGATGACGCGGATCGACGGAAAACTGTCCGCGGTCGGCAACAGGTAGTCGGCGAGCGTCGCGGTGACGAGCTGGCCGTTTTCGTCGTAGACGAGATGCTCAAGCAGCGTGCCGCCCAGGCCTTGCACGATGGCGCCGAGCGTCTGGCCGTGCAGCGTGGCGGGATTGATGATGCGTCCGACATCTTCGACGGCCACATAGTCGAGGACTTCGATGTGGCCGGTTGCGGCATCGACCGCGACGTGAGCGGCGTGCGCGCCGTAGGAGTACGTGCGCTTGGTGCTCGAGAAAACTCCGTCGGCGGAGAGGCCGGCGAAGTCGGCGAAGGTCAGTGACCGCCCGGCGGGTCCGATCGCGCGGGCATCGGTGAGCTCGATGTCCGATACGGCGCAGCCCATGCGTTCCGCGGCCGCCGTCTTGAGCAACGCGCGCAAAATGTTCGCGGCGGCAACGATAGCCGAGCCACCCATAACCGTCGCGCGGGAGCTGTAGGAGCCGAAACCTTCCGCGAGTTTGTCGGTGGAGCCATGATGGACCCCGTGGATGCGCTCGATGGGTACCTCAATCGCGTCGGCGGCGATCTGGGCGAAGGCGGTTTCGAGCCCCTGCCCGATGGCGCAGGAGCCGACGATGACCGATACGGCGCCCTCGGGTTCGATCACAAGCCGCGCGTGCTCGCGCGGGCCCGACGCGCCGCCTTCGAAATAGCAGCCGATGCCAAGGCCATGATAGCGGCCCTCGATCAGCTGGCCGTTGAGCGCCTGCTTGTCCGCCCAGCTGATTTCGGCGAGGCAGCGGTCGAGCGTCGCGGAATAATCGCCGCTGTCGGTTTCGGCCTCGATCTTCGGGCGCAGCACGGTTGCGAGCTCATAGGGCATCTCGGACTGTGCGATCAGATTCCTGCGCCGAAACGTGACGCGGTCGATGCCAAGCTCGGCTGCGATCATGTCGAACAGACGCTCGCGGCAGAAATCGGCTTCGAAGCGCCCCGGTCCGCGATAGGTGCCGACGGGCGTCTTGTTGGTGAGATGCAGCGAGACGGTGAGATCGATATGCGGAATGCGGTAGGGGCCAGAGAGGATCTGGATGATGTTGCGCGCGGGGGTGGCGCCGACGGTGCGGATATAGGCGCCGATATCGACGTCGGCGTGCCCGCGCAGCGCGACGATCGTGCCGTCGGCTTCGCAAGCGATCTCGATCTCGCACTCGGCCTCGCGCGCGTGATTGGTGGCGAAGAGATTCTCGCGGCGGTCCTCGACCCAGCGAACCGGTCGCCCCGTCAGACGCGCGGCGAACGGGATCAGGAAATCCTCAGGGTAAAACTCGCCGCGCGCGCCGAAGGCGCCGCCGACATCGTTCTCGATCAGGGTGACCGCATCCTCCTTGAGGCCGAGATGACGCGCGAGAATGCGGCGGTTGGGGAAAGGCACCTTGGTGGCGCCATGGAGCGTCATGCGCCCCGACGCAGCATCCCATTCCGCCATCAATCCGCGCGGCTCGAGCGCGACCGCCGTGTGTCGGTGGACCGAGAAGCGTTCGCGGCGGGTGTAGGCTGTGTGCGCGGCGAACGCGGCTTCGGCATCGCCGCGCTTGGCCGCCATCGTGGTCGCGATGTTGTTCGGGATCGCGTCGAACAGCGGTGCGTTCTGCGCGCGTAAATCGACGACGGCGGGAAGCGCGTCGATGGAAAGCTCGATCGCCAGGGCCGCATCCTCGGCAATCTCGGCACTCTCGGCGATCACGACCGCGACCGGCTCACCGACATAGCGCACCTTGCCGTCGGCGATCACGGGCTGTTCGCAGAGCAGCAGCTCTGGCATCGGCTCCTGCCGCATCGGGATGCGCGGAACCTTCGGGCCAATATCGGCGGCAGTGAAGACCGCACACACACCGGGCATGGCGCACGCCGGGGCCGTATCGATCGCGCCGATTGTCCCGTGCGCGACGGGCGAGCGCAGGATCACCGCATGGAGCAGGCGCTCGCGTTTGAGATCGCCGACATATTGTCCGCGACCGGTGAGGAAGCGGAAATCCTCGATGCGGTTGACGGCTGCGCCGATATAGGAATTGACGGGCTTCATCGCGGGCTCAGTTGAGCCGCATGCCCGTGAACTTCCATTGCGACAGTTCTTCCATCGCGTAGCGCACGCCTTCACGGCCAAAGCCGCTCGAGCCGACGCCACCGAAGGGATAGGAGTCGAGCCGGAAGCGGCTCGCTTCGTTCACCCACAGCGAGCCGACATTGAACTTGCGCGACATCTTGAAGGCGGTGTCGAGGCTGGAGGTAAAGCAGGCCCCCTGCAGTCCGAATTCGGACGAGTTGGCAAGGACGAGCGCGTCATCGACATTTTCGGCCGCTTGAAGCGTGACAACGGGACCGAAGGCTTCTTCCAGCAGAAGACGGGCCTCCTTCGGCGTATCGGCAACGATCGCGGGTCCCAAGATGCAGCCATTACGCGTCGGCGCGAGAACGATGCGCGCGCCTTTCTTTGCCGCATCATCGACCATGGCAGCGACGCGGTCGGCCGCTTCACGGCTCACCATCGGGCCAACATCGGTTGCGGGATCATTGGGGTCGCCGACCTTGAGCTTCTTCGCGGCGGCGACGAAGAGTTCGAGGAAGCGATCATAGACGGCGCGTTCGACGATCACGCGCTGGGCGGAGATGCATTGCTGGCCGCTCGCTTCGAAGCCGGCAGCGGCGATCTTCTGCGCGGCGTCGGCAAGATCGGCATCTGCACAGACGATGTTGGCAGCGTTCGAGCCGAGCTCGGCGACAAACTTCTTGGCGCCGGCGATGTGCGCGAGCTCGCGGCCGGCTGCGGTCCCGCCGGTGATCGTGACCGCGGCGACGAGCGGGTGCGCGACCAGATGATGCGCGGTGTCGCGGCCGCCGGGGACGACGTTGAAGAGGCCATCCGGCAGGCCGGCGCGCTTGCACGCATCGGCGACGATCAGCGTCACTTCCGTTCCGGGCGGCGAGGGCTTTGAGACCACCGCGTTGCCCATGGCAAGCGCGGGCGCGAGCTTTTGGGCGAGGAGATTTGCGGGTGCGTTAAACGCGGTGATGGCGGCGACAACGCCGTAGGGGATGCGCGTGGTGAAGCCGAAGCGGCCTGCGCCGAGTGCCGCGGCATCGAGCGGCAGAACTTCGCCCAGCATGTGCGGCAACTGCGCCGCGGTTGCGCGCAGGAACTGGGGCCCGCGCTTGGCCTCGAAAGTCGCGGCGCGGCGCGGCTTGCCGATCGCGACGACGAGGGATTCGACAATTGCCTTCTCCGCCTTTTCGATCGCGTCGGCGGCAGCGTTCAGCCAGTTCACGCGCGCGGCGACCGTCGACTCGCGGTTGGCGAGATAGGCAGCGTGCGCATTTTTCACCGCCGCATCGACGACGGTCGCATCGGAGTCGGCGATCTGGGCGACCGGCATCTCGTCCACCGGCGAGATGAGCGGCGTGAATTTCAGCTCGGTCGCGGAAGCGGATGCGCCGCCGATCCGGGGCATAAGGGTCTGACTCATTGTCGCTGTCCTACAATTTCAAATGCGCGTCGCGGCGCTGATACAGCGTGTCGTCGGCATAGCCCATGGCCTCGGGCCTGGCGCGTCCCAGCATCACCTGGAAATACACCGGTTCGAGACTCTCGTTCTGATAGCCGTGGATGACGCCGGGCGGACAGGCGATGCATTCCCAGGGTCCGAGAGTCTTGCTCAAGCGGCGGCCGTTTTCGTCCTCGACGAACACCGAGAGGTGCCCCTTCAGAACGAAGAACACCTCCTCCACCTCGTGCGTGTGTGCGGCATTTCCCTGGCCGGGCTCGACATACATGATGCTGAGCGTGAAGCCGCGCGCAGGGATGACGTTCGGATCGCCGTGCTTGCCCGAGCCGCCGGCGCCGATGAAGCGGTGCTGAGCGCGCTTGTAGCCCTCGATCCTGGCATCTTCGAACGCGGCCCAATCGGCGCGCTTCTCGCTGAAGCGACCGACATAAAGCTGCATGATCTCTTCGAGCGATAGGCCTTCGACGCCGGGGTCCCGTTTGTGCCGTGCAACTGCCATATCATTTCACCTGGATGCTGATCACGTTACCCCTCACCCTCGTAAGCGCTCGCAATGCTCGCGCTTTCCCGACCTCTCCCGCAAGGGGAGGAGGTATAATCTTAGCTTGGCTTCACGTCGTGGATGAGATGCCACAGCCGCGACGGCGACAGCGGCAATTCGTGCGGCTGCACGCCGAGCGACGAGAGCGCGGAGGCAACCGCGTTCGAAATCACCCCACCGACCGGAATGATGCCGCCTTCGCCCGCACCCTTGGCGCCCAGCGGGTTGATGGGCGACGGTTCCTCTTCCATCAGGAAGACGCGGATGTTGGGGAAGTCGCTCGCGCTCGGCATCAGGTAGTCTGCGAACGATGTCGTCAGCAGCTGGCCGTTCGTGTCGTATATGAAATGTTCGAGGAAGGCGCCGCCCAATCCCTGCACGAGCGCGCCGGTCACCTGCCCCCTTAGCGTCAGGGGATTGATGATCCGCCCGACATCCTCGACGGCGACATAATCGACGATCTGCACATGACAGGTGCGCGGATCGACCGCCACGTGGGCCGCGTGCGCGCCGTAGGAATAGGTGTGGTGGTGGTTGGCGAAGCTGCCTTCGGCGCTGATGTTATCGGCGGACAGATCGGCAAACGTCAGGGATTGCCCGCGCGGGCCGGACACGCGCTCATCCGTGATAGCGACATCAGCGGGCTCGCAGACGAAACGCCTGGCCGCGGCGTTCCTGATCTCCTGATGCAGCGCGTTCGCCGCAGCAAGGATCGCTGAACCTCCCATCACCACGGCGCGCGAATGATAGGAGCCGTAGCCTTCGCGCAAATACGTGGTCGAGCCGTGGAAGATGCGCACGCGGTCGAGCGGCATCTCGAGCGCATCGGCGGCGATCTGCGAGAACACCGTCTCCAGCCCCTGCCCAATCGCCGATGAGCCGACATAGATGGTGGCCGAACCGTCGGCCTCCAGAACGATGCGGGCGTTTTCCTTGGGGCCTGCGGCACCGCCTTCGATGAAGCAGCCCACCGCGATGCCGTGATAGCGCCCGCCGATCAGCTTACCCTGCACGTCCGATTTCTTCGTCCAGTCGAATTCCTTCAGGCAGCGGGCGAGCGTGGAGGCGTAATTGCCGCTGTCGTATTCGGTCTCGGCCTCGTAGGGCGAGATCTTCGCGATGTGGTAGGGCATCTCGGCTTTAGAGACGAGATTGCGGCGGCGGAATTCCACGCGGTCGATGCCGAGATCGCTCGCCACGAGATCGAACAAGCGCTCGCGGAAAAAATCCGTCTCAAACCGGCCGGGACCGCGATAGGTGCCGGACGGCGTCTTGTTGGTGAACTGCACCGCGACATCGATATTGATGTTCGGAATGCGGTACGGCCCCGACATGAACTGCGCGATGTTGCGTGGCGCGACCAATCCGTTGGTGCGGATATACGCGCCGACATCGGCCCAGGCGTGACCCCGCAAACCGAGGATCGTTCCGTCGTGGTCACACGCGATTTCGATGTCGCAATCCGCGTCGCGCGCGTGCTGGGTCGCCATCAGGTTTTCGCGGCGGTCCTCGGTCCATTTGACGGGCCTTCCGGTGCGCCGCGCGGCGAAGGGAATGAGGAAATCCTCAGGGTAGAATTCGCCGCGCGCGCCGAACCCGCCGCCGACATCGTTCTCTACGAGATCGACCTTGTCTTCGGCGAGTCCGAGCTTCTCGGCCAGCATGCGGCGGTTGAAGAACGCGACCTTGGCCGCGCCGTGCAGCACAAGCCGGCCTTTGCTTTCGTCCCATTCGGCGAGGAGCCCGCGCGGCTCCATCGGAACGGCGGCGTGACGATTGACGCGGAATTGTTCGCGCCGGATGTAGGGCGCGTTGCGAAATGCCGCGATCGCGTCGCCGAGCACGGCGGTGTATTTCACCGGCTGATTGCTGCGGTGTTTCTCGAAGAGCAGCGTTTCATCGCGTCCCGAGGCGTGGCGATCCGTGATCGCAGGGAGCGCATCGATCTCGACCTCGATGGCCGCGGCAGCGTCCTCGGCGATTGCCACACTGTCGGCGAGAACGAGCGCAAGCGGCTCACCGACATAGCGCACCTTGCCGTGCGCCATCACCGGTTGTTGGAACGGGATGAGCGACGGCATTGGCTGCAGGCGAATCGTAACTGTCGGAACCGGCGAGCCGAGATCGGCCGAGGTAATGATCGAATGCACGCCAGGCATGCGAAGCGCCGGCTTCGTGTCGATCGACCTTATTCGGCCGTGGGCGATCTGGCTTCGCACCACGACGGCGTAGAGCTGGCCCTCCTTCACGACATCGTCGATATATTCGCCGCGGCCACGCAGGAACCGCAGGTCTTCGACACGCTCGACGGGACTGCCGATGTGACGGTTGGTGACCACGGCTCAATCCTCGCGCGTCTTGCGATAGGCGGCGCGCGCATCGAGCACAGCCTCGATGATCGGGATGTAGCCCGTGCAGCGGCAGAGATTGCCCGAGAGCACGTCGCGAATGCGGTCGGCGTCGGCGTCGGGCTCTTCGCTCAGAAGCGCGTGCGCGGTGGTGATCATGCCGGGCGTGCAGAAACCACATTGCAGCGCACCGTGCTTGCGGAACGAGGCCTGGAGCGGCGTCAGCGCGTCGTCGTTGCTCAGGCCCTCGACGGTGATGATCTCCGCGCCCTCGGCCTGAACGGCAAGCATGAGACAGGCGCGTACCGCGTCGCCATTGAAAATGACCGTGCAGGCGCCGCAGACGCCGTGCTCGCAACCGAGATGCGTGCCGGTGAGCCGCAACTGGTGGCGCAGGCAATCGGCGAGGGTCATGCGCGCGGGAACCGTGACCTCGACCGGCTTGCCGTTGACCGTGAAGCGCGTCTTGAGCGTCGGCTGTGTCATCGCGCGCCTCCGCCCGCGCCCAGCAACGCGCGTTCGGTCAGTGTGCCGGCGAGCGCGCGGCGATATGCGGCGCTGGCGTGGATGTCGTCGGGCGGATCGACCGCTGCCGAAACGATGCGCCCGGCTTCGACGATCAACGCCTCGGTCACGGCACGACCATTCAGAAGCGTCTCCGCTTCTTTGATGCGCAGGGAGCGATTGGCGGCGCCGATAACGCCGATATGCACGTCTTTGGCGCGGCCGAGCCCATCCTCGTCATAGAACACGGCGACGGCGGCAAGCGCGAAGTCGCCGCGGCGGCGGGCGAACTCCTCGAATCCCCAGCGGCGCGACGGCGGCCAGAGCGGGAGGCGAATTTCCGTGATCAGCTCGTCGGGCTGAAGCGCGGTGGTCAGCGCGCCGAGGAAAAAATCCTGGGCGCGAAGAACGCGCGATCCCGCCTTGCCGGTGATGAAGATGAGAGCCTCGCACGCGACCGCGATGCCCGGCATCTCGGCCGCGGGGTCCGCATGCGCGAGACTTCCACCAACCGTGCCGCGGTTGCGGATCTGATAATGTGCGACATGGCCGATGGCGGCGACGAGCAGCGGATGCGCTTTGCGCAAGACCTCGCTATCGAGGATGTCGCGCCAACGGACCTTGGCCCCGATGTGGATGCCGTCCTTGCCGATGTCGATGCGGTCGAGCCCCTTGAGCTTGCGCAGATCGACGAGCAGCGACGGCGTGGCGAGACGGAACGCCATCATCGGCATCAGGCTCTGCCCGCCGGCAATCACCTTCGCCTCGCCCGGATAGGACGCGAGCAGAGAGACGGCCTCGGCGACGGTCGCCGGGCACGCATATTCAAATGGCGGTAATTTCATGCGTTCGTTCAACAGATGGCGTGGTCACGCAGACCTAGCACAAAGGCGAAGCCCTCCAGAAGCTGAAACCGGTGGATGGCGGCCTCAGTCGAGGAACGAAAGCGGGCGCGCGATGGCTTCAAGCGCTTTGCGTTCGGCGGAAACACCCCATTTGAGCTGCACCAAGGCCGCCGCGATCATCAGAACCGCGCCCAGAAGGTACCCGCCGAACACACTTTCGCGCGAGCCGGTGTCGATCAGGACTCCGAACAGCAACGGTCCGGCGATGCCGCCGATCCCCGTTCCGATGGAATAGAAGAAGGCAATCGCGAGGGCGCGTATCTCGACCGGGAACACTTCGCCGACGGTCAAGTAGGCGGAACTGGCTGCTGCCGACGCAAAAAAGAAAATGATCATCCATGCGAGCGTCTGGGTTTCCGCCGACAGGACGCCGAGGGCGAACAGATAGCCCGTGCCGGCGAGGAGGACGCCTGAGATGCCATAGGTAAAGGCGATCATCACTTTGCGCCCGATCGTGTCGAACAGTTTGCCGAGCAGCAGCGGCCCGAAGAAATTGCCCGCGGCGAACGGCAAGATGTACCAGCCGACACGATCGATGCTCACGCCATAGAAATCCGTGAGGATCAGAGCATAGGTAAAGAAAATAGCGTTGTAGAAGAATGCCTGCGCCGCCATCAGGGTAAGCCCCACGAATGTCCGCAGCCGGTAGGTATTGAAGAGAGTCGCCGCCACCTCATTGAGCGGTGTGTGGTGTCTGCCACGCAGCTTCACGAGGGGGGCGACCGACGCCTCAACATCGTTTCGGTTGCCGAACCCATGCTCGATTTCCTTGAGGATCGTTTCCGCCTTCTCCGGATGTCCGTGCGCGATCAACCAGCGCGGGCTCTCGGGAATCCAAAACCGCATGAAGAAGATGACGAGGCCGAGAGCAGCGCCAATCAGAAATGCCAGGCGCCAACCCGTATCCGGCGCGAACAGATCCGGATCGAGCAGGACGATCGACCCGGCTGCGCCGATGGCCGCCCCGATCCAAAAGCTGCCGTTTATGATGAGATCGGTGCGCCCACGATAGCGTGCGGGTATGAACTCCTGGATGGTCGAGTTGATGGCCGCATATTCGCCGCCGATTCCTGCACCGGTGAAGAACCGGAACAGGGCAAAGCTCCAGAGGTCCCAAGAGAGGGCCGTCGCGGCAGTCGCTACGAGGTAGACGGCAAGCGTGATGAAGAACAGCTTCTTCCGTCCGGCGCGATCGGTTAGCCAGCCGAAGAGCGCAGCACCGAGCACTGCGCCGGCGAGATAGGCGCTGCTCGCGAGCCCGATCTCGGCATTGCT
>Ga0193752_1003662_pt1 | contig 10461 bp, 9 predicted proteins | sample H1c1metaG_FD_144924 | JGI IMG/M metagenome (GOLD analysis project Ga0193752, IMG submission 144924) | Soil microbial communities from a riparian zone of the East river system, Colorado, United States - H1c1 | ecosystem: Environmental > Terrestrial > Soil > Riparian zone | place: USA: East River...
TATTTTGAATTATTCCGCGAAATTACATCCAGCCGTCTATAAACGCATAAGGATTATATTTCTTTGATAAAACCGACGATAATATGACATTACAATGACTTGAAAAATACGAAATCAAATGTTCTCGGAGTATTTTTGTGATCTGAACAGTGTGACTTTAATGAAAGGAAATACGACAAAAGACATCTTCAAGTTTCATGTAGCCGGAATTAACTATAAGAAGACTGACGCTTCAATCAGAGGAGAATTTGCGATTTGCAAGGAACAATATGCCTCCATTTTGAACCTCGCGCCTTTCTATGGTATCGAAGAATTATTCGTACTATCAACCTGCAACAGAACTGAGATCTACGGTTTCGGAGAATCTGCAGAAGAACTGATTCAAATACTCTGCTCCCAGACGGTCGGCGACGCCGAAACTTTCCAATCCCTCGCTTACATCAAACATGGGGCTGAAGCAATTCAACATTTATTTGAGGTCGGAGCCGGCCTTGATTCGCAGATCCTTGGTGACTACGAGATCATTGGCCAGTTGAAACAGGCCGTCAAATTTGCCCGTGACAATAATTTTATCGGAAATTTCCTGGATCGTGTCGTAAATACAGTGCTTCAGTCGTCCAAAACGATTAAGAATCAAACGGAGCTGAGCAGCGGGACGGTATCAGTGTCCTTTGCGGCTGTGCAGTATATCCGGGAAAATATAAAAGATATAGCCGCTCAGCATATTTTAGTTGTAGGGACCGGCAAAATTGGTGGAATTACCTGCCGAAACCTGGTTGACTACCTTGGTACCAGTAACATCACATTAATAAACAGAACTAACGCTGCAGCCCGGGAGCTTGCCCTTGAACTCGGCCTGAAATCCGGAGAAATAGAAGATCTTCCCAGGCTTGTAAAAGATTCAACGATTGTTCTTGTAGCTACCAATTCCCAAACACCTACACTGCTTCAATCGCATCTGCAGGATTCAGGACAAAAGCTCATAATAGATCTTTCGATACCATATAATGTTGAACCTGGCGCTGCTGAACTTCCGGGTATTACGCTTATCAATGTCGATGAATTGTCAAGATTGAAAGATAAGACCTTGCTCAAGAGACAGGCTGAAATGCCCAAGGCAAGGATGATCATTGAAAAACACAGTGCGGAATTTCATGAGTGGTATCAGATGCGTCGCCGCGTGCCGATGCTTCATGCCGTAAAACTCAGGCTCGAGACCCTCCCAGCCTGCAGATTGTATTCAACTTACTCTTCTCTCCATAGTGTAACTTCGCCCTTCACCAATTCCGACGAACAAATACAGCAGGTCATCAATTCGATGGCCCTCAAAATGCGCAGCCAGGATCTTCATGGTTGCCAGTATATCGAGGCTGTACATGATTTTATTTCGCGGGCAAAAAATTAAGGGTTCATGAACAGATCCATACGTATTGGAACCAGGCAAAGCGAACTTGCTACCTGGCAGGCAAAACAAGTTGCGGCCCTGTTGGAAGAACACGGTTATAATTCAGAGCTCATATTTGTAAAGAGTGAAGGAGATCTCGATCTTCAGACACCACTTTATGAAATGGGAGTGCAGGGGATCTTTACAAGAAGTCTCGATATCGCCCTTTTAAATAACAATATTGATATAGCGGTACATTCTATGAAAGATGTGCCCACCCAATTACCACAAGGTCTTCAGCAGGCTGCTGTATTGAAAAGAGCTTCATGGAAAGATATCCTTGTCTATCGTTATGATGTTTCGTTTATGGATCACCGTTATGCTCCGGCCGTCATCGCTACAAGTAGTATACGTCGCCGGGCACAATGGCTGCATCATTATCCACATCATACGCTGGTAAACCTCCGCGGCAATATAAATTCCCGCCTCGCTAAAGTAATTGAAAGCGAATGGAACGGGGCCATCTTTGCAGCCGCCGGAGTTGACCGGATCAACCTGAGACCCGAAAATTCACTGGAACTTGACTGGATGTTACCTGCTCCGGCGCAGGGGGCCATCATGGTTGTAAGCAGGACCGAAGATGAATATTGTAAAACTGCCTGTGATAACCTAAATCATGCAGCAACGGCACTTTGCACAAAAATAGAAAGAGATTTTCTTCGCAAACTGATGGGCGGATGCTCAACCCCCATCGCAGGGCTTTGTGAAATAACGGATGATAAAGTTGTTTTCAAAGGCAACATTTTGTCAGTTGATGGCACAATGAAATCCACTGTTGAAAAAACCTGTGATCTTTCTGTTTCAGCTGATCTGGGCGTTATTGCAGGCGATGAAATAATTAACAACGGAGGCAGGGAAATTCTGAAAAGCATTACCCCGACACATTTGAAAGCATAATGGATATGATGACAAACGATTTGGTTTTAAAAGTTCTCCGGGGCCAGCTCGTAGACAGAACACCCGTATGGATGATGCGACAAGCAGGAAGATATCTGCCTGATTATATAAAGCTCCGGGAAAAATATTCTTTTTTCGAACGATGCCAGACACCCGAACTTGCTACTGAGATCACATTGCAACCGATTGACCAGATTGGCGTGGATGCTGCTATAATATTCTCAGACATCCTCGTTGTGCCTCAGGCAATGGGTCTTGAGGTGCAAATAGTGGAAGGAAAAGGGCCGTTCCTGCCACAGACAATCAAAACCCGGCAAGATCTTGACAAATTAATAATACCGGACGTTGAGGAACATCTTGGTTATGTATTCGACGCATTGGCTATGACAAAACGCACATTAAACGGTCGTGTTCCACTGATTGGTTTCGCAGGTGCTCCGTGGACATTGTTATGTTATATGGTAGAAGGAAAAGGCTCAAAAACTTTCGACCAGGCAAAGGCTTTCTGTTATATGCAGCCTGAACTTGCTCATGCATTACTTGACAAGATAACGGATACGACTATCCGATATTTGAAAGGTCAGGTAAAAGCGGGTGCAGACGTTTTGCAGTTATTTGACAGCTGGGGCGGTTTGCTTGGACCACAGGACTTCGAAACTTTTTCACTAAAGTATATGCGCAAAATTGTCGGCGCTTTAAAAGATGAAGTGCCTGTTATTCTTTTTGCCAAAGGTGCCTGGCATTCGCTCAAAGAAATGGCTGATACCGGCGCACATGGACTTGGGATTGACTGGTGCATACAGCCATCACTGGCCCGGGAATTCGCTGGTGACCGTGTTGCATTGCAGGGAAATTTTGATCCCGCAAAATTGTTGTCACCTATTCCTGTTATTCAGGCAGAAGTGAAGAATATGCTGGCAGCATTTGGCAAAGGTCATCATATTGCCAATCTCGGTCACGGCATCCTGCCAAATGTTCCTGTTGATCATGCAAGAGCATTTGTTGATACCGTAAAATCTTACGAATGGTAATCAAACCTTGAATAATGAATACAATACCGATTGTTGATCATACATTACGTGAGGCCTGGGTCGAAAATATTCATGATCTGCAGGATATGATTTGTAACCGGCTTGAGCTTGCTGACGGAAAAGAACGATTCGCTGAGGACCTGTGGTCGAGGACCGAAGGTGGCACCGGCAAAACACGGGTGATTGCCAATGGAAATGTATTTGAAAAAGGTGGAGTTAATACTTCAGTGGTCTTTGGCGAAGTGACGGAAGCAATGCGCAAACAGTTGAAAATTGAAGGCGATAAATGGTTTGCCTGCGGCATCAGCATCGTCATACATCCTTTCAACCCATTTGTACCAACCATACATTGCAATTACCGGATGTTTGAATTGTATGACAAAAATGAAATATTGACTGACCGGTGGTTTGGAGGCGGAACAGATCTTACACCCTACTATCTACACGAAGAAGACGCAATGTTTTTTCACAGCATTCATAAAGATACCTGTGACCGGTTCAATAAAAACTTTTATCCACGCTTTAAAGAAAACTGCGATAACTACTTTGTTAACGCTCACCGGAACAGCGAAAGGCGCGGCATTGGCGGAATTTTTTATGATTATCAGCGGGAGGATGCTTTGTCAGGAACAACCGAAAAGAATGGGATGGACGTTAACAGTTGGATGGAATTTGGTAAAGCCTGCGGCGAAAGTTTTCTCAAAGCTTATATTCCGGTTGTTGAAAAAAGAAAACACCATCCCTTTACTCCGGAAAATAAAAAATGGCAGGAAATAAGGCGTGGCCGCTATGTAGAATTTAATCTTATACATGACCGGGGTACCATATTCGGTTTAAGAACTAACGGCAGAACGGAAAGTATTTTAATGAGTTTACCGCCTACTGTCAGGTTCGAATATAATTATCAACCCCATCCAGGTTCACCGGAAGATGCATTGGTTCAGGTTTGTCAGCGTCCCCGGGACTGGGTCTAAATTTTATTTTATGCAACTATTAAGAAGAAACAGAATTCTGCGGCAGTCGCCCGCAATAAGGTCGATGGTTGCTGAAACCATTTTAAGACCTGCCGATTTTATTGCACCATTGTTTATTGAAGAAGGCAGCTCGGTTAAAACGGAGATTTCTTCCATGCCTGGTTATTATCGTATGTCGCTCGATCTCATTGTGCTGGAAGCAAAACAACTTTGGGATGCAGGGATCAGGAGCATATTGCTTTTTATAAAATGCGAAGACTCACTAAAAGATAATACCGGTCAGGAAGCATGGAACGAAAATGGCCTCATGCAACGCAGTATTAAAGCCATCAAAGATGCAGTACCTGATATGCTTTTAATGACGGATGTGGCTCTTGATCCTTACTCCTCTTATGGACATGATGGGATTGTGGTCAATGGTGAAATTGTAAATGATGCCACCGTTGAAGCATTGGTAAAGATGAGTGTCAGTCATGCAGAAGCAGGCGCAGATTTTATGGCGCCCAGTGATATGATGGATGGCCGTATCATGGCAATCAGACAGGGCCTCGAGGAAAATGGTTTTACAAAAACAGGTATTATGGCATACAGTGCAAAATATGCCTCCTGTTTATACGGCCCTTTCCGCGATGCTCTTGACAGCGCTCCCGGTTTTGGTGATAAAAAAACTTACCAGATGGATATTGCAAACCGTCGTGAGGCTATTAAGGAAACTTTGATGGACATTGAAGAAGGCGCTGATATTGTTATGGTAAAACCAGCTCTTGCATACCTTGATATTATTCGGGAAATAAAGGACCAGGTTGAAGTACCTGTAAGTGCATATCAGGTTAGCGGAGAATATGCGATGATAAAGGCAGCTGCCCAAAACGGTTGGTTGAATGAAGAAAAGGCAATACTGGAAACACTTACCTCTATCAAACGTGCGGGCGCTGATCTGATTGCTACTTATTTCGCCAAAGACGCTGTGAAACTTATTTCCTGATCATCAATTACCTTCCAGTGCTATGGTTACTATAAACAGTGAAAGATTATTTGAACGGGCACAGCTTTCAATCCCCGGTGGCGTTAATTCGCCGGTACGCGCCTTCAAAAGTGTCGGGGGCAAGCCGGTATTCATCGAAAAAGCAAAGGGCGCCTATCTTTATGACGCCGATGGCAACCAGTATATTGATTATATAGCAAGCTGGGGGCCAATGATCCTCGGTCATGCTTACGAACCGGTTGTACGTGCTATTTGCGAAAAAGCTGCATTGTCAACTTCCTTTGGTGCACCTACTTCACTTGAAGTGGATATGGCGGAGCTGATTAAGTCCATGGCGCCAAATGTAGATCTGATAAGAATGGTGAACAGTGGCACGGAAGCCTGTATGAGCGCGCTGCGGTTAGCAAGAGGATATACCGGAAGAAATAAATTCATCAAGTTCGAGGGTTGTTATCACGGTCATGCCGATCCATTCCTGGTAAAAGCGGGAAGCGGCCTGGCAACATTTAATATACAAAGCGTTCCTGGCGTAACTGCAGGTGTCTCGAACGATACCCTTACCTGTGCTTATAACGATATTGATGCAGTTGAAAAGCTGGTTGCAGAAAATCCCGCGTCTATTGCAGCCATCATCATCGAACCAGTGGCAGGCAACATGGGCTGCATTCTTCCCGGGAAAGACTTTTTGCAGTCACTCAGAAAGATCTGCGACCGGGAAGGAATTGTTTTCATCTTTGATGAAGTGATGACCGGATTTCGTTTGTCGGCCGGAGGTGCACAACAAACACTTGGCGTGGATGCCGACCTGGTAACTTATGGAAAAGTAATTGGTGGTGGACTTCCCGTCGGCGCATTCGGCGGTAAGAAGAAAATAATGCAACACATTTCCCCTTTGGGTAACGTTTACCAGGCTGGTACATTGAGTGGAAATCCACTGGCAATGATCGCCGGATTTACCATGCTGCAGGAATTGAAAGCCCATCCGGAAATATATGATCAGCTGGCAGATAAAACTGCTTACCTGAACAGAGGTCTGGATGAGGTTTTTGCAGGTTCAGGAAAACCGTATGTGATCAACAGACTTGGCTCCATGATCAGTATTCATTTCAGTGAAGATCCTGTTAGCGACTTTGCCAGCGCTTCCCGGGCCGACAATGAAACATTTAAAAAATACTTTCATTTTATGTTGTCGAACGGAATCTATCTGCCACCATCGCCATTTGAAAGCTGGTTTCTCAACAATGCCTTAACCACGAAAGATCTCGATAAAACAATTGAAGTATCGCGAAAATTCGCCACTCTTTAATTTCGAATTTTTACTATTATCTTAAATATAGGTTGAAGATCCGAAATTCGAAGGTCCGGGTTGATGATCAGCGCATTATATCTGGCAGTAATATAAAGTACAAATACCCGAACTTTTAAAAATCCAGTTAATTCGTAAAAAAAGTCAACAGGTTTTATTAATATCGTAAGATAAAATGCTTGTTCTGCCAGATCAGCCCAATTCTATTTATCTCTTTGGCTGATAAGCAACAACGATCTGATATGAATAATAAAGAAATTAGCACTTTGCAAGTCGATAGCATTTTCAGAAAACATGAAAATGATCCTGAAGTTTTATTCTATACAGATTTCATGAAAGTTCATGAGGGCTATTTCCTCGAGACCAGCCAGGATTTCCAGATTGACAAAAATTGCGGAAAATCTACAATTTTTACTTCTCCCGATATGCATGTCTGGGAGGGCCATATACAAGTCAGAACGGTTTCCAGACTGCAGATAACTATTCTGAAACCTGCAATTCAGATGATATTCTGTACAAACGGAAATCTAACGGTACACATTGAAGGACAAATAAACCGGTTGAGTCAGTCGCATCATAATCTGCTATTTCTTCCTGCCGGAGAGGTTAAATTGGAATGGAACCCCGATGAAAATACCCGTCTCATTATTATAAGTCTCAGCGAATCATTTTTTGGCAGATTATTGCCGCCGAATGAAAACACATTGTCAAACTTCCGGCAAATATTAAGTAAACAAACCGGAGGATGGCTCGCAAAGAGGAATATGAATATTTACCAGGAGAGTATCTTTATTCTGCAAAATTTTATCAGTACCAATCACTCAAAATCTCATAAGAAATTACTGGTGGAAGCAAAAGTTATCGAACTGCTTTACCATCAGCTTGATCAATTTGAAGAAATTCAAAAAAATGGCAAATCTCATTCACTAAAAGCGGAAGAGATTGAAAAGATGTACCTGGCCCGAACGATTATTCTCAATAATCTTTCCAGGCACTATTCACTCATTGAACTGGCGCACCAGGTAGGTACCAATGAATGCTATCTTAAAGACCACTTCAAAAAAGTTTTCGGCACCACTGTCTACGGATTTACGCAGAAAGCAAAAATGGAAAAAGCGAAAGAATTGATTCTTGCCGGTGGAAAGAAAATATCTGAAATCGCTAAAACTACCGGCTTCAAATACACCTCTCATTTCACAAGCAGTTTTAAAAAATACTTTGGTCTGCTGCCAAATAAAATCAAACTACTATTCATGCTTTTTACGGAGGAGTTTGAATGTCTCACAGTTTTCCTGTACGAATGCGGGCTTTAAAATCGGGACTTCCATTCGGGAGTTGCAAACAGAGGATGCTCCTGTTTGTCGCTGATTTTGCCTGCTTACGATAAGGTGTTCCCATAGAGTGTAACAGGGCAAAATAGGCTCCAAACAGAAGCATCCTCTTTTGCACCATTCTCATTCCAGTTGGAGTTGGATGCACCATTAAGTATTTTACGTGAAATAATAACTCTAATAAAACGCATACCTATTCGCCCGCCTCTTTTATTAAAAATTAATTTTGACAAGTTTCATGCTATATGCACAATCAACCAAATTCATTTTCCCTATTATCAAAGAAATTGGTGTAAAATTCCCGCATTAGAAAACAATAATAGTTGTTGAAAGAATTAATCATCATCGACGTATACCAGGTATGGAGTAATGAGGTTACACATAATTTAAACGACTGCATCGAACCACTGCTGGAATGAGCGTGTTACAAAGAGGGGATGCTTATTTCAAGCCTATTTTGCCCACCTTCATCCTGGGGGAAGTTGCATCCAAAGGGGGCAAAATCAGCGCGAAATAAGCATCCCCTCTGTTGGAACATCACGAATGGAAGTCCATGTACGACTGTAACCTGATATTCCGTCAATTATGGTATACGGTCTGATTCTGACACATAAATTTTATTTATTTTATTCTGCAGTAGCTAACCTGGATTTAGCAGCAGGTACAGACTCTATAACTGCTTTGTTTTTACTTTTTTTCTTTCTTCTGCCATACCATACTAAAAATCCGGTAACGGGCAGGCTTGCTGCAATAAGACTTGCGCAAAATGCAAGTATTTTGCCGGGTAAGCCCCAGATAGCGCCAATATGAATGTCGTAATTCATGCGTGCGAGTTTGTCTGCCTTGCTGGTGTTGGCATAACGTCCATAGAGATGTTTTACTTCAACCTCTTTTAATGTGTACTGATCAAAGTATCTGTAATCAGCTTTATAATAAGTATCTGCATCAGGATTGATGGCAACTTCAATGGCTGTTGAATCGGAAGAGGGAACATGGACTTCTATAATCTCCGCACCTGGATTCTCTGCTGTCATCTTTTTCCATAACTGATCAATGGCAGGAACTTCTGTAGTAGTGCCTTTTGGTATTACCGGTTCATAAAATTGAACCATTTCTTTTCCACCTGAGGTGGCCATGTACACTGCTTTGGCAAACCACTGAAAGCCCATAACAAGCCCTGTTAAAGCTATGAAAAGTGCTACCCAGGTCATGTAAAAACCCAATACATTGTGGAGGTCATAATTCACCCGTCGCCATCTTGCAGAAAACTTAACCGAAAATCTCTGTTTTCTCGCAGCTTTTGATTTCGGCCACCAAAGTATCAGGCCGGTTATAAGCATAATCACAAAAATGAGGGTCGCGCTGGCTACAATCGGCTGACCAATAGCGGGCGGCAACCAAAGATAAAAATGCCCCATTATAATAATCCGGAAAAAATCGTCGTCCATATTTTTTACCTTCTGCACGTCGCCGGTATATGGATTGAGATAAACTATGTAGTAGTATTCAGGATCAATATTATAATAAGATACCTGAACCGCATTACCAGTATTCCTGTATGCAATACCATGGGCCTTTTTACCTGGTACCATTGCATCTGCCTTTGATTTCAGGACAGATGGTGGCAGGAACGGTCTTGCTTCCCCTGCCGTATATTGATAAGCGTTTGTAACACTTTCTATTTCACTTTCGAAAGCAAGTATGCACCCGGTAACCCCAAGAAATAACACGATAAGGCCTGATGCAAGGCCAAGCCATAAATGTATTTTAACTACAACTTTTTTTAAACTCATTCTAAATTTTACTTCTTGCCATCGACTTAAGTTCCGGCCACAAAAATTTTAGTTCCGGCTACAAAAGTATTGAGATACCCTGAAGTACATGAGGACTAATCAGGAAATTGATTTACGGAATGAGGAAAGAATCCAGGGTTAAGACCGCCTGGCTACTATCTGAACTCTCACGTATTAATAATAAATTTAATTTATTTCAAATAATTGCCTTTCTTCAAAATATCGGCCCAAAGAAGATATCCCGCAGCATTTACATGAAGCCCGTCGGTCGTATATTTTTTGTCCAGTTTCCCATCGGAATTAATGAACGGAGTATGAAGATCAATGATGGTGACCTTTTCTTTTTTACCAAGTTCAATTAAGGCATCATTCACATATTTGATATGTTCATCCTTATTGTAGTGATTTTTGAACTGGGTGAATTCGTTGTTCACAGGCATCAACTGTTGAAAATAAATTTTAGTTGAAGGGGATTCAGTTTTTATCCGATGAACTATTCTATAATAATTCGCAACTATAACAGAGTCCGGGTGGTTTCTCTGGATATCGTTGATACCGATAAGAATAAAAATCTTTGCGGGTTTGCCTTCTGTCACTTCATCGAGGCGTTCAAGAATACCAAAAGTGATATCTCCGGAAATCCCCCTGTTCTTTGCATTGGGATTACCAAGCAACTCGGCCCAGTTTGTTCCGGCAGTAA
>Ga0193752_1003663_pt1 | contig 10461 bp, 5 predicted proteins | sample H1c1metaG_FD_144924 | JGI IMG/M metagenome (GOLD analysis project Ga0193752, IMG submission 144924) | Soil microbial communities from a riparian zone of the East river system, Colorado, United States - H1c1 | ecosystem: Environmental > Terrestrial > Soil > Riparian zone | place: USA: East River...
ATGAACATTAGACACGAAAGTGTCCGCATACAACTCATCACCGTTTTTCAGCGAAACATGCGTAATTCTGCCATTTTCCTCCACGATCGAACTGACCTCCGCATGTATTTTGACTATACCGCCAAGATCATGAATATTCTTTCTTAAGAGTTTCGCTATCTGCGACCCCCCATCAACACACTTCCAGCAACTTTCAATATAACTGTTAAGAATAAGCGCATGTACATAAAAAGGAGTTTTGTCCGCCTGCCCGGCATACAGCAGGTTATTACCAGCTAGTACCGCCCGTAGCTTTTTATTGTTCGTTATCGACGCCAGGTACGCCCTGGTGTCAATATCCATTATATCTGCCTTCTCCTCGTACGACCCACCTGACCGGAGATTGTACAGTGGAAACTTATTGCATATTTCCTGCAGTTTATCACAGAATTGCCTGATGGCTTTTTCCTCATCGGGAAAATCGGGCAAAAGGTTTTGGACAAAGTTCTCATAGCCTTGCGACAATTTATATTCTTTATCATCACCACCAATGATGATGGTATCAAAAACCTCATCCATCTTTTTCAGCTTAAGCCTGTCCATAATACCCAGGTAGCTGAAAATCTGGTAAAGGTTCTGGCCCTTGTCCAGACCGCCGATGTAGTGCACACCGGTATCAAAGATTACGCGTTTGCGAACATACACCTGTAATGCACCTCCCACCTGCTTATTTTTTTCAAGCACGCAGACCTTGTAGCCTTCCTTTGCAAGAATATTAGCGGTGATCAGACCACCCACCCCGCTACCAATAATTATCACATCGTATCGTTGCATTAAACTGACTTTAGAATTATAGCTGAAGACTTTTACGTCTTCTTTCTGGCTAACACAAAAACAACATTCGATGTAAATTTAGTATTATCAATTTCCCGGCAATCAAAACCGTTCTCAGCGGCCATCTTGTGAACGAAATCTGCCGAAATAAACGAAAGCCTGTCTCCCGCAGTTTTGTTGAACCTTATCAACCGGGTTGAAAAGAACTCCGACAACCTGGTGCCTTTGTGTCGTTCAGCAAGATCTTTATTGCCGTCGCGGATAATCAGCGTTCCACCCGCGTTTATATGCTCACAGCATTTTGTTATCAAAGTTTTCTGATCAGCCGGCTGAAGATAATGCAACATATCTGCAAGTATGATAACATCATAAAATCCGAATTTAAAACTTAAAGCATCCGTTGCATAAAAATTGATCTTATCATTTTTAAGATAGCAATGACTGGCCGTTTCAATTTTTTCTTCATCATAATCAATCCCGGTAATGGTTCTGGATGACGAAACAAAATGTAGCATATAGTCCATGAACCCGTACCCGCAACCGATATCGAGCACCGTGGCTTGTCGCGGCACCAACTGATCAAACAATTCGTAATTATTCTCAAGCCTGGTTTTGATTTTCATATACCATTCCAAAACGGGGCCCTTGTAAATATAATTGGAGATCAGCTGTTGTCTGAAATACGCAGGTCGTTCCGTTTCAACTTTCAAAACTTCATATTCCTTTTTAACATACCTGCCAATAAGTTTTGCCTGTTCGGCATATCCTTCTCCAAACATTTTGTCACCCGCTTTTATACGGGGTAAATATTTCATGGTGGTTGGTGTATTCTTCAAAAGCAGATCACCTTTGGTCAGTGTCATACTGGTACCATGAAAAACCACAGGCTGGATATCCATACCTAATTTTTCCGCCAGGAAAAAGGCACCTTTATGGAACCTGGTGATTATCCCATCCGGCCGGCGGGTACCTTCCGGAAAAATGAAAATTGAATAACCTTCTTTCACTTTTTCTTTTAGGATATCCACACTTTCTTCTCCACCCGTCGTAACAGAATAGTAACCCGCCATCTTTACAATAGGTCCGAGTAAAGCGGAATCATATACTTCCTGTTTGGTAAACATGATGAGTTTAGGATGCATCATGGTGATGTGGAGAATATCAAGGAACGATTGGTGATTAGCAATAACAACAGCCGGCGGGTGCCGCTGCCCATGATGTGGGTTTATAATACGTTTTTTAAAATTGAACATGATGTAAATGATCGACCTGTTCAGCATCATCATTAACCAATGGTAAAAATATTTCGACTGCTTTTTAAAAAACGGATTGATTTTGACAATCAGGAATCCAATAACAGTTACTATAAAACCAGACAAAAGATAATATACAAAAGCAAATAAGGAAATAAATAATGATAGAAACGTCCACGGTGCAAACTTTCGCTTTATCCGCCTTGTTATTAAAAAATCAAACAGAAATGGGATCATTACCTGTGAAATAATCGCAACGCTTGCAATACCAATGATTGATACCACAGCAATGGAATGAAGTGCCGGATGTTTGGCAAAAATCAGAACCCCGAGGCCGGCTATGGTGGTTATGGCAGATAAAACGATGGATGATTTAAAAGAAGCAAGATTTTTCTTACCGGTTTTATATTCCTGAACCAGGCCATCCATAATAAAGAGGCTATAATCGTCCCCGAGCCCAAAGATCAGAGCAGAGATGATAATATTTATGATATTGAAACTGATTCCAAGCAACCCCATAAGTCCGAGTATCCAGGTCCAGGTTATCAACATGGGAATGAACGACACGAGCGCCAGCTCTATACGGCCATAGGTGATCAGCAGCACTGAAAATACCAGCAGCGCACTCATCCAGGCTATTTTATTAAAATCATCATTAATGATCTGCACAAACCTACCTGTAAGATATTGCCTGTCAAGCACGGTGATCTCATCATTGTTTTGAAAGATCTTATAAATGGCGTCCTTTTTATCAGCAGCAACCTTTGCAAGAGTGGCTACTGTAACCTGGCCCGGCTTCTCCGTTATGAAATCCTCGAGAAAATTCTGACGAAAAGCCTGCTGTTCACTGTTATCCAATTGACGATACTCCTGGTTTATCATAGCGCGGAACTGATCGAAAGCGCCGGGTCTGTATTTTAGCACCAGGCCTTCTCTTTCAAGAACCTCTAATAATTGTTGTTTTTTCTGAGAGGTCCAGTAATTATTCCAGCGGGCAATTTTTTGTTGTTGCAGCGAATCAGAAAGTATCAGCGATGAGACGCCGGCATATTTGGTAACCGTTCCGTTGTTTTTGAGCTTATCCATTTCCGCTGCCAACCGCTCGTTCTTGCGCAGTGCTTCATCAAGGGTTTTTCCCTCCGTGACCAGGTAAACAGATCTTAGCGCATATGCATTGACGTTGTTAAGCTTCTCTTCAGATTGCCGTAACCGGTCCGACATGTAGTTCATTTTTATCATATCCGGCTCGAACCGCACCTTACCGGAATTGAGCGCGAAAATGACTGTCAGCACAACAATGCCAATTACGAATGGCTTATTTTTCTCAGGACGATAATCTGCGATCTTATCAATCCAGGTCAGTGAATGCAGTTTTTGTTTTTTATCACTGGCGATGAATTGCGGAAGAAATACAAGTGAGCAAAATGAAGCACCGACCAGGCTGAAAGCCGCAAACAGGCCGAGATCTTTCAACATTTCCGATTCAACAAACTGAAGGCATAAAAATCCTCCTACTGTTGTAATGCTACCGATAGTCAAAGGCATGGCAAGATCTGCCAACACCTTATTCATGTCGGGATAATGTCGGTAGTGATTGAAAACATGTAATGAATAGTTTACAGCAATGCCAAGTACGATAGAGCCTGTGCCCAAAGCAATCACGGAAATGCTACCCTGAATAAAATATATCAAAGCGAGCGAAAAAGCTACGCCGTATACAACGGGGATCAGGATAATAAATGGAGCGCGTTTCTTCCGAAAGTAAATACCAAGAAACAGCACGATAAATAAAACGGTAAACCCTTGTGTATATAAAGAGTCCTTTCTCAACTGCAGCGCGTTTCCAACGGATACTGCGACCGCACCAAAGTAGCTTGATTCCAGATTTTTAAATGTCTTCCCTCCAAGGCTGTCTATGATCTGATCCAGGCCGGCCAGCATTTCTGCATTTTTCCCGGTATTGTTTGGTGGATATTTTGGTGTTATGAATAAAAGAAGATGTTTGTAATCTTTACTTACAACATAATTATCATACAACTCAAAATTTTCATCGTATTGCAGTCCCTGCATCTTCGCAAGCCCTAACAAGCCGATTCCTACCGGATCTTTTGAGATCATTGTTTTTAATGCCAGCCCTGCCGGAGAACTGAGTGTGCGGATATTTTTCTGAAGTGTTGACCTTATTCTGTCGGGCTGTATCAGCGTGTCTATTGTCAGATAATCCTTTTCATCAAGATATAATGGCAAATGTTCACTAACGGCGTTGATCAGTTGTAATGTTTTTTCGTCATCCACTTTATCCTGTAGCCTTGTAATGTAAGGGGCAAGTCTGGACCGTGCAGCCGTACTGAATGATTCCGCAAACATAACCAGTGAATCCGGTGATCCGATATTATTGGTATCCTTCAGAGACACCGTAACCACAAGCCTGTCAGCGAATTTCGAATTATTAAAAACGCGTGTTAGTTTTTCAACCTTTTTATCTTTCGGTAAAATGCTCGAAATGTCTTCTTCAAACTTAACCTGCAGCGCAAACCACGCGGCTATACCGAGGGTAAGCAGGAACACCAGGTAGAAAACAACAGGATTTCTTGAGAAGTACCTGTATATATGTGAAAAAATATACTGCATTGTAATATGCTTTCCGGTTATAGCAATGCAATCACCGGGTCAAAGCTGATTGTCAATTTACTTTCAGGGATCTTTGCCTGGATACCCTGAGGGTGACCCACGATATCAGACCTGCTAACAATGCCGCAATAATAGCAAGAGTTATGCTACCATAGATATATTGTTCAAGATTTGCCTTGATTGTTTCCAGGTTAATTTTCCGGCTGAATTCAAGTGTGACCCGCCTGTGGCCCATCCACCAGGTTCCCATTTTATAACTGAGGAAGATGATCAGCGGGATCATCGGCGGAATGCTGATATTAGCAGCGATAATAACTAACGCTTTATTTAATCTGAATATGACCGCCAAAAAAATGGCGGCCACTAATTGAAAACCCCAGATCGGAATGATCCCCATAAATATGCCAAACGCGATGGAAACCGATTTAAGCATATCTGACTGCCCGGGATTAAACAACTGATTTCGTAATACTTCTCTTAATTTTTTTTTTTAAAGATTCAGCCTGAAAAAATCCCTGGGTTTGATCCATAAAAAAGTAATGAATACCAGGAAAATATTCAGAATGGTAATGCGAGTAAAATCAGTGAAGGGTCTGAAATGCGAGATCCTTGTTTCTTTTGGCGCATAATAAACTGTAACGGGTACAGACCGGATGGGAATTCCTTTCCAGGAACTGCGCACCAACACCTCTATTTCGAATTCGAATTTACGGGTGATCCATTTCATTTTTTTCAACAGATGAACCGGATAAAGCCTGAAACCTGACTGCGTATCCGGCATCTTAACCCCGGTCTCCACATGAAACCAGAAACTCGAAATCTTATTTCCTCTGCTGCTTTTGCCGGGAACCGAAGCCTGGTCCATATTCCTAGCCCCGATGACAATTGCAGGGCCGTTAACTGAAAGATCACTTATAAAAGCCTGAAGATCTTTTGGAAAATGTTGTCCATCTGAATCTATACTTATGGCATAATCAAAACCGGACTGAACGGCAAATTGAAACCCCTGCCTCAAAGCCCAGCCTTTACCTATGTTTTTTGCATAGCTGAGTACCTTAACATGGGGGAAGGTTTTAATGATCGATAACGTATCATCGGTGGACCCGTCATTGACAACAAGAATACTAATGGTATATTTTGATACGTCATGTATAAGCTGCGCAATGGTGCCTGCATTATTATATGTCGGTATCAGCACACAGACCCTGTGTTCATCAAATTGCAGTTGTGAGGTTGCGGAATAGCTCATGAATAATTTCCAAAATTGCCTGCGTCATTCGTAAACCTGGTAATGACATGCGCCCGGCACAGGTCCCAAAGATAAGAACTCAGCGCAGAAATCGGGCTTTCTCTGCTTTTACGAATTGTGTAACCATTGCATTCACGGAATCATTGCCATTTTCGAAAAAAAACATTCTTGCATGATCTTCCCTGAATAAAGGCATATCAACTGAATCCAGAATGGTAATCTTTTCAAATTGTTTGAAAATCGGCTCATCATTTTCATATTCCTGGTCCACATACAGCATATGATCGAAATCATAGGTTTCGGGCATCCACATCAAAAAAGAGGCGTTAGTACTGTAAACCTCCGGCAGACCTTTTGCCGGCCCGTAATAATTTAATGCGCCCGCAAAAGCATAGCTTGAGGCTATCACAATTGTTCTTTTCCGTTTTTCGGGCGGTATACTGAAATAAGCCCTGGCCGTTGCCTGTGTCACTTCTTTCCAACCGATCATATCTGCAAAATCCTGGGGCAGAGGATGGGATTTAAGATCTTCCCATTTAAAATCACCGGTTTTATAAGAACCAATTGCTTCGTAATACCTGGTTAACTTTTCCGGCTTCCAGGGCGGGAGCAGTAACGGAATGGCTATCAAACCAATGGCGACAGCAAACACAGTCATGGCATAACGTGTCCATTTCCAGGTTCTCAGCGTAAGTTTCTCGAGCCATACAGCGCCAAAAGAAAATAATAACGGGTAGATCCCAAGGATATAATAGCTTTTACCTTTTAAGTATATCATGAGGACAACAACAATAATAAAAGACCAAGCATAAAATTTGTAAGGCCTTCCGTCCGGCGAAAAAATAAGAAATATCAACCCGGCCAGCCAGACAAATACGACGGGCAGATGCATCATAAACTGGCTGGTAATGAATTCGCTGGTATTTATATACTGTAATTGCGTTTCCTTCAACTCATTCATATGAGTGATGACTGGAAAATTATGATTGTATTGCCAGATAATATTTGGCAGAAAGATCAGGAGAGCAATTCCTGCCGCACCATAAAAATGCGGATTCAAAAATATTTTGCGATGCGAGGTTAAAAGAAGCCCTCCAAGTATACCTAAGGTGTAAAAAGCAACCGTGTATTTGCTCATCATGCCAAGGCCGATACTGATGCCAAACATATAGAGCCATCTTTTATTTTGAGTCTGAATGAAGCGGATAAGACTATACCCGATCAATGTCCAGAAAAATATCTCTATAGAATTTGGTTGAAAAAGGAAGAATACGCGGAGATATGCTCCAAAAATGAACGCCAGGAAAGCGAGGAACAATGCGAACTTTTGTCCTTTAAGATGGAGGATCATGTTTCCAACCAAAAGAAAAGTAAATCCACCGATTAGATCCGGCCAGAATTTTATCCAGAACTCGCCACCGCCAAAGAGATTGGTTAACCAGGCAAAAACGGAAAGCATGGGTGGAACTTCCATGTAACCCCAGGCAAGGTGTTTCCCTTCTGCCAGATAGAGAAATTCATCGCGATGCGGCTGATAATAACCATCCTGGATAAAAAATGGCAGTATGATCTTTAACAGAAAAAATAAATACAGCAGCCCTTTATTGGAAAGCATGTGCCGGTGATTGATAATATGAAATTAAATCAATCACTAATATAACAATTTAAACCTCTACCAGTTCCGGCTTACAAATTAAACCTCTACGAGTTCCAGCTTACCGATTTGTTTATTGATGAAAGTCATATCATCCTCCGTTAATTTTACATTGATGGCTTCAGCATTTTGTTCCGCCTGTGCGCCATCCCTGGCACCGACCAGTGCTACTGTTACACCAGGCTGATCGATCGTCCACCTGATAACCAGTTGAGAAAGCGTAACACTTTTTTCTTTTGCAAGAGGCGAAAGTGTTTCCAGCAAATGATTGATACGTTCCATGTTTCCCGGCTTATAAAATTTGGTAGTGGGCCGGTGATCACCTTCGGCAAACTTATGGCCTGGCCTGATCTTTCCGGTAAGTATACCTCTTTGCAATGGACTATAAGCGATTATGGATTTCTGATTCAGTAAACAGTATGGTAATAATTCTGACTCAATTGATCTCTCGACCATACTGTAGGGCACCTGATTGGAAGACAGATTGATTGTTTTCTCCGCTTCTTCCATTTGCGCCTTGTTATAATTGCAGACGCCTGCGGCCCGTATTTTTCCTTGCTGCAATAACTGGTTAAGAGCTTCCATAGTTTCAGCTATTGGAGTTGTTTTATCCGGCCAGTGTATCTGATACAGGTCGATATAGTCAGTTCCAAGGCGCTTCAGGCTGGCTTCACATTCATCAATTACACTTTGTTTGCCTGCATACCGGTAAATGTCGATTGGTTTACCATCGTTATCCTCACTTTTAGCTGACAGTTCGCCACGGGTATCATCCCAACGCACTCCGAATTTTGTTAATATCTGGATCTTTTCACGCGGGATATCCTTAATGGCTTCACCGACCAGTTCTTCGCTATATCCCTGGCCATACGCGGGTGCAGTGTCAATCGTAGTGATACCGGCATTGTAAGAAACCCTGATTGCATTCAGTGCATCTTTTTTGACCGAACCGCCCCACATCCATCCCCCAATGGCCCAGGCTCCGAATGTAATAGCCGATAATTTTAATTCCGTTTGTCCCAGTTGTCTGAATTCCATAATGATATAATACAGGTTTAGTTTGCTATCCTGCTTTTATTTGCTATCCTGCAAATTTGCTGCCGTAATGACTTGTTCTGCTGCGGTAACGATCTGTCAGCCAACAAATTCTTAGCCAACAAGTTTGGAAACAGCATGAAAATATCCGACTGATTCCGCGATCCCCGGTAATGGATCCTTCATGTCCAATTCATATTCCAAACTACATTTACCCTTGAACCCGATCTTTTTGAGTGCTTTAATAACGGAAGGAATGTCCATGACTCCCCTGCCCAATTCAACACCTTTGGCGTCTTTCGCATTACTTAACAGGTCTTTGATGTGCAGGTCGAATATTCTCGGCGCATAATCAATAATTGCTTTGGCCGGATCTGTTCCCGCACGAAGCGAGTGACCAATATCCAGACAAAGGCCGACCCTTGGATCCATTTTGCTGATCTTCGAATAGGCATCAGCGGGACTTGGGTACAATTTGTCTTCCGGACCATGGTTATGAACTGCGAGACGTATATTGTGTTCCTTTACCTTAGCTTCGGAATAGGGCAGTAATTCCACAGTAGGCACCCCTACGATTAAATCAACACCCAGACTTTTAGCGTAGTTAAACGCGCGGTCTACATCTTCTTTCGTTTTGAAATAAATTACACCGGCAGCATAAATGGTTATTCCGGCAGCATTAAATTTATCCTTTACTTCTTTAATTTTTTCGGGACTGCTGTCAAGTGGCAAATGAAATTCTTTAATTGAAAGCAATTTCACACCGGTTCTTTTCATCATGGCTATACTCTGATCTACATCAAAATACCTGAATGTATATCCGGCCATACCTAACTGGTAAGAAGTCTCAGCAGGTTCAAAGGGGTTATAAACAGGTGTGGCTTTCGACACAAATGAGCTGAGGCCAGTAGCAGTAACCGACATCGCTGTCATTTGTAAAAATTTTCTACGGGAAGACATGGCATTGCAATTTTATATATGAACGAATGTTTTAACCTGTCAACAATTTCAGGCGATTATAAAACAATCCTGAAATTATTACGAACCGGCTTTTATTTAACACACAAAATAGAGAAATTTCGTACGTTGTCTTCAGGAAACTGCGCAAACGTTTCCGCAGATAATTAACTATCTTGTAAAAACAAACCATAAATTGTCGGGCAGAGAATCTGCACCTTAATAACAAAACATGAAAATTTCCGTAATTCTTTGTTTTTTTTTAATATCCATTTCGTCCACAGCCCAGGTAGTTACGCTCGATTATTTTTTCAACAGGGAATTTAGAAAGTCCAGAACGGGCCAGGCAGAACGTTTTCACTATACCTGGGAAGATACCGCTCAGACGGGGTATTCTGTATGGGGACATATTTTCCGCCAGCTCGGAGCAAAAACGCAGAGTATGGATGCGGCACCTACTTCAACCAATCTCAAAGGTGCTGATGTTTATATCATTGTTGATCCTGATACCGAAAAGGAAACGGGTCAGCCCAATTATATTACAGCCACACATATTAAGTCAATCAGTGCCTGGGTTAAAGCCGGGGGAGTGCTGGTCTTACTTGCCAATGACAGCGCGAATACCGAATTCAAACATTTCAATCAGCTTGCAAAGAAATTTGGTATACGTTTCAACAATGATCTGCGAAACAAGGTGAAGGGCGATGATTTCGAAATGGCTGCATTACATGTACCGGCAGGTGACCCTATTTTTACAACTGCAAAGAAATTGTATATAAAAGATATCTGTTCAATCAGGATCAGGCGCAAAGCTCAATCGGCATTCACTGATAAGGGTGATGTTGTGATTGCAACTTCAAAATATGGTA
>Ga0193752_1003664_pt1 | contig 10455 bp, 9 predicted proteins | sample H1c1metaG_FD_144924 | JGI IMG/M metagenome (GOLD analysis project Ga0193752, IMG submission 144924) | Soil microbial communities from a riparian zone of the East river system, Colorado, United States - H1c1 | ecosystem: Environmental > Terrestrial > Soil > Riparian zone | place: USA: East River...
CGCGTTCAACCCGGCCTTCCTGCGCATGATCGCGGACATCCTGCGATTCAACCGCGCCAGCCGCGAGTTGCTCGCGGGCACGGACGACGCGCTGACGCTGGGCGAATACCTCGACCGCAAACGGTATTCGCGCGGCTTTCGCGAGCACTACCTCGTGCCCATGGGCATGTCGATCTGGTCCGCGACGGAAAGCGCGATGTTGTCTTTCCCGGCGCGCTTCTTCGTCGAGTTCTTCGACCAGCACGGCTTCCTGAACGTCGACCGGCGCCCGGTGTGGCAGGCCGTCAAGGGCGGCTCGCGCGAGTACATGAAGAAACTCGCGCAGCCGTTGCGGCAGCGCATTCGCCTCAACACCCGCGTGACGGGCCTGCGCCGCGACGCCACCGGGGTGACGATTCAGTCCGCGCGGGGAACGATGGAGCGTTTCGATCATGTGTTCATCGCCTGTCACAGCGACCAGGCGTTGCGCCTGCTCGACGACGCCTCGGAAGCGGAGCGCGTGGTGCTCGGAGCGTTCCCTTACCAGGAGAATGAGGCCGTCCTGCACACCGACGAATCCATGTTGCCGCGCGCGCCGCTGGCGCGCGCCGCCTGGAATTTTCACTTGTTAGACGCGCGCGACAACCGCAACCGCGACCGCGTCGCGCTCACCTACGACATGAACGTGCTGCAGTCGCTCGATGCGCCGCTCAAGTTCCTGGTGACCCTCAACCGCAAGGCGGACATCGACCCGGCGAAGATCCTCGAGACCGTCACCTATCATCACCCGGTCTATCTACCCCAGGGGGTCGCGGCCCAGAAACGGCGCGGCGAGATCAGCGGGGTCAATCGCACCTTCTATTGCGGCGCCTACTGGCGGTACGGCTTTCACGAAGACGGCGTGGTCAGCGCCGAATGGGCGCTCGAGGATTTCGCGCGCACGCTGCGCGCCACCCCGGCCCCGCCCGCCCGGCTGTTGCAGGCCGTTTGACGCCATGCGCAGCGCGCTCTACCGCGGCTGGATCCGGCACCGGCGCTTCGGCCTGGCCCGCAATGCGTTTCGATATCGGCTGTTCATGAGTTACATCGATCTTGCGGAACTGCCGCGGCTGTTCGAGCGCCGCTGGTTCTGGTCGGTGCGCCGGCCCGCGCTCGCCTGGTTCCGGCGCGCGGATTTTCTCGGTCCCCGCAACGTGCCGCTCGACACGGCGGTGCGCGACCTGGTGCACGAACGCACCGGCGCCCGGCCGCGCGGACCCATACGGCTGTTGACGCATCTGCGCTTCTTCGGCCACAGCTTCAATCCGGTGAGCTTCTACTACGTGTTCGACGCAGCGGACACGCGCGTCGAAACCATCGTCGCCGAAATCACGAACACGCCCTGGAAGGAACGCCACGCCTACGTGCTGCCCGTCGCCGATACGGCTCGGACGGGCGGACGCGCATTTCGTTTCAGCTTCGACAAGCAGTTCCACGTCTCGCCGTTCCTGCCGATGGACATGCGGTACGAGTGGTGCTTCGGCGTGCCGGGCGAGGGATTACACGTCCACATGGAGAACTGGCGGGACGGCGTGGCGCACTTCGACGCGACGCTCGATCTGCGCCGCCAGGAAATGACCGCGGGTTCCCTGGCACGCGCGCTCATCCAGTTTCCGCTGATCACCGTACAGGTAGTAACGCTCATTCACTGGCAGGCCCTCAAGCTGCTGTGGAAGCGGACGCCGTTTCATTCGCACCCTTCCAGACACCCTCCTTCCAAACGGAAAGGCTCCGCCGAGTTGACACACCCATGAACATCGATTCACCCCTCCTGCTCGACAGCCTCGAAATGCCGCGCCCCGCGCGCGCCTCCATGCTGGCGCGCCTCGGACGCACACTGCTGCTCAAACAACTCGCGCTGTTCGAACACGGCGAGCTGCGCGTGGTCGAGCCGGATGGCACCAGACACGTGTTCGGCAAACGCCGCGGCGATTTCGACGTGGGCTGCACGTTGCACATCACGCACCCGCAGACCTTCGCCGACGCGGCTTTCGGCGGCACGGTGGGCGCGGGCGAGGCGTACATCCGCGGCTTGTGGCGCTGTGACGAGATGGTGAACCTGGTGCGCATCTTCGTCGCCAACCGCGAGCAGATGAATCGCATGGACTCGCGCTGGGCCTTCGCCCGCCGTCCGTTGCTGCGCCTGTTCCACTGGGCCAATCGCAACAGCCGGAATGGCAGCGCGCGGAACATCGCCGCGCATTACGACCTCGGCAACGATCTCTACAAGCTCATGCTCGACGAGACGATGGCCTACTCGTGCGGAATCTTTCCGCACCCCGAGGCATCGCTCGCGGTCGCCTCGACCGCGAAGTTCGAAGCGGTCTGCCGCAAGCTCGATCTCAAGGCCACCGACCACGTCGTCGAGATCGGCACCGGCTGGGGTGGTTTCGCCATCCACGCCGTCGAGCGTTATGGCTGCCGCGTGACGACCACCACGATTTCCCAGGCCCAATACGACTTCGCGGTGCAGAAGGTCAATTCGCTGGGGTTGTCAGACCGCATCACGGTGCTGCTGCAGGACTACCGCGACCTCGAAGGCCAATACGACAAGCTCGTGTCGATCGAGATGGTCGAAGCCGTGGGCGCGCGCTTTCTCGACGTCTACTTCGAACACTGCGCGCGGCTGGTGAAACCCGACGGCGCGATGCTGCTGCAGGCAATCACCATCCAGGATCAGTTCTACGAACAGGCGCTGAAGTCGGTCGACTACATCCAGCGTTATGTTTTCCCGGGTAGTTTCATCCCGTCGGTGGCGGCATTGACGAAATCCCTGGCGAAGGTCACCGACTTCAAGATCTTCCATCTCGAGGACATCGGGCCGCATTACGCACGGACGCTGCGCCTGTGGCGCGAGCGGTTCTTCCGAAACCTTGGCAAGGTGCGCGAGCTCGGCTACAGCGACAGCTTCGTGCGGTTGTGGGAGTACTACCTCTGCTACTGCGAGGGTGGGTTCATGGAACGTCAGCTCGGCACGGTGCAGATGCTGCTGACCAAGCCCGGCTGCCGCCGCAAGCCGCTGGCCGTGTCGGTCATCTAGAACCGCCGCCCGGCCATCGCAACCTGAAGGCCGCGCGTTATCATGCGCGGGTGAACGATCTCGCCTCTATCCCGAAGGCATTGGCCGACCTGGTCGACGACGCCGCCTTGTTGACCGACCCGGCGCGCATCGCGCCGCTGTTGCGTGATCATCGCGCGTTGTATCGCGGGCACGCGTTGGCGGTCATCGCGCCGGCCGACACGGCGGCCGTCGCGCGCGTACTGGCGTGGTGCAACGAGCACCGCGTCGGCGTGGTGCCGCAGGGCGGCAACACCGGCTACTGCGGTGGCGCGACGCCCGATGCCTCGAGCAGCCAGGTATTGCTGACGCTCGCGCGCCTCAATCGGGTGCGCGCGCTCGACACCACTAACTACACCATGGTGGCCGAGGCCGGCTGCATCCTCGCAAAGCTGCAGGCCACCGCCGCCGAGGCGGATCGGTACCTGCCCCTGTCCCTCGGCAGCGAAGGCAGCTGCATGCTGGGCGGCAACCTGTCGACGAATGCCGGGGGCCTCAACGTCATCCGCTACGGCATGGCGCGCGACATGGTGCTCGGCCTCGAGGTGGTGCTGGCGGACGGCCGGGTGATGAACACCCTCACGGGACTGCGCAAGGACAACACCGGCTACGACGTGAAGTCGCTGTTCCTGGGGGCGGAGGGCTCGCTCGGCATCATTACCGCCGCCTGCCTCAAGCTGCAGCCGGCGCTGCGCTCGTTCGCCACTGCGTTCGTGGCGGTGCGCGACCCCGAGGCGGCGGTCTCCCTGTTAGGCGCGCTGCGCACCGCGAGCGGCGATTGCGTCAGCTCGTTCGAGCTCATTCCGCGCATCGCGGTCGAGCTCACCACCCGCCATATCCCGGGCGTCGTCGATCCGCTCACCGAGCCTTCGCCGTGGTACGTGTTGTGCGAGATATCTTCCTCGCGCGCCAACGAACCGCTCGAAGGATTGCTCGAGAAAACCCTCGGCGAGGCGCACGAATCCGGCTGGGTGCAGGATGCGTCCGTGGCGCTCAGCCTGCGCGAGCGCGAAGCGTTCTGGCGGCTGCGCGAGTCGGTGCCCGAGGCGCAGCGCAAGGATGGCGCCAATCTCAAACACGATATCTCCGTACCCGTTTCGCAGGTCCCGCGCTTCATCGCGACGGCGGGCGCGTGGGTGGAACAGAACGTTCCGCAAGGCGTACTCGTGGCCTATGGCCACCTCGGCGATGGCAATCTGCACTTCAATGTGAATCAGCGCGCGGGCAGCACGGTCGCGGCGCTGCAGGCAGTCGAGGCGAAGACGAAACGCGCGATTCACGACCTGGTGCGCGAGTTCAATGGCAGTTTTTCCGCCGAACACGGCATCGGCCAGCTGAAGGTGTTCGAGCTCGAGCGTTATGCGGATCCGGTCGAGCTGGATGTCATGCGGGCCATCAAGAAGGCGCTCGATGCGAACGGCATCATGAATCCGGGCAAGGTCCTGAAGCTTCCGCAGGGCCTCTGATACATTCTGTCCATGGCTGACCAGGTAGATTGTGTGGTCATTGGCGCGGGTGCCGTCGGACTGGCGGTTGCGCGTGCGCTCGCGTTGCAGGGGCGCGAAGTCCTGCTGCTCGAATCCGAAGCGCACCCGGGCACGATCACCTCGGCGCGCAACAGCGGCGTCATCCACGCCGGTCTCTACTACGCGCCGGGCAGCTTCAAGGCGCGCTTCTGCGTGGCCGGCAACCGCGCGATGTATCCATACCTGGACGCACGCGGAGTCGCGCACAACAACTGCGGCAAGCTCATCGTCGCGAACGGCGACGAGGAGGAAAAAGTCCTGCAGCACCTGCTCGAACGCGCGCGCGCGAACGACGTCGACGGAGTCCGTCTTGTCTCGAGCGCGGAGGCGCACCAGCTCGAACCCCAAGTACGCTGCACCGCCGCGCTGCTCTGCCCGACCAGCGGCATCGTCGATCAACACGAATACATGCACGCGCTGCACGGCGATTTCGAGAACGCCGGCGGTACGCTGGTGGCCAACTGCCGCGTCGAAGGCCTCACGCGCACGGCGCGCGGCTGGCTCGTGAAAACGGCTGGCGACAGCGCGACCGAACTCGAAGCGCGTTTCGTCGTGAACAGCGCCGGCCTCGATGCGGTCGCCCTGCTCGCCAAGATCGAAGGTTACCCGCGCGATCGCATCCCCAGGTTCCATCTCGCGCGCGGCAATTATTTCACCGTCGCGCACACCTCGCCGTTCCACCACCTGATCTACCCGGTGCCGCAGGCGGCCGGGCTCGGCATCCACGCGACGCTCGATCTCGGCAAACGCGTGCGCTTCGGCCCGGACGTCGAGTGGATAGATCACATCGACTACCACGTGAACGTCGCGCGCGGCGCCGTTTTCTACGATGCGATCCGGCGTTACTGGCCGAAGCTCGCCGACGGCGCGCTGGTGCCCGACTACACCGGCATCCGCCCCAAGCTGCACGGGCCGGGTGAACCGCAGCCCGATTTCCGCATCGACACCGCGGCGGACCACGGCATGCCGGGACTCGTCAATCTGCTCGGCATAGAAAGCCCGGGCTTCACGTCTTCAATGCCCATCGGTGACTACGTAGCGTCGTTCGCCTAGAGTTGCCCGTATGCGCGACACCCTGTTGAAGATCCTCGCCGTCTCGGCCGCCCTTTCGCTGTTTGCCTGCAGCAAGCAGGAACCGCCACCGCCGGTCGCCGCTCCCGCGGCCTCGACCGACAAGCCCGAACCGTCAGAAGGTGCGCCTCGCATCGCGATCGCGCCCGATGGCGTTCACGTGCAGTACCGCATCTATGGAAAGGGCGAACCCGCGCTGGTGTTCATCCACGGCTGGTCCTGCGACTCGAACTACTGGCGCGAGCAACTGCCGCAGTTCAAACAGAAATACACCCTGGTCACCGTCGATCTGGCGGGCCACGGCGGCACCGACGGCAACCGCAGCGACTGGACGATGGCGCGGTTCGGCCAGGACGTGGCGACCGCGCTGGCGGCGGTTCCGAACCAGCGAATCATCCTGGTCGGGCACTCGATGGGTGGCAACGTGGCGATCGAAGCGGCGCGGCTGCTCAAGAGCCGCGTCATCGGCATCATCGGTGTCGACACCTTCAAGTCGATCGGCGCGCCGCTGCCCACCGCGGCGCAGGTCGATGCGATCATCAAGCCGTTCGAAGCGGATTTCATCGGCACCACGCGTTCGATGGTCAGCGAGCACTTCTTCGCGAAGAACGCCGACCCGCAACTCAAGCAGAAGGTCGCTTACGACATGTCGCTGTCGCCGCCGCGCGTCGGCGTGCCGTCGTTGCGCGCCATCCTGGAATACGACTTCGTCGAGCCGCTCAAGGACATCTCCGTCCCCATCGTCGCGATCAATTCCGATCTCGGCGAGCCGGTCAATGAGGTGCGTATCCGCAAGGCGCTGCCGAAGTTCCGCCAGGTGACGCTCGCCGGCGACGGTCACTTCCTCATGATGGAAGATCCGGCCCGTTTCAATCCCGCGCTCGAGCAGGAAGTCCAGGCGATGCTCGGCGATCCCGCGGGTAGCTAGCGGCGATGGTCGACAGGACCGACGACGAACGCGGCCGGCGCGGCCTCGAGCGGCTGCGCATGCTCACGTTGCTGTTCGACCAGGCGTTCGGCATCCCCGGCACCCGCTTCCGTTTCGGTCTCGACGCCCTGTTCGGACTCGTGCCCGGCCTCGGCGACCTCGCGGGCGGGATCGTGGCGGTGTATGCGCTGCGCGTGGCGCGGCACCTGCGCGTGCCGTCCGAAATCCAGGCGCACATGCTCAGCAACATAGCGCTCGACGCCCTGGTCGGCACCGTGCCGCTCATCGGCGACATCTTCGATTTCGTGTTCAAGGCGCAGACCCGCAATCTCGCGCTGCTCGACGACTGGTTGAAGTCGCCCGACCGCACCGCGCGGCGCAGCAAGCGCGGCCTGATCCTGATCCCGGCCGCGATCATCCTGGTGTTCGCGACGCTCACCATCCTGGGAATCTGGATGCTGTTCATCCTCTTCCACTGGCTGTTCACGCTCGGTAGCTAGGACCTCTGTTCGCCGGTCTCCGAGACCACCGGCGCACAGTCGACGGCCAGCCAGCCGATGTCGATCCCGACGCGCGCGGCATTGAGCGACGTCCAGCTCGAGGCGATCGTCTCGTTGGCGGCCCGCGCGGCGGTCAGGATCAACACCAGCGATTCGCGCCCCTCCGACAGCGGCCAGTCCCGCCCGTGCAGCTCGAGCTGCAGCTCGCGGCCGTCCGGCGTGCGAAAGCGCGCGCGCCCGCCGCGGTCGTGCAGATCGACGCTCTCGATCACCCGGCGCTTGCCCTTGTCTTTCTGGTTCGTATCGGCCCATGAAATACCGCACGAGAACAGGCGCGCCTCTTCGAGATCCATGTGCGGGAAGCCGGCGATTTCCTCGGCCAGTTCGTCGTTGGCGAGCGCCAGCTGCCGCTTTCGATACCAGAACAGGCCATCGCCGATGACGACGCGATAGTCGAGCCAGCGCTTCTCGGCGCTGACGGAATCGAGGCAGCCGCGGCCGCGCGTGCCGCCGCGAAACTGACCACCCTCGCGCTTGAGATACAGATCGCAACCCGCGACCGACTCGACGTCGGCGGCGGCGAGCGTCGCGGGATTCGCAGAGTCGGCCTTGCGCGTGAACTGGCGCAGGTGCAGCGTGCCATCGGCCGCAACCTCGGGCTCGATGGAGAGCAACACGCGGCGGCGCAGCTCGAACGGTTCGTCGTACGGATATTCCTCCACGTACAACACGTGCGTGCCGAGCCAGGGGAGTTGAATACGCCGCACGTTGATCTGCACGCGCGTTTGTTCGGTCAACGGCGCGAGTGGGGAATCCTGCGCGGCGCCGATGATCAGTTCTTCCGACATGTCGTACATGCCGGTCCACAGCTCGCTCAATGCATCGCGCTCATCGACCGCGGCGCCCGCCGCGCCCGCCATGCCACCCACGAAGGTCGCGGCGATGAAAGTCAGGACTGCGGTTGCACGAGCCGTATGAGCCCCTCTTGCGCGGTGCTCGCCACGAGGACCCCGGAACGGGAATAGAGACTGCCACGTGCAAAGCCGCGCGCACCCGAACTGCTGGGGCTGTCGAGGCAATAGAGCAGCCAGTCGTCGACGCGCACCGGGCGATGGAACCAGATGGCGTGATCGATGCTCGCCATGATGAGGTTGCCGCGCAGGAACGACGAGCCGTGCGGCATCGTGGTCGTGTCGAGCAGCCAGTAGTCGGACATGTACGCCAGCAGGCAGCGGTGCAACGCGTCGTCGTCGGGTAGTCTGTCGACCGCGCGCATCCAGATCTGCCGCAGCGGCTCGCAGGCCACCGGGCGCAGCGGGTTGTAGGCCTGCACCGGCCGGAACTCGAACGGCCGCTCGATCTCGAGCCAGCGCTTGAGTTTTTCCGGCAACTTGTCGATTTCCGCCTGTGGCGGTTTGGCGAGCGGCTTGAGCTCTTCGGGCGGCGGCACCGGCGGCGCGCTGGCCTGGTACTCGAGCCCTTTCTCTTCGATCTGGAACGAAGCCGAACAGATGAAGATCTGCTCGCCGTCCTGGATCGCGAGCACGCGCCGCGTCGAAAAACTGCCGCCGTCGCGACTGCGATCGACGCTATAGACGATGGGCTTGGTGAAATCGCCGCGCCGCAGGAAATACGCGTGCAGCGAATGCACCTTGCGGGAGTCGTCGATGGTCGCGCTCGCCGCCTTCAGCGCCTGCCCCAGCACCTGCCCGCCGAAGACCTGCGGGCTGCCGGTATCGCGGCTCTGGCCGCGGAACAGGTTGACCTCGAGACGCTCGAGCTCGAATTGCTGCTGCAGGTCGGCGAGTCGCTTGTCCATCGGTCAACCGAACTTGAAGGCACCCTTCATGAGCGCGGAGTGGCCGGGGAAGGTGCAGAAGAACGAATATGCCTCACCCTTCTTGAGCGCCGCGGTCGGGAACGTCACGACATCGGACTGGCCGCCACCGACGATCTTGGTGTGCGCTATCACGCGTGAATCGCCCGCCTTGATGTGGTTCGCGGCGAAGCTCGCGCCCATGCCGTCATTCACGACGCCCTGCATGTCCGCAGTCTTCGACAACACCCAGTTGTGGCCCATGGCCTGCGCCGGCAGCTTGCCCGAGTGCTTCAGGGTGAGCTCCACGGAGGTGCAATCCGCGGCGACCGCGATCTCCTTCTTGTCGAACTGCATCGAGTCGGTGCCGGTGATCTCCACCTTGCAGACCTTGTCGGCGCCGAAAGCGCCCCCCGAAATGGCGAGCAGCGAGGCGACGGTGACAATGCGAGCGAGAAGTTTCATGTTTGACTCCGTTGAGTAGTTAGTGGGGAACGCCGAGGCGCTTCTGCATCACCGGGCTGGTGGTGGTGTATTGCAGGAACTGCTTCTTGGCGGGGTAAAGATGATGCTGGATCGCGAATGCGGCGAGCGCCGCCTCGTGGAAACCGGAAAGAATCAGCTTTTTCTTACCCGGATAGGTGTTGATGTCGCCCACCGCGAAGATGCCGGGGACGCTTGTCTGGAACTTTTCGGTGTCGACCCGGAGCGCTTTCTTCTCGAGCTCCATGCCCCACTCGGCGATCGGCCCGAGCTTCGGGTGCAGGCCGAAGAACGCGAACACGTGGTCGGCCTCGACGGCGTGCAGCGTGCCGTCCTGGCTCTTCACGTTGATGCCGCTGAGTGCCTCGCCCGCGGTGATGACACTGTCGGCGAGACCTTCGATGTATTTCACCTGCCCCGCCTCGACCAGCGAGCGCATCTTCGCGACCGAGGCTGGCGCGCCGCGGAATTCCGCGCGGCGGTGGATGTGCGTGATCTGCGCCGCCTTGCCCGCGAAGTCGATCACCCAGTCGAGCGCCGAATCGCCGCCGCCGAAGATCGCCAGCTTCTTGCCGTGATAACTGGCCGCGTCGCGCACGCGGTAGTGGATGGTTTTGCCCTCGAACAGTTCCGCGTTCGGAACGCCGATGCGCCGCGGCTGAAACGAGCCGACGCCGCCGGCAATGACCACCGCGCCGGCATCGAAGCGCGTGCCGAGAATGGTTTCCACGTCGAACCGGCCGTCCTCGCGTTTCCTGAGCGATACGACCTCCTGCCCCAGGTGCAGCGGCGCATTGAACGGCGCGATCTGCTGCAGCAGACGGTCGACCAACTCCTGGGCACCGCAGGTGGGTAGCGCGGGAATGTCGTAGATCGGCTTGTCCGGGTAGAGCTCGGTGCACTGGCCGCCCGGCGCGCCGAGCGAATCCACCAGGTGGGACGTGATGCCCAGCAGCCCGAGCTCGAACACCTGGAACAGCCCGCAAGGACCTGCGCCGATGATCACGACTTCCGTGACGATGGGCGGCTTCGGAGAAATCTCGGACAAACTCGCA
>Ga0193752_1003665_pt1 | contig 10450 bp, 9 predicted proteins | sample H1c1metaG_FD_144924 | JGI IMG/M metagenome (GOLD analysis project Ga0193752, IMG submission 144924) | Soil microbial communities from a riparian zone of the East river system, Colorado, United States - H1c1 | ecosystem: Environmental > Terrestrial > Soil > Riparian zone | place: USA: East River...
CGGGCGCGCGCACGAACCGCTGGTGGTTGTTGCTCGCCGAATCGATGAGGTGGCCAATCACCTCGACGGGCGACCACTTGCCCGGCGCGGGACGTCGCGTCGTGACCTCTTCAGGCATCGCGAGGAGTCGCGGTGCCGCCGCATCCACCGCGACTCGCAGGCGTGTGGCGCACGACGCGTCGTCAGTGGACACTGCGCGCCTTCACCTCTTCTTCGGTGAGACCGAAGATCTGCGGCACCTTCACGCCGCGCATGCCGAGCAGCAAGTACATGTCGCGCTCAATGCCGGCGAGATGGCGCACGATGTCGCCGATGGTCCAACGGCCTGGCGCGTACGTCCACTCGAGATCCTCGTCGCGGATCTGCTCGATGACGCGCGTGGTCCGTTTGCGAACTCCTCGCCAATAGTCCGCGAACTCGGCCGCCGAATCGATGCGCATCGCCTGGGTCAGCTCTGCGCGTCGATGTAGAGGTCGTTCACGTCGGCATTGGCGAGTTCGACGAGAAAATCTGCCGCGAGTCGCGTCACTTCCTCGGCGTAGCGTGCGCCCTTCTCCGCGGTGGCGAGGGCGGGATTTCCCACGCCGGTATCGGCCGAAATCTGCGTCCATCGGCGCGGCGCCCATGCCCATCCTTCCCGCATCGCGCCAATGCGCCAGCGCTTCTCGCTGCCGTCGCCTGCCTCGCTCAGGGGACGCACGAGATCCGGCACGAGATGCATCATCACGCTCGTCTCGAGCTCGCCCGCGTGGTCGCCATGATCGGTGAAGATGCGCTTCGGGTCGCCGACCTTGTACCAGTTCATCGTCGAGAGAAAGACGCTCGTGCGCGGCTGCAATTCGCGGATCATCTGGCGGAAATCATTGCCGCCGTGTCCGTTGAAGATCACGAGCTTGCCGATCCCCTGCACCTCGATGGCATGGACGAGATCGGCGAGCAGCGCGGCCTGCGTGGCCGGATTCATGTTGAGGCACAGCTTGATGTCGAGCTGCCCGGTGTTCACGCCGAACGGAACGCATGGCAGCACGACGACCTTGGCGCCGCGATCCCATGCGAGCCGAGCCGCCTCGATCGCCAGCCCTTCGGACTGGATATTGTCGGTGGCGTACGGCAGGTGGTAGTTGTGCGCTTCGGTGGCGCCCCATGGCAGCACGGCGACGTCGTACGGCGTGGCGTCGACGGTCTTCCATGTGCTTTCGGCGAGGACATACGGGCGGGCTGTCATGCCGCAAATTCGCCTGCGCGGACCGTGGGCGCCAGCGTCCGAGGACGGTCGCAGGTACATTGCGTTGTTCCGGTTGACTCCCTTCCCAGGTCGTGAGATGCCGTCGAACACTCCGCTCTCGTCAGGCAACATTGATGAAATGGCGGCCGAAGCACTGCGGCTGCTGCACGACCGCGGCATACAGGTGCTGAACGCGATCGACGACGGCGTGTATTTCCTCGACAGCGCGGGCCGCACGATCTTCATCAACGAAGCGGCCGCCAGGATACTCGGCTACACGAATCGTGAAGTGCTCGGCAAGTCGATGCACGAGCTCACGCATCATCACTACGCCGATGGCACGCCATTCCCCCATGAGGAGTGCCCCATCGTGTCCTCGGTGATGGAGGCGGTGCAACAGCGCGTTGGCGGCGACACCTTCTGGATGAAAAACGGTCAGCCGCTGCCGGTGGACTACACGAGCATTCCGATCAAGGAAGGTCGCGCGGTCGTCGGCGTCGTGGTCACCTTTCGCGACATCAGCGACCAACAGAACGCCGACGAGCAAGCAGCACGCCTCAGGCGCGAGCGCGACGCCCGCGCCGAGGCCGAGGCCACGCGCGAGCTACTGCGGGCGAGCGAAGCGCGGTATCGCTTTCTGGCCGAGGCAATTCCAGTACAGATCTGGACGGCGCAGCCGAATGGTGCGCTCGACTACGTGACGCAACGCGTCGCCGACTACTTCGGCACGACGACCGAACGCGTGCTCGGCGAAGGTTGGCAGGGTGTGATTCATCCGGACGACTTGCCGTCGGTGATCGAGCGCTGGACCCATTCGCTGACAACCAGCACGCCGTACCAGGTGGAGTTCCGCCTCCGTCGCGCCGATGGCGAATACCGATGGTACCTCGGTCGCGCGCTTCCCCAGCTCGACGAGCAGGGGAAAGTCGTGCAGTGGTTCGGGACGAATACTGATATCGACGATCAGAAGCATGCCGGTAGGTCAGCGGCAGACAAAACAGCAACCGCCTGACTTGAATGATGTGAATCGTCGAGAATCGCGTCGATTCGCCGGGGCCAAAGGCAACTGCCAATGCTTGACACGGATGAACACGGAGCACTGCCGGATTTACACGGATACTGCGTGAAGTTCTGTCTATCCGTGTCAATCGAAGGCTTTTCTTCCGCGTAAATCCGCGTCAAGCAGTTAGCAGTTGCAGTTCCAAAGGATGCTTACCGGAAGCGCATCCCATTTGGCGCGATCGCACCCGGCTTTGGAATGGTGAATGGCTCCTGCTTCGGCGCGCTTGGCGCTTTGGGCGCAGGTTTGCCACCACGCGACGCACCGCGATCACCCGAAGGCTGCGGACGCCCGTCAGCACTCTCCGCCTTCTTCATCGTCAGCGCAATGCGGTTGCGCTGTAGATCGATCGCGACGACACGCACCTTCACACGCTGACCCACCGTGACGACGTGGTTCGGATCGCTCACATAGCGGTCGGCGAGCTGCGACACGTGCACGAGACCATCCTGGTGCACGCCGACGTCGACGAACGCGCCGAACGCGACGATGTTCGTGACGACGCCCTCGAGCTCCATCCCCTCACGAAGATCCTTCGGCTCGGTGACGTCTTCGCGAAAGGCCGGCGCCTCGAATGCCGCGCGCGGATCGCGACCCGGCTTCTTCAATTCGCCGAGGATGTCCTTCAGCGTCGGAAGGCCGACGTCGTCGGAGATGTACTTGGTGAGATCGAGCGCCTCGACCTTGCTCTCGTCGGAGATCAATTCGGCGATCGACGCGCCGACGTCCTTCGCCATGCGCTCGACGAGCGCGTACCGCTCGGGGTGCACGGCGCTCGCGTCGAGCGGATGCTTGCCGCCGCGCACCCGAAGGAAACCAGCCGCCTGCTCGAACGCCTTGGCACCGAGTCGCGGCACTTCCAGCAACGCCTTGCGCGAATCGAACCCGCCGCGCGCGTCGCGCGTCTTCACGATGTTCTCGGCCAGCACCGGCCCGATGCCCGACACCGACGAGAGGAGCGCGATGGACGCCGTGTTCACTTCGACGCCAACCTTGTTCACCGCGCTGACGACGATGTCGTCGAGCCGCTTGCGCAGGCGGCGCTGGTCGACGTCGTGCTGGTACTGGCCGACACCGATCGATTTCGGGTCGATCTTCACCAACTCGGCGAGCGGATCCTGGAGTCGGCGAGCGATCGACACAGCGCCACGCAATGACACGTCGAGGTCGGGCAGTTCGGCGACCGCGAGCTCGGAGGCCGAGTAAACCGACGCCCCCGCTTCGCTGACGACGACCACCTGCGGCGGATTCGCGAGCGCCGCGTCGCGCAGCGTCTGACGCACGATGGTCTCCGTCTCGCGCGAGGCCGTGCCGTTGCCGATGGCGATGAGCTCTGCGCCGGACGATGAGACGAGCCGCAGCAACAGCGCAACGAAGCGATCGGGCTGGTGCAGCATCCACGCGTCGGTGTGCAGCACCGAGCCTGTGCGCGACACCGCGGCGACCTTCACGCCGGTGCGGAATCCCGGATCGAGTCCGATGACGATGCGCTCTCCTGCCGGCGCGGCGAGCAGGAGTTGCTCGAGGTTGCGTCCGAAAATGGCGATCGCCTCCTCGTCGGCCTTCGTCTTGAGCTCGAGGCGCAGCTCGACTTCGATCGAAAGTGCGAGCAGTCGCTTGTACGCATCACGCGCGACGAGCTCCATCTGCGCAAGCGCGCGACGACCCACGCTCACACGCGTGAAGAGTCCGGCGTTGATTTCGTCGACGGGTGCCGCTACGGCCCACGCGAGCACGCCTTCTTCTTCACCGCGACGAATAGCGAGCACGCGATGTGACGGAATGGTGCCAAGCGGCTCGGAGAAGTCGTAGTAATCCTGGAACTTGGAGACTTCCTTCTCCTTTCCCGTCACGGCGCGCGCCGCGACGCTTCCCTTGCGTCGCGTGAGGTCGCGGATCCAGCCGCGCGTGTCGGCGTCCTCGGCGATGCGCTCGCTGAGGATGTCGCGCGCGCCGGCGAGTGCGTCGTCCGTGGTCGGTACTTCCTTCTCCGCACTGACGAACTCCGCAGCACGCAACGCGGCGGACACCTCATCGAGCTCGCCATTCCAGATCGCATCGGCGAGTGGCTCGAGGCCGCGCTCACGCGCGATGATCGCACGCGTGCGACGCTTGGGCTTGAATGGGAGATAGAGATCTTCGAGCGCCTGCTTGGTCGTCACCGCATCGAGGCGCGTGGACAGCTCGGAGGTCATCTTGCCCTGCTCGTCGATCGACTTGCGGATGGCCGCTCGCCGATCGCCGAGCTCGGTCAGGTATTCGGCGCGCTCCTGGATGGCGCGGAGTTGTGTTTCATCGAGTCCGCCCGTGGCTTCTTTCCGGTACCGGGCGACGAAGGGAAGCGTGTTCCCCTCGGCGAACATTTCGAGGGTGGCGGCCACCTGGCGGGGCTGAAGTGTCAGCTCCTGCGCAACGGCGGCGGCGATGTGTGCAAGCTGGGAATCCATTTCGCGCAAAGTGTGCGGACCACATCACGCATGCAACCGCTTGACCTCATCACGCGATGATAGTACTGGACCGTTGTCATCGCTGCGATCGGAGCCGGCTATTGATGACAGCGGTGATTGTCATCCCGCAGGAGTGAGCGCAGCGAGCGAGTGTCGGGACCTACTCTCGTTGCGATTATAGCAGGCTATGGGCGATGCGCTCGTGCGGGATGACAGCCATCGCAACCTCACCGGCCAACGCTGCTCCACTCCATCCGATCAACGCCGGAAAGAGCAGCGTCACGAGCAACAGCGCCGGCCCAGGAATGCTCATCGCGCCACCGACCGTCGTCGCGACATGGGCGAGCGGCCCGAACAACATGTCGGCCACCAGCAGAATCGCCCAACCTTCCGACGCACCGAGTGCAACGCGCCACGCGTGGCCGCCTTCGCTGCGGAAGACGACGCCGAGAATGATCGCGCCAACGGCAACGCCCCACCAACCGAGGATCCAGGTGAGGCCCGCCATACAGACGGCGATGAGGAGATGATAGAGGATTCGCATCAGGGAGGCGGAAGCAGTGTGAGCTGCGCAGATCGCTGCGCTGGTGTGAGCGCGTCACTCGTGCGCGGAAAACGCACCGGCTCGAGCTCACCATTCATCCACAGCGGAATGCGATCGCGATAACGCGGGCTGACCGGATTACCCGACTGTCCGCCGGGATACGTCGACCACGCCTCGAGCTCGGGTCCGAGCTCGACCACCATGCGCCAGCTCGGACCATGCGTGCCTCCGCCCGCCGACGGAGCCAACGTGCTCGGGCCTCCCTGCACCGGAATGTTCGTTGCCGAGAGTGCGGGAAGACGCAGCAGATGATTCGCGTTGGCGAAGCGAATGCGATCCCAGCGCCACTGGTCGCTCGACGGCTCGCCGTAGCGGCCACGCGTCGTCAACAGCGCCGAGGCGAGACTCGCGGCGAGGATGTCGTCGCGCGTCTCCATCTGTCGCGTGCTGTGATCGTCCCACCAGACACTCGACGAATCCGAAAGCAACTCTGCCAACACCGCAGTCGAGGGCGTCGCTACGCGGCGCGTGCCACCGGGCTCCGTTGCGAGCTCGTCCCACGTGCGGCCAACGAGCGTGCGCATCGCTTCCTCGAACAACACCGCTCGCCGATTGTCCTTCGTGTATCGCCGATCCCACTCGGCGAGCAGTTGGCGCGCCTGCTTCAGCACGTCGTGATTGACACCTGGTTCACCTCGCGCGAGCACGCGCTCGGCCGCGAGGAGAAAAGCCGGTGCAAACAGGTCGGCGCGCGCACTGCCCGGATCGGTCTGGAATGCACGCATCTTCTGCACGGTCATGCCAGAATCGGCGCGCAACAGCGCGTTGATGCGCATCGCGCGCCAGGGATCGTAGCTGCCACCCCACCAGTCCTTCGTGACGCGCGGATCGATTGGCTGTTGATTCGCCGACGCGAGATATCCCTGCGCCGGATCGAAGCCCTGCGGGTATCGAGTGACGGGAATGTTCGCCGTCCAATCACTGGCACTCGTGCTGCCGTCGCGCACGACGTTGCCTCTGCCATCGCCGGGTCGCACCGGGAAATGCCCTGTCGAGCGAATGGCGATGTGCCCACCGCGATCCGCCGCGAGCATGTTCTGCGCGGGCGCGAAGTACGAGTGTGCCAGCGCATCTTCCACTCCCATCGCCGTCGTCGCGTGCGATGCACCGTACAAGCCGTCGAGCTCCCTGCCTGCTTCGAGGACTGTCCACCTCATGGCAAGCCACCGACCATTCACGCGACGCATCGGGCCGCGATGCGAGAAGTAGAGCGTATCCGTCGCGATCGTCTGGCCACGCGTGCCGAGATAACGCTCGATGCGCTGTTCGATCGGCCGCCACGCGCCGTCGACCTGATACTTCGTCGGATGCGCGTCGTCGTCGACACGCTCGGCGTAGTAGTCCATCACGTCGGCGCCGGTGTTCGTGAACGTCCACGCCGCGTCGCGGTTGAAGCCGATGACGATGCTCGGTGCTCCAGGGATCGTGACGCCGTAGACGTCGAGCGCGCCTTTTACGACGAGATGCGCTTCGTACCAGATGGAAGGAAGCGACAGATCGAGATGCGGATCTCCCGCGAGCAATGCGTGTCCTGACGTCGTGCGCGACGGCGAAACTGCCCAGTTGTTGCTCGCCATGTTGCGCGGCGGATCGTCAGGGTCCGTCATCGCCAGTTTGCGCGCGGGCATGAACGCATCCGTCGCCGCGACGAGTAACGCAGCACTCGAATCCGGTGCGCCTGGCGCCGGAAGGGGATGAAAGTCGAAGCGCGTTGCCTTCTGTCCGTTCGGTTGAATCGGCTCGACGATCGGCGCATCATCGGGAAAGAGTGCGTCGGCTGCGCGTGTGCCAACGCGCGTCGCCGCCGCGGCGCGATCCGTCTCCGTGACGATGTATGCGAGCGTGTAGCCCATTCGGTTGAACAGGTGATACGAGTCGATCGCGCTCCACTTCTCCGGCCGTCGTCCGATGAGCCGAAACTCGAGCGGCAGCTCGCTCTCCGGCATCTGATCGATGTATGCGTTCACGCCGTCGGCATACGCATTGGCGAACTTCGCGAACGCCGCGCTGTCTCCTGCGGCCTTGAACGCGCGCTCAGCCGATCGTGGCAATCCCAGCCCGCGCATTTCGCGATCGAGTGGCAGCGCACGCGGGCCAGCGATCTCCGACAGCCGGCCCGTCGCTGCCATGGTCTGCACGTACAGCTGAAACAGGCGGTCGCGCGCGACGACGAAGCCGAGCGCGCGGTACGCGTCTTCTTCAGTCGTCGCGAAGATGTGCGGTACGGCGCGATCGTCATACGTGACGTCCACACGCGCGCCGAGCTTACCCACTGCACTCGTGGCTTCGCGCGGGAGCGACGCAGAACGTGCGAGTGACCAGATGCCGTGCGCCGGTTCGATGAAGGCGCCCAGCGCTGGCGCGGGACCGATGCGGCGCGCGCCGACGAACAGCGCAGCGCCGAAGATCACCGCGGCGCCGGCAAGGCGCAGCGGCCTCACGGGCCGGTCTTCGGTGTGACCCAGATATACTTGCCCGTCGGCTCCTTGCCCGGCGGCAGCGATCTCGGCACGCCCCTGGGGTTGGGACCGAGCGACTTGATGTAGCGATAGATGGCGCGCAGATCGCGCTCGCTCATCTGCGCCGTGTTCCACCAGGGCATTGGCGCCTTGCCATCGCCTTCATCCGCCGTCTGGAGCACTTTCACCCAGTGATCCTCCGTCTGTCGCTGCACCACGGTGCGAAGATTCTTTGCGTACGACGTGCCCCATTCGCCGCGGAATCCCACGTCGAGGCCAGCAAAGCGATCGGCGGGAGGAATCGTTCCCTTCGACTCCACCCATCCCTGCGTGTGGCAATCGTTGCAGCTGCCGACGATCGTGAGGTACTCACCCGCCTTCTCCATCGACTCGGCGCTGACGGAAGGACCGGCGCTCGACGGCATCGCATTGTTGCCGACCGTCGCCGCGCTACCGGCTGTGCCGCTGCTACAGCCCACGGCGCTGGCCAGAAGCGCCGAGAGGCCGGCGACAAACAGGGATCGATCGTGACGCATCAATCAATGGGGTGAGAATTGGCAGGCCGATGCTCATCTCGCGCCTTGCTACTCTAGTATACGTGCGATGCCATGGCCGCTAGTATCCGCCGCATGACTACCGCCCTCAGCCCGTCGTCGCTGCGCGAAGAATTCGGCGACATCGACATCTATCTCTTCGATCAGTTGCTGCGTGGGCGCATCGGCCTGGGGATGCGCGTCCTCGATGCCGGCTGCGGGGGCGGACGCAATCTCGTCTTCATGCTGCGCGCTGGAATGGACGTCTACGGCATCGACGAAAGCGCCGACGCCATCGCCGCGGTGCAACGCCAAGCGGCGACGCTCGCGCCGCGGCTGCCGGCGGAGCGATTCACGGTCCAGCCGGTGGACGCGATGTCCTTCGCCAGCGACTCGATGGACGTCATCGTCAGCAGCGCGGTTCTGCACTTCGCGCGCGACGAACCACACTTCGCGGGAATGTTGAGCGAGATGTGGCGTGTACTCGCTCCTGGCGGCCTACTCTTCTGCCGTCTCGCGTCGTCGATCGGCATCGAGGCGCAGGTGAAGCCACTCGGGAATCGACGGCATCTGCTCCCGGACGGATCGACGCGATTCCTTGTCGATGCGGCCTATCTCCTCGAGCATACGCGCCGGCTCGGTGGCAGCCTGTTGGATCCGCTCAAGACGACCGTCGTTCACGGACAGCGTTCGATGACCACGTGGGTGGTGCGGAAGGCTGGATAACGGGCTCTCACTCGGCGGAACTACGAACAGCAACAGCTCACACGGATTTACACGGAAATGAACAGCGCGGATGAACACTGATACCGCGGAAGAAATTTCAAGGAGTTCCGCTTGATCCGTGTCCATCCGTTGCGGTTAGAAATCCGCGTCAATCCGCGTGAGCTGTTCAGTTTTGTAGTAAACCATTGCCGTTATGTGAGTTAGGCCCGATTCGGCGCGCGACCGCCAGAATCGCGCGTCATGGCTGATTTGCGGTATCATTTCACATATGCAACCTGCCCTACTTTTTGACCTCGACGGCACACTCGTCGACTCGATCGAGCTGATTCTCAGCTCTGCCCGGCACGCCTTCGTCGATTTCGACGGCCACGCACCCTCGGACGAAGAGTGGCGTGCCAGCATCGGCCGCCCGCTTCAGGCCGTCCTTCGCGAATACGCCTCCAGCGACGACGAAGCCGACCGCCTGCTCGGCCGATACCGCGAGTACCAGCTCGCCAACCACGACCGGCTCATGCGCCCCTACGACGGCATCGTCGCCGCCCTTCGTGGCTTCGCGGCAGCCGGACACCCCATGGCGATCGTCACCAGCAAGGCGGATTGGCTCGCGCGCCGGGCCCTCGAGTTCGTCGGCGTGGCCGATCTGTTCCCTGTGATCGTCGGCTGTGATACCTGCGTGAACCACAAACCGCATCCCGAGCCGGTCGAGAACGCACTGGCTCGGCTGGACGTTTCGCCCAGCAACGCCATCTTCGTCGGAGACTCACCGCACGATGTGGAATCCGGGCGGGCGGCCAATGTGTATACAGTCGGTGTGACCTGGGGCGCGTGCACCCGCGCCGAGATGGAAGCGAGCGGGGCAGACGTCGTGATCGACGATGTCGCCCAACTGGCGGGGGTGGTCTCGCAATTCGCAAACCGTGTCAATCCGCTTCAAACCTTCTGAGCTGTTCGGGTATCCCATTCACTGAACGAAAGGGAGACCCAAACGACCGATGACGGCAGTGGCCTTACCCGAACCAGCGATGACCATTTCGGCGTATTCCGCCGACCCTGACGTGGCCCTCGCGGCCTCGGGGGACCGTCGCGCCTTCGAACGGCTCTATCGTCTGCACGTCACCCGGGTGTTCTCGCTCTGCGCACGGATGGTGAACGACCGCACACGCGCCGAGGAGCTGACGCAGGACGTCTTCGTACGAGCGTGGGAAAAGCTGCACCTGTTCCGTGGCGAAAGCGCCTTCGGCACATGGCTGCACCGACTCACCGTGAACGTGGTGTTGAACGACCGCAAGACAGAAGGGCGACAGCGAACGCGATTCGAGGACGACGAAGACGGCAGCGGAATCGATGCCCTGCCCTCCCGACCAGCGGCACCGGGCGACCGGATGGATCTCGAGAT
>Ga0193752_1003666_pt1 | contig 10442 bp, 9 predicted proteins | sample H1c1metaG_FD_144924 | JGI IMG/M metagenome (GOLD analysis project Ga0193752, IMG submission 144924) | Soil microbial communities from a riparian zone of the East river system, Colorado, United States - H1c1 | ecosystem: Environmental > Terrestrial > Soil > Riparian zone | place: USA: East River...
CCTCGACGCCGTGGCCCAAAAGCACCCTTTCCGCCTGAGTGTCATCGGTGTGTCAGACAACCTACCCAGCCGCCCATGGATAGAACGCCTGCCCCAGGCAAAAGGTTCTATGTACCCCGACTTTGTAGAATGGTTTATGGACATTGCGGATTTTGACATGGGCCTGTCGCCACTCGTAGATTCACCCTTCAACCGCTGCAAATCAGACATCAAATGCCTAGATTACCTAGCCGCCGGTATGGTCCCTGTTGTATCCGACATCACCCCCTACCAGGTCAAAGACCTCGACCCCTACATCATCCGCACCCAAAACACCCCCCAGGCCTGGCAAAAAACCCTGGAAGAAATCGTCGCCAACCCCGCGGCCACCCGCCAAAACCACGCCCCCATAATCCAAAAAGGCCAGGACTATGTGTGGCAAAAAAGATCCACCAAAACCACCGCCAAACACCTACTAGAACTCCTCACTTCTCTGAAGTAAGTCCATGCTCGCTCTTTGCTTTGATCTTCTTGAAATCACTCCGGGCCATAAAAACAGACATAACCACACAAGAAACCAGGAGACCAAGAAACCGCTCTAGATATGTCCGCCCTACGGGTCGATCAATAGTATCCGCCAGTAACGCAATCAAAGCCGTAACCGGAATCGCAAACACAACATTCTCGTAAATCAGCTGCCTCAGCTTCGCCTCTGTCCTAACATCAGCTAACAATCCCATTTACCGATCCCTCCACACGAACAAGGACCCCAGCGTGCCGAAGACAATCATATACTGAACCAGACGGCTAGCATCAGCCAGATCCAAGACTGCTAGACCCATTGTCATCAGACCAACCGCCACCAGAGAACCCTGACGAACCACCATCTTTCTATTCAGAAAGCCCGCAACTGTTGTAGTTTTTCCAAGCTTCGACAAACCAAAAAGCACACCCCCCATGAGCACGATTGGTATTAGTGAAATTATCAAAGTTATCATCTTACTAGCTCATCCATATTTAGCTGTCTATTTCCTAGGCAAAAAAGCCACGAATACCGCCACCAAAGGTATCGTCGCCATCAGCCAGCGCCATTCCATCTTCCAACAAACAATCAACAGCAGGAGTAATACCAATGCAATTAGAGTTATATATTTCTGTCTTAATCGTAGGCGCATAGAATAAGATCCTAAAAATACCCATTTGCGAAGTTAGGCTTTTTCGGCGCCCATCGGTCAAGCGCCATATCGCATGCCGTAACGACAATTCCGAATAGCAGCCCTCGTATCAAAGCTTCAATTGGCCCACAGCCAAGCATAGCGAGACGTAGTGCCGCAAAGCCAAAACCCCAGAAAAATAATTTTTGAACGTGCTTCACTATTTCTCAATCCTTCTTGTTAAGTTTCTGTTGATCACTGCCCGGAAGTGGGAGGGCGAGAAATAGTGGGAGTCCTATGACCACCCCGGCGATTGCGTTTGCCCAAATGTAATCCGTGGGCCCAAATATAACCAAAGCCGAGGCTCCAACAACCGTCCCCATCAAACAGCGAATAATGAATTGTAAAGATAATCTCATAACTACATTGCGCTAGGATAGTATAGCCGGTCCCTGAATAGTAAAATTTCTATCTATTTTTAAGCATGTTTTTAATCTCATCTTCAAAGAGGCTAGCTGTGAATATAGCTATAATGAATAATGTCAACCAAGTCTTATCCTCAAGTGCAAAACTAGTTGCGATCAGTACAATCGAGGTAAGTCCGAATTTTATTGAAAGCTCTTTCTTTGCCTTGGTTCTAGTGTAGGCACTTACCATCAACAAGATTACAGCCAGCAGAAATAAACTACTTGATAAGTCCATGTTCATATATTACCTCCTCTTAGCATTTATATACCCAAGCCACTAACGGAGCCCCTAACCAAAAGCTTCTATATATAGCAAGGCAAAATCCTCGTCGAGAAGCCTGGTCGGCAAGAAAGGATACAGTGCCAGCAATAGCTGATGCTTGGGGAAACTTTGCAGCGCCCAGAGCAGCCGCCGCACCCGCTGTACTGCTAATCCATTTCATGTCACCCTTATTAAACCAGACAGTTACTCCGTGCCATGACCGACTCACACGTGGGTCCGCAACAACAGGATATACCACTCCAGGTTCATTGTGCTGTACATGCTGCTTCAAAATCCGACCATCTGTAGTAAACCAGGTTTTAATCGACTCTCCAGCCCCATCCCTGGCCCATGGCTTATCAATAGTGGATAAAACTTTTTTACTTGACCCCACAATAACTGCCCCTCCATCTTTCGTGAGTATGACCTGGCCGTCGTCGGGGGCATTTATCTTGTAGTCGTAGGTTGTGGGAGCATTAGGATTGTCTATGATAGTCAGCATCCGGACTCCGCCATCTTCAGTTGGCTGGACAGCATTAGCACTGCCGTTGCCAGAGTCGTAGGCAATGACACCTGGAGCGGCTTGTTTGGCCAATGCGGCAGTATTTGCATTGGGGAGTTGGATGTCTAGGGTTTGTCCTTCTGCTCCGAAGGTTACTCCTTGTTCGGCGTCTTTGGGTATATCTACGGTGGAACCGTTGATGTTTGTGGTGGCAGCAGAGTCGGTGTCTGTTTTGGTAGCTAGTTGGTCTGAGTCATTAAGGACTCCGGTGGTGCTGAGAGCATAGTTTGTTTCTGTGGCTGAGACTATGTTGTTGTGGTTGGTGGGACGGGGTTTGCGGTTGGCCAATGTGGTACCTAGGGGGAGGGTGATGGTGACGAGCATGGCTGCTATGAAGGATAGGGCTATGAGTCTTGGGTTGTTTTGTTTTAGGTAGTGAATGTTCTGATGAAATATGGCCTCTTTGAGATGACCCATGCTCTTTACTCCTTGGATTTTAAGTTGTAGGGCAAATTGTACTGATCTAGTAAGTAATTCACAATATGTAAGGTTAATATTCTAATGTAGTTTTAACAACTGGTGCTTGTTCTTCCGGGGAAACTGTACTCACTTTTTGTCCGGCCGGACATTTTTGGAGTACAGTGTTTAGAGAGCAGGTGTCTTGGAACGAACTTAATTCTAGATATGTTTGCGGATGTGGCGGGCGAGGGTGTGGATTTTTGGGTTCTTTTTGACTAGGTTTTTGAGGCGGGTTTTGCCACCTACGTAGGATTTGACCCCTGCTTTTTGCTCCAGGGCAGATTCGCGGGGGACGGCTGCTTCCATATAATCGCGTACTGATTGGCGAAAGTGCGGGTAGCGTTTCCAGAGTATTTTGTTGTTGATTTCCATCAGTTTGGACTTGGTTTCCAGCGAAAAGCTGCGGGCTTCCACATGGAACACAAAAGCGCGGTTGGCCAGCAGGCATATGTAGCCGTGCTGGGCAATCCGCATGCAAAAATCAACTTCTTCGCCGTAGCCTTTGCCGAAGGCCTTATCAAATAACCCATACTTTTTGATCAATCGGCGGCGTATCAGCATACAAAAGCCATGGGCCACGGGCACGACTTGCTGCTGCGGTAAATATTTTTTGATCTTTGTGTACACGTCATAAGATTTTTTGGGTCCAATGCCCTTCTGGCTGGCCGAAGACAAGGGAATGGTAGCAATACTGGCGTTGTTGGACCGCGCCGACACGGCACCGTGTTTTGGTGAAGCGTGCAGCACGGCAATCATTTCATCCAAAAACCCTTCGGTGACGATGGTGTCACTGTTGAGCAGCAGTATATCGTTGTTGGTTGTGTCCAGTTCCAGCACAGCCCGGTTGCAGTTGCCCACAAACCCTAGGTTCTTTTTGTTCCGGTGGTATACGAACCCCTCGTGGCCTTTTATGGCAGCCAAGATGTTTTGCTCTAGCACGTCGGCATCGGGGCCGCAGTCGTTCACCAGCATGACGGTATGCACCGACCGATCAACGTACTTTTTGACAGAAGCGATGCAGTCGTCCAGTGATGGCCAATCGCCATACACCGGAATGATTATGGTGACGGCCCTGGAGGTTGTACTCATCCTTTTAGCTTTCGGTACTGAGCCTTGAGATTACTGCCGTAGTAGCGCACCCGGGCTTTGGCCTGCCGGGTAACGAGTTTCTTGGCCGACACAGCCCCAAGATCCCTGATGTACGCGTCTGCCACCTGGGGATAGGTGAGCCAGGTGTGGGAAAAGTGCAAGGGCCGGGGAAGCGTTGCACGGTCGGTGCTCATCACCTTTTCTGCTCTTTTATACAATGCATCGATGGTGTGTTTGCCGCTCATCATGGCTGTGGCATGGGCGATAGAATTTTGGCCATGCTTTGCTACAAGGGATGGATCCTTGGCGTAGTGCATAAGCCCGGCTAGTAGGCTATCAGTGTCCCGATACTTATAGAGATATCCGTTGGAACCGTCTTTGACCATTTCTAGCGTCCCGCCGCTACCCACGCCCACAACGGGCTTGCCCAGTGCCATGTATTCAAAGGTCACCCGTCCAAAGGCCTCCATACGTGAAGACATGACACCCACGTCTGCGTGTGCAGCCAGTGCCAGAGGATTTTTCTGAAAGCCGGCAAAGTGAACCTTGTCCTCTATTTTGTATTTCTTCATGAGTCCGTGGAGCATATCTATAAAGGCCGGATCGCCCCGGCCAATCACACAAAATTCCGTGTCATAGCCTTTTTTGTTGAGTTCGCCTACGGCCTGGATTACTTCCTGGTGGCCCTTGGTCTCGGCTATGCCTCCAATAATAACTAGCTTGAGGCTGTCTTTGCTTTTGAAGGGGCTCGGCACAGATTGGGCAGCTTTGGCCCGCATGGCGTCTACGTCAAACGGATGATAGAGCGTGGTGACTTTATCTGCTGGCATATACTGGCTGGCGTGTTTGGCCAACGCTTCAGAGTTAGTGATGACCAGCTGCGACAGCAGGTCTACGTCCTGAAAAGTTTGCTCCTGCCCTATTTCGAACACGCGACCATGATCCAAATCCCCAAACTCGCGGATGAACCAAGTATGGGGCACCTGCTGGTAGTAGGCAGCCAACGCGGCCCAGGGACAGACGATAGAGTTAGTCAGCACCATGTCTGGTTGTGACGCCTGGATGATCTTTTCTATTTCCAGCACTGCCTGGGTGTTTTGACTGGCAGCTTTGTGTTTCTGCTCTGGGGTTTCTGGCAGCTGGCCCTCAGACCAAAAAGTATAGGGCAAGGCATGGTACTTCCACCCACGCTTGTCCAGTGCCGGAGCCAGTGACCCAATGGGCTTACGGATAATAAACTCTGGCTGTACGCCGTGCTCACGAACCCAAATGTCCATGACTTCTAGCAGTGACATCTCTGCCCCGCCGGCCAGTTCCGATATGTGGGATAGCACTAGTATTTTAGGTTTACTTTTGATCATGAACTACTTTAGAGGTTACTTGTCCAGAGGAACAACTATCTCAAACCTACTATACACCGGACGATCAAAAGTCACCTTTTTCTTGGGGCCGAGGGATTTGTTGTAGAAGATGGTGTTGTGCGGCGCGTCCAGGGGCAAGATGTGCTTGTCGGTGCTGTCCACTATGGGCAGTTTGGGTTCGATGGTGTAGTGCCGCAGGCCTAGTTTTTTAAACATTTCCTTGAATTCGTCTAGGGTGATAGGCGAGTTGTGGTCATAGCCATCCGTCCAGTCAATCTTGAGGCCTAGACTCTTTAGGTAGTCAATATCCTCAAATGACGGGTGGTGGATGAAAAAGAATTCCCGTGACCACTTTTTGCAGCGTTTCAGCACCTGCATAACTGTTTCCTCATTGGGTAAGTGTTCCAGAAAGTCCATCATCGCTACATAACGGAAACTATTTTCCGGGTAGTCCAGAGTCAGTACATCGGCACAGATGGCGTCGTAACCCGCCTTAGTAGCTTCGTCGATCCACTCCTGCTTCATGTCCACGCCCAGTCCCCGTCCGCCGTACTTTCGGTGGCTCCAGCCAATGGAACTGCCTTTTTTACAGCCCAAATCTAAAAAATCATAGTCTGGTTTTTTGGGTTTTTGTTTAAAGAATCGTTTTAGTGGCACAATCCCCGGATTATACCCCGCCGCCAGACGGACTGTAAAGCTGTGCAGCCTTACTAACATACTCAAAAAAATCGCGTTGTTATTTTTTTTAAAATCGCCTATAATAGAAATTGAAATGAAGAAGCGTCTTTCGAACTTAGTTGTCCAAGATACAAAAATTGCTATCCAAAAAGTAGATGGACAAGACTACATCTGTCTTACGGATATGGCAAAAAGCATGGGCGGACCTGCACTTGTAGAAAAATGGTTTCGGAATAAGAATACCCTGGAATTTTTGGGCACATGGGAGATTATCCACAACCCAAAATTTAAAACCCCCGAATTCGGGGGAAATAAACTTCCCACGACCTTACGGTCGGGGTATTAGCTGCTTCAAGCTAACGCTTGGCCGCTTCGCGGCGGGGGCTTACATCCCACGGCCTAACGGCCGGGGAATTTCGCGCCGGTATTAAAACTCAAGCCGGTACCCACCGCTTTCTCCTCTCTGCAAAACAGTGGATTGAGACAACAGCTGCTATAGGTGTACGGGCACAGGCCGGACGGTACGGAGGCACTTACGCACATAAGGATATCGCTTTCGAATTTGGATCTTGGCTGAGCCCTGAGTTTAAGCTGTACCTTATTAAAGAGTTCCAGCGCCTCAAAGAGACAGAAGCAGAGCAGGAGCAATGGAACTATCACCGATTTTTAACTAAAGTGAATTGGCGGCTTCAAACTAACGCGATCCAGCAAACCCTTATTCCAATATCGTCCTTGCCTATGGGAAAACATGGCATTCTCTACGCCAACGAAGCAGAGCTTCTCAACTTGGCAGTGTTTGGACAGACATCGAAGGAGTGGAGAAAGCAAAACCCCACACTGGCAAAATCCGGCAACATAAGAGACCAGGCCGCTATTGATCAACTTACAGTCTTATCAAATCTTGAAAGTCTAAATTCAATGCTGATTAGTCAGGGGGTCGAGAAGTCGGAACGCTTTGAAAAGTTACGAGCCGAAGCGGTACGCCAGCTCCAGGCAATTGTTGGAGCTAACCTCCAAATTACACAAGGTGAATGATGGGCTGCTAGACCGCATGACGATATACTATGTAATAGTTACCTTGATGTTCGGGCGGACGAGGGTTTGGACGTGGAAGGTGACGCCTTTGACGATGAATTCGTGGATGTTGTCTTTGCGCAGCAGCACGCGGGGGTTGAGCGGCGAATCATCGGCCACACCCAGGTTGATGGTATAGACGCCGTTGGCAAAGATGTTTTGGATGTTGTACCGGGCCGTCTTTTGCTCGCCAGCCTTGACGCTCATTTCACCAACCCATAGCGCCGTATCAGCAGAAATGACCATCAGTTTGTCGTGATTTTTGACGTTGATGCCGATGTTGAAATGATCTATATCCACTTTGCTTTTGACGGTAACTTCTATTTCAAAATCTTCGGTGGCCTGCACCGCCTTCTTGGCTTTGCCGCCCTGCAAAACACGGGCACCCACCAGCTCTACCAGCTCGTTTTCCACCTGCCCCGTGCCCCGGTCTCTGCTGATACGCTGGGCTTCTTCGCGGAGGAACATTTCCTCGTACATGCCGGCTATCTTGGTGCTAGTTCCGATTTCTTGGATTTCTCCGGTTTCCAGCAGAAGCGCGCGATCACAAAACCTTTCAATCATGGCCATGGCGTGGGATACCAAAATGATGGTTCGGTTTTCGTTCTTGAGAGACGCAAAGTAGTCAAAACACTTTTGCTGAAAGGCCGAATCCCCCACGGCCAACACTTCGTCCAACAGCAAGATGTCTGATTTGGCCCGAATAGCGATAGAAAAGGCCAGCCGCACCTGCATGCCGCTGGAATAGTTCTTCAGCTTTTGGTCCATGAACTTTTCTAGTTCCGCAAACTCCACGATGTCTTCGTACATGGTTTCTATTTGTTTGCGGTTGAACCCCAGCAGCGCACCGTTCAGAAACACGTTGTCCCTACCACTCAGTTCTGGGTTAAACCCGACGCCAAGTTCTATGAAGGGCACCAGGCTGCCATATATTTTGATCTTTCCGTGATCGGGGGTATAGACGCCGGCCATACACTTCAGCAAAGTGCTTTTGCCGCTGCCGTTACGGCCGACAATGCCAAAGAATTCGCCTTTTTTTACCTCAAACGAAACATCCTTCAGACTTTGTTGGAGTTCATAGCTTTTACTACGGAAACTGCTCAGGAAAACGCCTTTGAGTGACGACTGCTTTTCGTGGGGCAGCTTAAACGCCTTGCTGACGTTTTCTACCTTTATGGCTACATCGTTATCTGGCGTTGTACTCATACTAGATCTCCTCCGCAAAGTATTTAGAACGCTTGCGGAAATATGCGGAACTTATCAGCAGGGCAATCACTACCAGGGCAAACGGTATGAGGCGGGCGAGTGGGTTATGGAATATATCGCCCGTCTGGAGGTTGCCGCGGTGGGTTATGACCGCTCGGGAGTCCTGGATGATCTGCGCCAAGGGGTTAGAGATAATCAGTTTTTGCAGGGGTACCGAATCTATGAGACTCAAGGGGTAGAGGATGGGTATGGTATAGAACATGGCTTGCTTGAGGATGTCCCAGATGTGCTCAATGTCGCGGTAGCGCACATAGAGGGCTGACAGGAAAAAACCTGTAGATACCGACACTACGACTAACTCAGCAAGTAATATCGGGAAGGCGATGATGGTAAACCAAGACAGTGCTGTATCGTGGGCAAACAGCACAAAAATAAAGACCACCACCAGATTCAAAGACATATTAATAAAAGCCGAGGATATAGCTGCCACCGGTATGAGGTACCGGGGTATGTTTATTTTACGGATGAGGCTGCCCTTACTCACGATCGAGGACAGAGCATTGGTCGTGGCCTCGGTAAAAAAGTTCCACATAACAATACCCAGCAGCAACGATATAGGGTAGTTGGGCACACCGCGGCCAATGTGCAAGAACTTAGTAAATACCGTATAGAGGATAGCAAACAGCATGAGCGGCTTCAGCAGCGACCACAGGTACCCCAGCACCGAACCCTGATACCGGAGCTTGAAGTCTGTTCGGATCATCTCCAGTAACAGGCTTTTGTAGGTTTTTTGGAATGCTTTTACGGTTCTTATAAGCTTCATGAAGTAGAATGATTATATATGATTTTCCGTCCAATACTTAGGTGTATTATACCCGCATCTATCCATAATGACGAACCACCCCACTTATGAGAGGTATGTTCAAAAGGGATCCTTCCGGGAACATTGAACAGGCCGAACAAGCCATGAGCCAAGGCGCTTGGCCAGAGGCCGCCAAGCAATGGGAAGCAATCATCAAAAAGTTCAAAAGCCAAACGCCCGCTGGCGTATACGTTCGGCTGGCTATTGCCTACCGCAAGCAAGCCAAACTGGATGAGGCAGAGCAAGTCGTCACCCGCGGCCTCAAAAAACACCCTGCCTACATGCCTATGTCTTTGGAATACGCCGAAATAGCTTTTGATCGCAAAGATTGGGCGGAGGCCGCCACCCGCTGGCAGGCTGTGTTGGACAGGTTTCCAGAGACCGCACCGGTCACTGTCTGGGTTAGGTTAGCGAGATCCTACCGGTTCCAAAACGACCTGGCCCAAGCTAAAAAACTAGTAGAGCAAGCTCTCAGTACTTATGTCAATGATGCTGGACTATGCACCGAGGCCGCCTACATTGCCGCCGCTCAGGAAAACTGGGCAGAGGCCTTGGCGTCCTGGCAAGCCATCATGACAGCGCAGAAAGACCAGGCACCCGCAGAGGCCTGGGCCGGGCTGGCCCAAGCCCAGCGTAAGTCTGGCGACCTCACGCAGGCAGAGGCGACCATCAAAAAAGGCTTCCACAAGCACCCCAGCCACCTAGGCCTCAATCTGGAGTATGCAGAGCTCACTACAGATCAAAAGAACTGGGCGGAGGCCGCCACCCGCTGGCAGGCTGTGTTGGACAGGTTTGGTACTTCACCCGCCCTGACAATCTACCTGCAACAAACTGCTCGCTTTACACTCAGCATCGTAAAAAGGCTCCAGAACCCGGCTGCCTACAAAAAGAAAATTACTATGCACGCGAATAGTAAAAAAGGCTTTAGAAAAATCGCCATCGTCACGGCCGCCAGTCAAGGCTACGACAGCCTCAAACCACACGCAGTGATTGACGACCGGTTTGACTACATAGCCTACACCGACGACCTGGGCTTGGTAGATAGCGGCCTCTATGGTATCCGGCCGCTTCCCCAGACCTGGCCCGACGCTGGCCCGCTCTCCAACAAAACGCTAGACAGTCCGCGGGCTATCCGCATCATCAAAACCCATCCCCACACCTTGTTCGACCAGTACGATCTGGTGATCTGGCTAGACACTTCCATCATGATCGTGGGAGACATCTATCCCATCCTAGAAAAATTCATGAAGACTGGCCAAGCCATTGGCGCTGGCGTCCACCCCAATCGA
>Ga0193752_1003667_pt1 | contig 10441 bp, 8 predicted proteins | sample H1c1metaG_FD_144924 | JGI IMG/M metagenome (GOLD analysis project Ga0193752, IMG submission 144924) | Soil microbial communities from a riparian zone of the East river system, Colorado, United States - H1c1 | ecosystem: Environmental > Terrestrial > Soil > Riparian zone | place: USA: East River...
CAAAAGCAGTATGAAAGCGATTCGTCTCGTCCAGCATCATAGGAACAAAGCCCTGACAGATGAGCACCACCAGCAGGCTAATGCCCAACAGAAGCCAGCTTCGTTTTTTAAACTTTTTAAATTCTTTTTCACGTAGCTCTTTCTTCCACTGATAATGTCTTCGGATAGCGTACACTAGCGGCAGGGCAAACTGTTTGTCTATTTCACTGATACATTTAAACTTGTAGAACATCGCTGAATAGCGTTTGGCCGAGGCAGCAGATGTTTGGATATATTGTTCCAGGTGATGACTGAGTTGCCGCTTGTAAATAGGACCGGGATCATGACTATTGAAATAATTGTTGATGGTTTGCCTGTCTACTGCTAAAAAAATATTGATCTTATCGGATACTGCCTCTTCCATATATCATATGCTGTGTGCTCGTAATTTTTTCAAAGGTCGTCTACTTCATTTTTCCAATTCATTTTGAAGACTTTGGACAATGTCTGTACAGAGTTTATCTAACAAGGTAACACGCGACGGGTCCGTAGTTATGATTTTTAATTCTGCAATCAAGTCCAGCATTTCCCTGTCGTTCAGCATCTCAAGCGGGGATTTAATTTTATGGCAGACCTTATTGAAGACTTCAGGCACTATAGGGCCAGGATGCAGTGTATGCTGCAGTTCATGAAGATCATCAATCATAAGCGTAATCAATTCTTTTTTGAATTCGGGATCTCCATCCGTGTAGAAATCAAAATCGATGAAAAGAGGTCGCGTTGTAGAACTTCCAGAAATTCTGCTAGCCATCATAATCATTATTGTTCGTTATGTAAAGATGGCCCGCTGAAATGCGCTTTAGATCAGTGGAAAGCTGATTTAAATAAAATCAGGGTGGAGGGGCTAGATTAAGGAGAATACGCTGAAAACAATCATTGTTCACAGCATGAATGCTAAAACAGACTAAAAGAGGACTTTTTTTGTCAGCAACCTCAGTACTATTACGGATAACTTTGAGACTAACTTAAAATTGCAGCAACCAGCCAGCGCAAGTGATGGAAACCTTAATTCCGTGACAGTCTTTTCAGGGCACTGAGCTTCGCTATCTGTCGGTCATATTCGGCACCCATACAAAAAAATTCGATCCCAGTCTTGGCGCCGAATTGACAGAAATGCTTCCGCCCATTCTTATCAACACTTCCTTAACAATATATAAACCTACACCTGAGCCAGTCGATTTTTCCGACCCTCTGTAAAACAGATCAAATATCTTATTTTGGATTTCGTTCATCATGCCTATGCCATTGTCAGCCATCTGAATGCTACAACTTTCTGAAGTAGCCTTAACAATAATTTCAATGGTTTTTGTTTCTTTATGATCGTCACTAAAAACGATAGCATTTGCCAGCAGATGAAAAAGAATAAGACGGAATCGATGGAGGTCTGAATAGAAATACCCGGTTTGATCCAAATGCTGGATAAGGTGAATGTTACGAAACCTCATCTGTTGATGAAATTCCTGAAGGACGCCTTCAATCATCTTTTTTATATTAATCGGTTCACACGTAAGCTCTTTTTTTGAGTTTTCAAGAAATTGCTCAAGCCTACCCAGAAGAATCTCCATTTTTTCAACAGACTGAGAAATCAAATTCAAGTATACGCATGCTTCTTCTTTGGTCGTGTTTGATGTTTGATGTAACAGATTAACAAGCCCGGCGATCGACTTCAGCGGTCCACGCATTGAATGTGAGCAGCTGTATACAAATTCGTTTATGATTTCCTTCGCTTTTACCAGCTCTTGCCCAATCGGAAGGGTGCCGGGTATATTATAAATACTCTTTTTGTCGCACAATTCTTTTGACTCCATAACGCTTCAAAAGTGATCAATTATCCGACGCCTTATGTCATGGATCTGCGGATTTTATAAATATCAGGAATACATCAAGAAGTCAACCAATCACTTAGTAGAATAGACTAAGTATAGCCGGTTAATCGTCCCTGGTTTAAGTGAGATAAGGGTTAGCTCATACAAGCTTATTTTCTATCGCATACTTGACCAGTTGTGCGGTGTTGGAGATATTTAATTTCTCTCCAATATGAAGTTTATGAGTTTCTACTGTTTTTATACTGATGAAAAGTTCATCAGCGATCTGCCTGAGGCTTTTACCACTCGCTATCAGAATAAGCACTTCATTTTCACGCTTGGTAAGTTCATTCGACTTTTTGGTCGGCAGTCCTTTTCCTTCGGTTTTTTGAAGGTAGAAATCCTTAAAAACCAGCTCAGTAATTTCATGGCTAAAAAATCTTTCGCCGCTGGCAACTGCACGAATGGCTGTCAGCAATTGTTTTTTATCCACATCCTTCGGTAAGTAACCATCTATACCGGCCTTTACCCCATCCGTGATGTAGTCTTTGTTAACCTCGCTTGAAATAAGAATGACCTTTGTGGAAGGGCTCTGTTCCTTGATCCATCGCGTTGCTTCAATGCCATTCATTCCCTTCATTACAATATCCATCAGAAATACGTCAGGCTGCAGCGGCTCGGGGAGATTGATCGCTTCTTCGCCGCTGGCAAACGTGGCCAGAACTTCAACATCCGGAGTGTCACTCAGCAACGACGCCATACCTTGGCGCAAAAGACCATGATCATCAACAATTACTACTTTGATTTTATTTTGCATTAGGAACTATTTATCCTTTAATATTTCCATAATGGAAAATACGAGTTCATCGGGAGCGCAAGGTTTTTTAATATGCTTAGCCACTCCCAGGCTTGCAGCTCTCGCCTGGTTTTCGTGAAAAGATCTCGCTGAGAAAATAATAATAGGAATGTGATCAAGAGACTTGCTTCCCCTTATTCTTTCAATCAACTGAAAGCCATCCATATCGGGCATGGAGAGGTCCGTTACAATCAAATCCGGTATTTCACCCTGTTCGAGCCTTTCGATAGCCAATTTTGCACTCAGGCACGATATTACTGTAAAACCTTCCATAACAAGGAATTCGCTAAGCGTTTGCAATAGATCAGCAGTATCTTCGACTATCAGTATTCTCTTATTCATGCAGTACCGGCAAAGTAATATCTAATTCTGTACCCTTTCCTACCTCACTCTTCATCTGGACAAATCCATGAAGCAGGTCTATTCCCTTTTTCATAATGGATAACCCCAGGCCTGTACCTTGAATTGTATTTACATTACTTCCCCGATGAAACGGTTCAAAAATATCCTTCATATCTTCAGGCGGTATTCCAATACCATAATCGCAAATCCTGACTGATAATTTATCACAATCGCTGCGTAAAGTAAGATCAACAAACTCGGCCATAGGTGAAAACTTTATTGCATTGGTTAATGAGTTAATGACAATATTCCTCAATAATTTCTCATCGGAAAGCATCAGAGACTCCTGTAAGTGATGGGTTAACCGGATTCTGTGCGTTCCGTCTGTCGTTTGTTCGATTTCGCGGCACAAGCGTTCAAAGAACTCAAGCGTATTAATGACAACTAACCTTACCGGTATCTTGCCTGCCTCAGCTTTTCCAATCGTAAGCACATCGTCAAGCAGGTGCGTCATATGACCTACTTGTTTTTCAATATTGTTGAGTTTAATGTCGATTTCCTCAGGAGTAACTTTCTTCTTGAATTTTTTAAGAAATCCCGTAGCCAGCATAATAGTAGACAATGGCGTACGGAACTCATGAGAGGCAATAGAAACAAATTTACTCTTCATATTCACGAGTTCTTTTTCCTTTTGCAAGGCTTCGTTTAGTTCCCGCGTCCGGTCCTGAACCATCCTCTGAAGATTCCTTCTGTATTCAATTAGCTCTGTAATATCCTGTGCTACTAAAATCGCTCCACTGATAGCCTTGTGCACATCCCTTCTTGGAGAAGCACTCAATAATAGAATGAGTTTTTTTTTACTCCTGGTTAACACGGGCAATTCAAAATTACTTACCGCGTTGCCATGCAACACATGGGCAATCATTTGTTCTGCAGCCTGCCGCTTATCGGGGCTTACAAATTCATCAATCCAGCGTCCACCGAACAATTCCGACTTTGGAATTTCAGATAGCTCTGCTGTTGTATTGTTCCACTCATTAATGTACCCATTTCGGTCAACTCCAAAGATAGGTACGTTTGCATTTGCTATGAGACTGGAAAGCTCGCGCGCGATAGCGGTGATCTTACTTTCAAATTCTTTCTGTTCTGTAATATCTGATTGTATTGAAATGAAATTTTTCAATTTCCGTTCTTCATTGAATACGGGGGCAATATTCAGCTTCAACCAGTATTTCTTGCCTGTTTTTGTATAGTTGATCAACTCGCCGGAAAAGGATTCGCCCCCATTGACTCTGCTATTCATCCACGCTACCATGGCAGGGTCTGTTTCAGGGCCACGAAGAAAACCCGACCGGCGGCCTTTTACATCTTCCAATGTGTAGCCTGTCATTCGCGTGAAACTTTTATTGACCCATTCAATGTTCTGTATTGCGTCCGTGATCATTACAGCGTTGTCTGTATTACTTGCCACATAGGATAGCTTCTCAATTTCTTCCATCGCCAGCATACGTTCGGAAATTTCTTTCCTGTCTTTAGCAGCCTGCTCTTCTATAATTTGTTTTCGTTCGGTAATGTCACGGCTGATTCCAATCAAACCGGTTACAACACCTGTATCATTTCTCAACGGGATTTTTGTGGTCAACAGCCAATGTTTCTTGCCATCGCGCGTTGTTATACATTCCTCTTTGTTAATAACAGGTTTTCCTGAATTAATTATCTCCTTGTCATCCTCTATAAATTGTATAGATTGAGGGTCTGAGATAAGATCAGTAACCGACTTTCCCAATGTCTCCGCTTCTTCATGAAATCCGAAGAACTCAACATTTGCGTTATTATTAATAAGATGCCGGCTATGAACATCTTTCACAAAAATATAATCCGGCAAATTATCAATCAGCGTTCTGAGCAGTGAGCGCTCCTGGCGCAATTTTTCCTCGGCCAATTTTTTGTTCGTAATATTGGTAACCATTGCCAAAGCTCCCTTCAAGATTCCTTCGTGGGACATTATAGAGGAAATGGCCAAGTTGGCCCAAATGCGTTTGCCGCTTTTGGTAATAAAGCTGATATCGATATTTTCTCCATTACCTTCCGTCCATGCTGTACGAGCATTTCCAGAAATTCCTCTTCCCTCTTCGTCCATAAAATCTGTGCTCTCCCTGCCCATCATTTCTTCCGATGAGTATTCTAAAATCTCACACATTTTTCGATTGACAAACGTAGTGCGGAATTCCTGATCAAACAGCCATATGCCTTCCTGAGAAGTTTCAACGATTAGCCGATAACGGGCTTCACTGGCTATTGTCTGCTCTAGGTATTTTTTTCGCTCGTTTTCAATCGTTCTCTTTTCAATGGCATTTTCAATTGCTTTAGGCAAACGTTGAAGGCGATCCTTTTGAATATAGTCACAGGCACCCTCTTTCATGATTTCAACAGCATGTTCCTCCGAAACAGTTGAAGTAACCAAAATAAATGGAGCAGTTCCCTGCAGCTTTGTAAGCTTAAGCGCTTCGAGCGAATCAATGTCGTGGAGCAAATTATCTGAAAGCACAATATCAGCAGGAAATTCGGCTAGCCCTTTTAAAAAACCCTTCTTATCTCCTACCACTAACAAGTTGAAAAGGAGGCCCGACTGCCGCATCTCTCTTTCGACAATCTCTGCATCAGATATTCGGTCTTCGAGATAAAGTATGTTCAGCTTTCTTTTCATGGGGTAATCATATGACCAGTTGGACACAAACTTGTCTATCCCTTAAAGCCAATGCTCCGGTGATAGATAAGCTCTTAAAACATAATATCTCCAATCTCTGGTCTCTGTTCGTCGAGACAAGTATAAAAACAGAATTCCTCTAAGGTTTTGAGTTTATGTTAGAAACAATTTGAATCGGAAATAAACAAAACCTATTAGAATAAATGATGGGCTCACGAGTAAGGTAGCAAAAGCAACGGTCTTTTACAAAGAAGAGGTGAAAATTACAAGGCTGCCCCTTTAATGTGAAAATTTCTAGACTTCAGTAGATACACTTACCGGGAGGACAACCGTAAAAGTAGACCCCTGCCCTATTTCACTCTGCACCCGGATCTGCGCACCCAGCAGATCCGCCGCTCTTTTTACAATTGACAATCCCAATCCGGTTCCCTGAATATGCGATGTACTGTTGGCGCGATAAAACGGCTCAAAAATTTTGCTTAACTCATTTTTATTGATACCTAATCCCTTATCTATAATTTCAAAAAAGATTTCATCCTTCTGTCTGTCTATGTTGATATAAACATGTTTCGCGCCAGGAGAATATTTGATTGCATTATTGATAAGGTTAATAAAAATATTTCTCAAAAATTTTTCATCCGCCTGCAGGTGACGCATCACATTCTCATTCATGTTAACCTGTATATGATGTGAATTATCACTTGCGGTCCGGACCTCCTGGCATATTTTTGCTATAAAATCATCCAGGTCAAGTAAATCATTTTTCACTTCCAGCTTGGTGGCGTCTGCTTTCTCAATGGTCAGCACATCCTCGATCAACGCTGCCATATGGGCAACATGCGTTTCGATGCCCTTAAGCTTCGAGATAATGTTTTGAGGTTCAAGTTTATTTAGATGATGTCTGATAAACCCGGCCGCCATAGCAATGTTCGCCAATGGGGTACGGAATTCGTGCGATGCCATGGAAACAAAACGGTTCTTCAGGTCAGCATGCTCGTGAATTTTCAGATTTGCCTCCTGCAATTGTGTAGTGATTGTGAATAATTCCAGGTTGGCAGATCTTATTATTTTATTCTGATCCACTAACCTGGTATTTAAGAGAAGCTGATCATTTGTTCTGCCCATTACTTTTTTTTCCAGATCCTGATTTAAAGCTTGAAGCCTTTGCTCCTGATGAATCTTATCGGTAACATCATACGCTAAAACCAGCTCTGCTTCGCGTCCATTAAACAGAATTTCATGGGACGAAACTTCCACATACATCTGGTCTCCATTTTTTCTTTTATGACGCCAGGTGCCGGACCAGTGGTACTGGCTATTCAAACTTAGCTTAACTCGTTCAGACTCATTTATGATGGCCGGAACATCTTCCTGTGGGCGAATGGCAGAAATTTTCATACTGAGAAACTCAGCTTCGCTATATCCATACAAAGAAATGGCAGCATCGTTTATTCCCAGGAATTGTGATGTTTTCAAATCATATACCCACATGGGATAAGGATTCTTCTTAAAAAGTCGTTTATACTCCTGTACGCGATTCAAAAGATGATGGTGAAATCTGTTGTTTAATAACAGTACTAAAAAAGTAACGAATAGCGTAAAGAATAAACTCGAAACGAAATGCTCCCAATAAAATGAAGGGCGCGATGGCGAATGTTCGAAAAACATTTCCACTGCAAATTTCAGCCATAGTAAAATGATTACCCCATAAACGAACTTTAAGAAAATGTCTTTTGATGCTGGTAGTATATCGTGTGCGGTTTTCATAAAGGCATTTAGTAATTCCGTGTAAAAAAAGATCAATGAATTGGCTATAATTTAAATCGCAATCCTCCATTGATACGAATGGGATCCTGATGATTCCCATAGAATAGTTCGGTGTTTTTATTTGTAAGATCCATGTTCGGTCCAACAGCAGCATACTTCTGATTGAGCGTATTGGTTACATTAGTGAACATCGACACCCGGCCAAATTTATAAGCAAGTGAAATATTAAGAAGGGTATATCCTGGAATAGTTTGCCTTTCATTTGGATTTTGTGGATCGACAAAACCGCTAATATGCTGGTCGCTAACCCATATAATCCGGGGGGAGAATGAAAAATTATCAATCGTGATATCAGCGCCGCCTTTAAAGATAAAATGGGAAATATTCTCCACCTCTACTTGTAAACTCTGCTTCACCCCATTCTCATCGATGTGCTGCAAGCTTTCTTCGCCATGCAAATGACTGAGACAACTATAAGCTTTAATAGAACCTTTTTGAAAAGCGCCGTTGTATACTAGTTGAAAAGTGGATCCGAAGATATTTTGACGTCCGCGATTAATGAAGACTTCAATGTAATCTATATCCCATCCCAGAAATTTTCCATCATAAAGATTGGTATTCCCTTCATCGGGTGCAAAATCGACGAGATTGGTAACACTTGTATAAAATCCCAGCAAAGTGGCACTGAAATTTTTCCCAAAGTAATGGCGCAATGAAAGTTCTATGTTTTTTGAAACCATAGGTTTTAACTTCGGATTTGGTAAATGGAAAAAATTGGAATGATATGTTCTCCCTGAGTCCAAGGTAGTAAACGTTCCCCAATAGCTGTGCGAGCTCTCTGGCGAAGGTGCAAGATAAGCTGCACCGCCCATGATCTTTATTGTAGTTGTGCGCAATGGATTCCATACCAGTCCGGTCCTCGGGTTAAAGGTAGAGCCGAACCGGGAATTTCGATCTAACCTTGCACCTGCGGTTACTGTAGCCTTATCACCAAATTTATGATGCACTTGCATGTATCCGCCAACATTGTAATATTTCAAGGTATAGATCTTGGCTTCTAATCCCTCAGGCCTGTAATAACTTGGAGTATTCAACAGGGTGCCTTCAATAGCACCTGTTTCGTTGACAGGATCCTTCAGGTCAGCAGTTTCCGGGAGCGAAAAAAAACTTTGATACACCACACCTCCAACCATGTTCGTGTTTTTACTGAGCTTCCAATCAATTTGTTCTTCCGCCTGCAGCATCGAGCCGAACCCATACTTATACGCTGGCTCCATGCCGGTAAACATATTCCGGTAATTTGTAAGTGGATCTTCCTTATACTGATTCGAAGTCAATGTCGTCAAAAAAGATATTGCTCCCAATGTCTTTGAGTGCCTTGCGCTAAATACGGTAACACCTCTGGCGATAAAAACGCCTTTGTTATACACAGCATTGCTTGGATTATTTTCGATTGCCGAAGAATTCTGCGCACGGTTCTTGAAAAATGAAAATTCAAAATCCCCAGCCTTCAACCCGGCGCCATAGTCTTTGCTCACTTGTTTTAGAGGTGTCATCGGGCCGTATATAGTATTGAAGGTACCGGATTGATGAGACATCATATCCCAAAGCGGATCCATCTTGAATTGTTTGTCCATTGCAACCCCTTTGTCATAGAAGTACTGACCGGAAATCGTGAGCGATACGTCCTTTGCTATTTTTTTGCTGGTATAAAGGTTCATATTATGCAGTCCACGGTCTCCTGTTGAATAGGCGGCTTCCACTCTTGTAGATGTATACTCTGCTTTCTTCGAAATGATATTTATGATCCCGGAAAAGGCATCTGCTCCATAGAGGGCTGATGCCGGTCCGTAAATAATTTCAATTTGCCTGGCAAGGTTAACCGGATAATTTTCCATGATGGATATGGATTCATTGGTGGGGGATGAAACACGTACACCATCCAGCATTATGATGAATTTTGCCTGACCTTCTATACCGCGAACAGACACACCATTCCGGCTAAGCGAAAAACTCTTGTCATCGATTTTAAAGTCCGGTGCGTCAAGGAGCACGTCCAGTAGGGACCTGTACCCGCGTATGCGAATTTGTTCCTCAGTAATAACATATGCTGTTGCTGGCGCCTGCCCTGCTGCCATTTCTGTTTTGCTGGCCGTCACAATCTTCACATTGTATAATTCTTCAAGGCTTAATGATGTAACATCAATGGCTGTAGTGTCCGTTTGAGACCATCCACAAAAGGACACGAGGCAGAATATAATTACTGCAACACGTTTCCGAGATGATGAAATTTTCATACTTATTACAATTGAATTGCGAGTTTTAATAAACCTTCACTGGCTACCAATCCCGATTTTGACAGTACGGATTTTTTAAGCTTGAACCTGAGGCGATCGTCCTCAACAACAAAGCTTATACTTGCACCTTTTTTTATAAAATCCCCTTCTGTTACAATGAGGATATGCTTCCCTAGGGTGGCCGTGATCAAACTATAAAAATCCCTGGAATGAGATTCCGGTAAATAGACAATGTGACATTGCGCGAGATCATTGTCTGCCGTTACTATCCTGATTTCAATTTCCTTACCGGCAGCTTTTTTCCCCTTAAGCGCATTTTGCAGTATCAGAAGCATTGGGTCTTCACCAAAAACTCCAATAACGAAAACCTTATACTCTGGCTGCGGCCATTTAATATATTTTGCAAAATTAAATATATACGCCGCCTGAAGTTCGCCATAAGATGAAGTCTGCGCATTCACTGGCTGACACCAGCCAAACATGAATGTTACCTGAAAAAAAATATATTTAATGCTGCCTGACACAACCAGTATGCTAAGAATTAACTCTGAGGCATTTCACATAAATGCCAGTAGTGATTAAGAATTGCGACTGCACTGCTAAACCCCTCAAAAGAAAGAGGCTTAAG
>Ga0193752_1003668_pt1 | contig 10440 bp, 10 predicted proteins | sample H1c1metaG_FD_144924 | JGI IMG/M metagenome (GOLD analysis project Ga0193752, IMG submission 144924) | Soil microbial communities from a riparian zone of the East river system, Colorado, United States - H1c1 | ecosystem: Environmental > Terrestrial > Soil > Riparian zone | place: USA: East River...
CCAATGAAATGGTACCGGATTGATGTGTGAGGCCTGACTGCTTTGTTGTTTCATGTGGTATGCCCGGTATAGTTATTTTTTTGTCTGGGTTCGTTTGCCACATACCACCTTGTATAATACCGGTATTGTTGGCAATGGGTAATTCCTCCGCTTTTAAAACCCTGTAAAAGGAAGTTTTATCATAGAAGCCAGAATCTATGTACGATAAAAAAGCAGCTACCGTTTTTGGGGCCTTGTCAGGAAAAAGTTCAACCTCAATATCCCCCAGTTGTGTTTCTATAAGTATGTGTGGATTTTTATATGCCGGTTGATTACAGGCAAAAAAGAGAAAGCAGGCACAAAATGTAAAAAATTTCAACATAACAGTAATTTGATATTAAAAGTAGTTGATAATGTTATTATAAAATTAGTAAGGAATCTGTTTCAGCTGATTATTTTGTACCGTATCTTTATAGCTCTAAATACCCGATAGGATCTTTATGAAAAAAATATTCTCAGTAGTCGTGGCCCTGGCTGTTTGTATGACTGTTTTTGGTCAACGCATTTCTAAGATCACCATAACCGGCACCGGTTCGGTAAGTGATATTGTTATAGGGTTGGATGAAAACGTACAGATCTATATTTCTAAAGAAGGCCAGATCACAAAATGGGGGTTTGACCGTTTTATTGGAGGGTACCAGGAAAATTATATGGATTACCTGGAACCATATGTTGGCAGGGTGGAGTACTATTCTGAAAACGATGATGTTGCATTGCGTGGTAAAGTAAAATATATCGGTAAAATTATGCTTAGCTATTATCCATCTTATGAAATGGAAGCTTTGAGGGGAAAATTAAAAAGCATTGGGTCGTTGAATATGGGTTATTATCTTCAATATGATGACAGGGCCATGGCGGGAAATCTAAAAACCATCGGCCAGCAAAATATTGAGTGGTATGCCTCTTATGAAAACGAAGGTTTGCGTGGCAAACTTAAAGGCGTTGGAGGAACAGCTATCAGTTATTACGGCTCTTTCGAAGACAAAGCTTTCCGCGGTAAAATAAAAAGTATAGGCAGCAATTCCTTCGCTTACTATTCTTCATCTGAGCAATACAGCGGCAGTATGAAAAGCGGCGCTTCCTTTGTTACTGCCAATGGGATTAAATTCTATATAAGGGGATATTAGTATCAACTTATAACTTTATAGTAATGGTTCGTGTTTTTCACGAACCATTTTTTATGTCAATGAATTTAATATTTAACTACCAGTTTTTATTTGAAAAATAATATCTAATTGAACAGATGCTCCAAAAGGTATTTGTGCTACACCGGTTGCTGTTCTGGCATGACGCCCGTTTTCATCAAATAGCTTGATCAATAGATCAGAAGCACCATCAATAACTTTTGGTTGTTCTGTAAAACTTGCAGCCGAACGTACAAACCCGGTTAGTTTTAAAACGCCTGTAACCAGGTCTAAGTCTTTAATGTCTTGCTTGATGATTGCCAGGATCATTAAAACAGTATTTTGAGCAGCTTCTTTAGCTTTCTCTAATGTAACTTCTGTTGCCACTTCTCCCATACAATCACTAACCCGGCCGGAGGCAAAAAGCAATTCTCCAATCTTTTTGCTTCCCAAATAATTGCCAACCGGAGGTTTGGGATCAGGTAATGACAGGCCCAGCTCTTTCAGTCTTTTTTCTATAAAGCTCATTTTTTATTTCTTTTTCAGATTACAATCATCAGTATTGGTATAGTTAGGATATGGTTTTGCATTTTTGCTCCAGGTTAATATGGTACTGTCCCTGGTTGTAAAAATGACTGGCGAAGGCATAGTATAGTAAGGTTTTTGTTTGGTAAATCCCCTTGATATTAATTGTACTTTCCCACTTTTTAAAATATTCATAATTGAATAACCAAAGAATTTGGCTTCGCCCTGGCTGCCGGCATTGCCGGCAATGACCTGATAGGTGCCTGTGTCGGCCGGTAATTGCCAGCGTTGGTAATCATGCTCGTGTGCCGATAACATAGCCACCACACCCGCTTTGTTAAATGCAGGCCAAAGTACCGTCCCTTCAGGCAGCCCTTTATGGCCAGTGCATGATTTTCCGTTTACATAATATGGTTTGTGCCCAAGTACAAAAATATGCTCAATGGCTTTGTTTGCTTTAAAATCGTTCAGCATTTTAAGAATAGAATCGGTTGGTACAAGCCCCTCAAGGCCATGATGGTTTTGCGTTGTAGGCGGATTGTAAGAATCGGTATTCATTACAATAAAGGCGATGTTATTGCGGGTGAATGAAAATGTCATCCTGTTATCGAGATTTGCAGTACTTGCTACCTGCTTACGATCGGACGGCATATATGGTGCCATGTATTTTAACCATATATCAGTAGATCCGCTCAAGGGCTTTTCAGATGCATCAAGCATTTCATGATTGCCGGGCACAGCAACCACTTCGATCCCGGAAGTGGAAATATTACTGAATTTGGTATCCTTGTATTGAGCCACCCAGGCACTAAGCTGATTGTTTAAATCAGTGGTATTTGTTTCGCCTAGCACAACATCGCCCAGCAGAAATAAAAGCGATGGTTTATTTTTTAACGCTGTAATATCATTGAATATACTTTTAAGTGCCATTACATTTGCAGTAGATGCATTGGATGGATCTCCACCATTAATACGGTTGCAACCGGTAAATACAAAACTGTAAATAACAGGGTCCGTTGCAGGCATTACAGCAGATTCAATAGTTAGTTTATCTGTTTCTTTTTTTGAATCGTTGCAGGATACCAGCATTAATAATAAACCTGCCGCAATGCGTGTTGCTTTTTTCATTTTAATAAACTATTAATAAGATGAATTGAAAATGGAAGTTTGGATTATTAAGAGGCGATTTTAAAAAGATATTGTTGTTTGGTATATGCTATATTGATACAATATAAACATTAGTTTTTTACAAAACAACAAAAGTAAAAGAGATACCAAAGCTACCAGGTAGAACCTGGCCTGTAGTGTTAATTAATTTATCGATCCTTAAAAAAAATTACTGAATAATTATCTGTTCAGGCTTTTCAATAACTATCTCGGGCCGTTCTTTGTATAAGATGATGCGGCCGGTAATGCATATCTCTCTACCCATCAGGTCATCTACTTTAGTGGTAAAAAGAGCTCTTGTGGATTCCCAAATTACTACTGTAAGCAACTGGTTTGGATGATTGGCGCCTATATTTAAGAATGTGGGTTTGTTTTTTGAATTCTCGAAATACCGCATACCGGCAACTTTACCGCAAACAGTAACACTGTCGCCAATATGTTTACTTACATCTTCTAATTTGATACTGGTTTGTGCAGTAACTGCTGCAACAATAAATAAAGAAAGGAGGGTTGCTGATATTTTTTTCATGCAGCAAATGTAGTATTAAAAATACCAGGACCCCACAAGTGTAAACTTAATTACATGGATGGAATGATCGTATTTAATTTTTTTGTAAAAGTAAAGTGCTCATGCACCTCATGTCATCAACATTGGTAGTTTTTAACGGCTCAATAAAACTCAGTTTGTTTTGCTGCATGCAATCTGCCAGGAGCGCTCTTGTCAATAAAAACCTTGTTGATCCATCTGGTATTATGTAAACTCCTTCACCAACCGGTTTGATCTTTGTCTCAATACCTATATCTGATGTCATACGTATGAATAAAGTGCCGCCTGGTTTTAAAACCCTTACCATTTCCGTAAACATACTATTGAATTGTGCAGTGCTTTTAGCAAAGTGTAAAACAGCACTGCAGATAATGTGCTCAAAATGATCACCGGGGAAAGATAACTTTTCAAGTGAAGAGACCAATAAACTCTCCGGAGGTAAACCCGGATATCTTTCTTTTAATTCCCGGATAGCAGGTACACTCATATCTATACCGGTAATCTTGAAATGGTGTTGTATAAACCAATGCAGGTTTCTGCCGCTGCCACAACCTGCATCCAGGATGATCTCATCAGCTGCATACCTTCCTTTCATGATCTGGTCAATAAGGTAAATATCTGTTTCGCCAAGAAGAGACTGAACGCTGTTAATTTGCATGCACTAAAAATACGGTGTATTACATTTAAATACGGAATTCCGGTACAAAAAGCATGTAAATATAAGCCGGAGGATATTTAAAAGAAGAATGCCTTAAAGTGCAATCCAACGGGTATACCGGCTGCTGCTTTAAGGCATTTTTGATGGTAAGCAAATTTCATTATTACTTCCTTATAACTTCAGAGAGCGTTAGATCCAATCCAATATCATGAACCAAAGATATAGAGGGGATAAGTTTAAAAACAGCGTCGATATACCTGAAAAACGAACAGGTGAAAATACCTGCTTTCTCTTTATTGACCTGGTATATGAAAACAAAGCCGCCCATGCATAAGCATGGGCAGCTTTACTTTTAGAAAACCCCTGGAACTTCCCGCTTTCCATGTTAAAAATTGTTCAAACATTCAAGCATATCAGCAGGAAAGAATGTATAATTGCTGGTTGATTTTTTATTTATGAACAGCTGATCCCGCTGGTTTCATGCTGTTTGTAAATCAAAGAGAAGAAATAAATGGAGGAAAAAACAGCGTTTTTATACGGTTTTTGGAAACAGGTAAAACTACCTGGTTGAAGTAATAAATTAAAGTCCGATCTGGAAAAAATCATTTTTAATGGCGAAGATGACAAGGCCTGCAGTATTGCGGCAACCGGTCTTTTGCAAGAGGTTGTTCCTGTGGCCTTCAACTGTCCGGGAACTTATAAAAAGCCGTTCGCCAATCTCAATATTCGATAACTCCTGACAGAGCAATACCAGTATTTCCTTTTCCCTGCTAGTAAGTTCTATGGGGATATTGTTAAGGTTCTTAATGTCGGCCGATTTGTATTGAGATGTTTTACGCATGGCTGCCAGTGAATCCTGGTTAAAATAAAACCCATTTTTATGCGTAGCATTAATGGCTGTTACCAGTTCATCTATCTCACAATTTTTGGTAAGATAGCCGCAGGCACCGGCTTCTATCATCTTGCCTATAAACCTCTCCTGGTTATAGGTAGAAAGCACCAATACTTTTATAGAAGGATATTTTTTTTGCAGTATGGCATTCAATTCAACACCATTCATCTCAGGCATTTCCATATCTATTAACGCAATATGGGGTAATGTTCCGGTTGTTTCCAGTTGATCAATAAAAATTTTGCCATTCTCGGCTTCAGATAATAATGTAAATCCTTCAACCGATCTTATCAATGCTGCCAGACCACTCCTGAAGAGTTGCTGATCATCAACCAGGGAAATAAGTATATCGCTCATATTGTTTAGGCCGGTAATATTATTTTTATAAAAAATCCTTTTGTTACAACAGGCATTTCACTTGTTGCATTGATCATCCGCAACCTGGCTTCTATATTCTGCATACCCATGCCGCTTTTTTTACCATTGGTTACATTCAGTCCCTTGCCGTCATCCTGGTAAGTTATAATGCAGTTGTTGTTTTCTTCAAAACATCTTACTAAAATATTTTCTGCACCGGCATGTTTAACAGTATTGGTCAATAATTCCTGGATGATCCGGTATAAAGCCAATGCGGTTTGTTCATCAAAGCTATCTATTTTTTCGTCCAACTCATTTTCAAAATTTACTTTAACCATTCCGGCTGTATTAAAATTGTCGAAAAGTTCATGCAATGTATTTTCCAGTCCAAAAAGAGCAAGCCCCGGCGGAGAAAGGCTGTGAGAGATATTCCGGACTGTTGTAATGATGTTATCGATCAATGGTTTGAATGCCGGTTTTTCTGTTGTTACTTCAACTGCCTGTGCCATGATCATTTTAAGGTTGGATAAAGAGGCGCCTACATCATCATGCAGGTCGCGGCCTATGCGTTTCCTTTCTTCTTCCTGTGAGAGTAGGGTAGCATGCAGCAATTGTTCACTATGGTCAAGTTCTGCTTTTTGCATAGCTTCTTTTTGCTGGTTTATCCTGCGTTGGTAACGTATAAAAAAGAATATAAAGGATGCTGCCAGGATAAAAGTACCCAGCATGGCAAATAATACAGAGAAAAGAATATTTTCAGTTACTTTTTGCATTTTATAAAACCAATTGAAAAAAGTATATACATAAGTAACACTAAAGTTGAATGTCCTGTCCAAAAAATCAACATCGTTGAAGGAGATAATTTTTGCAAAATTAAATTTGAAAAAATAAATAAGATAAATGAACCTGAAAAATAAAGAAAAATCCCTGTATTGAAATAGAAGGCAGGAAGCGTCAGGGGTTTGATATCCATAGTAGCTAACCGTGCAAAATAATTCAGAGCAAATAAAATGCAGATAATACTTTCAGTATAGCGGGTATAACTGCTATATAAATAAATACTTTGAAAAAATAAGGCAGTTAGTATACAAATCATGGCAAATGTGACTTGTAAATAAATAAACCATTTTCTTTTATCTTCTCTGAGAAGGTATTTGTAAAACGATATTAACATTAATCCTTCAAGCAAAGTAAATAAATGGAAAAAAGGCATATTATTCGAATGAAATACCCTGCCTGTAATTGTTGCAGCAGTATTAATTACTGCTGTAACAATTAAATAAAACCATAAAATCTTAAAATTAAAGGGTAGGATTTTATATTTTATTAGTCCAGTTATGATAGGCACCAGTATAAATAAGGGAACAATGATCGAACTAAACGTTTTCCAAAACATAATTCTCGCTTTAAAGCTTATAATATTTAAATTAAGCAGCTTTCAGGAACTATAAAGCAGTTCAGAATTGAACTGCTTTATAGCCAATAAATATGAAAAATTAGTAGCTCAAGGATCTACTAATGATAAAATTAACTTTAAAACAAAGGGCTTTGGATGTCACAAATGCTTGGACACGGTGAAGTTAAATCATAAATACTGCTTTGCTGAACAAAACCTACAGAGCCATCAGGCACAGGGATACTTAATACGTCCTGGTTATTATCATCAACCGGTACTATTACCAATTTAAGTGTAGTGATATCCCCCGGTGTTGACATTCCGAGGTAAGCCCTTACTGAAGGGCATTTGGTAAAATCAGCCAATGATGCAATATCTGCCATCGGAATGTTGAAGGCCCTGATATAATTAGGATCCGGATCAATGCCGGAAATGTAAGAGCGGTAGTTGGTTGTGTAATCAACAGCTACTGATTCAGGAATGCCGGGACTTGGGAAATTAGGACTGCTCATAAAATGGTTTTTTTGGGGTGAATAATAATATCAAATATAAGCAATGCTGATAATCTTTGTGAAGCATTTTTGTTAACAGTGAACTCATTTGCCTGCAAACAGCTTTATTGCTTCCGTTAATTTTTGTACATCATCAACATTGTTATAAATACCCGGCGTTACTCTTACACAACCTTGCTTATCCAGTTGCCTTGCTACTGTAAAAATTTTATGTTCTTTAAATAAAAAATCTGCAACCTCGGCTGATGTTTTATTTTTTACACGAAAGGATGCAATGGCACCGGATAAATTTACCGGTGTAACTACTTCTACATTTGGATGATCTTTAACCGCATTAACCCAAATGCTTTTGAGGTAATGCAATCTTTGTGAAATTTTTTCTATACCCAGCATCCGGTGAAAAGCAAGGCTATCGGGAATGGTCATGATCACTGCAAAAGGAGTGGTGCCAAAATGTGCCAGTTTATTCATACTGTTTTCTGATGCTGCTACATCACCAAATAAGGGTTTCATTTCTTTTATCCTTTCCTTCTTAATATACAATACGCCGGCACCAACCGGGTTGCCGATCCATTTGTGCAGGTTAAGACCAACAAAATCACTGCCCAGTTGTGGCAGGCTGAATTTTATTTGTCCCAATGCATGTGCAGAGTCAGTGATGGTATCAATGCCTCTTGCTTTTGCCATGGCTGCAATTTTTGCAACAGGTATTATTAAACCGTTGATGTTTGAAACATGTGTAAGCAATATCACCCTTGTTCTTTCAGTGATCTGTTTTCGGTATTGCTCCACGATCTCATCATCACCCTGTGGCAGCAAGGGTATATCAAAAGCATTTACTTTTAGTTCTCCTCTTTTTTCAAGCATACGGAATGCCTCGATCATGCTGAAATAATCCAGCTGGTTCAGCAAAACCTCATCGCCTTGTTTAAAAGGATAGCCTTGTATAGCAATGTTCAAAGCCTCGGTAGCATTTCGGGTAATAATGATCTCTTCTTCTGAAACCTCCAGGAATGCGGCCAGTTCTTTTTTAACAGCAGTGTTAATACCGGGAAAATCCTTCCTGGCAAACCTGGCCGCCTGCTCATTGGCCGTAACAATATTTTTTTGAAATGCCTGCAACACTGGTTTGGGTTGTATACCATAATAACCGTTCTCCAGGTTGATATGGTCATCAGCAAGCTGGTAATATTTCCTGGCAATGCGTTTCCAGTAGCGCTCATCATCGGGCAAACCTTCATCCGAAAAATCTTTTGCATCAACACCTGTTACAATAAGATTACCAGCTGAGGCCATTGCAGGCAAACCTGCGGCTAACAAACCGGTGCCCAGTTGTTGTAAGAATTTTTTCCTGTCCTGCTTCATAAAACAATGTTTAGTTGAAATAAAGAAACAACTGTGATAAAGTAAAGCATAATTATGTAAAAGGAAAAGGAAGTGTCTTAAAAGGCATTTATTAACCAGGCTGTTAACGCTAAATCATGTAGAAGACAGGAAATTCTTACTAATTCACCCGGGAACGAATTTCATGCTTGCTTATTAAACAAATCTCCATTAAATTGTAGTAGAATACGCTGCGTATGAGTTCCTTTAAGCCCTATAACTGTATATTCTTATTAGTGATAAGCCTGTTCTTATGCACTATGAGCTTTGCACAATCCCCTCAAAACTTACCTGGCAGATATTATGTAGAACATTTTGGAGAGGAAGAGGGCCTTCCCCAGAGTTCTATAAACAGTATATTACCTGATAACAATGATTTTTTATGGATCGCTACTGAAGGAGGAATAGCCCGGTTCAATGGTAACCGCTTTTTATCTGTCCCCTACAAAGCCGGTGTTGTTAGAGGCAATTTTACCAGGATCAAAATTTTTTATTACAAAGGAAAGGATACGATCCTCGCCTACTCCAGTGCCAGCAACCTGGTGGCCACCATAGTAAACAATGCAGTCGTTGCTATAGAAAAACACAACTACGTTAAGCATGGCTTGCTTTTTTTGAATGTACATATGCCCGTACCCTCACCCCCTTATATTGTAAATTATACTTCAGACTCGATCAGGCAGGGTTGGAATGTTGAGTCAGGAAGTTATAAAGGAACCATATATAATAAGGACACTTTCCTGGTACGATTAACTGATGGAATTGGTATGTATGATTCAAAAGGCCTGTTTGGTAAAATAAAGATCAAAAATTTAAATGATGGTAAGCTATTATTCCTAAATCAACAGGTTATTTACGTGGACGAAGAAAATTATGTAAACTTTTATACTGCCAGAGGCCTGCAAAAAAGAATATTGCTGCCGATAGCCCTGAAATATGAGCAGGAGGTCTTTCACAGTGGTTATGATAATCAATTTTTTTGTGTAAAGGATTCTGTTTTGTACAGGGTTGATATTATGAAATCAGGGGAATTATCTGTTCAGACAATTTTGAACAACCTGCAAAACCCGGATGATATAAGGGTTATATATCAAAAGGACAGCAACACCATCGTTACAGGTACGATAAGGAATGGACTGTATGTATATAAGAAACAATTTTTTTCAATATCAGAGCGGCTGCCAAATGGAGAATCAGATGCCTTTTATGTACAACGTCTTCTTTCCGATAATGAGACCATTTTAACCGGCCTGGACGACTTATTCAAAAATGGCCGCTATCTCGGAAAAACAAAAGCCGTTTTCACAACGCATACTTACTCCTACTTAAAAGACAGTAAAGGAAATTACTGGTATGGATATTATGACCGGCTCATGCGGGCAAAAGAGATCGGGATCGCTGCAGAAACGGTAATGACCTTTAAAGGGGCCCCTATCATTCTTTTTGAAGACAGGGAAGGGAGAATATGGTTTGGTTCAACTGAGCAGTTCGGGTATTTTAAAAATAATACATTCACAGAACTGAAGTTCAGCAATTTAGATCCGGCGTTGATCTCCTGTATCCAGCAGGACCCGGAGGGGAGATACCTGATCGGGACCCGTGAAGGGCTTTATATCCTGGATAATGCAAATGCACGTGTGCTAAAAGAAATACCTGAATTTGGATCTCTTGACATAAGATTTGTATGGCCCGAAACAAACGGGCAAACCTGGATATGTACTTATGGAAAAGGGTTTTTCCTGCTCACAAAGGAAGGTTTAACTCCATTCCCGGAAAGTAACGGCAGGTTAGCCTATGTGCATTCCATCATTGAAGATGCCAAGGGATATTTTTGGATGCC
>Ga0193752_1003669_pt1 | contig 10439 bp, 8 predicted proteins | sample H1c1metaG_FD_144924 | JGI IMG/M metagenome (GOLD analysis project Ga0193752, IMG submission 144924) | Soil microbial communities from a riparian zone of the East river system, Colorado, United States - H1c1 | ecosystem: Environmental > Terrestrial > Soil > Riparian zone | place: USA: East River...
GACCGCAGTTTATATCTGATAGCGGCGATCTCGTTTCCGCTGCTCGTTCTTATTGGTTATTTCAAATCGTATTACGGCCGCGGCCTTTTCGAGGGCGTACCTGTCCCGAGCACGCTCGCGCACGTCCACGGCATTGTGATGTCCGCATGGGTGCTCTATTTCGTAGCGCAGGTGTGGCTGGTCCGCTCGAAGAACATCAAGCTGCATATGACGATGGGGTTTGCGGGTATCGGCCTGGCGGCGCTCGCGGTAATAACGGGCATCACGGCCGCCTATTACGCGCACCTCGTCGAGGGCCGGGCGCCCGGCGGCCTCGACCCACGTGGATTTTTTATAATCCCGGTGGGCGATATGCTCCTGTTCATTCTATTTTTCGCGGGTGCGATCTATTACCGCAAAAAGGCCGTGGTCCACAAGAGCCTGATGCTGATGACGGCACTCAACTTCCTGCCGCCCGCGCTCGCCAGGATTCCTGTCGTTGCACCGGAGTTTACGATTCTCTGGGCCTTCGGGTTAACGTCGATTATCGGAATCTCGATCCTCGTTTACCAAAAGCTGCGTCACGGCAAGATAGTGGGCCTATTCGCCGCGGCGCTCGGGTTATTCATCGTGGCGCTGCCGTTCAGGATCTGGTTTTCGGGTACGGAAACGTGGCTGAGTTTCGCGGGTTGGCTTGCATCATAAGACCTTTTCAACGCGGAGATCGCGGGGAACGCAGAGAGTTTAGCGGTTTGTGCTTCCCGGCGCTCTCCGCGTTCTCTGCGTTTAACCTGCCTTATTGTTTTATCCGGGTCGTTCGCGACTAAATCTCGGGCAAGACAAACGCCCCAATATGCGGTTTGTTTGTATTTAGACACGTTTGCAGCGCAAGGATCAACGCGTCTCGCAGATCCTCGGGTGTGACGATCGCATCCAGCAGCCCCCGCGCTGCGGCATGCTTGGCGTCGAGCTCCTTATCATACGTCTCGCGCACCTTGTCCATCGCCGCCAAAAGCTCTGGTTCCGGCTTCTTCCCTTCCTTCTTAAGCTTTTCGAGCTGCGTGCCGTGTATCGCCTGGGCGGCCGAATCGCCTTCCATCACTCCCATGCGCCCGGTTGGCAGCGAGAAGATAAAGTCCGGGTCGAACCCCTGCCCCGCCATCGCGTAATAGCCCGCGCCCGAGGCGTGATTTACCGTCAAAACTATCTTCGGCACCTCCGCGGTCGCCATCGCCTCGACAAATCTCGCTCCTGCGCGGATGATGCCCGAGTGCTCCGCCTCCGCCCCGACCATAAATCCCGAAACGTCCTGCACAAACAGCAGCGGAGTGTTATGCCTGTTGCAATTCTCGATAAAATAGGCAGTTTTCTCGGCGGATTCGGTGTATACGATCCCGCCGAACTTTGGCGGTTTGCCGGGTTTGCCCTTTACCATGCCGCGTGAATTTGCGATAACCCCGACCAAAATACCGCCGATCCGCGCCGTGCCACAGATTATCTCCTTCGCATAATCGGCCTGAAATTCGTCCAGCTTTCCGGCATCGAGAAAGGTGTCCAACACGGCGCGCATGTCATAGGGCGCGCGGTGGTCTTCGGGCAGTATCTCGTACAATTTTTCCGCCTTAGACTTTGAATTCTTGGGTTCGATTATCGAAACACGTGGAATTTCCTTCGGCGGCAGTTCGGCGACGAGATCGCGGATCTTATCCAGGCACTCTTTCTCGTCCTTCGTGTGATAATGCGCCACGCCCGAGATCGCATTGTGCGTCATCGCCCCGCCGAGTGTCTCGTTGTCTATGGTCTGGCCGGTCGCACCCTTCACGAGGTTGGCCCCGCCCAAGCCCATAAACGAGGTTCCCTCGACCATCAATATCACATCGGACAGCGCCGGCAGATACGCCCCGCCCGCAACGCACATACCCATCACGGCCGCGATCTGCGGCACTTTCAGATACCGCCGCATTATCGAGTTGTAATAAAAAATGCGCGCCGCGCCGTATTGGCCTGGAAAAACGCCGCCCTGGTAAGGAAGATTAACGCCCGCCGAATCAACAAGATAGATGATCGGCACGCGGTTGCGCATGGCTATCTCCTGCGCACGCAGGATCTTTGTTATTGTCTCGGGGTACCATGCACCGGCCTTGATCGTGGCGTCGTTTGCGATAACAACCGCCTCACGCCCGTGAATTTTTCCTATCGAGGTAACGACCGCCGCCGCCGGCGCCTGTCCGTTATATTCGTCATAGGCGACAAGCAGCCCGATCTCCTGCTGGTAAGCGTCCTCGTCAAAAAGCAGATCGATACGCTCGCGGGCCGTCAACTTCCCTTGCGAGTGGATCTTGGCGATCTTCTCGGGGCCGCCGCCCTCGCGAAGCTTGCGCTCGAGCCGCGTGTATTCATCGACCAGGCGGCCCAGGCGAGATTTAGGTTGGGTTAGTTTCATCTGATAACGAGATTAGTGGTACTCGTATCGCTCACGCCCGCATCATCGATGCTTACTATCTTCAGTCTGAAACCGCGGGCAACTTTTGCAGGTATTCTGATCACCTCGCTGCCATCGTTCGGCGTACTCTCAACGAGCGTCGTCCATGTCGTGGTTTCATCGCGGGAATATTCAATTCGAATATTGCCGATGATATTATCCGTGTCCCAGGTGATTGTACGGTTCACACCCCGAGTGAGGCTTTCGCCGCCGTTCAGATTTAACATCCGCACGTTCGAGCCGCTGTAGCGATAGTTAGCGATCGAATCGGCCGTTCCGTTAATCGCGCGTGCATTGTCGCGGGTGGCGATGCCGGTCGGAACTCCGTTAAAGATAATATTCGGGTTTGAGAAATAAGGCCGGCGAACGCAGCCGGAGGTGCATGGGTCAACGTAGGACATCACGGTCCTGTAGTTGCCGTGAATATAGTGGCCAAACCCGTAAGGAAACGTCGGCGTACCACCGTTTTCGGGGTTGTGATGGCTGCCCATGTTGTGGCCAAGCTCATGCGGGAAGCTCAAATTTCCGACCGCACAGGTGCGCGACGTTACTGTAAAACCGTTAGCCGAATTCCCCGGAATCGATCCCATCAGATTGCCGATACCGCAGTTGTCGGATGAATTTGAGAGCATCGCTACGAGATCGGCATTAAATGAATTCCTGATCGTGCCGACGTTCGCGTTAGCCCGTAGGGCCGTCAGCTCCGTCCCCAGGCTCCCCGTCTCCGCCACGGTCGTTTCCTGGGCATTCGCAAGCCTTACGCGCTGGCGGATCTTGCTGTTGATATAGGTAGTGTTTGTAATATCGATGGCCGATTGCGCAAATGTCTGCGCCTGAGCGTCGCCGCCGAGAGTGGTCTTAACCGGTGTCGAGTAAAGCACCAGCACGTCGATGCGATCGCCCGAATCTATTGTCGCCTCCGGCGCAGCCGTTTCCGTTACAGCTTTCGCAGGTTCGCCGTCGATTCCGCCTGCGCAGTCGGGGAAAAGGCCCTGGTCGAGTTGGACCAGTATCTGCCGGTCGCCTTTCGGTACAATCTCGTAAACCGCTGACGGTGCATAGATTATCCCCGCCACATACCCGTTTTTAAAAGTGAGAACTACATCGCCGTCAAACTTGCCCTCGCGGATCTTGCCGCGCCATGTCAGGTCGGTCAGATCGCGCATCTCGGTACTGGTGTTGACTGCCTGGTACGTTTTGCCGTCAAAAAGAGGTATCCGCAGCCACGGCGTTGTCCCGCGTGAAAGCTGCGTGAGATCGATGGAAATGTCGGCCTCCTTGACGGATGCCAGCGAGCTCTTCTCCGCCGACGGCCGTGCGGCCGGCGTATCCCGGAACGTAAACAGCGCCGATGTGCCCTTCTGCGCATCGACCTTAACTGAAAACTCGACAAAAACGACACCGAGCGCCAGGATCGCTCCCGTTACAAGCAGTTTTTTCATATTACTTCTCACTGATAATAAATGTGGGCACCATACCGCCGCCCGAAGATACGTTTGCCAGCTCGGATAACGACAGGCGCGTAAACGCCGAGCCTACGACACCGTTAAACAGCAGCGGATCGAGATCGACAAGCTGCTCGACCATATCCCATTTTCCAAGTGAATCGAAAACCATCGGGAACATCTCTTTTGCAGTTTTCACACGTTCCTGCACGAGGTAATCGCCGTTTTCAAGCGCGAGCTGGATCGCCGCTTCCCATTCCTCTGCGGATGAATTCCAGCCGATATAGATTCCGTGGCCGCCGTAATCGTCGTTAGGTTTAAGTACCAGTTTCGCGGAATTATCACGCGTCCACTGCACCAGATCGATCTCCTCGCCATGATTTATCGTCGTCCGGTCGGCAAATTTGCGGGTCCAGGGCACGTGCGTATGTATGGCCTTGAGCTCGTTCTCATTGAAAAGATGCGCATAGCGCTCATCGGTCAGAACGGCAAAGATCGCCTTTTTATGCACGAGCTTTCCGCGAAAGCTGTTGACCATGCAGATCGCACCGGCACGATAGGCATCCAGCAGCGCGGGCTGTTCCTCCATTATCGGGAGATATTCGTTTACCAAAAGTCGCTTGTAAACAATATCGATCGCCAAGCCGCGGAAATAGAGCTTTCCGTTATCGAATTCAAGCTCGTCCGGCGAGCATATGACAGACGTATAACCCTCGCCTTCGAAATATTCCTTGAATAGCTCAAACTCTTTTATCGTCGGTAAGTCTTTCAGATCGACGATTGCGATTACCGGGTTGGTTTCCCAATCTCCAAAACCAAGATACTCCTCGTAGCAGCTGAGCAAAACTTCGAGCATTTTCGGCCGCCCCGCGAAACCTCGTACCTCGTAGCGTTCGGCAAATTTCTGCATCACCGGCATAGATTGGAAGATCTCGGTCGCCGAATCGGCGTAGGCAATACCCGCCGGGCTCTCGCCATTTAGCTCGACATAGCTGTATGTGTCCTCGGTCAAAAACGAGTCGAGCCGGGCCGTCGGCGACACCTGCGCATAGCCGGGATCGATCTTTACAAGCTCGCGCTCGATCTCGGTCACGCCCAGTTCGTCCAGAAGGGCGTCGTTACCGACCGCTTCGTCCTTCACCTTTTGCAAAGCACCCCAGATAACCTCGCACGTCGCGGTTACGCGGCCCCAGTCATCCGCCGTAACAAAATGGGGCCGCAGGTAAGGCGAAAGTCGCCGCCCGCCAAAGATAAGCTTGTTTTGCTCCAGGCCGTCATCGAGGATGCGGCGCGAGGCATCGGCAAGTTCCTTGTCCTCGAGAAGGCTGTGATAGTAGGCTACGGCTTCTTTTAGCATAGATTTTTGTCGGTACCACCCGCGACTACGTGGTGCTTTAACCTGGCACATTCGAACGATTGAAGACTTGAACACCGCGAACGCAATGAACGCTATGAACTCATAAACGCTACAAACTCTATCCCGCCATGCTCAATATCTCTTCGTACTCGTCCTTCGTCAGCGGCAGCACCGACAGGCGGCTCTGGCGCACCAGTGCGATGTTGTTCAGCGCGCCGTTTGCCTTGACCTGCTCGAGAGTGACCGGGTTTTTCAACTTCTTAACAGCTTTGATCTCGACGGCGATCCATTTTTGTTCCTTATCGGTCGGATCGGGGTACGACTCCTTCGAGACCTCGGATATCCCCACCACTGATTTTTCCGACACGGAGTGATAAAAAAGGACCTTGTCGCCCTTCTTCATCGCCTTAAGATTGTTTCGCGCCTGGAAATTACGCACACCGGTCCAATCCGTGGTGCCGTCCTTCACCAGGTCGTCGAACGAATACGCTTCGGGTTCCTGTTTAACCAGCCAATAATTCATATTATTTATGTTTCTTTCAGGTAATTCGTCCCCTGAGCATTCAAGGGTTTTCTCGACTCACGACTCACGACTCACGACTCACAACTCGCGACTCACACTCACGACTTTTTCTGCGCCGCAACGGCCTTTTTATTCAGCCACTTTGCCCAGCGCTCGATCGTCGGCCGAAAGGGTTTGAACATCTTGGCCCTTAAACTTCCTTCCGACTGTTTTTCGCTCCAAGCCCGCAGGTTCTTCTCGGCATACTGCCTGATCTGCGGCTCGAGATTTTGTTTCTTTACCGAATGCTTCAGCGTCAAATGATAATGCTGCCCGACGAGCGAAAATAGAAGCCCCGCAAGATTACTCTTAAACGAGCTTTTCGCCATCAACCGCTTCATAAAGCTCTCGGTCGGTTGCAGCAGCGCGCCCATCGACATCTCTATCCACGCATTCTGGTTACCCGCGCGCGGATGATAAAGCCCTGGCAGATCTCCCGGTATGGGCGTTTTCAAATCCTTTAGCCGCGGATCGTTTATAAAATCCACCAGCCGAACCTTTTCCAGCCCGCGCTGATGCTCGATCGGGATATAATCCAGGACCTTTTTTATCTGTTCTTCAGCGCCCTTCGGCAGCGTGATGGTCGATTGATTTTCTATTCTTAATTTTGTTGCTTTTGCAGACTTTTGGCCTGCAGTTTCGATTGCCATAATTCTTCAATAAATTGTAAATGCAAAAGGGCGAATAGTAAATTGTGCCACACAATTGTTGTAAGCACGCAACAAGAAAATTTAACGCATCGTTCGTCCGGTGCCGTAGGCCCATGTTTTATTGGCCTATTGCTTTACGTACATGCTGGCATAGTATTTGTTATACATATCCCGATTGCCTTCTTTTCGTCTTTTTCGTGTATTTCGTAGGCAATTTCCTGAGCAATGAACCAAACCACTATTTCTCAACCTGTCCAAACAACCGGCATCGGCCTCCATACCGGCGTCGATGTAAACCTGACGCTCAAACCGGCGCCCGAGAATACCGGCTACATATTCGTCCGCACCGACCTCGACAATTTCGAGATACCGGCCTCGGTCGAATACATTTCGCACTGCAGCTACGCCACCACCCTCATGCGACGCGGCGTCGTCCTTTCCACCTGCGAGCATCTTCTGTCAGCATTGCGCGGATTCGGGATAGACAACTGCTTTATCGAGCTCGATAACATAGAGATCCCGATCATGGATGGGTCCAGCGAGGGTTTCGTCGAGCTGTTGGAAAAGGCAGGCATAAGTGAGCAGCACGCCGCAAGAAGGTCATTTAAGGTCCTGGAAAAGGTCGAATTCCAGCAGGGCGACCGTCGAATGTCGATCGAACCCTCAGACCGCTACGAGATCGAATGCATCATCGACTTTCCTCACCCATTCATCAACCGCCAATCGTTTCACTTCGTTTTCGAGAACGGCTCCTTCGGCAAGGAAATAGCCTCCGCGCGTACATTCGGCTTTACCACCGAGATCGAAGCGCTGCGCAAAGCAAACCTGGCGCTTGGGGGATCCCTGGATAATGCGATCGTGCTTACGACCGATGGGATGCTCAACAAAACGGCCCTGCGCTTCGACGACGAGTTCGTCCGCCACAAGATACTCGATATTATCGGCGACCTCGCATTACTCGGGATGCCAATATTGGGTAAGATCACCGCCGAAAAAAGCGGGCACTCCGTACACGCTTCGTTAATGAGTAAATTGCTAAAAACCGAATCCGCCTGGAAAATCATCGAAGGCAGTTAGCGAAAAATACGCCTACTTTACCCCGAACTCAACGCAGCGACTGGACCGCAAGCATCCTGCTTGCAATAAGCGCGCAGCGCGAACTGCGGTAAGTGTAAAGATCACTCTTCGCACTATTTCCAATCCGGCGTGTGAAAAATTCCTTCCTTGTCCGTCCTCTGATATGTATGCGCCCCAAAGAAATCCCGTTGCGCCTGGATCAGATTGGCCGGCAGCCTGTCCGAGCGAAACGCGTCGAAATACGCCAGCGCCGACGAAAGGCACATCGCCGGTACGCGGCTCTCGGTAAATTTCGCCGTTACCCCGCGCCATTCGTCGCGGCCCTCGTTCAGTATCCCGGCAAAACGATCGTCGAGTATTAAATTTTGCAGGTCGGGGTTTTCCGAATAAGCCAGCCGCATCTCCTCTAGCAAAGCAGATCGGATAATACAGCCGCCGCGCCAGATTTTAGATATCTCAACCAGGTCCAGCTCATATCCCTTCTCGATCGATGCCGACTGCAGCAGCGACATCCCCTGCGCGTAGGTAACGATAAACGCGCACAAAAGCGTGTCCTTCAGGTCGCTTACCGCCTTATCGATATCGCTCGTAAACTCCGCGCGTATCTCGGCGTTTCGGCCCGTGCGACCGCCTTCTGCGCCCTCGGCCCCATCCGCCCACGCCTCAAGCTCGCCTCCTGTCTCTTTCTGGTGCATGCTTGCATGCGTTTCTAGATCCTCCCGCGCCCGCGCGGCCTTTCGCTCGTCCTCCTCCGGGTGGCTCGCGACGGATTCGCCATCCGCGTCATCATCTTTAGGCACCGGCAAAGTGCCGTACTTTTTCGCCGCCAGGATACGTGTTTCCTTTTGCGCGGATATCTGGCGCATCGAAACGGCGGAATCGATCGTCGGGATCGGAACACCGAGGTCCATCGCCGCTTGCGAGGTCCATTTGCCCGTCCCCTTCTGCGCAGCCTTGTCGAGCACCATTTCGACCAGCGCCTTGCCCGTGTCCGCGTCCGCTTTGCGCAGCACCTCACTGGTGATCTCGACCAAAAAGGAATTCAGCTTCGTACCGTTCCACTCGGCGAAAATATCGCTCATCAGCGGGTAGTCAAACTTGAGCACGCGGTGCATAAAATCGTATGTTTCCGCGAGTATCTGCATCAGCCCGTACTCGATGCCGTTATGCACCATCTTTACAAAATGCCCGGCCGAACCCTTCCCGACATGCGCCGCGCACGCCTCGCCGCCAACCTTGGCCGAGGCTGCCTCGAAAAAAGGCTGTATTTGCTCGTAAACTTCCGGTTTTCCGCCGATCATTATACTCGCACCGTGCCGCGCGCCTTCTTCACCACCCGATACCCCTACGCCGAGAAAATGGATGCCCTTCTCGGTGAGAAAAGCTTCGCGGCGTTCGGTGTCGGTAAAATGGGAGTTTCCGCCGTCGATCACGAGATCGCCCGGCTCGAGATATGGCAGCAGATCGTTGATCACCGAATCGACCGGATCGCCCGCCGGTACAAGCATCATGATCTTGCGCGGCGTTTCCAGACCGGCGATAAAATCGGGCAAATTATCCACACCGGTTACCGGCAACCCGTCCGATTCCTGCCTTAATAGCTCGAGTTTATCGGCGTGTTTGTTATAGCCGATACCCGAAAAACCGTGCTCGGCAATATTTAGCAGAAAATTGCGGCCCATTGTTCCGAGGCCGATCATCCCGAATTGTGCATTCGCCATACCCTGATTGTAGATTATGGCTTTGACTGTCACAAACCCGACCGGAGCGGTGTTTACATTAGAACAACCTATGAATCTAAAACTATTCGTCGCTTTTTCGATTATCTTTACGATACTTGCCGTGTCGATCACGGCGCAGGCACAGGACCTCGGAAAATATTTCGAGTTAAAAGCAGAAAAATACACCGAGGGAGATGGAGAATACGTCGGGATTTCACCGGCAATTCGCGAGAATGTTAACGACGAAACCGGCAAATTAATCGCCGCGCACCCGCGAAGATTCAGGTACGTGCTAATGAACCGGACCAACTTCAAAGGCCTCGACTCTTATTATCCCGACAAGAAAAAGATCAACGATCTCTATCTCGCAAATCTTGCCGCGGATAAGAATTTCGCCGATTATTTCAAGATCATGACCGACACGGCCCCCGATCGAAAGACTAAGGTAAAAATATCCACAAATGAACTTATGCGGGTGGCCTCGAAGTTCTTTTTTTGCAGCGCGGTTAAGCCTGACCGCTCGATCAATCCCTATATATGCATCAGCCTCAACGGCGTGAAGGAAGCGCAGTTTGAAAAGGATATGACCGTGGTCGAATCGATTTGCTTCGAGGCGATATTCGAGGCGATCGATGCCGCGCGGCCCAAGAGAGCGGTTTTTGTCGAGAATTTTATCAGGTATATCGATGAAGAGTCGCGCCCCGAGCGTTCGCGCACTGCCGATAACGACGCCTACCTCGCAAACGTACGGACCGCCGTTTTCCGGCGCATGGAAAATGACGCGGAGCTTAAAAAACACCTGGTAGAATTTTTCCGAAAGAATGCTGCAAACCTACCGGTCGCGATAACCGATCTTAAATCGTAAATAATAGAGTCTGTCAAAGTTTGACGATAAGGCTTTTGGTGTAAGATTCTAAACCAATGAAGTCTTTGCTCGAAGCCATCCGCCCTACCACATTTATCGAATCGGCCAAACTCCGCGATCATCTCGGCCTCGACCTGATTATCGCGTCCGAGACATTCCAACACACCGGCAGCTTCAAGTTTCGCGCGGCATATAACCTGGCGCTGAATGTCGAACAGGATGAGATATTGACCGCATCGTCCGGCAATTTCGGCCAGGCGCTGGCCTATGCGTGCAAATTGCTCGGCAAAAAATGCACAGT
>Ga0193752_1003671_pt1 | contig 10435 bp, 11 predicted proteins | sample H1c1metaG_FD_144924 | JGI IMG/M metagenome (GOLD analysis project Ga0193752, IMG submission 144924) | Soil microbial communities from a riparian zone of the East river system, Colorado, United States - H1c1 | ecosystem: Environmental > Terrestrial > Soil > Riparian zone | place: USA: East River...
CTTTGATGATGTTGCTTCCTTATTGATCTGTTTATTAAAGGTCTCAAACGCCGAAGCATCTTTAACGGATCCTTCGAAGACCATATAACCGCCGCGACCTTGTTTTTTCACAAAAAAGGCCATATCCTTTTCGACATCAATTCCAGACGCACCCGGATTGTCCATTATTTTTTTCGCAAGAGAATCGTCGGCATCAGCATACAGTTCTTTGAACCAATTGGTCTTTTTAATTTCATCCCAGGATAATTTTTTTGTAAGACTTCCCGAGTTGATGTGCACCACCACAGAAGCGTCCATGGGGATTGCGAGTCCTGATTTATCGCCACGACCGCAGGAGATAACCAGCACCGACAAAACGGCAAACATGGCTATTGAAAAAATATTACGTTTCATATTTAAGGTTTTAAAATAAAACTTACTGTCTTGTAAGTAAATAATTGTTTTTGTTTGGTTATCAAATAAAGTTGAAATCTGTGATATTTAATAATGGCAGTGATTGCTGCTCTTTTGTGTCCAGGTTTCTAATGAGGCAGGTCTGTTCCTGCAGTTCCTTGCTACCTATTATAACAGCATAAGGAATTTGTTTTTTTTCGGCATATTTAAATTGTTTATCCATTTTAACCGGCTCGGGATACAATTCGCAACGAATGCCTTTTACTCTTAGTTGCTGCATTAATCCAAAAGCGGTTTTACTTTCAGCTTCACCCAAATTGAAAAATACGACCTGCGTACCCGTTTTTACTTCTTTTGGAAAAAGATTTAGTTCTTCCATCACATCATATATTCTGTCTACACCAAACGAAATTCCAACACCGGGTATGCCCGGTACTCCGAAAAGTCCGGTAAGATCATCGTACCGGCCGCCACCTCCTATACTTCCCATCTGGACATTTCTTGCCTTCACTTCAAAAATGAGCCCGGTGTAATAGTTCAAACCTCTTGCGAGGGTCAGGTCGATCATCAGCGGTCCCTGGTAAGCTGTACCCGGAAAATCGAGTAAATATTCCAATTCTGAAATCCCGGCCTGAACAGTATCCCCGGGCAATAATTCAAGCAGTTTTTCTATTTTTTCCCGGTTATTCCCCGAAATGCCGAGATAATCACCGATCGTTTCTACTTGTGCGGAATTCAAACCACGTTCAACCAATTCCTCTTTCACTTTATCGATGCCTATTTTGTCGAGCTTATCTATGGCAATAGTGATAGCAGTTAATTTTTCGGCTCCCCCGCAAAATCCAGCCAATGCGGCGAGTATTTTCCGGCTGTTAATCCTGATCTCAACATCAATGCCGAGCTTTTTAAAAACAATTGCATAGATATTTGCAAGTTCAACTTCATTGATCAGACTTTTACTACCTACTACATCTGCATCGCACTGTACAAACTCACGGTATCTTCCGCGCTGTGGCCGGTCTGCCCGCCACACAGGCTGGATCTGGTATCTTTTAAAAGGAAGTGCCAGTTGACCATGATTCATCGCCACGTACCTGGCGAAAGGTATGGTAAGATCATATTTTAATGCACGCTCAGTTAGTCTTGAGTCGTTTTTTCCCTGTAACACGCTCTGAAAACCAAGATTTGCCTTCTCGGTATTTTTTGGATCCGACAATCCATTGTTGAGGATTTTAAAGATCAGTTTGTCTCCTTCGTCACCGTATTTCCCCGTCAACGTTTCCAGATTCTCCAGCGCGGGAGTCTCCAGCGGCTGGAAACCGGAAAGTTCAAAAACGTATCTGATCGCGTCCAGGATGTAATTTCTCTTACGAACTACTTCTGGTCCAAAATCACGGGTACCCTGTGGAAGTGAAACTTTTATACTCATTACTCAATACTGCTTTTAACCGAAACTGCGGGATATTTTCAAAAAGGTCCTGCCGAATGCGATTGATTATAGGTAGGTAGACTTGTCAAAATATTACGGAACCTACTGATATTTCCGGATGATTTTATCAGAGGCGTCGCTAATCATTTTATAGACATCATGATAACCTGGTTCCGGGCCATACCAGGGATCAGGAACATCCATATTTTTACCGGGATACAGTTCATTCAGAAGTAGCTTCACTTTTGAAGGATCATATTTTTTCCCTGCGATCCATTTCATCTCGGTAATTACATCACCGGCCATCGCATAAATGATGTCGTATCTGTCAAAATCACTGGCGGAAAAAAGGCTCGATTTCTGATTACATATGTCTATTCCGTTGATTTTAGCGACTTTTTGCGACAACTTGTGAGGTGGTTCACCAACATGGTAACCGTTTGTGCCGGAGCTTTCAATGATCCAGTTTTTCCCGGCCTGCTGTGCTTTGTGCTTCAGAATGCCTTCTGCAAGCGGGCTCCGGCATATATTACCAAGACAAACCATTAAAATTCTCATGGGTGCAAATATAGTTTTCAGGCACGATTTTGTATAAAGCTATTTAACATTTTGAGTTGTGGAATAGGAAGAGGGGCTGCATCTTATAGATAGTGCGGACGTCTTCGTCCGCCCACAGAAATTGAAAATTTTACCCCGGTGTAAATCTTAACCGGAAATGTGTAAAGCGGACGGAGACGCCCGCATTACACCTTGTTTGATCACGATCAATAAATAGATAAGAAGATGTTTGCAGAGCAGATCCGCAGGCCGGCACCACATTTTTGCCAGGATGCCCGCGCTACATTGAATGTAATTTCATAACTTGCCTGAACCCCTGAAAATAACTGATATGAACGAATTCGAGCAAAAACAGCAAAATGAATATGAAAAGAGAAAGTTAAGTGCATATACCACCCGCCGTTCGCTGATGGATTTTGGAATGGGGTTGATTTATATGGCACTTGGTGGCTTTTTTCTTTTATCAAAGCAGTTTGGCTACGAGCTCCAGTTTCCTCAGCCACCGTTTTCTTACATCTTCGGTGGATTGTGTGTCGTGTATGGGTTATTCAGAATTTACAGAGGTTACAGGAAAAACTACATTAATTAATGACAAAAATTTATTCGTCCCGCAAAGCGGTATATTTTTTATTGATATTTACAATCGTTATTGCTTTTTCTTTTTCGGGTTGTGGTGATTCAACAAATACTGGTACTCAGGAAACGATTACCAGTGGAACGATCCACATTAGTGTGGATGAATCCTTCAAACCTGTAATTGATTCGCAGATAAAGGTTTTTGAAGCACAAAACCCCAATGCAAAGATCGTTGTTGATTATAAACCTGAAGCCGAATGCCTGCGCGATCTTACAAACGATAGTGTCAGATTGGTTATTGTAACCAGGGGAATTACCAGGGAAGAAGAAAATCTGATGATTGAAAGATATAAGTTTAAACCGGCATTTGGCCGTCTTGCCATTGATGCTGTTGCTGTAATTGTAAATAATAAAACGAAGGATACATTATTCACGATCCCTCAGATACAGGGAATGTTAAAAGGTAACAGTGATTTAAAATACAAAGTACTGCTTGACGGAACTACAGCAACCAGTACGGTAAGATTTGTCCGGGATTCATTATTAAAAGGTGAAAATTTAAGTAAAAATGCGGTCGCGGCAGCAAATAGTTTAAGTGTAATTGAGTATGTCTCCAGGCATAATGATGCAATTGGCATGATAGGTGTAAGTTGGATAGGAAATCCGGAAGACACGACCCAGTTAAGTTTTTTACAAAATGTTAAAATAGCAGAAATTGAGTGCAGGGGCTGCGTTGGAACGTATATTAAACCGTATCAGGCCAATATTGCATTGGGAAGATATCCCATGGTACGGCCTTTGTATTACATATTGAAAGAAAATTTCAAGGGACTTGGCAGTGGATTTGCTAACTTTCTTATCTACGAGAAAGGACAATTAATATTTAAAAGGGCTTATCTGGCACCCGCAAGAATGCCATTCGAAGTCAGGGACATGAAAATCACAGAATAAAAATAGAAATAACCGGTTTTTAATTGCTTAACACTTATATTATTACAAAACTCTAAAATCAGGAATTGACAATGATGAAACGTTCTTTTAGTCTGGTAATAGCATTTGCCTTTATAGGTAATGTGCTTTTTGCTCAAAATGTTGAGCAGGGAAAAAAGTTTTTGTATTATGAACGATACAAAAGCGCGAAGGAAACATTTGACAAAATCCTGGCTGCAAATCCCAACAGCATTGAAGCCGTTTATTGGCTAGGTCAAACTTTGTTGGACAAGAAAAACGTTCTGAGAGATACGGTGGCTGCGAAAGCGCTTTACCAAAAATATCTTACTCAAAATGGCAATGCTCCTTTGTTGCTTGCCGGTATGGGTCAGATAGAATTAATGGAAGGCAAAACCAATGAAGCACGTCAGCGTTTCGAAACAGCATTAAATCTTACAAAAAATAAAGAAGTTGATGTGTTCAATGCCGTTGCAACAGCCAATGTTGATGCCAATGGAGGAGATGCGGCTTATGCAGTTGAAAAATTGAAACAGGCAACTACCATAAAAAAGTTTAACAACCCTGAGACTTACATGATCATGGGTGATGCATATCGTAGACTAATCGATGGTGGTAATGCTGTTACTTCATATACAAAAGCGTTGGAACTTGATCCAAAGCTCGCAGCTGCAAAAAGCAATATAGGTAAAGTGTATCTGACACAAAATAACCCGGATTATTTTCTGCCTGCATTTGAAGACGCTCTAAAACTCGATCCGACTTATGCTCCGGCTTATTTCGAGCTGTACTATTACTGGTATTTAAGAGATGTAAATAAAGCAGCAACTTACCTGGATAAGTTTGTGGCAAACACAGACCAGGGTCCGGAACAAGAATTTGCGAAGGCCGATTTGCTTTATGTTTCCAGCAAATTTGCTGAAGCAAAAGCAAAAGCAACGGAACTGGTCAGTCAGTTGGGTGATAAGGTAAGTCCAAGGATGTACCGTATGCTTGCTTATGTAAATGATACACTCGGTGATGCTGCCGGCGCAAAACAGGCTATGAGTACATTGTTCACAAAAGCGGCACCTGAAGACATTCTTGCTACCGACTATGAAGAATATGGAAAAATTCTTCTTAAGACACCCGGTAACGAAACAGAAGCTTTTGGAAATTTCCAGAAGGCAATTGATAAGGACACCATCATGGCCAATAAGGTTAAGTACATAAACAAAGCAGCGGCACTTGCCAAGAGCAAAGGCGACAGAGCCCAGGAGGCGAATTGGTTGGGAATGGCTTATAAAATTGATTCCACTCCATCGCAAAAAGCATTGTTTGACTGGGGTTTTGCCCACTATCAGGCAAAAAACTATCCGGTAGCTGACAGCATTTTCTGTAATGTGTATCAGACAAAGTTTCCTGATCAGCTTTTCGGTTATCTCTGGTGTGCAAGGACAGCTGTTGCCAGGGATACTACGCTTGAGCAAGGACTTTTTGTGGAACCATTCAAAAAGCTGATTTCGTTTACAGATACCGTACCTGATTCTACCCGTACTAAATACAAAAGTACCATAGTGGAAGCTCATACCTACCTGGCTCAATATTATGCGAACGTGGCCAAGCAAACTGACTCAGCGATCGCTAACCTTGAAAAAATAGTTGCTATTGATCCAAGCAGGACGGAGATCGTAAAAACAATAGAGCAACTTAAAAATCCGCCAAAGCAAAGGGCAACTCAACAACCGGCATCTCAAAAACCTGCAAGCAAACCGTCAACCACCAAAAAGAAGACGGGCTCGGGTAAGTAACTAATCTTATAATGAATTCTTTATATCAATCCCTCCCGGACTTCCGGGAGGGATTTCTTTTGTCATTTCCCACATTGAGATTTGGAATGTCATCACTCTGTCTTATTTTTGCGCCTAAACCATTTAGCGGGTTATATATGAAGTACCTCCTGCAAGTTTCAACTTCCGCTCATGATCCAAATAGTTCCTACTGGTATTTTCCAATTGGTCTTCAACTGATTTTTGCTCTTATCCTGGTTGGTGGCATTATGATTGTGACACATCTGCTGGGCCCCAAAAGAAAAACTGCCGACAAACTTGCCAATTTTGAAAGCGGAATAGAAAGTGTTGGCAATGCGCGGCAGCCAATGGCAATAAAATACTTTCTCGTAGCGATATTGTTTGTGCTCTTTGACGTGGAGGTGATTTTCTTCTATCCTTATGCTATTAACTTCAAGCATCTTGGATGGAACGGTTTCTACGCAGTGCTGATGTTTGTAGGCTTTTTCATTGCTGGCTTCACTTATATAATAAAAAAAGGTGCCCTTAAATGGGAAGATTGAATTGCTAATTGAATTATTGGGTTGAAAACTGCTTTTTTGTTCTGAAGGACAAACAATGGATAGGACGAATTTTGCCCGAATTTTAATGGGTAAATGCCAACTTTCAGAATCAGAAAACGTTAACAGTTAGTATCACTGACGTCGGAAATTATTCCGGCAAATGATACAAATTAAAATGTACGATCATGCGACCTGTTCAATATAATTTAACCGGAGAAAGGAATATCAAACTTCTGCAGGAAGGTCCGGAAGGATATTCCGGGGAAGGTTTTTTTGCCACCACTCTTGACAAAGTAGTGGGGCTGGCCCGAAAGAATTCTATCTGGCCGCTGCCATTTGCTACCTCATGCTGTGGAATTGAGTTCATGGCTACAATGGCTGCGACCTATGACATGTCGAGATTCGGATCAGAAAGAATGGCATTTTCACCGCGTCAGTGCGATTTGATGATGGTGATGGGAACCATTGCAAAAAAAATGGGCCCGATCGTTAAACAGGTATACCTGCAAATGGCTGAACCCAGATGGGTACTGGCTATGGGTGCCTGCGCATCAAGCGGCGGCATTTTCGACACTTACAGCGTGTTGCAGGGTATCGATCAGATAATTCCTGTTGATGTTTATATACCCGGATGTCCGCCGAGACCGGAAGCTGTTATCGATGGATTTATGCGCGTACAGGACCTGGTTGGAAAAGAAAGCCTGAGAAGAAGAAATGGCGAAAGATATAAGCAACTGATGGAAAGTTACGGAATACAATAACAACAGCTGAACAGGCAGTTAAATGGCAGAGAAACTATAAGCAGCGAAACGATAATGAGTTTAACTTACGATCATATAAAATCCAAACTGACTGAAAAATTTGGTGACCAGCTGACAAATTTTGAAGAGCCTTACGGCATGTTGAGTTTCGAGGCACCAAAAGATATGAACCTCAAAGTAATGCAGTATATGTATGATGAACCCGATCTTAATTTCAGGTTCCTCACTGATCTTTGTGCTGTTCACTATCCCGAAAATGCCGGCCGGGAACTGGCAGTGGTGTATCATCTCCACAATCTGACCGAAAATGTGAGAATAAGACTCAAAGTATTTACCGACATCAATTCACCCGATATTTTTACCGCAGCACAATTGTTTTCTGCTGCAAACTGGATGGAAAGAGAAACCTATGATTTCTATGGAATCAATTTTGTAGGGCATCCCAACCTTAAACGGATTCTGAATGTGGATGAGATGGATTATTTCCCGATGAGAAAAGAATTTCCGCTGGAAGACCAAACCAGGATCGATAAGGATGATGACATGTTCGGAAGATAAAAGAACAGAAGAACAGAAGGGCGAAGAGCGAAGGGCGAAGAACAGAAGAGCGAAGAGCGAAGAGCGAAGAGCGAAGAATGAAGACATAGAAGCGTTAATCATTATCTGAATTATGTATTACAATGTCTGAGCAACATATAAAACTACCGGAAGGATCGATCGGAAAACAAACCACTACGCTGAACCTCGGTCCAACCCATCCTGCAACCCACGGTGTGTTCCAGAATATCCTTGAGCTGGATGGAGAAAGAATCGTAAGTGCCGAACAAACTGTCGGGTATATTCACCGCGCCTTTGAGAAGATCGCAGAAAGAAGACCCCTATATCAGATCACCCCGCTTACAGACAGGTTAAACTATTGCTCTGCTCCCATCAATAATATGGGCTGGCACATCACCTGCGAAAAGCTACTGAATGTCAAAATACCAAAACGAGTCGATTATCTCCGTATAATTATCATGGAACTCGCCCGGATCTCAGATCACCTGATCTGTAACTCCATCGTTGGAGTAGATACCGGCGCATTTACCGGATTTGTTTACGTAATGCAATACCGTGAACTGATTTACGAAATCTATGAAGAGATCTGCGGTTCAAGGCTTACTACCAATATCGGAAGGATCGGTGGTTTTGAAAGAAACTTTACCAATACCGCTTTTCAGAAACTGGATAAATTCCTGGCTGAATACCCGAAAGTTTTAAAGGAATTCGAGAACCTGTTCACCCGTAACCGGATCTTTATGGAACGTACTATTGGTGTGGGCCCGATCAGTGCTGAAAGAGCCGTTAATTTCGGGTTTACAGGTCCAAACCTGCGCGCCGCAGGTGTAGACTATGATGTGCGTGTGCATAGCCCTTACAGCAGTTACGAAGATATGCAGTTCGATATACCGGTTGGTTCAACTGGCGACTGTTATGACCGTTTCCTGGTGAGAAACCAGGAGATGTACCAGTCTATCAGCATCATCAGACAGGCTTATCAGAAAGTGCAGGAATTTAAAGGAGCGGAAGCTGAAATATATCATGCCGATGTTCCGGAGTATTATCTTCCGGAGAAAAAAGATGTTTATACAAAGATGGAGGCGTTGATCTGGCACTTTAAAATTGTAATGGGCGAAATTGATATGCCAAAGGGCGAAGTTTACCAGTCCGTTGAAGGTGCAAATGGTGAACTCGGTTTTTACCTGATCAGCGATGGGGGACGTACTCCATATCGCCTGCATTTCAGAAGACCGTGCTTTATATATTACCAGGCCTATGAAGAAATGAGCCGCGGGTCAATGTTAAGTGATGCGATCATTCTTATGAGCAGTCTGAACCTGATCGCGGGAGAAATGGATGGTTAAATACAACATAAATGTCCTTGCCGGACCTATCGAATAAATTTGCTGGTTGCTGCAGCACAGACAATTAAATAATATGGCGAAATTTTCAGAGCAACAGCTCGCTAAAGTTCAGGAAATCATTAACCGCTACCCGGAGGGGAAGCATAAAAGCGCTGTTATACCTCTGCTTCATATGGCACAGGAAGAATTTGGCGGATGGCTGAGTTCCGAGTCTATGGATTATGTTGCGTCCCTTTTAAATATTGAGCCAATCGAAGTATATGAGGTTGCGACTTTTTATTCAATGTATAATCTGAAACCAGTAGGGAAGTTTCTCTTTGAAGTTTGTGAGACAGGCCCGTGTATGTTGCGGGGAAGCGATGATATCATAGCCTATATCAAACAAAAACTCGGTATTGCAGTTGGCGAAACAACTGCCGATGGATTGTTCACTTTGAAAACAGTGGAGTGCCTGGGAGCCTGTGGTTATGCGCCGATGATGCAGATGGGAAAATTTTTCCGGGAACATCTTACAAAAGAAAAAGTGGACGCTATCATTGATGAATGCCGGGCAAAAAGCAATTAGAATTTCTTGTAAAAGTTTCTGATATGATGAGAAAAATATTGGTAATTACAACAGTGGTTTTTATGTCAGCCTGTGGTAACTCTGGTGAGGAAGAAAATAATACGGTAGCTCCATCCGGCGACACAACCAAACAATCGGTACAGGTGGAATATCAGCCGGTTATTGCTGCTTCCTATATGGGTATTGTACCTTGTGCTGATTGTGAAGGCATACAAACCGAAGTGACCTTATATGCCGATACAACTTACAAGCTTGTCACTAATTATCTCGGTAAGAATCCCAAGGACACTGCCGGACTGAATTCTGATAAAAAAGGAAAATTCATGATGCATAACGACACGGTGCACCTGGAAGGTGATGGTTCAAAATTTCTGAAAAATGATACAGCACTTATACAGCTCGACGGGTCGGGAAAAGTTATTACCGGAAAACTCGCCGATAAGTTCATATTGAAAAAAGTGAAGTAATAGTTTTAACAATGGGTAGAAAATTACTGATAGATAAAGTTGGCATTGAAGGCATTAAAACCTACGATGTATACCACCGTAATGGTGGTTATGCAGCAGCAGAAAAGGCTTTTAAGATGGCACCCGCAGACGTTGTCGAAGAAGTGAAGAAAAGCGGTCTCAGGGGCCGTGGTGGAGCGGGCTTTCCAACTGGAATGAAATGGAGCTTTCTGGCAAAACCGGAAGGTGTTCCGCGTTATCTTGTTTGTAATGCCGACGAGTCTGAGCCCGGTACCTTTAAAGATCGTTACCTGATGGAATTTCTTCCGCATCTTCTTATTGAGGGGTTGGTGGTTTCATCGTGGGCACTCGGATCAGAAAGAACATATATTTATATCCGGGGAGAGTATGCCTGGATCGTTGATATTTTGGAAGAAGCCATCCGCGAAGCCAATGTAAATGGATGGCTTGGCACAAATATACAGGGCACCGGGTTCAATTGCCAGACATATGTACAGCGCGC
>Ga0193752_1003672_pt1 | contig 10434 bp, 10 predicted proteins | sample H1c1metaG_FD_144924 | JGI IMG/M metagenome (GOLD analysis project Ga0193752, IMG submission 144924) | Soil microbial communities from a riparian zone of the East river system, Colorado, United States - H1c1 | ecosystem: Environmental > Terrestrial > Soil > Riparian zone | place: USA: East River...
AGCTTCTCGAGGCGCGCGGCATAGGGCATCGGCACGTCCTTGCCGGCGATGCGCGCGGGCGGCGCATCGAGCCAGTCGAACGCCTGCTCGATGACGATGGCGGAAATCTCCGAACCGATCGAGCAGATCGGCCAGCCCTGCTCGACGGTAACGATCCGGTTGGTCTTCTTGACCGATGCGATGACGGTCGCACTGTCCAATGGCCGAATTGTGCGCAGATCGATGAGTTCGGCCTCAATGCCCTCTTTGGCGAGCGCATCGGCCGCATCCATAATCAGCCCGACGGAAATCGAATGCGCGACGAGCGTGACATGAGTCCCCTCGCGGACCACGCGCGCCTTGCCGATCGGCAGGACGAAATCGTCCAGCTTCGGTACCGGGAACGAGCGGCCATAGACGATTTCATTCTCGAGGAAGATGACGGGGTTGGGATCGCGGATGGCGGCCTTCAAGAGCCCCTTGGCGTCGGCCGCAAAGTAAGGCGAGATCACTTTGAGCCCTGGGATTTGCGCGTACCACGACGAGTAGTCCTGACTGTGCTGCGCGGCCACGCGCGCCGCCGGCCCATTGGGGCCGCGGAACACGATAGGACAGCCCATCTGGCCGCCCGACATGTAGAGAGTCTTCGCCGCCGAGTTGACGATCTGATCGATCGCTTGCATGGCGAAATTGAAGGTCATGAACTCGACAATGGGACGCAAGCCGCCGAACGCAGCGCCGACGCCGAGCCCCGCGAAACCCTGCTCGGTGATCGGCGTGTCGATGACGCGGCGATTGCTGAACTCTTCGAGCAGGCCCTGGCTGACCTTATACGCGCCCTGGTATTCGGCAACTTCCTCGCCCATCAGGAAAACGGTGTCGTCCCGGCGCATTTCTTCCGCCATCGCGTCGCGTAGTGCTTCGCGCACCGTGATCGTGACGAATTGCGTTCCCGCCGGTATCGCCGGATCGGCGGCAATAACGGGGCTTGGTGCGGCCGGCGCCGGCGCGGCGGGTGGTGCGGCCGTCGGCGCTGCGGCTGGGGCGGGCCTCAAGAGACGCTCGACGACGTCGCCGCCGCTCTTCCGGGCCTTGGGCTCCGCCCGCTCGGAGGCGATGGTGGAAGCCGCCGCTGGTTTTGGCGCCGCGGTTTCGCCCTCGCGCGCCAGCTCGGCAATGGGCGCGTTGACCTTCACGTTCTCAGCGCCCTCAGGAACCAGCAGCTTCGCGATGCGTCCTTCGTCAATCGACTCGAACTCCATTGTCGCTTTGTCGGTTTCGATCTCCGCCAGGATGTCGCCCGCCTTGACGGCGTCGCCTTCCTTGACGTGCCACTTGGCGAGCTTGCCCTCCTCCATGGTGGGCGAAAGCGCGGGCATGAGAATCTGAGTCATTGAAAGCCTGCTTGCATGGAAGGGACGTGGCCGAAGAAACCAGGCCTAGCGATAAATGTCGGTGTAAAGCTCTTCGGGGGCGGGTTCGGGCGACTCGACGCCGAACTCGGCGGCGCGATTGATGATGTCGCGAACCTCTTTGTCGATCGCTTTGAGGTCATCCTCCCGCATGATGCCTTTCTGCACGAGGCGAGCCCCGAACGTGTCGATCGGGTCCTGCTTCTCGCGCACCTGCTGGACTTCCTCGCGCGTGCGGTACTTCGCCGGATCGGACATGGAGTGGCCGCGATAGCGATAGGTCTTCATCTCGAGGATGATGGGCCCGTTGCCCTCGCGCGCCCACACGACGGCTTTGACAGCGGCGGCGTAAACCGCCTCGACATCCATCCCGTCCACCGCTTCGCCCGGAATATTGTGGGAGGCGCCGCGCTTGTAGAGATGCACTTCGGCGGTGGAGCGCGCGACCGCGGTCCCCATCGCGTACTGGTTGTTCTCGATCACATAGACGACCGGCAGCTTCCACAGCTCGGCCATGTTGAAGGACTCGAAGACCTGGCCCTGATTCGCCGCGCCGTCACCGAAATACGTGATGCACACCGCATCGTTCTTCCGGTAGCGGTTGGCGAAGGCGAGGCCCGTCCCGATGGGCACGTTGGCACCGACGATGCCGTGACCGCCGAAGAAATTCTTCTCGCGGCTGAACATGTGCATCGAGCCGCCCTTACCCTTCGAGTAACCGGTGGCGCGGCCCGTCAGCTCGGCCATCACGCCGGCCGGGTCCATCCCGCAGGCCAGCATGTGACCGTGATCGCGATAGGTGGTGATGACCTGATCGGCGGCGCGAAGCGCGCCCTGCATCCCGACCACGACGGCTTCCTGGCCGATATAAAGGTGACAGAACCCGCCGATCAGCCCCATGCCGTAGAGCTGCCCCGCCTTTTCTTCGAAACGGCGGATCTGCAGCATGTCGCGGTAGAATTTCTTCAGCCGATCGACTGTCGCGCGGTCCGGCGCGTCTGCAAGATTTTTGATTTCGGCATCACTGCCGGCGGCTGCCGCCGCTTCCGCGCGCGCCATGTCGTTCCCTGCCGCCCCCGTTGTTTTCTCGGACAATCCAACCACGCGCCTTATGGCAAGGGCGGAACGCTCTTGGCAAGCCGCATCGTCTATCCGGCTGATTCCTACCGCTTTTCGCGAGGGATCGCCACCTCATCCGGACGCGTCTCGAGGAGCACGCCGCGGGCGACTTCTTCCAGCAGGTCGGCATCGATGGCGCGGCCATCGAGCAGGGAGATACGATGTTCCAGCGCTTCGCGTTTGGCGCGAATGCCCGAGAGGTCGCCCTTCGCCGCCGCGAGCTCAGTCCGGGTCTGGCTCCAGGCGATCAAACCCCGGTTACCGAAGATGCCGGAATAGCCGAAATACAGGCAGACCGCGCAACAGATCGCGGGAACGGCGATCGTGCCGAAATTTCTGCGGACGCGGCGACGCATTTGCATGGGCGTTAGGGAATCACATCCCGATTCAATGGGTCAAGTGCAATCGTCAGATCACGGAGGGTCATTTGTTCGCTCGCGTCAATATGGCGTGCCATCCTTGTGGACGAAGAGGCGCCGCTGGCCGTCGTCGCTCTTCAACACTCTGAGATCATCGTCGGGATAGCTCGCGGCATCACCCGCCGTGCGGTCGCCGATCTCGAGATAGACGACCTCGTGCTGTCCGCGATTGATAAGATGATGCGCGTTGCCGGTTCCGGCCTTGAAGCCGGCGCACATACCGGGCTTCAGCGGAGTCTCGCCCTCGTCCGTGACGAGTGTCGGGTAGCCTTCCAGAATATAGACGAACTCGTCCTGCTTCTCGTGCGCGTGGCGCAGCGCCGACATCGCGCCGGGCTTCAGCGTCGTCAGGTTCACGCCGAAGACGGTGAGCCCGAACGGATCGCCCAAAGGCCGTTTGATGCGCTCGCCGATGCGCGCGGCTAACGCCTCGGGGTAAATGCTCTTGCGGGCGCGCGGGGCCGCTTCGACCGCGAAAAACGCCACCGGATCGGACGACATGTTCGCCTCCCTCGCTGAGATCGAAGAGTCTAGACCACGAACACGAAAAAGCCAGGGCGTGGTGACCCGCGCCCTGGCTTTGACGAAGAACGTCCCGCCTACTTGTTGTCGGCTCGCTGCTGCGCCGTCGGACGGAGCGTCAGCTTCGACACGCGCCAGGACAGGAGCTCCGCCACCAGGAGATTGTTCTCCGACGGGCAAGCGATTTCATGGATCCAGGCAAACTTGCCGGGTGCACGACCCAAGTCGCCCACCTGTCCCAAGACCCTGCCGTCCAGCGTCAGCTTGTAGATACGGCCAGGATACGAGTCGGAACTGTAGAGCACCGGGTTCGGTCCGGGCGTGATGCACAGCGCCCACGGTGAGCCGGGCAACTGACTCTTGTTGACGACGTTCGGGTTCGGCACGTTGCCGATGACAGGCTTCAGGCCCGCCGGCGCCGTCACGTCGATGACGATCTGACGCACGAATTGGCCGGTGCCGGTGAAGACCTGGATGCGACGGTTGGCGCGATCGCCGACATAGATGTTGCCCTGCGCGTCGGAGGCGATCGAGTGCGGCTGGAACATCCGGCCCGTCGGGGGAGCGGTCGTTCCGTTGTACTGGCCGCGGTCGCCCCACTGCATCAGCCAAGTGCCGTCCTTGTCGAACTTGGCCACGCGCGAATTGATGTAGCCGTCACTGACATAGATGTTGCCCTGAGCATCGAAGGTCATGTCGGTGACTTGACGGAACAGACCGTCGACAGCCGGCAGAGGCGGTTCGGGGTGCTCCAGCGGATGGGCAAATTCATCCGACGCTTCCGGCTTCCGGCCAAGCATCATGACCGGGCGCCCTGCGGGGGTGAACTTGATCACCATGTCGGAGCCTTTGTCGGCAACCCAGATATTGTCCTGGGCATCGACGCGCACGGTGTGGGCATAGCTCCAGGCGTACAGGTTCTTGCCGATCTCGCGGATAAAGTTGCCGTTCGGACCGAACTCGAGCAGCTGAGCGGCGCGGGCGCCATAGGCGGGACCGTCCGTCGTGCCGCGGTGAAAGACGAAGATGTTGCCGCGCGAATTGACCGCGACTCCTGCGACTTCACCGAGGAACAGGTCATCGGGCATCTTGAGGAAATTCACATCCGCGTCGAACGGGATCGCGGGCGGATTTTCCGCCGCGAGCGCGGGGGCGGCCGAAAGCAACAGCAACGCGACGAGACCGAATTTTTTCATGGGACCCTCCTGACGTCCTCGCGCCCCGAATTCGAGGCGCGCTTTATTTGCGGAAAGCATAGTGGAACCGGCCCCGGACTGACAACCGCCGGAGCTTAAGCCCGCAAGGCGCCGCGGCCGGCATAGACGGCCTGATCCCCTAGTGCTTCCTCGATGCGCAGGAGCTGATTGTACTTAGCGATTCTGTCTGAACGAGAGAGCGAGCCCGTCTTGATCTGCCCGCAATTGGTTGCGACGGCGAGGTCGGCGATGGTCGCGTCCTCTGTCTCGCCTGAGCGATGCGACATCACCGCCCGGTAACCGACCCGATGCGCCGTCTCCACCGCGTCTAACGTTTCCGTGAGCGTGCCGATCTGATTGACCTTGACCAGGATCGCGTTCGCGACGCCCTTCGCAATGCCGTCCTTCAGGCGCGCGGTGTTGGTGACGAAAAGGTCGTCGCCAACGAGCTGCACGCGGGCGCCCAGCGACTTCGTCAACAGTCCCCAACCTGCCCAGTCATCTTCGGCCATACCGTCTTCGATCGAGACGATGGGATAGCGCTTGCACAGCTGCTCGTAGAAACGAGTCATCCCGTCGCCATCGAGGATCTTGCCCTCGCCCGCCAGGATGTATTTCCCGTTCTCGAAAAATTCGGTCGATGCCGAGTCGAGCGCAAGCGCGATCTGTTCGCCGGGCCGGTAGCCTGCATTCTCGATCGCGCGCATGATGAAGGCGAGCGCTTCGTCGGCGGATTTCAGGTTGGGTGCGAAGCCGCCCTCATCTCCGACATTAGTGTTGTGGCCGGCATCTTTGAGCGCATTCCTTAGGGCATGGAAGATTTCGGCCCCGAAGCGCAGCCCTTCTCCAAAGCTTGCCGCGCCCACCGGCATGATCATGAATTCCTGGAAGTCGATCGGATTGTCGGCATGCGCGCCGCCGTTGATGATGTTCATCATCGGGACCGGAAGCACCTGCGCCTTCGGTCCGCCGACATAGCGGTAGAGCGGAAGACCCGACGCGGATGCAGCGGCTTTCGCCGCCGCAAGCGACACGCCGAGGATCGCGTTCGCGCCGAGCCGGCTCTTGTTCGGCGTGCCGTCGAGCGCACACATGACCTTATCGATGCGGACCTGCTCTTCGGCGTCCATGCCCGAGACGGCATCGAAGATCTCGCCGTTGACCGCATCGATGGCCTTCGTGACACCCTTGCCGCCATAGCGGTTGCCGCCGTCGCGCAATTCATGCGCTTCGTGCGCGCCCGTCGATGCGCCGGAGGGCACCGCGGCGCGGCCGAAGCTCCCGTCCTCGAGCTTCACGTCGACCTCGACCGTTGGATTGCCGCGGCTGTCGAGGATTTCCCGCGCGACGATGTCGACGATGGCTGTCATGGTCTCTCCGGCTTGGTCGGATCGTTCTACGGTCGCGCAGGCTCGCCATCAAGCCGAACAAGACCGGTCTCCCAAAATCCGTTATGAAGGCCCACTGGGGCGGCCAGAAAACACGGGGGGAGTCGCATGCCCGACGGCAATCATCTTGTGGCCATCGATACTTTGTTGGCCGTTCTGCTTACTTTTCTTGCATCGGGCCGCGTGTCGCAAATGCGCATGAAGCATGGGGTCCATGCGCCCGCGACGGTCGGCCATCCTGAGTTCGAACGCGCCTTCAGAGCGCACGCCAACACCGTCGAGAACATGATCCTCTATCTGCCGCTGCTGTGGATGGCAGCATTCTTCTATGGCGGGCAGATCCCGTTCTGGGTGGGTCTTGTTTGGATCGTCGGCCGGGTCGTCTACGTCGCCGGCTATGTGATGAACGACACGACCAAACGCGCGCCCGGCGCACTGCTCGGGTATGCTTCACTGGCGGGTCTAGTCTTGCTGGTCGTATTAGGCTTTTTCGGAATTCAACTCATGCCTCAAGCCTGAGCGGCGCGCCTTTTGGCGATCCGGTCGATCTCAACCAGTTCCGCAAGCAACTCCGGCAAGTCCTTGAGCTTCAGCATGTTTGGGCCGTCCGAGGGGGCCCGGTCGGGATCCTCGTGCGTCTCCATGAAGACGGCGGCGACCCCGATCGCGACGGCAGCGCGCGCGAGCACCGGAACCATCGCGCGGTCGCCGCCCGAGACCGTTCCCTGCCCTCCCGGATGCTGCACCGAGTGGGTGGCGTCGAACACCACAGGGGCACCGAACGACGCGAGGATCGGCAGCGCCCGCATGTCGGACACCAGGGTGTTGTAGCCGAACGACACGCCGCGCTCGGTCGTCAGCACATTCGGGTTGCCCGCGCTCGTGACCTTGGCGATCACGTTTTTCATATCCCACGGCGCGAGAAACTGTCCCTTCTTGACGTTAACGACGCGCCCGGTTTCGGCCGCCGCGATCAGGAGATCGGTCTGGCGGCACAGGAAGGCTGGGATTTGCAGCACGTCAACCGCCTCGGCCGTTGGCGCGCATTGCTCTCGCTCGTGTACGTCGGTGAGCACAGGAATCCCTAAGCGTTCGCGGATCTCGGCGAAAATGGGAAGCGCCAACTCGAGTCCGAGACCACGGGCGCTGTTGGCGCTGGTGCGGTTGGCCTTATCGAAGCTCGTCTTGTAGATCAGACCGACGCCGGCACGCTTGGCGATTTCTTTCAGCGCCGACGCCATTTCGAGTGCGTGATCGCGCGACTCGAGCGCGCAAGGCCCGGCGATGATGCTGAGCGGCTTCTTGTTGCCGACCTCGACCGAGCCGATTTTGACGACGGAATTGGGTGTGGTCATCGGCTACTCCTACCGCCGTTCCAAGATGAGGTCGAGTTCACACCGCTTACGAACGGGAACTGTCTTTGGGCATCGGCGCGAGCGCGGGCAGACTGACGCCCCGCTTGATCTGGTCCATCTGCCATTCGTCGAGACGTTCCTGTTCGAGGCCGGCCGCGGCGATTTCCGTTGCCAGCGCGGACGGCACGACGATGACTCCGTCGGCATCAGCCACGATAATGTCGTCCGGAAACACGGCGACCCCGCCGCAACCGATCGGTGCCTGCCACTCGACCAGCATCAATTGCGTCGCGGGCGGCGGCGCGGTGATGCCCACGGTCCAGATCGGCAGGCCGATGGTCATAAGACCATTGCGGTCGCGCACGGCTCCATCGGTGACAATGCCGGCAACGCCCCGCTTCTGCATGCGCATCACGACGATGTCGCCGAACGTTGCCGCGGCGGTCATGCCCCTCGCATCCGCGACCGCGATACAGCCCGGTGGCATCGCCTCGACGGCGTCGCGATTGACCGGCATCTTTTTCGGCACGGCGCCGGGAACATCCTCGCGCACGGGGATGAAGCGCATCGTGAACGCGCGACCGACCGTGCGCGGCGTTTCCAGCTTGAGCGGCATCGGGCCACGCACCCACTGATTGCGCAGGCCCATCTTTAAGAGAACGCCCGCGATCGAATCCGTCGTGACGCGCGTCAAAATTGCGAACAGATCGGCGTCCTGCTGCATCAGACAAGCCTCGATTGCTGAACAGCGGCGCCGATAAAGGCCGCGAAAAGCGGATGCGGTTCGAGCGGTTTCGATTTCAGCTCCGGGTGGAACTGCACGCCGATAAACCACGGATGATCGGGGATCTCGACGATCTCCGGCAGCAGGCCGTCGGGCGACAGGCCTGAGAAGACGAGGCCATGCCCCTCCAATTGCTTGCGGTAGCCGATGTTGACTTCATAGCGGTGCCGGTGGCGTTCGCTGATCGTCGTCGTACCGTACATCTCGGCAACGCGACTGTTCGCCTTCAGCACCGCATTATAGGCGCCCACGCGCATTGTGCCGCCGAGGTCGGTTTCCGCGTTGCGCCGTTGAATTTCGTTGCCCTTGGTCCACTCGGTCATCAGCGCGATCACCGGATGGGCAGGCCAATCGTTACGGGTCTTTGCGAACTCGGTGGAACCCGCGCCTTTGAGGCCAGCAAGATTGCGCGCGGCTTCGATCACCGCCATCTGCATGCCGAAACAGATCCCGAAAAACGGGACCTGGCGCTGGCGAGCAAAGGATACGGCCGCGATTTTTCCTTCGGTGCCGCGCTCGCCAAAACCACCCGGCACCAGAATGCCGTTCATGTCCTCGAGATAGACGGCGGCATCGTCCTTCTCGAACACTTCGCTCTCGATCCACTCGATGTTGACGCGGACATTGTTCGCCAGCCCGCCATGAACGAGCGCCTCGATCAGCGACTTGTACGAATCCTTGACCGCCATGTACTTGCCGACGACGGCGATCTTGACCTCGCCCTCGGGCTTCAAGACTCGTTCCACAACGGCGCGCCAGCGCGACAGGTCCGGCGGCGGTGCGTCCTTGATGCCAAATACCGCGAGGACTTCGTCGTCGAACCCGCCTTCGTGGTAGCGGATTGGCGCGTCATAGATCGTCTGCAGATTCATCGCAGGGATCACCCGCTCGTGGCGGACATTGCAGAACAGCGCGATCTTCTTACGGTCTTCCAAGGAAATCTCCTTGTCGGAACGGCAAAGAAGGATATCGGGCTGAATGCCGATGCCGCGGAGCTCCTTCACCGAGTGCTGGGTCGGTTTGGTTTTCAGCTCTCCGGCCGAGGTGATGTAAGGCACGAGCGTCAAGTGGACGAAACACGACTGGTCTGCACCAAGCTCGTTGCCGAGCTGGCGGATTGCCTCGAAGAACGGCAGACCCTCGATATCGCCGACCGTGCCGCCGATTTCGCAGAGCAGAAAATCGAGCCCCTCGTGATCCGCCATGACGAATTCTTTGATCGCGTCGGTGACGTGCGGAATCACCTGGACGGTGCGGCCGAGGTAGAGACCCTGCCGTTCCTTTGCGATGATGCCCTGATAGACGCGGCCGGCGGTGACGTTGTCGGAGCGCGATGAGGCAACGCCGGTGAAACGCTCGTAGTGGCCGAGATCGAGATCGGTCTCGGCCCCATCATCGGTGACGTAGACTTCGCCATGCTGATAGGGGCTCATCGTGCCCGGATCGACATTGAGATACGGATCGAGCTTCCGGAGCCGAACGGTGTAGCCGCGCGCCTGGAGCAGCGCGCCCAGCGCCGCTGACGCCAAACCCTTTCCAAGCGAGGAGACCACGCCGCCGGTAATAAAAATCAACCGCGCCATGGAATTGCACCATGTCGGAACCCCCTCGCCTGCTCAAGCGGTTTCGGAGCCTATCGACAGGTTTAAAAGGAGCAGACCCGGATCACTTCGCCGCAGGAGGCACGGCAGGGGCGGCTGGCGTGGGCGTGGCCGGTGCCGCGGGAGCCGGTGCGGCACCCGCCGGTGCGCCAGGAGCGGGCAGCGCACCGGGGAGGCTTGGCAACGTCGGGGGGGCACCAGGAGCCCCCGGAGCTGACGGACCGGCTGGTGCGCCTGGAATGAGCAGTGGCGTGTTTGCTTGCCGCGTTCCCAACGACATCAGGGTTAATGTCATGCTGGTGACGAAGAACAGCACGCCGAGAATAACCGTCGTGCGCGTGAGCGTATTGGCGGCCCCCCGCGGCGAAAACAACCCGCCGATCCCCGACCCGCCTCCGCCCATGCCGAGCGCTCCGCCCTCGGATCGCTGAAGCATGATCACGAAGATCAGCGAGATCGAGATCAGAAGGTGAATGACTATGAGCACCGCTTGCATGGAGGACGGCGACTTTCCGCTGGAGGTCCAAAAGACCGGGGTCTGAGTGAGATGGCGGGCAGACAGGGCCGCGTCAATAGACGAAACGCTTCACCGAGGGAAGTCTTCGTCCGTGTGCCCGATCCGCGCGCCGACGCTACCGCCGGGGCGCGGCCCGTACGAT
>Ga0193752_1003673_pt1 | contig 10431 bp, 9 predicted proteins | sample H1c1metaG_FD_144924 | JGI IMG/M metagenome (GOLD analysis project Ga0193752, IMG submission 144924) | Soil microbial communities from a riparian zone of the East river system, Colorado, United States - H1c1 | ecosystem: Environmental > Terrestrial > Soil > Riparian zone | place: USA: East River...
CGGATGAGGTCGTGCGCCAGGCACTGCAGTACAACTCTGCCGCCCTCATCTTTGCGCACAACCATCCGTCAGGCGTGGCCGAGGCCAGCCAGGCGGACGAGCTCATCACACGCCGGCTGCGCGACGCGCTCGCGCTCGTAGACATCCGCGTGCTCGATCATCTCATCGTCGGCGACAACAACTGCCTGTCGTTCGCGGAGCGCGGGTTACTGTGAATGGCTGACGCAGGTCGTTGTGAGCCGCGCGAACGGGAACACCCAGGTGCCTTCGGGGTACGCCTGCACGTCGCCCCAGGCTGCGGCTTTGCGGATGTCCGCCAACGCGGTTACTCGCGCTGGCGGACGCCCGAAACCGGGCCCGGGTTTGCATTCGACCCGCCGCTGGTTGCCCGTACCGGGTCCTGCTGGTATAAAGGCGGCCCTTTCGACGGCCCTTACCCGGTCGTCTGATCGTTAACCAACTGATTCTCTGGAACTTTTATGAGCCGCGTCTGCGAAGTCACGGGCAAGAGCGTTGCTGTCGGCAACCGCGTCTCCCACGCCAACAACAAGAAGCGTCGCCGCTTCCTGCCGAATCTGCACACTCAGCGCTTCTGGCTGGAGGGTGAGCGTCGCTGGATCAGCCTGCGAATTTCCACCAGCGGCCTGCGCACCATCGAGAAGAACGGCATCGAGTCCGTCATCGCCGGCATGCGCGCCGAAGGCAAGAAGGTCTAAGCCATGCGTGAAAAAGTAAAACTGCTGTCGACCGCCGGCACCGGCCATTTCTACGTGGCCACGAAGAACAAGCGCCTGCACCCCGACAAGATGAACGTGAAGAAATACGATCCGGTCGTGCGCAAGCACGTCGACTACAAGGAATCGAAGATCAAATAGCGATCGCGCCGCAGGCGCGTTCACGAGGCAAAAAGGGCCCCGCCAGTTTCTGGCGGGGCCCTTTTCTTTGCCTACTCAACACTCACCACAAAGCAAACGTTCAACGATTGTGGGTTCTGGCGGCTGGCAAAGCGCAAGCGTGGCTTTGACAGCAGTCAGAGCTTGGGGTGGCGGCGGAATCGTGAATAGCTCTGGGTTGAGCTGGATCACTGGGTTCTCTTGCAGGAGGGTCCCGCCGCCACCCACAATCGTTCGTGCCTATATAGACGCACGAGTCGCCCAAAACGTTGCAACGTTTATCGACCAGTCGTTGTGAATATGCGTTGAATCGATTCCGTCCTACACGTGCCCGAACTACCAGAAGTCGAAACCACCCGCCGCGGCATCGAGCCGCATGTCGTCGGCCGCCGCATTACCGTGCTGCGGGTGCACGACCGCCGGCTGCGTTGGCCGGTGGATCTCGGCATGGTGGCGGCGGTGGCGGGCAGTGCGATTCGCCGCGCCGGCCGCCGCGCGAAATACCTGTTACTCGAAACCGAGGCGGGCACGTTGATCCTGCATCTCGGCATGTCGGGTAGCCTGCGCGTGTTGCCCGCGGCTACGCCGCGTATCGCGCACGACCACGTCGACATCGAGCTCGACTCAGGCGCGACATTGCGCTTCAACGATCCGCGCCGCTTCGGCAGCCTGTTCTTCACCACGTCCGATCCAGCGAACCACCCGTTGCTCAAGAGCCTCGCGCCGGAACCGCTCGAGGATGATTTCGACGGTGAGTATCTCTGGAAGATCACGCGCCGGCGCGCGGTGGCGATCAAGCAGCTCATCATGAATTCACGTCTCGTGGTGGGCGTGGGAAACATCTACGCCAGCGAAGCATTGTTCCGTGCGCGCATTCGCCCCAGACGCCAGGCGCGCAAGTTGAGCCGCGCCGAATGCGCGAAGCTGGCGCGCGCCATCAAGGCCACGCTCGCCATGGCGGTGAAGGTGGGTGGCACGACGCTGCGCGACTACGTCGGCGCTGACGGGAATCCGGGCTACTTCCGCCAGAAGCTCTATGTATATGAGCGCGCGGGTGAGCCCTGCCGCGTGTGTGGCAAGCCGATCAAGCAATTCACACAAGGCCAGCGCTCCACGTATTGGTGTTCGAACTGCCAGAAATAGTGGTGCAGGCCAGGGCCACATCGGAAAACGCCGCCGAAGCGGCGGCGTCCGTGCAATTGGTTTTGGACATTAGAATACCGGCGTGAATACACCTGCTTCGATTTGCACTCCCGCCGAGCTCACGGCATTCAAGCGCCGGCTCGCGCGAGTCGACCCGATTCTTGCGAACCTGATTCGCGCCGCCGGCAAACTCACGCACACCACCAGCGCCCAGCACTCGCCATTTCATGCGCTCGCCCGCGCCATCGCGCATCAGCAATTGAATGGCACCGCGGCGGAAAGCATCTTCGGCCGTTTCGTCGGGCTTTACGCCGTGGATGGAATGGGCGCGGCGATGCTCGAAGCGGAGATGGTGCTCGCGACTCCGGACGACAAGATGCGCGCGGTCGGACTGTCGTTCGCCAAGATCGCGAGCATCAAGGACCTCGCGCGCAAGACTCTCGACGGCGTTGTCCCGCCGTCGGAAATCCTGCACACGCTCGCCGATGACGAGATCGTGGAGCGCATCACGCAGGTGCGCGGCATCGGCCGCTGGACCGTGGAGATGATGTTGATGTCCCGTCTGGGCCGTCCCGACGTGCTGCCGATCGACGACTTCGGTGTGCGCAACGGATTCCGCCTCGCGTATGGACTGCGCGGCATGCCGACGACGCGAGCGCTCGCCGAGTACGGCGCGCGCTGGGCGCCGTTTCGCTCGGTGGCGGCCTGGTATCTGTGGCGCGCCGTCGACCTGCATCGCGCAGGCAAATTGCCCAAGCCTGCAACGCGCACACGCATCAAGGTCGTGAAGAAAAAGAGCAAGGCAAAAGCCTCACCGGCGAAATCCCCGCGCAAGGCTCGAAGCAAGCGCGCCGCGCGCCGCAAGTCCGCAACCCGGAAGTAGCGTCGCGAGTCTCAAGCAGACCTTCGCCAATGCGGGTCGATTCCATGCCTCTCAAGTCTGCGCGCTGGGCCTCGTTATTGGCGGCCCTCGTTTCGATCGTTCTGATGCCGTCGGAAGTCCGGGGCGCTGAACACCTGCCTGTCGACTGCCGTGTCGGCTCCTATCTTCTCGAGGACGGAAGCATCGTCGACGTCGGCAATTCCACGCCGCCGGCGTTGCGCTGGCGCCGCCCCGATGGCACGTCGGGCGCGTTGACCGGCGATCCGAGCCACATGACCAGTACGTTCGGCTGGACTGGCCGCCCGGACCGACATCACTTCCGTTTCGATTGCGCGCAGGGACGCGTCGTCGTCGACGACGTGCCGGGAAAGCGCATTCCTTTCGTCGTGCAAGAGACTCGGTTCGATGTGGTGGGCGCGGAACTCGCGGGCCGGCTGATCATGCCGCCCGGCAAGCGGCGCGTGCCAGTCGTCGTGCTCGTGCATGGCTCCGAGGACAGTTCCGCGCTCGACTTCTATGCACTGCAGCGAATGTTCCCGGCGCTTGGCATCGGCGCTTTCGTCTACGACAAGCGCGGCACGGGTGCATCGAGCGGGACCTTCACGCACGACTATCGCGAGCTCGGCGCCGATGCCGCCGCCGCGCTGCGTGAAGCACGCCGCCTCGCCGGCCGACGCGCCGGGCGCACCGGTTTTCAGGGCAGCAGCCAAGGTGGCTGGGTGGCACCGCTCGCGGCGGAGCTGACTTCCGTGGATTTCATCATCGTTGCTTATGGGCTGGCGGTGTCGCCCATGCAGGAAGACGACGAAGCGATCGCACTCGACATGACGCGCCACGGATTCGGCGCCGTTGAAACGGCCAAGGCGCTGGAGATCGCGCATGCAGCACAGCGCATCGTCGAAGCCAATTTTCAGAGTGGGTACGAAGACCTCGCGGCGGTGCGTGCGAAATACGCGGCGGAGCCCTGGGCGCGTTTCGTGCGCGGCAATCTCACGGGCGTGATCCTCTCGCGCCCGGCCGATGAGATGCGCGAACTCGGCCCGAAAGTTTTTGCCGGCGTCATACCTCACTACGATCCCATGCCCGTGCTGCGCCGTCTCGACGTGCCGCAGCTGTGGGTCCTCGCGGCCGATGACATCGATGCGCCAGTCGGCGAAACGCTGCGCCGGCTCGAGTCGTTGCAGGCCGAGGGCAAGCGCATCAGCGTCGTCGTGTATCCGCGCACCGAGCACGGCATGTACGAATTCGAAGTGGATTCGAGCGGCGAACGGCTGTCCACGAGACAACCCGCTACCTATCTACCTCTGATGCTGGATTTCATCCGCGGCAAATTGCGCGCGAGCTACGGCGACAGCGAGATCCACCGCCGAACGACGGCGGCTCAGTAAACCATTCCCTCGCCGATACCGCGCGGATCCGATGCGGCTTCGACTTTTCCGCTCTTGTAGTCCCAGGTGACGACCTGGGTGTTGCCCCACTTGCGCGAACCCTCTTTCAACACGTGGCCGCGCGCTTCGAGCTGAGCGCGCTCGTCCGGGTTGAGCGACCCGGGCTCGAACTCGAGGACGTCGGGTGAGAACTGGTGATGAAACCGCGGCGCGCTCACGACTTCCTGCGCGCTCTTGCCCTCGAGGAATCCGAGCGTGCCCAGGATGACCATGCCCGGAATGCGGCTGCCGCCCGGTGAGCCGATGATCATGAGCCCCTTGGGCCCCTCGACGAAGGTGGGTGTCGACGAAGACAAGGGACGCTTCCCGGGCGCGATCGCGTTGGCTTCCGCGCCGATGAGCTGGAAGCCGTTCGGAACGCCCGCCTTCGCGGAGAAATCGTCCATCTGATTGTTCAGCAGGATGCCGGTGCCGGGCACCATGAGCCCGGAGCCGAAATAGAAATTGAGCGTCAGCGTCGCCGCAACCATGTTGCCGTGCTTGTCGATCACCGAGAAATGAGTAGTTTGGGTGCCGGCCGGAGCCGCGTCGACGCCGGGCAACGAGCTGCTTGGAGTGGCCTTATCCATGCGGATGGAAGCGCGTTGCCCATCGGCGTAGTAGTCGTTGATGAGCCGGTCTACCGGGACACTGACGAAATCGGGATCGCCGAGATACACGGCGCGGTCGCGATGCACGCGTCGCATGGCTTCGACGATGAGATGGGTGCGGGTCGCCGCGTCGACCTTGTCGAGGTCGAAACCTTCGAGGATGTTGAGCGCATCGATCAGCGCGATGCCACCCGAGGTCGGCGGAGAGCCCGATACGATTCGCGCGCCGCGGTAGTTGCCGACGACGGGCGCACGCTCCACGACCTTGTAGTTGGCCAGGTCTGCCTCGGTCCAGTTGCCGCCGAGTTCGCGCATGCCGGCGACGAGCTTCTTGGCGAACGCGCCCTTGTAGTAGCCGTCAGCGCCCTTCGTGGCCAGCAACTCGAGACTGTCGGCGAGGTCCGGCTGTTTGACGATGTAACCGATGGCTGGCACTTCGCCGTTGTCCAGGAACACCCGCGCGGCGTCAGGCGTCTTGAGGAATGCGTTCTTCTTGAACGACACGGCGCCACGCATGCGCTCGTACAACGGAAAACCATCGCGAGCGAGCTTGATGGCAGGCTGCATGCTCACCGACAGCGGCAACTTGCCGTACTTCTTCGCGAGGTATGCGAAACCGGCGGGCTCTCCCGGGATACCGGCGGCGAGTGCCGTGTCGCGTGACAGGCTCGCGACCGCATTGCCGTCCTTGTCGAGGAACATGTCGCGCGTGGACGCGCCGGGCGCCATCTCGCGCAGGTCGATCATGGCTTCGTGGCCATCGCTGGCGCGCCGGATCAGAAAGAATCCGCCGCCCCCCAGGCCCGAACAGCACGACTCCACGACCGCCAGTGCAGAGGCGACCGCGACCGCCGCATCGAACGCATTGCCACCCTTGGCGAGAATCTGTTTTCCCGCTTCGCTCGCGAGTGGATAGGCACTGGCGATCGCGGCATGTCCGGGACCTGCCGCGGGAATTTTCGTAGCCTTTGTGGCGGCCTCGAGCGGCAGCGCCACCAACATCAGCAAGGAAAGCGTGAATGCGCGGGCGACGCGCGGTGCGAGCAGCTTCATGCCCATCAGACCTGCTTCATCTTCTTCAGTTCTGCCGCGACCAGCGGATGTACGAATTCCTTGACGTCTCCACCCAGGATCGCGATTTCGCGCACCAGCGTGGAAGAAATGAAGGTGAACTGTTCCTGCGGTGTGAGGAACACGGTCTCGAGGTCGCGATGCAGATGGCGACTCATGTTCGCGAGCTGGAATTCGAACTCGAAATCGGACACCGCACGTAAACCCCGCACCACGACCTGCACATTGTGTTCACGCGCGAAGTCCACCGTGAGCCCTTTGTAGCCCATGACCTCGACGCCTGGAATGTCGCCGAGCACCTGCTTCGCGAGAGAGACACGCAACTCGAGCGGGAACATCGGCGCCTTGTTAGGGTTGGAGGCGATCGCGACGATGACCCGTTCGAACACACCCGCCGCGCGGCGCACCAGGTCCTGGTGGCCGTTGGTGATCGGGTCGAATGTTCCGGGATAGACAACGGTTCGTTTCATGTGGCGAACAGATGATACCCGACCTCGCCCGCACGCCCCGCGCGAAGCTCTTTCCACCCCTGCGGCAGCACCGGCAGCGCATCGCGCGCGCGGCGCTCGAGGTACAGGCGAGCATCGGGAGCAAGCCGGGCGGCGAGCGCGGCGGCCGCAGCCGCAAGCAGAGCCGAGTCGTACGGCGGATCCAGGAACACGATGTCGAAAGGTGGCTCGGCGCCGTGCGTAGCCAGCCACTCGATCGCTCCCGCGCACGCAACGTGCGCGTTGGTTTGTCCCCATTCGCGCGCTATTTCCTCAATCGCCGCTGCCGCCCGTCGATCTTTTTCGACGAACGTGACATGCGCGGCACCGCGCGACAGGGCTTCGAGCCCGAGTGCTCCGCTGCCGGCGAACAGGTCGAGCACACGCGCCTGATCGATGCGCGGCTGCAGCCAATTGAACAGGGTTTCCCGCACACGATCCGGAGTCGGACGAATCTCGACTCCGGCAGGAAATTGCAGGCGCCGCCCACGATGCCTGCCACCAATGATGCGCAGGATTCGCGAACGCGATCCTCCTTTCCGTGCACCACCGACTGCGTCATTGGCGTGTGCGGTGGCGCGACTTTTCCCGCTGTTTCTCACTTTCGGCAAAGAATTGCGTCCGTGGCGACGGCTTGCCACCTTTTGGGGCCCAAGCGTAACCTAACGCCCCAACACGACAAGTTTGGCGCATCGTTCTGCACGGCGAGGGAATGCGACCGGACTGACTCATCGCAAAACGAATTCCGAGGAGCGAACCCATGAAGAGGCTAATTGCAGCCACTGCCCTGGCTGTCATCGTTACGGCCGGTTGTTCGAGTTCAGTCGACAACCCGCCCGACGTGACTCCGACGGATCCGACCACAGGCAACCTCGCTCCTCCCGCCACCGCGACGCTGTCGCCCAACCGTGCGCTGTTCCAGCCAAACCAGGGAATCCTGCCCTACCCGCACGACGCCTATTTCACGCCGACCCCCGGCGTTGCCACCGACGGCACACTCAACGTGCCCTCGAGCGCGTTCTTCCCGGCCACCCTGCGCCTGCCCAGCGGCGTCACCGAGCCCGTGGTCAACGCCCTCGACGGATTCTCGACGCAGGCGCCGATCAAGCTGCGCTTCTCCACACCCATCAATCTCACTACCAGCGCCGCGGGCATCAGGCTCATCGAAGTGCACATCGACCCGGCGACCAAGGCGACGATCGGATTCCCGACCACGGCGAGCCCGGTTCGCCGCGTGCTCGTCGAGGGCGTGGACTACATGGTCGAGACCGCGCCTAACATCGACGCGGGTGGCACCCTCGTACAGATCGTGCCGCTACGCCCACTGCTGCCGAACAACGACGCGCCCGGAGCGACCCGCCCGCGCGACATCGGCTACCTGGTGCTCGTGACCAACGCGCTGCGTGCGGCCAACGGTGCACCCATCGACGCCGATGCCGACTACGCCTTGATCAAGTCCGCAGCTCTCGCCAACACCTGCGCCACGATCACCGACGCGCGCCTGAATGCGTTGTGCAACCTGGCGCGCGCGCATTTCGGCGCTGCCGGCGCCGCGGGCGTGAGCCCAACCACGATTGTCGTTTCCGCAAGCTTCACCACGCAGTCGATCGACACCGTGCTGCGAGTCATCACCGGCACCGTGGCCGCAAGCCCGCCACCTGTTACTGCCGTATTGCCCGCGCCGGTCCTTCCCACCGGCGCGATCGTGACCGGCGGCCGGAACCTGGCGGACCTTCACTTCGCCACCATCACGCTGCCTTACTACCTGGGCGTGCCAGTCGCTCCGCCCGCGGGCACGGGCACCGAACCGATCACGAGCTGGTGGCGCGCGACGGGTGCGCCAGGTGCGGCCACCGGCCTCCAGGATCCGAAGAACGAGCGCAATCTCACGCGCTTCAATCCGTTTCCCGCCGTCACGACTCAACTCAACGTTCCCATGCTCGTAGGTGTGCCGCGAACTGCCAAACCCACCGCGGGCTGGCCGGTACTCATCTATCAGCACGGCATCACTGAAGATCGCGGCACGCTCGCGCTCATTGCCGACACTGCGGCGGCAGCCGGCTTCGTCATCGTCGGCATTGACCTGCCCCTGCACGGCATCATGCCGACGGATCCGCTCTACGCGCTCTCGCCCACGAATCCCATGGGACCTGCGTATGCCGGCATTCCAACGGCCTACCGGGTGGGCGAACCCACGTTCAACGTGGACTACGTCAACAACCAGACTACCGCGCCCGGCCCCGATGGCACGCCCGATTCGTCCGGACAACATTTCATCAACCTTGCGAGCGTGCTGACCGCGCGCGACAACCTGCGGCAGGGTGCGGCGAATCTCATCGCGCTGACGCGCGCGGTGCCATTCCTCGATCTCGATGGCGATGCCGTGGCGGATATCGACCCCGCGCGCATCCACTTCTTCGGCTGGTCGCTGGGCGGCATCATCGGCAGCGCCTACATGGGTACGCCGTTGGCCGTCGCCAGCGTGAAGTCTGTGTCGCTGTTCGCGGCGGGCTGCGGAGTCATGGAGACCCTGCGCCAGTCGCCTGGTTATTCGCCGGTACTCAACAACGGCCTCGCGGCCGCGGGTTTCCCGCCCGGAACCTCCATCTATTGGGAATTCGTGCATGCCGCCCAGGCCACGGTTGAATCCGGTGACGGCTGCAACTACGCGGCGAACTGGATCGCCAAGCCGACCCTCATGCAAATGATCCAGGGCACGGCGGGAAATGCCTCGCGTCCGACAGATCAGGCGGTACCCAACTCCTCGACCCTGCGCCTTGCGAATCTGCTGGGATTGCCGACCATCACGGCAACGCTGACCAACCCTGCGGGCGCGCGTGCGCTTACGCGCTTCACCGAGGGCGGACACGGCACGATCGCGCTTCCGAGCCCGGCGCCGCAGACGCTTGCGTCCTACACCGAAGCCAATTCGCAACTCGCAACCTTCCTCGGCTCCGGCGGCGCGCAGATTTCGATCACCAACTCGGCGATACTCGCGCCGCAATAATCGCGCGACAGTTTCCGATCGCCAGAGCGGCCCGGAAGGGCCGCTCTTTTTTTCACCCGGTGTAAAGGTTAGAAAACGCAGATGGCAGAGAGCCCTTCGGCCAAGCAAGGCTTCATCGCGCGCATGCGCGCGAAAATCAATCGTCCGGGTTCGTGGCTTTCCTATGACCTCGCGAACCTGGTGCCCGGCCGCAAGATCGACGCCGAGGTGCTCGACGAGCTCGAGACGCGTCTACTGACCGCCGACGTCGGCGTCGACGCCACGCAGCACATCCTCGAAGGTCTGCGCAAAAAAGTTGCGCGCGCTGAACTCGCCGACGTCGACGCGCTGATTGCGGCTCTCACGGATGCAATCACCGCCATCCTGCTGCCCTCGCAGAAACCACTCGAGCTCACCGCGAAGCCGTTCGTGTTGCTGGTGATCGGCGTCAATGGCTCGGGCAAGACCACCACCATTGGCAAGCTCGCGCGGCGTTTCGCCGATGCGCGCAAACATGTGGTGCTCGCCGCGGGCGATACATTTCGTGCCGCGGCCATCGAGCAACTGGGCGTATGGGCCGACCGTGCGGGCGCCGATATCGTGCAGCAGCAGGCAGGCGCGGACCCGGGCGCCGTGGTCTTCGATGCCGTGCAGGCGGCGCGCTCGCGGCGCGCGGACATCGTCATCATCGACACCGCCGGCCGACTGCACAGCCAGTCGCATCTCATGGATGAGCTGAAAAAAGTGAAGCGCGTCATCCAGCGCGTCGAACCTTCGGCGCCACACGAGGTCTTGTTGGTTCTCGACGCCAACCAGGGACAGAATGCGCTCACCCAGGCCACGCAATTTCACGAAGCCGTGGGCGTCACGGGCCTGGTGCTCACGAAGCTCGACGGCACCGCCAAGGGAGGCATCGTGATAATCGGAAG
>Ga0193752_1003674_pt1 | contig 10430 bp, 6 predicted proteins | sample H1c1metaG_FD_144924 | JGI IMG/M metagenome (GOLD analysis project Ga0193752, IMG submission 144924) | Soil microbial communities from a riparian zone of the East river system, Colorado, United States - H1c1 | ecosystem: Environmental > Terrestrial > Soil > Riparian zone | place: USA: East River...
AAGTCAACTCGCCGTAGACGTAAAATGGAGTTATATTTTCGGCGCATCTCTTCTCGGGGGTATCGGATTTACAATGTCAATCTTTATTACATTACTGGCTTTTGATGATAGCAATACTGTTTCAAATTCAAAAATAGCTGTATTGGTCTCTTCATTGTTAGCAGGTATCGCCGGATATTTAATTTTAAAATATTCAATTAAAACGAAAAACAACACTGAAGCTGAATAAAATGGCAATAAGAGAAGTCGCATTACTTTCAGTTGGCATAAACCTATACTTTTCTTGCATTTTGTGTTTTCCATGTCAGTTGCCTTAAAGCCACAAGATGCGATAACAATACTACCGGCACAATGAAAGCAGGAAGCCAAACAAAAGGGAAATATAACAAAGCAATATTCGGCTGATCGAATGCGAAATGCTGGAAGGGAGCAGGAGTCGATAATATTGCCGTAACAACAATGTTTAAAAGCAATAACAGACAAGCTATATTCCAGAATATCAATATTGTTTTGCTCAGTAGCTTTCTCCGATATCCAAAATAATAAACGAATGGAGCTGTCAAGCCGGAAAGTATATCAAAGTTCCTGCCCTCGAATGTCATTATCCCCGGAACAACCTTATACAGGAATAACCAATACAAGATAAATTCTACCGGTATCCTTACAATATGAAGCAGGGATAATGTTTTTACTTCAAGACTATCCATAAAACTTCTTCCACTTTTTGTTATAAACAATATTGCAATGAGCAGCAACGGTGGAAACAACAACAACGCAAACCTTGGAGGCATTGTATCGACGAAGGTATAAAAACCTTTAAGGCTGATGATCGCCTGCAGCGCGAGCCATGAAATTATACCTATGATCACCGTTTTCGAATAATTGCCGGCTTTGTATAGGAAGTATATTGTAAGTAAGGTTGTAAAAACAAAAACTATTTTGATATAATCAGGTATCTGCTCCATAATTATTTATTTATGAAGCAAAGGAAATACAATAAACGTGAAAATGTCTTGCCAAATGGCAAGAAGTACTGCAGCATTATTTTTTTGAAAACTCCTTCCTTATTCTGCTTAAAGACGTATCGGTAATTCCAAGAAAAGATGCGATGTTTTTTAATGGTGCGTACCTGAAAACCTTTCTCAAGAAGGAAGTATTCATCACTCACTATGCCTTCTGTTAACAGAAACTGACTTCTCAAAATGACTTTATTTTGAAATTGATCAGTTACCTCCTTTATAACAGAAGCAGAAGCCATATTTGCTTTTTGGAAAAAACCGATCAGCGCTTCCCTACCCATTTATTCAGATTTATATTTGTTTTGCGAGGTTTTTATTGAAAATGCAGGCCCCAATTCCCTCAAAATAGCGGTTTCGTCGTATAAAAAGCCATATTCCTCTCATTTACAAGTTATGTGAAAAAACGCCGAATATCTTTGTCGTGTATTTAAAAATTATCACACACTTATAAGAAATTTTATGAAAAAGTTATTTTCCCTAACAGTAATTCTGGCTTTGTTTATAACTACCTCATTTGCAAATGAAGGTCCTGTGCCTGGCAACAAAAAATTAACCGAAGAATTTTCAAAATATTTCGCCGCTGCACAGTCAGTTACATGGAACCAAACGGTGAAGGTCTCAACTGCTAATTTTGAGCTAAACGGTCAGTATCTGGCAGCGCATTTTTCACCAGATGCAAAAATGCTTGGAGTTTCCAGGAATCTTGCATCCAGCGATCTTCCTTTTAACTTAAGAATGAACCTGCAATCTTACTTTGAAAAGTATTGGGTAACTGAAGCTTTCGAGTATGCGACTCCGGCCTCTGATTCCTATTATGTAACTGTAGAAAATGCGGATAACAAGCTAATTCTTAAAAGCGAATCAGGTAGATTTTATGTTTACAAAAAGATTGTCAAGATCAGCTGATGATCTGACAAGGCTAAAAAAAGGCAACATATTTAACGTGGTTTAAATTATGTTGCCTTTTTTTATTCTTGGAAACCCAATCAAACATTACAACTTTCTGATTTTTTCCTGAGCATTTATAAACTCACCGGTTACCTGTAAGAAATAAACACCGGATCTCAGGTTATTCAGATCAATCATTATTCTGTTTTCACCTTTTTTAAGGGTTGCTTCCTTACTCATAATTTTGCGACCGGCCACATCAATCAACTGCCATTTAATCTGCTGTTCATTTGGTGATAAGATCTGCAAGGTTGTTTGTTTGTCCGCTGGATTTGGGAAGATTGAAATACGGGTGATGAAGCTACCTGGTATATCAACGGCCACAATGTTTGAATAAGCAAACGAACCATCTATATCCGTTATCTTCAACCGGTAGTAAAGTTTGACGACACCAAGTCTGGAAGCTTCCGGATCAATAAAATTGTACTTATTTTTTTCTGAAGAATTACCTTTTGAAATAACGGATCCGATCGTTTCAAATATTAGATGATCTGTACTGCGTTCCACGTCGTAATGATCTGTATTTACTTCATTCTTTGCATCCCAGTTCAGATACGAAACTTCATTTTTATAATTTCCTTTGAACGTTATTGAATTTAGCGGAAGCGTAAGACTTGTTGCAGCAAAGTAAAAACTGGAAAAACTTGCAATATCGGCTTGCAGCATGTAACCCATCGTTCCATGCGCCTCTGAATAAACAGGATTAATAATCGATGATGTGGCAGAGATTGCATTCTGACAGGGATCGTTATTCTTATGAATCTTTATATCGGCAAGCGTGGTGACCTGGCTTAATGGATCAGCATCTAAGGCATCGTATTCAGCCTTGCTGATGTAGAGCCTGATTTTTACAGTACCGGATGGTTGAAATTGAGGTGTGATCGTTATGTTCCTGTCGGCATAGCTCGCGCCACTTTTTACTCTTACCGCTCCCGCATTATTGTAAAACGAAGAGGTAACGGTCCCAAGATTCTTGCCATTAGGATATATTTCCGCCATGATGTTTCCATCGGGACCTGTAATCGGAACCCAGTAATTATTATTTGAATTATCAATGTTTATTGTAGTACCGGTATTGCAGGAGTTTGCCGCACCACTGGTCACATCTATTAATGCAGGAATGGAGCTTTTACCCGCTACGTCAGCATAACCAAGGAAAGTATATTTCTGCAAACAACCTGCGCAAGCTGGTACAATTGGATTTGCGGCAGCCGGACCTGAATTTGATGTTCCTTTATCCATCACAACGAAAATATCTTTTCCGTCCGGAGAAAAAGCAACATCTCTGTATTTATTGATACTTCCGAAATAAGTTATTGTGTCGGCAGCTGTATTATTAGGAGCAGTTAAAGTGCCCGCAGCATTTAGTCTTAGCCTAACAAGCCTTCCCCATTTTAAAGAGGTAGCTACCAATGATTTACTCCAGCCTGGTATCAAGGTATTAGTATACAGACCCAAACCTGACCAACCTTCTGATGGCCATTGGGCATTTGCGCCGGCAGTATTATCCCACAATGTTTTAAGACTTCCAAAAGCTGTTGAGTTCGGATATGCTGAAAACAAGGGATCCTTATAAGTTGGTCCGATAGCAATCGCGTTATTCACTTCACTGATAATATCGGGACAGGAAGAAGGATTGGCAGGGGTCATACCAGGTGAAGCTCCTGCGGTAGTGCCATTTGCATTACCATCGGCTGCGTATCCAATTACTATCGGATGACCATAATTTTTACCACGTTCAATAACATTGATTTCATCATCGCTAAACGGGCCGTGAGAAGATCCATACAATTTATCTAAAACAGGGTCATAAGCAAACCCCTGATTATTACGGATTCCCATAGCCCAGATTGCGCTTTGAACGCCAAGTGTAGCATTATATGGATTTGTTGCATCCCCGGAACCTGTACTTGGAATCCAGTCACTTAATCCTCCATCTCCATCTGGTTCGAGATTAAACCTCAAAATTTTCCCTTCATAAGATCCATAGACCTGTGCATTTTGGGGGCGCATATGGTTACCAAATTGTCCTGCACCCATATCGCCTGAAGCATAAAACAGGTAATCGATTCCACCAACTGGCGCGATGATCATCCGTTGAGAATTGTGATCGCTACTGCCGGGTAAGGTATCACATAACGAAACCGGTGACTCTAATTTATTTGTTGAAGTGTTATAGCTAAATCTCACCAACCGGTTTGTGAATTTCGTGGAGGTTGATTGACTATATACATAAGATAGATAAACATAATTTTTAGGCGCGATTGGATCCAGAAATTTTGGATGAAGGGCAAGTCCGGCACAGCCACCTTGTGCGCCAGCACCATTACTAAACTGGCAATTGAAAGTGCGCTCCGATAGTTCTAAAAAAGTACTGTTTTGAGATATATCCAAAACTGTATCTTTCGCACCGCTTGCTGAATTAACTTTCAATACACGATAACCCTTGGATTCAGTAATCCATAGATTATTATCCGGTCCATAGGTTACTTCCCACGGATCATTTAACTGACTTGGCTGTGACAAGATCTGCTGATTAAAAACTTCATTCATTCTTCCGGCAGTTACCTTAACCATTGCGGATGGTGTTACAAGGATTTTAAAATTCCCAGTAGAAGTCATTTGGCCTGTTCCGGCAGAGTATACTCTGCAATAATAAGTATTCCCCGGAACCAGTCCGGAAGCATAAATTGTATGACTCCCACATCCTATCGAAGTAAGTGAAGAACAGTCTCCAGAAAAAATTTGCATTCTGGCACCTGAAGCGGCAAGTTCAGCACCAAGAGTGGAAAGGGATATCGTTGCATAATTGTAAAGTGCATTGAACTTGTACCAGACATCGTCGTTAGGATCACCTCCTGCACACCCTACAGGGGTTGCTACATTAGATCCGGCACCCACTAGACTTCCGTCTACAAGTGTGCCAGGAGTGAGAGTAATAGCGTTTGCACAATCATCATTTGAAGTAACGCATACATTAAAATTGAAATCAGTTGCGTTTCCCGTTGTGACGACGGATGTATTTATTCGAAACAAATAAATAACACCGGGGGTTAAACCGCTATACCTTTTGGGAGTTGTAATAGTATTGCACCCTAGCGAGGAGCTTGCAGGAGGGCAGCCACTGGCATTAAACAATTCTGTGTAAGTATTACCTGTAAGTAGGGTGGTAGTTGTAGATGTGATTGCGACAGTAATCACAACGCTGTTCGTAAATGCAGGTACCTGAAACTTGTACCAGACATCACGTCTGTTGCAGCCACCAGTTATATTTGTTATCAAAGCATTATAGAGAGTACCCCCGGTATTAACGCAGGTGGGGCCTACAGGCAGTAAGACAGCGTTTGCGCAATCATCGTTGGCGGGCACCTGTGAGAAGGATACATACGAACACAACAGTAACAGTGTTGCCAGAATTAATGGGTTTTTCATCGGTTGGATTATCGATTTGTAATTTTTACTAACGTGTCCGACAAGCCAAGATTGCATTTATGCTTAGAATTATCTAAGTATTTTTATTATAACATATAAAAGGTTTCCTCTTATATATATAATATTATCCTCTTACACCCGTTACTAAATATTAATACAAAATTAATACGAGTTTTGATAAATGCAATAGTAGAAAACCCTGATTTTCGGAAGACTACGATTGCAATACCGCAAAATCCCTATTAGTTTTACCCTGATTAACCCAAACCCATTAAACTACCCTACCCGTGAAAACCAATGCGAGTCCTGCTTGTTGGCTGTTAAAACTGGTAACAGTTTTGATAACACAATTATTGATTAATTCAAATGCATGGTCGCAGGTTCCGGTTAACGATACTTATCTCGCACCCACTCTACTTACATCGGGAGTCACATGTGTAAATACTGCAGGTACTGTCAATAATTCCACAGCGACTGCGGGTGACGTTGCGCTTTGCAGCCCCACCGGTTATGATGTGTGGTATACATTTATCGCACAAAGTCAGCATCCAAGTATTCAAATCACTTCACCAGGTGCCGGTTGGACCGGCAGAAATGTGCAGGTGCTGGAAGGCAGTTTCGGAACTTTAATAAGCAGATACTGTGGAAATCTTACGAACGTTGCTATTTACCCATATACACTAACTATTGGGGCCACTTATTATATAAGAGTTTATTCAACTAATTTAACGGCACCTGTTGCAACCGGCAATTTTAATATTTGTATTACAGATGTGCCCGCGGGCACCCCTCCTGTAAATGATGCAAGTATAAATGCAATCAATGTCGTTTCACAGGTCGGTTGCGTCAATACCACTTATAATATCGGAAACGCAACGTACAATGCCAGTGAAGGTGGAGTGGCTTGCAGCGGCACTGACCGTTTCGATGTATGGTTCATGTTTACTGCACAGTCATTGCATCCAACCATCACCGTTTCAGGAAATACTGGTGCTGTCTTTAATAATCCACGTATCCAGATCTTTACGGGAACTCCCGGAAGCCTGGTTTCGATTGGTTGTTCAGGCTCTGCCAGTTATACACTAACTACAGCCGTAATAGGTCAAACCTATTATTACCGGGTTTACTCAGCCTCAGGTACGCTCAATCCAAACAACAGCATTTTTGGAAATTTCAATATGTGTATCAGTGATCCGGTTACACCTTTTCCAAATGACAATTGCGGAACACCAACTGTATTGGTACAGGGTGCTGTTGGTACATGCGCCGCAGTAACCGGTAACCTCACTTACGCAACACCAGCAGGATCAGCTATTCCAGGTGACTGTGGCGATCCCGCTTCACCGGATCTCTGGTACAGCTTCGTTGCGACCACTGCCTATCCCGAAATAAGGTTAACGGGTATTGGAGCTCAGCTTGCTGCGGCTGGTCTGAGAGTCCAGGTTTTCACAGGTACTTGTGGAACTCTTACTTCTCTCGTCTGTCAGCAGGCCTATGGCGCCACGAGTGTAACCACGGGTCCAACTAACAATCCATATATACCCGGCACAACTTATTTCGTTCGCATATACAGCAACGGTAGTACCATCACAAGCGGAACCTGGAATTTTAGTATTTGTGTTTCAACTACAATTGATCCCAACATTCACTACGGTAAAACATATGCAAATGTAACAAAAGGAAGTGGAGGCGGTACCATTGAGCCGAACGACGAACTTGAGATCAGGGCTATCCTGAATATCAAAGCCGGTGCAATGTTCAACAGCGTGTTCCTCGATACCATTCCTGCAAACACAAGCTACATCCCCGGCACCCTTCGGATCCTGACCAACGAAGGAAAGATCTTCAGGCAATGGACCGACGCGGTTGATTCGGATCCGGCTGACATTACCGGGGATAACATTAAAATAAACCTGGGTAACCAGGCGAATGTTTCAACGGGTGGCAGCATAAGAAATACTGACAGGCCAACTCTCAGCTCGGGATGTATCATGATGATATCATACAAAATCCGCGTAAACGCAGTAGCATTTAATACAAATCTGCAATTGGGTAGTGGGACAGTCACTTATGGCATAGCAAGCGGGGCTACTAGCGTTATTCATTATGCGCCTATCCGTGCAACTGTTTATCAGAACTATGGCATTTGCACAAATACGATCGGTACAAATGGTATTCTTTCAGAATTCGGTGGCACGTTCGGATCAGGCATTTTTAAAAACCGTGAAGCTTCCAATAAGGTTCCGGCAAATTATGTCTATGCGACATTTAAGACAGGTGCGCCCGGCGATTATTTTTATGGCGTTTCAAACAATACAAGTTCTGATAGTTTAACCAATTATTCGATCAGCACTAATGAACCAATACCATCTTTGAAAAGGGTGTTTACTTTCTGGGATGTAATTGGTGATCATACCGGTGCTTCCGATCCACTGGCAGGTAATCCGCCAGCCGATGTAAACAATAGTGCAACGGGTGGCTACATGGTGGTGATCAATGCGGCTTATCGTGCTGATACTGCGTTCCAGGACACAGTCAGAAATCTTTGCCCGAACACTTCTTATGAATACGCTGCCTGGTTCAGAAATATTTGCAAAAACTGTGGTGTTGATTCAACTGGTATCCAGGCTATGGCAGCGGGGTATCGACCGACAGGGCCCGGTGATTCATCCGGAGTTCACCCGAATCTTACTTTTAATATAAACGGATACGATTATTATACTACAGGTGATATGGGTTATACCGGACAGTGGGTGAAAAAAGGTTTCACTTACCGCACGGGTCCAGGTGAAACTGAAATGGTCATTAATATCCGGAATAATGCTCCTGGTGGTGGCGGAAACGATTGGGCCATCGATGACATAGGTGTAGCCACCTGTTCTCCTACACTCCTCACAAATCCTGACAGTTCAACTGTCAGAATATGTTATGGAGACGGCCGGGCCCTGTCGGCTGAGGTGATCAGTTACTACGATAACTATACGCATTGGATCTGGGAAAAAAGCGTCGACAGCGGAGCTGTTTGGACAGCCACCAGTTATGAGGGAATAGCTACCCCTGCATTGATCAGCGGCAACTACGAATATACCGCTACCGGCCCCGCAGTGCCAGGTGATTCAGCTTCACACCGTAGCCAGTATAGACTGAGGGTTGCTACTTCGGCAGATAACCTGTCTGATATTAATTGTTCATTCCGTGCGATTCGCAATATTGAAATTATGGTAGCCAATTGCATGCACGTACTTAAAACAAAAGTAAATACTCTTTCCGGACGGCTCCTGAACAACTATGGCACACTTAGCTGGTCAAGTACAGGCGAGGAAAATGGTGTTGTTTATATAGTCGAGAAAAGCACCGATGGTTCAAACTATTCTGCAATTGCAACGGTAATTGGCAAAGCAGTAGCAGGCCTGAGCGAGAAATATAATTTTAATGATCCGGATATGTTGAAATCCGCGGCTTATTATCGTGTACAGATCAAGGAAGCGAAAGGACAGGAATATACCAGAGTTATTTTATTGAGCCCTTCTAAACTTGAGTTTGAAATAAAAAATATCATCAACCCATTTTATCAACAGGTGCACTTTGATATTATTACTCCTGCTGAAGGCAATACCAGGATCACGGTCATGGACCATTTTGGACGTATAGTAAAAACTTACTCCGAACATGTGAATGCCGGTATTACGCCTGTCACAATTGCCAATTTTGGCGCTCTGAGCACCGGCATGTACAGTTTGAAAGTTGAGTATGGAAATAAAACCATTATCAAACGAATAATAAAAGCAGAGAATTAATTAGCGGGTCGTGTTATTGAATTTATCACTGCCATTTTGCCTGCTTTAACAAGGTCATGATTTTCTCAGGTTCTGTTGGTGCTCTGATCAGCTTTTTATTACCTTACCGGCAGGATGGGTTATTGAATTTGTCGCTGCCATTTGCCTGCTTTAACAAGGTCTTGATTTTCTCAGGTTCTGTTGGTGCTCTGTTCGGCTCTTGTGCCCTGATTAGCTTTTGGATCACGGACCAGGCAAATGAAGGCGCCAAAATTCAACAACCCGCCCCTGCCTTCATGTTTCAAATTCGAAAAGCAAACTGCGTAAGCCTTTGCTTAATACTGATAAAAATAGCAGTTCACAAAATAAGTTCAAAGTCATCATCAACTCATCATCAACTCATCATCAACTCATCATCAACCCATCATCAACCCATCATCAAAGCCATCATCAAAGCCATCATCAAAGCTATAGCTAAAACCATAGTTACGTCATCGTTAAAATCCAAATTCAAAATTAAATTCAAAATAATCTTTAATAAATTACCTGCTATTCAGTCCAAACTACATTAAGGCTGACTTGTGAACATTGCCGCTTGAGACTTCTTTTTGCTAAAACGATATCATTAGTACGAGTGGATTTAGAGGATGTGAAAATGTAATTGAACTATTCGATGTAAAAGCCCAGGTTATTCGTTCTTCACCCGCAAGACAGGTACATGAGCCTAATTGAATTGAGCTGAATTGAGCTTTTATTGCAAAATGCCAGTTGAAGTGTTTGATGTAAATGGTAAAGGAACACTTATAATAACCTTTTAAATTATAGAAAGTGAAAACGCCATCTTCCGGATCGGACACCTTTATTTACCCGCTCCGTATTCAAAAGCTGATCAGGGCGTGCAAAAGCCGACCATACATAACATACTTCAAAGCCGATCAGAGCACAAAAGCCGAAAAGAGCACCAACGAAACTGTACAAAATCAAGACTTTGTTGAAGCGGGTAAATTGAGTGGCCCGACCCGGATGATGGCTTTTCACGCACCAGCGATTCAAAGCCGGGAAAGATACAAAAGCGGTTATCCTGCAGCGGATATCCTGAAAATTATCTAACTTATATCTGCAAGCAGATAAAAAAATTAATGGCAGAAGACACAAACCAGTTTTACGCGTCTCTCCCTGTCAATCAAATCTCATTATCGGAATTCCTGATAAAGGATGAACTATTTTATGATATACCGGTTGACTGGTATGTTAT
>Ga0193752_1003675_pt1 | contig 10430 bp, 14 predicted proteins | sample H1c1metaG_FD_144924 | JGI IMG/M metagenome (GOLD analysis project Ga0193752, IMG submission 144924) | Soil microbial communities from a riparian zone of the East river system, Colorado, United States - H1c1 | ecosystem: Environmental > Terrestrial > Soil > Riparian zone | place: USA: East River...
GGGCAGTACCTCCCCAAAAAGAATTGCCAGGTCATAGTGCGGTGTGGCAACAAAACAATCAGCATTGTTGTCGTATAAAATTATGCCGCTATCGGTACAGAAAACGTTATTGCCATGCACGTCACCATGGCACAGCACAAATGACCGGGGGTTTTGTTCGAGCAATCTACCTGCCGCCCGTTCAACTGCCTTCTTTGCACCCACCTTTGGCAGTACGGTTTTGTTGGCAGTATTTTTCATCGTGGCTACAAACTGAACCCACGTGTCCGGGCGTAACCGGGCCTGAGCATCCAACGCATAGAACCGATCAAACGCTCTTGTATGGAGGCGAGCCAGAGTTTGCCCAAGCTTGGCAAGATTTTCATTGGTAAAGTTTGGCCCATTGAGTGATTTGGCATCGATGTACTGCATGAGCATTTGGTCAGGCCGAAGGTCCACATGGTCATATACCGCAATGTGCGGTAGCCCAAGCTTCTGAAGCTCTGCCTGGAACAGTTTCTCGCCCGCAACATCGAACTGGCTATCCGTTTTTAGGACAAATGGCGCGCCCCGTATTTCCACATGTTCTACCTGAGCCGTAATGCCGCCCTGAGCGTCGGACACATGCACAATCTTGCCGCTCAACATGCTAGGGAGTATACCAAACAAAAACTGCTTCCATACAGGCGCTCGCCCCCTACCCCTCCTGAACTCACTCGAACTTTTACACCTTGTTTGTGGTGTCTTTCGAACAAAAGGCAGGCGGATTGCATCCGAAAAGGTGGCCAGGACCAGGGAAAGATTCGGAATCAAAAGTCAAAAGTCCCAAAGGATCTGATCCTCGGGCAGATGGGGATTTTACAAGTTATACTTTCGGTTATATAGTCAGGGGTTGAGCGATACAAGTCCTGCCTTTGCATGGGTTTTCTGCAAAATTGGTTATGTAGCAGGACAGAAATTTGGGTGCGTACTAAAGTAGTTTGCGCTTGTTCTGCACTTTGACTTTTCATGCCGGTAAAGTAAGATGCCCGAAATCAGCAGGAGAAAAACAACGGTGAGTGCTAGTAATGCAATTTTTCGTTTCTTCATAAATAGATTCTAGCATTTAAAGAATCTTCGAAGTGTCTTTTACCTTACTTACCCGGATACCGTGTTCCAAGCATAAACTCTAGACCTGGCTCAAGTACTTTCATTTTTAAAGATTTTAAGAGGATTTTAAAAGGTTCGCCCTTAACAGAGAGGTTTTTTGTGATTTTAGGGTTTGACTACCGACCCCCACAGCAGCTTGCTATCTAGAGCAAGCCGTCAGCCTTCGAGCTTTATAATTCCCAATACCGCCCTAGATTTATGTTCCGGGTATTTGAAAACAAATCCGTCACGTTTGATGTCGTGCCGCCCTTCGTATTGGTGAGCAACTTCCTCGAGCTGTGCGGCATCATAGACAGTCAGAATATCAATCCGCACCGGGTGTCCGTGAACCCCAATAGCACTATGGTAAAAGCCGTAGACAACATGCTGACCGAGCTCAAGTTCTGGCGTAACCGTAGCAGGGAACGCAAATAGATCGATGTGTTTGTTATCGATATTTTCATACCTATCACCCTGGCGCTCTGGGTCGTACCGATCAGTTCCTGTTTCTTGAATAATACCTACAAGCTCATCAACTGTTTTGCCTGAATGCTGCAGAGAACTAACACCGCGCAGCAGTATTGTCTTATGCAAAAAGTGCTCCTTGATCTCGCTGTCGATGAGCCTACCAATAGCCTTGTGGTCTGGTTCGTCGTCGACCGTATATTCAGGAATGCTCAGCTCAAGTACTTTCATGATTAGATGGCTTGTTGTATTGCCGCAATATAGTCTTTGTCCGTCACGTCATGGTCAGCACTTGGGGCTACTACAAGCTTGCTGCTCTGGAGAGCCTTATGCGCAACCTCAGCCCTATTACCCACCAGAGGGTATTTCCTAGCCTCAACTCCACCCACAAAAATAAGTGTTTTGCATTTTATGCTCTTTGCCAATTCAGTAAAATCAAGTGCCCTGAAGGTATCTGCTCTTCTGTGCCCAATATTGCTGAGCCAAGATTTCTTCATTTTTGGCATATCATCAGAAAAATAGGGTGAGAGCGAAAACAACCAGAGCTCGGCTGGGTTTTTCTGAACAGCAGACATGAAAGCAGTCATTGCGCCATAAGAAAAGCCGGCGAGAATGGTGTTTTTAGGGTCACAGTTTTCATAAACCTTGTCCAGTTCCCCTACCCAATCCTGGATGAGGGTTCTCTTCCAGTGTATGGGTACAAATTTAACCACATAGCCTTTACTCTGGATGGCCTTAATGGTTTCCTTATACGCCCTGGTTGTAAGTCCTTCCCTAAATCCTGGAACAAATAGTACGGTTTTCATGGCCCTACTATAACAAACAAAGACTCACATGATTTTTATTAAGCAATAAAAAGAGGCACTTTCGTGCCTCTTTAAAACTGGGGAAGTCTTGCACCCACAGATGTAGCCTACTAACTAACAAACTCAAACTATCAAACTTACTAACTCGAACGGCTACATATATCAATGTGCTGTATCACTTGGACTTCCAAAAATAAGATAGCAAGACAAAAACACTTCGTCAAGTCGTTGTTGATTTTTAGTAAATTAAACACCAAAGTCCCAAAGGATCTGATCCTCGGGCAGATGGGGAAATTACAGGTTATATACTTGAAATTAGGTAGTTAGGCGGCAGGGGTTGCCCATTGCCACTCCTTGGAATCATTCCGACTTCACCTCATATCCACGATTGGCGTTCCGAAACTGCTAGTCCGTAGTTTTGCGTTGACTGGGTCTTGGGGTGGGTGCATACTTGTACGAATATATCTCACATAAAGTTCATTAAAATGGAGGATGTATGAGGGTTACGCTAGCTGGGGTCATGTCCATTGACGGCAGAATTACAGCGGGAGACAATCCCAGGTCATGGGAGTGGTCCTCTAAAGAGGATGGTGCGCACTTTCGGCAACTTATCCAGCAACATAATGTAATTCTGATGGGCAGAAAAACCTACGAGGCAGTAAGGCCAGCCCCAGACCCTGGCAAGCCTCGATACGTCTTTACACGCGAACCAGCTCTATACGAGTCCCAAGCAGTACCACATGCCCTGGAGTTCACCGACAAGCAACCCGAGGTAATCCTTGGAGTCCTAGCTGCGCAAGGCCATCAGACCGCCCTGGTAACAGGAGGCGGACAAATTAATGCGGCATTTCTTGAGGCAAACCTAGTTGATGACCTATATGTTACTATCGAACCCCTGATTATAGGCCGAGGAACAAGTTTAGTAGCCCAGGGTGATGGCGTATTGCATGTAGACTGTTCACTGCGATCCGTAGAGCAGTTAAATGCGCAAGGCAGTCTTCTAGCACATTACGTTATCAACCACTAAGTAGGAAGGCGATAGTATATGCTTGTAAAAGCCCTGGGTACCCCGACAATAACTCCCAACTCACATACGCTCGTACAGATCCTGGACCACGCCGTGCCAGCCATGCCGCCGGGCAGCGTGCTAGCCATTACCTCAAAGATTGTATCGCTCTGCGAGGGCAGCGTTGTACCAGTGAAAGGAACCGACAAGCGGAGACTTGTGCAAGCGGAGTCAAATTACTTTCTTCCGTCTACAGCAAGTAAATGGGGTATTCAGTTCACCATAACAAACGATACCCTCATCCCAAATGCCGGCATCGACGAGTCAAATGTAGGGAACGTATACGCCCTGTGGCCCAAGGATGCACAAGCCACGGCCAACAGTGTGCGAGCCTATCTTGCGAAACGATTCGGCCACAAAGAGCTGGCGGTTATTATTACCGACAGTACGTGCCGCCCTATGCGCCTAGGCGTTTCTGGAATAGCTATGGCCTTCAGCGGCATTAAGCCCCTACGGGATTATGTGGGACAACCGGATTTATTCGACCGACCGTTCAAGGTCGCACAGGCAGATATCGTGGGGGGTCTGGCATCCACAGCAGTACTTGTTATGGGTGAGGGCAATGAGTCTACCCCTCTCGCAATGATGAGTGACGTATCTTTTGCTGACTTTGTTGATCGCAATCCAACTTCCGAAGAGCTGGCTTCGCTCATGATCGATCGTGATGAAGATCTATTTGGTCCATTCCTGAATAGCGTGTCATGGCAAAAGGGAGGACGAGGTTAGCAGTGGCGCCCAACAGGCCAGGCAGCCAAGAACACTATCCGTATACGACCCGAAGCCTCCTTCGCCTGTACGATGAAGGTCTACTTACGAACGTAACAGATGGCAGCCATCGGGTAACGCATGGCAGCGACTTGGGTCTCAACACCGCTGCTGCCTCAAAACTAGCCGAAGATAAAGGCTACAGTAAGTTTATGCTACGCACCCTAGGCGTTAATTGCCCGGATGGTGAAGAATTTCTCTTACCATGGTGGGAAGAGAAAATAAGTCCATTGCAGCGAGCCCGCGGTACCGTTGCCGCAAAGTCAACTGCTATGGCACCGGAATATATCGAACAACACCACGGCTACCCCACATATGTTAAACCTGTTGACGGTTCCCAGGGTGCTGGTGTCTATAAAGTGCATGATGCTGGCGAACTTGCACTGGCTTTTCAGGAGTATGAGCAAAAACAAGTGCGGGTAGCGGTTGTCGAAGAGCCGATAGACATGCCTGATTATCGACTAGTGGTATTGGATGGGGAATTAATTAGCGCCTACCGCCGCGTACCACTATCCGTTACCGGGGACGGCAGAAGAACCATTTACGAGTTGCTTACAGGCCTACAGTCAACCTACCTTGCGGCTGGCAGGAATACCCAGATAGATCCGCATGACGCACGTATTGCGGCCTACCTCCAGCGCAAAGGCATGAGTTTGCGGAGCATACCGCAGGACAGCACAATAATGGCCTTGATGGATATCTCCAACCTATCCGCTGGCGGCACGTCGGAGGATATTACTGACACCATTCCAGAGAGATGGGTGAATATGGCCGCATATATCACTAGTAATTTTAACCTCCGACTCGGTGGCCTAGACCTTGCGTGCAGCGATATCATGGATGAAACTGCAAACCATAGCGTCTTGGAAGTAAACTCATCTCCGGGGCTAAACCACTACGCAGCCTCGGGCGCAGACCAACAACGACTCGTCGACCGCCTCTATACGCGAGTATTCAATGCATTTCCTTCACACGACACATAAGATCCAAAGGATCTGATCCTTAACAGATGAGGAAATTACAAGTTAGGTAATCTCACTTAGCTAGTTTGAGACTGGGTCTCAAATTGAACCGACAAGTATAAGTCCTGCATTGGTAGGACTTATACTCAGGGGGCTAGCGCGGAAGCTATTGGAACTAAATTACTATCTGTTTCAGCAGTCGCTGAAGCCACTCTCTTTTTGGATAATGTAGGCTTTTATTTCCTCGATCGACTTACCTTTGACCGCAGCGTCGTTAACTGTGTCGTCCGATCCTAATACGCTCCCGCCAAAACATGGGTTGCTTAATTCCGGGTGGTCTTTTAGTACCTCGTTAATGGCTTGCCTTGCTTTGTCGGTGTTTTTCTTTTCCTGGTCTTGTGTGTAGAGGTTATAGCCGAAAACTACTACAGCCCCTATGATCACCAGAATCAGTACTGCAAGTATTTTCTTCTTCATAGACTAACTATAACCAACGGCCTCCAAAAGGAGGCCATAGTAGCTGACCCACATTCACTTTTTGGACCCAGTAGGGTCAGCCGAGCGTCCTCCGAGGGCTTAAAGCCCGAGGTAAAAGCGCCCTGCTGGGGCGAAAAGTGAGTGTGGGTCAGCCATAGTAGTGTTGGCGCAACCAAGTTGGTCACAAGGTCAACCCCCGCAACTTGTTTACGAGGACTAGCGCGGCGAAGGCAATAAATACAATGACAGCCACATACAAAGGGATAAGCCATGCAGCATAAGAAAATGGTCCACCCATAAATAACGCTTCCCCTGGCTTGTTGTTTGTGTAGTACGCAGGCACTGTTTCGCCAACTTCTTTCCAAAACACTTTTCTCAGTGGATTATTCTGTTTGTATTCGCCAAAAAACCTATCGTCTTGCTCGTACCTTTGGCCAGACTCGTCAAAGTACTCGTAAACGGGATATTGCCTTGGTGAACGATCACAAAAACTACGACGATACCTGCCGGTACAGCCGTTCTCCATGTTCTCGATCCTGACGACTGTGGCCGTCACCTTTGTTTGGGTCCTATTTACGATAGCCTGTACTACAAAAAACCAGGGGAGCTGTATGAGCAACAGACATACTCCAGCTAGTAGCAAAAATTTCCGAACTTTAGTTATTTGTTTAGAAGACGGCAATTTAGGCATGATGTGGACGAAAAGTGTGAAGAGTGGGGTGTTTTACATCTGTTGTATTAGAGCTCGGGGCGTCTTCCAGGTATAACTCAAGAGCCTCTTGAAGATTGTGCAGTGCTTCCTGCTCCGTCTCGCCAAAGCTCGAAACGTCCACGTTAAGACACTGGGCAATATAGTACTTGCCTTCTTGATATACGACCGATTGATATACAGCTTGTTTCATGGTGCTGTCATTATAACAAAGTGAAAATCCTTCTTGCAGAAGGATTTTTACCTGGCGGGCCACCGGGTGCTAATCGCAACTCTATAGACATCACCCTTCAACTCCCCCCGGAACACTAACCTAGAAAATAACCAATGACCAAGCCACAATACCCAAATAATTTCCCAATGAAAAAATGATCCAATGACCAAAATGGCTTCAGCCATTAGGTCATTTAGTGAATTTGGTTATTGCCTGGGGATTGGTGCTTCGGGGATTGGTTATTTTAGGCCGGGGTGTGAGGTTTATAATTACGTCAGTGCTATAGCTCAACTCTGCCAATAATGCTAGAAAGCTGAATGGGGCCAAAAATGCGTGAGTCCAATGAGTTTGACCGGTTATCTCCCAGAACAAAATACGCCCCGGGGCTGAGCGTTACATCACTTTCACCAGCAGTAATAACGTCATCCTTAAGGTAAGTAGCATCTGGACTAAACCCGTTGGGATGCTGGCTGTTAAATACCGTTACCTTACCATTTGAAATCGTTACTCTATCGCCAGGCACGCCGGTGATTCGATGAATTAAGGCCTTGTTCTTGCTAGCCGTACTGGATTGGGTGTATAGAATTATATCGCCTCTTTGCGGTTTTTGATCTGTAGCGTAAGGGACATACCTAACCTTCTGACCGGTACTTATCGTGGGGCTCATGGCAGGGCCATCAAGCGTAACTGCCTTATCGTTGCGACCTAGTAGCAGGGCGGCTCCAATAGCTACCACTGCAAGCACAACTCCAACACATGCAAAAAATACCGTGACTGCCTTAAACCTTTTTTTCATATCTTTACTATAACAAACACTCACCGCGGGAGGGCCAAGGTAGAGGCTGCTGCAACTATAGCTCCCTCAAAACAAAACCTGTCTTTTCCTGGTGATGGATCAGTGAGCCAAAAAGCTACCTTTTCCGAGTGAAGCATATCTAAAGATACGGTGAGTGAGGAAAGGAGCTTTTTTGGCCGCTGAGGCACGGCAGGAATGGGAGGTTTTGTTTTGAGGGAGCTATAAGTTCGGCTATACTCTCTTTGCTCTCGCATCACCCAAATAGGAAAACAAGCAGAGACGTTATTGAACAGTTTTCATGAAGTTTATTTTGTGCTGTTGAGGCAGAGCCAGTTGCCGGCTGGGTCCTTGAACCACGCGGCATCGCCCAGGTCAGGGTCGCTCAGGATGCCATCATCATTCGTGCCACTGACTTTTTCGATGGTGATACCCTTGGCCGTCAGCTCATCGACCGCAGCTTTGACGTCATCAACTTCTATGCCAAAGACCGTTGAGTCCCAAGCTTTGTGATCTTCTTTGGTGTATACGTTAAAGCGTGTGCCCGCTCCGCTCTCGAACATCACATCATAGGGAGTCTCTCGCTTGATCGTAAAGCCGAGCTTATCTACGTAAAAACTTTTGGCTGCAGCCATATCGTCGACGCTAAAATTAGCGTGTGTTGTGTTTTGTCCTATCATTTTGAACCCCCTCGTTACTTACTGGTTTTAAGTATAGCCCTCCCAAAACAAAATGACGAAATTCTGGGCGATGATCCGGATGAGTCAGAATCGTTCCGGCCGAGTGAAGTATATCCGTAGATATGGTGAGTGAGGCGGGGACGATTCTGACCATTCGGGCGCGGCCAGAAAGTGTCATTTTGTTTTAGGATGGCTATATATGCCAGGAAAGGTTAGGCCTTAATAATACTAAGCAAATAGAGGGTCGCCACTAATCTTTTGGCAGTTTGACTATGTGCAATGCTTCTTGAAGGTGAGCTTCCGCCTCAGCAGCAACATCAGAACCAGGATCCAGTGGTCCTGGCTCAAAGGCAAGTACGGTCTCCACGCCCGCGGTAACCTGAAATTTGATTGACTCAGGGAGCAAGGCTGATGAGTCAAGGCTGTTCAAGATATATAGCTTGAAACTCGCAAATAGCAACCCTTCTCGTCCCTACTATGCTGCTGAAGAGCAGTGGAATTAAAGATCTCATTCTTGAACAAATGGGGGTTTTACAAGCTGAGTATTTGTGATTAGGCAATTTGGAGTTGAGTCTTGGAGGGCCATCGTGGAATCTATTGGGACTAAACTCCAAAGGAATAATTCATACGCAGTAGACTTATAGTAGGCGATATAATCAAAGCATGTATGTTCGCTTTAACGCTATTTATAAAACAGACGCCAAAGAAATACATGGGGTCTTTTCAGTAGTCGGATGCTTATTTAAGAATACAACAGCTAAAACTAACTTGGGGACTTCCGAAGACGAACGAAGGATTTGGGAATTGAATAACTGGTTTAGATACAACTTAGAGCTGCCCGACAAAGTTAACCGAGGCAATAATCAGAATGAAGCACCCACTGGAGTCTCCTGGTTTAAAGATACTGCCCATGAACACATAAAAAATTTGCGTGAAATTAGTAGCATAATCCAGAAGCACGGCGCATTAGTAGAGCTTTTGCAAACCGATAACCCTGGTTATATTCTGTATGAGGATGAGTTTCAGGTATTCGCAGAAGCTCTGGAAGATTAACCGTAATTGGGGGCTATGGTTTATGCTATTGCAACTACAGCCCAGTAGACTTTATGACTTCACTTACAACCTGTTCAAGAGGTTCTCGAGCGTCAACCATAACTGCGCCTAAATCTTTATATTGTCGCTCTTGTTCTACATTTTCTTTGAGTATTTTCTCTAATTCACTCTTTTGCATGAGTTTAAGTATAACCTGAGCTATAATCCCATCATGTCTTTAATTTTCATAACTGGTACTTCAACTTCCGGTAAATCTACCATCGCCAAAGAACTTTCAAAATGTGGCTATGAAGTCTACGACACCGAACACATCCCCTCAAGCGGTTGGCACAACAAAAAGACCGGCAAACGAGTAGCGGGCTTTGGCGAAATGCCCGAACGAACTCAGGAGTGGCTTGGTCAACATGAGTGGCGCATATCCCTAGACTGGGTACGCGATACTGCTAAGAAGGCCCGTGATAAATCCGTCGTTCTATGTGGCGGCTCAGCTAACGAGCCTGAAGTTCGCAAACTCTGCTCAAAAGTTATTTGGCTCAAGACCGATGAGCAGACTATCAGGAGCCGCGTTAACAACCCCAGAGACCACGACTACGGTACGAGGCCACATGAACTCGCAGCGGCAATCAAGAACAACCAGCGAAAAGAGGCGGAATACCGCGAAGCTGAAGCGATTATGGTAGATGCCACGCAGCCGATTGATGATGTAGTCGAGACAATCATAGACTGCCTCAGCCCAGGCGGCAAATAGGCGAACCTTGCTAGAATCAAGCTCAGAAGCTTTCATTTGATATGATACCTGTAATGCAACCCAAATTAATCATCCTGAATGGGCCACTTGGAATAGGCAAGACCACACTAGCGAAACGCTATGGCGAAGAGCACCAACTTACGCTTGTTCTAGATATAGATGACATACGATCTATGTTGAGTCACTGGCGCGAAAGGAAGAATGACTCAGGACCACTCTCTATGCAGATTGCACTGGCTATGGCACGCACAAATTTAAGTGCTGGCCACGATGTTATCGTTCCTCAAATACTACAGACTGTTAAACTGGCTGAAAGCCTTGAGCAGCTAGCTCAAGATTGCAAGGCTGAGTACTACGAAGTCTTGCTCGTCACCTCAAAAGAGTAACTGCTCACCCCCCTACCCAAGCAGCGCCAGCTGCGTGAAGTAACCCGTAGGGTTAGTGCGCCACGCAGTGGTGCACAGCGAAAGAATGGTGGCGAGTGCCTGGGCACCTTTTTCACTCTTGCTGCCAAAGCTACGCTTGCGTTTGAGCACCAACTGTCTCAAGTCCCGTTCTGCCCGGTTGTTGTCACACGGCGTGTTC
>Ga0193752_1003676_pt1 | contig 10428 bp, 12 predicted proteins | sample H1c1metaG_FD_144924 | JGI IMG/M metagenome (GOLD analysis project Ga0193752, IMG submission 144924) | Soil microbial communities from a riparian zone of the East river system, Colorado, United States - H1c1 | ecosystem: Environmental > Terrestrial > Soil > Riparian zone | place: USA: East River...
GTGGAAATATGGTTTTTATATCACCATTGGCGTGGCATTTATTTACCTGCTCAATTTTCATGTATTTGGTATTGGTTTAGATCCCACACAGGAATATAATGCTGAAATGGAAAGTGCAAGAATTAAAAAAGAGATTTACGACGCCAGTAATAAAGACAGGGTTGATGAAAACAATGTGCCGATGGCAGCTGCAGATGGTATCCTGGCTGGTAAAACCCTGTTTGAAACCAATTGCGCTGCCTGCCATTTAAAAGATGGCGGTGGAAGTGTGGGTCCCAATTTAACAGATGATTATTGGCTGCATAAGGGTTCGTTAAGTGACATTTATAATACCATTAAAGTTGGTTACCCGGATAAGGGCATGCAATCCTGGAGTGGGCAATTCACACCCAAAGAGATCAGCTACCTGGCCAGTTACATAAAAATCCTTAGAGGCACAAAACCCGCTGCACCAAAAGCACAGCAAGGCGATTTTTATGTTGATGAAGTAGCTGTGGCAGGCGATTCCGCAAAGGTGGCAAAACCTGAATCAGCAATAGTTAAAAAATAATAATGACAGAAACTATTGACATCATTCCGCAGGAATCTTTCAGAGATTCAGTAGCCACCATTAACAGTGAGGGCAAACGGAATTTTATTAATCCTAAAAACCCAAAAGGCAGGTTGTATAATTTAAGAAGTTGGTTCAGCATTGCTTACCTGGTTATTTTTTTTACACTCCCTTTTATTAAAGTGAATGGCGGCCCGCTTTTTATGTTCAATATCCTGGAACGTAAGTTCATCTTTTTTGGTATGATATTCTGGCCTCAGGATTTTTTCATTTTTGCCATCGGGTTTCTTACGTTTGTAGTTTTTGTGATCCTGTTTACAGTCGTATTTGGACGTATTTTTTGTGGTTGGGCTTGTCCGCAAACCATTTTTATGGAAATGGTTTTTCGTAAGGTAGAATATTGGATAGATGGTGATTCGTACAAGCAAAAGCAGTTGAGAGAAATGCCATGGAATGGAGAGAAGATCAGGAAACGTACCGTAAAGTTTGTCGCATTTTTCTCCATCTCTTTTCTTATTGCTAATTTTTTTCTTGCTTACCTCATCGGCATGGATGAACTTATCGGAGATATTAAAAAAACCGGTGCACATTTTGGCACATTGATCTCCTTGCTGGTATTTACAACTGTTTTCTTTTTTGTTTACTGGTGGTTTAGAGAGCAGGTTTGCATTGTAGTTTGTCCCTATGGCAGGTTACAGGGCGTATTGCTTGATAAAAATTCCATTGTGGTGGCATATGATCATAAGCGTGGCGAACCAAGAGGCAAGCTTAAAAAAGCTGATGATCATGATTGTAAATGTACCGACTGTAAAGAAGAAGGTGCCTGTAAAAGCATTGCTGCAAAATTTGAAGCGTATACCAAACCGGGCGATTGCATAGATTGTTTTGCCTGTGTGAGGGTTTGCCCTACCGGCATCGACATCCGCAACGGGACCCAGTTGGAATGTATTAACTGCACTGTCTGTATTGATGCCTGCGACGATATTATGACGAAGGTTCATAAACCAACAGGACTGATCCGTTATGCATCAGAAAACAGCATTGTTAATGGCGTAAAACTGAAACTTAACAGGCGTATAAAAGCCTATTCGGCAGTGTTGATGCTTTTACTTTCGCTGCTTGCATTTTTATTGGTAAGCAGAACCGACCTGGATGTAACCCTGATGCGGACTTCGGGCATGACTTATACAACCCTGCCCGATGGTCGGCTGGGCAACCTATACAATTTAAAGCTTGCTAATAAAACTCATAAGGATATTGACTTTAGCCTGAAGCTGGAAAACCTGCCCGGCGAAATTGAACTGGTGGGCAGCGGGGAGCTAAAAGTGAAAAAAGAAGACTATTCACACCTCCAGTTCTTTGTAAAACTAAATAAAGCCGATGTTACCAACTGGAAGACGGAAGTTAAGATTGGCATGTATCAAGGAGGTAAAAAAATAAAAAGTATTAAGGCCAAATTCATTGGGCCTGAAGTGTATAATTAAAATCATTCATTATGAACTGGGGAACAAAAATATTGATCGTGTACGTTGCTTTTGTGCTGGGTATTGTGTTTATGGTATTTAAATCATCTACCCAAAATACCGACCTGGTAACAACTGATTATTATGCAAAAGAGTTGAAATACCAGGAAAAGATCGATGAAGTAAAAAGGGTGTCGGACTTGTCAGCGCCGGTTGAGTATAGTATTAGGGATAGTTCATTGATCATCGTTTTTCCAAAAGATTTTGCCGGTAAAAAACTGGTTGGCGAAGCCATACTGTATTGCCCGTCAAACGAAAAGAAAGATATAAAAAAGGGCTTTACTGTTCTTGATGGGCCATTGCAAATTCCCATACTGAAAAATAGTAAAGGATTGTATGAATTGCATTTAAGCTGGCAGGATGGAGAAGTCACCTATTATTTTGAAAAGAAAATATTTTTATAATGATGCAGTTGTTTTTTGTGGCTTTTATGATCGGTATTGTGGGCAGTTTTCACTGTGTGGGTATGTGTGGGCCATTGGCATTTGCATTGCCGCTGAACAATGACAGTGTTATTGCCAAACTTACAGGTGCATTTTTATATAATGCGGGGCGTATTGTGACCTATGCTTTTTTCGGGTTGATATTTGGGTCAATTGGCCAAACGGCAGCATTGTTTGGTTTTCAGCAATGGCTCTCCATTGGAGCAGGCGCAGCAATACTTTTATTCATTGTGATCCCCAAAAAATACAAAATACAAAGTACTGCTGCCAATTATACAAATAGAGGTTTCAGCAGGCTGCGATCGGCGCTGGCTGGGCTGTTTACCCAAAAAAATAATGCAACGCTTTTTGTAATTGGATTATTGAATGGACTGCTGCCTTGTGGACTGGTATATATGGCTGTTGCAGGAGCTATTGGCTCAGGCGATATAGCAAGCAGTATTTTATTTATGGCCGCTTTTGGTTTGGGTACATTACCTGTAATGTGGAGTGTTACATTTTTTGGAAATTATGTAGGGTTAAAGCTTCGGCAGAAAATACGCAATGTCTATCCTTACATGATGGCACTAATGGCCTGCTTACTCATTTTGCGGGGAATTGGGCTGGGCATTGCTTATGTAAGCCCTCAGATGAATGCAGAAAAAGTAAAAGTGCATGGCTGTTGTACAAAAGCTGATGAGCCTCAGGTTTTGAAATGATAATTATCCTGATCCAGGCCTGGTAAACTTAATATGTTTGAACGAAAAAAATGAACAGTGTGTATAATTTGTCGATGGTAAAAATATCAAAGAAGGAACAATTTCACCATGAAAATAAAACATGGATCCGCTTATTGGAATTCTTTAAGCAGGAAAACTATTTTATGAAGAATCGCTTGTCAGAAGTGCTTGACAATAGCGTGGATAAAGATTTCCTTGCCCTGGCCGAACAGTTTCAGAATAAGTTTGTTTTAAAAGATGAATACATTGATGAGTTACGCCGCGATATCAATAAGTTGGATCAGATCTTGAGCGACAATCCCGCCGGATCGATAGATAATATATTAACTAAAACACAGGGGAAACTGAGGAATGAGATGGAGTTTTTCGAAAAAGATTTTAATAAGCTGAAAAATGACTTTAATAAATATCTTTCTTCCATTTTGTAAAAAATCAATTCGGCATAGCTGCCAGTTTCTTTTCATTGGTAATAATGATATTTCCATCCCTGATCTCAACCAGTTTTTCACTCTTAAAATCACTGAGTGTGCGGATGAGCGATTCTGTTGCCGTACCTGCAATGTTGGCCAGTTCTTCGCGGCTGATGTGTATCGAGAAATTCTCCTGCGATTCTTTTTGATATTTGGCCTGCAAAACCAGCAGCGCATCAGCCACTCTTTTCCGAAGTGAATTGTAAGCCAGGCCCAAAAGCTGCTCTTCTTTTTCTGTAACATTTTTGGCCAGTAATTTTATGAATTTATGTGTTACTTCCCTGTTGTTGTGCAGCAGGTCATCAAACTCTTCCTTTGGAATAATAGCTATATCACAGTCTTCAATGGCTTCAGCGGTTTCTTTATATATGCCTCCCTCCAGCAAGGCATTATAACCAAAGAAATCACCTTCATTAAACAGGCCCACAGTTAACTCTTTACCGGCATCGTTTGTTTTACAGGTTTTTACTTTCCCTTTTTGTATGTAGTAAAGCCGGTTTGGATGATTACCCTCGGTATAAATAGATTGTTTCTTTTTATAATGGTTTATGTTCCTGTCGGCGGCAAGATCTGTCAACGGGTCTCTACCTTTAAATTCATTCAGCATCTGTTGCAAACCGTCAACATCGGCATTATAATTTTTTGCAAGCAACTCAGTCTTTTTAAGACGGCTTTCTATTGCACTCAATAGTTCTATATCGCTGAAGGGTTTGGTAATATAATCATCAGCACCCATTTCCATTCCTTTCCTGAAATCGCTCCGTTCCGCTTTTGCAGTTAAAAAAATGAGCGGTACGCCTGTAAGCCCTGGATTTTTATTCATCAGGTGTAAAACACCGTAGCCGTCCAGAACCGGCATCATAATATCACAGATGATCAGGTCGGGCTTTTCCTGCAATGCGAGTTCCACCCCAATTTTTCCGTTTTCTGCAGTTCTGACTTTGTATCCTGCCAACTCCAGGATTTCGGCAGTATTTTCCCTTATTTCATTATTGTCCTCTATCAATAATAAGTGCTTCATATCTGAAATAAATAAATTAACTTCCGGCAGTTGCTTGGTATAAAGTTATTGTAAATTTTGTGCCCTTTTCCAATTCGCTTTCAAATTCAATCCTGCCGTTCATAAGCTCAATATACCGGGCTACTATGTGCAGGCCAAGCCCGGTACCCTGTATATTAGTTACATTGGAGCCCCTGAAAAACCGCTCAAATAAATGTTCCTGGTCTTCTGTTGAAATACCCATACCATTGTCCCTAACCCGTATTTTTATCTCTTTACCAATAACTGTACTTATCACTTCAATAACTGCATCTTCCGGTGAGAATTTTATAGCATTCGATAAAAGGTTGGTAATTATATTCCGTAATAAGGATGGGTCTAAAAAAAACATCTCAATCCCTCTATGCTGATAAGTGATCTTCTGTCCGGGTTTTACGAGGGCTTCCATTTCCAAACAAAGGCCATTAATGAGTTCTTTTACATTCAAATCAGAGTTTTTAGCTACTACTTTTCCATCCTCAATTTTGCCGATCGATAAAAATTCATTCAACAGGCTGGTAAGGTTATTTACAGACGATTTAATACGCTGAATATGCTTATCACGTTTTTCCTGCTCTTCTGATTCAGTATATTTTGCTACCAGTGAAGCGGATGAAAGTATAGTACTCAGGGGTGTTCTGAACTCATGTGAGGCCATGGAAACAAAGCGACTCTTAAGATCACTCAGGTCCTTTTCCTTACTTAAAGCCTTGGTGAGTTCATCTTTTGAACTTTCAAGTTCTTCCATTGTATGTTTCAACTGTTCTGTCCGCAATTCTACTTTTTGTTCAAGTTCATTGTTAAGCTCCTCAATTTTTGCATTGATAGCTGCAAGTTGTTCCTTTTGCTGAAACACAGCATCTTCGTATTCTTTTCTTTTGGTGATATCTGTTACGAATGCTATGGTAAAACTTCCTTCGCTGGTCTTATAGTTGCTCAGGCTTATTTCTACAGGAAATTCGATCCCGTTTTTTTTTATTGCAAAAAGGTCCCTGCCTAATCCCATGGGCCTTGGCCTGGGGTGCTGAATGTAGTTATCACGATGGTGTGTATGTTGAGAATGGTAACGGGTGGGTATAAGCTGTTCAATTTTCTTCCCGATCAGTTCATTTTGATCTTCATAACCAAACAGCGACAGTAAAAAATTATTCACTAAAACGATTTCAGCTTTTTCGTTGGCAACCAAAATGCCCATGGAAGCATATTGGAATAAAGCCTCAAATCTTTGCTGGGAATCTTTCATTTTATAGCGTGTGGCCTTTTTGCTAAAGTACAACTTCTAAACAATAAACTTAGACCTTGCATTCTCTTCTCTGAAACAATAAATCATGACTTGTGTATTTAGGGCAACAAGGCCAAAGTACATCATAATTTGCAGAGACATATAAATGCTTACCCGACGGAGAAAACTCTACTCCTTGCGGTCCTCTTTGTGGTGTTGCAGGTGTAAGTATTGCCCAAGCTGGAGTCGTTGTTAACTTCTTAGGATTACTAATTATACCTGTTTGATTATTAAAATCAGAAAGTTCAACCATATCCAAATCTCCTTCAAAAGAGGCTGCTATTTTTATCTCCAATAGGAGATACTTTCATGTAACCTTTATGATTGTAATAATTATCAGAATTATTAATCAAGCCCCCGGTAGAATAAACCGGTACACTCGATATTCCATTTGACGTTATAAGATAACTAAAGTATTGGTTTGAATTTTTTCTATGACCAATAAGCCATACATCCTTCTTATTACAATGTTGGGCAGCTGTAATTTTTAAGCAAACACTATCTCCATTTAGCAATAATGAATCTTTCATCACAATATCCCCCATTCCATTTTGCTTGTTCATGTTTATTAATGCACATCTTAAACGGGGAGTAAAGTGTGAAGAAAATTGATTTTCTATATAAAAAAGATAATAAAGTGAATCGTGATCTGGATATGGTATTGTTATGATACCCTGACCATTACTTGAGTTCCCTTGTAAACTAAAAAAAAGTGCACCAGGCATTTGCTGGTAAAGTCTGTTATAAACAATATATCCCTCAGATGCAAATACAAAATTGCCATTTTTATCGCTCATGCAAGCTGCCCCTCCTTGATTTAATACTATTGGAATAGTAGATAATAATGGACTTGAATTTGAAAAATTCATTTTTTGAAAAGAGCCAAATATCCAATTTTCCGCTTCGCGTTGTGCAAATAATGAGCTACTAGTCAAAAAAAATAATATGAAAAAATATCGAAACAATGTTACTGATTGGCAATACTATTATCGTTTGTTTCACCATCGTTATCAATCCTAATAGCTTTAACCAAAATCTTACTATTCTTCTCATTAGATTTCATCATACAAATTTCGTCTAACTCTTTTTCAATTTTATTCATTTCGCTATGCTCCCGAAAAGCAGTTTGCAGGTCTAATATATCTTTGCTCTCATAATCTTCCGTTTCAGCATCAAATAATTTCACATATAATAAATCATTGTTTATCTCTTCAATTTTTTGCGCCTTTTCAAATGATTTTATTTTTTCTTTTTTAAAATGTTGCCACGACTGTTTACCAAACCACATTTCCGGTGCTGCCATTAGCCAAGTTCCATATGTCATTATTTTATGCCCTGGGTTTTGAAATATGTCAATAACTTCCTCATTATTAATCTTACTTAAGAGTGGATGCCAGTGCATTTTTAATTTTAAAGAAGAAACAGGTTTTTGTTTCATAAACTCATCAAAGAATATACGATCTTGCCAAATTGTTTTATACATATCAGTATAAAATCCAAAATAAAAACCCTTTTCATTTACTGTATCAATCATGTTTTTAAGCCAACTTCTATTCAAAACTTCGAAAGTAAAAACAAAATATTGAATACACTTTTGATCATCCTGGCGATATAGAACAGCATTTAATTCATCTCCATTTAGATATATATCATCAGCAATTTGGAAACTTTTATCATTATTCAATGTAAAACTTTCCAAAGTTTTCTCTCTATTAAAATCATTATATCCTCCTGTAAATGAACGATGAGAAGATACTGCCTGTGGAGAGAAATGCAAAAGATCAATCACAAAGGAAAAAGCATCGGCTGATGTACTAAATGCATTGTTATTAAATGATATATATAGATTGTACATTATTATAATTTTTCTATTTTAAAAATGTCCATTTAACTTGAATTCCCGCATTATTCATTTGCTGTACTACATTCGGATAATTAGTTATTCGATAATTTGGAGGTGTAACAATGTGAAGTATTTTAACATCAAAGTTAGTTCCTTCAAAATATTGCAAAATTTTAGTTGTACTTAAATATCCTGCAGTTTTTCCGTAATATCCTGCAGTTTTTATTTGTACCACATGATTTTCATTATATGTAAATTTGCCTCTTGCATCAATTCCTTTTGTCAGTGGTAAATTAAATGAATCTTAGTGAACGTACTATAGATGGTTACAGAGAATCTCTTTTTCAAAAATTCAAAGTGCAAAGTCGTGTCGGTCTTTGCCTTGAGGCTTTGCGGAAAGAATTTGTGACACTATAGTGAGTTATCCCCAGTTTTTGCTCAAAATTCAAATTCCCCTCCTTTTATCCGATGGTTGCATAGGTTTTTCCTAAAAAAGTGGATGGGGTGCCTGGGCTCTCTGATACAAGCACCATCTCAGGATGAGAATAAAAAAGTCTTAGTCTAGGACTTAGCAAATAGTGATTTAATCCAAATTATCATACAAACTCCCCAAAGGCTAAGTAGTATTAAACTTATAATATTGTATCTCCAATCTAAATTCTCCGGACGAGGATAATCGAGTTTCTTTACTTCTTTATAACATAAGTTCAATTCATCTATTAATATCTTCTGTTCTTTTAATGTGTTAAGGAGTTTGGTAATCAAGCTATCTGTTTCAGGGGTAACATACGAATCAATCGTTTTAGAATTTCGCTCAAATTCTTCTTTTAAATTCACAGCTAAGCCATATCCATCAGAGACTTTACCTAATAGAAAAATAAGTTCTTCATCTTCAGTTTTTTCGGATTTTTCAGTTTCGATCGCATCTTTAAGCAATTGCATTTTTTCATTAACCTTTCGTTTAGTTGATGTATCCAAAAATTCGTCCATCTCCATGATCTTACTCTTCAAATTAAAATTAATAGCCTTTAATGTATCATAAAAAGAGTGAATTCTATTAACGCTGTTAAGGTTACTAATTGATGTATCCGACAAGCTGCCTAGGGTGTTTATAATATTATTTGTCAAGCATAAAGAGGCAATAGTTTTTCTAGATTTTTCAATTTTTGAAAAAGCAGAATTAGTTGAAATACCTATTAAAAGAGAAGTACTCATTAGGCAGAGTTGAATTAAGTTTATTCGCTTTTTAGCTATATCTAAACTCTGTGGTTGCATCTCTTTGTCTAAATTGTTCACCTCTTTATCTCTAATTAAAGTATAAAGAATAAGAATGATGATTTGCATTACACAGGGAATAAAAACAATAGTAAATTGCCAATTGTCAATCAAAACTTCATCTCCGGCAATAAAGAAACAAAGAATTGCTCCTGCAATTCCAATACTTCGTGCAAACCTTAATTGCACTATATATTGTTCATCAGTAATTCTTCCCCCTACTAGATTTAAGGACAAAACAAAAAACAAGACTATAGCTATTGTAATTACAATTGCAAGCCATTTCGAATCTGTAATTGCATATGGTACGGTATTTATCAATGTAAACACCGAAACCATTACAATTAAATAAAATGGAGTCTTTAAGGATTGAAATATTTCATAAACTTTAGGAAATGACGAGACAGGACTAGGAATGGTAGGCATCATAATAAAGTGTTTTTAGTTCGTGCCTGTTAATGAATCCTTGAACAATGCATTTGAATCAATAATAGAAGGTTTAGGTTTAACCATTTTAAGATAAACAGTATTGGAATACTCGTAGTTTTTAAATTTACGGACAGCTTCTACGAGAAATAAGTGTATACTATCAATTAGGTCTTCATTCAAGGGGTTTTTATCAAACCTTAAAAAGGCTTGTTGAAAATATGCTAATTGTTCTTTGTCTGCATTAATATTAAGTAATGTTTTTGCATTATTTATATATCGAAGAGCTTCGGTAGGATTATCCTGATATAAGTCATGTCCCTTTTGCAATAAATTATTGGCATTCTCAATTTCCCTTGCCCTATCCTGCGCTTTTGCATATTCAATTCTTTGGGTTTTTTCTTTTTGCCATAAAATTGGAGCCTCTACTCCAGCCATTAAAAAAACACCCGTAGTTGATACAATTAAGAAGTTACGTTTAAATTTAGTTGAAAGACGATCAAAGAGACTCATGCCTGAATAAATTTAAGGTGATTGAAAATTAGTTGTCATTTTTATATGATTAGATAGTTAACAAACCGAGAAATCTTCGTTGCCTCTCAATCGGGCAGTTAGCTTTCTATATAGACTTAAGACTTAGGCAAAGTTGCACCATAACCTACCGAAATACGCTCAATAGTTTCCCAAGTTGACTTTATCTCCCCACTGGCTTCAGTAGCAGCTTCTGTTAATCTATTTTCTGCATCTGCAGCATCTTTTAAAGGATGCTCGTCAAGTTCTAATAGCTGGCTAATTCCTTCCGCTAACAATACAGCTCCAATATTGCCATCTTCATGTAGCTTGATAATGTCGTTGTAG
>Ga0193752_1003677_pt1 | contig 10425 bp, 5 predicted proteins | sample H1c1metaG_FD_144924 | JGI IMG/M metagenome (GOLD analysis project Ga0193752, IMG submission 144924) | Soil microbial communities from a riparian zone of the East river system, Colorado, United States - H1c1 | ecosystem: Environmental > Terrestrial > Soil > Riparian zone | place: USA: East River...
GTGTTCGGCCGGCGTCTTCGGCCACGGATTCTCGCTGCCGTCGCAGACGCCGCCCGAACACGCGCAGGTCGAGGAGCACATGACCTTCCTGTTCGATTTCTACCGCGGCCAGCAGGAGCAACACAGCTGGTATGGCTTCTGGAACTACGGCGACGTCATGCACACTTATGACTTCGACCGTCACGAGTGGAGATACGACGTGGGCGGCTTCGCCTGGGACAATTCCGAGCTTTCTACCGACATCTGGCTGTGGCTCTACTATCTGCGCAGCGGCCGCGCCGACGTATTCCGCTTCGCGGAGGCGATGACGCGCCACACCGGTGAAGTGGACGTCCATCACCTCGGACGGTTTGCCCCGCTCGGCACGCGCCACAACATCATGCATTGGGGCTGCAGCGCCAAACAACTGCGGATCAGCACGGCCCTGAACCGGCGTTACTTCTACTATCTGACCGCCGACGAACGCGTCGGCGACCTCATGCGCGAACAGATCGAAGCCGGACGGACCCTGCGCACGATCCAGCCGGGCCGCAAACTTGCGAGTGCCAGCGCGCGCGAGCACGTGGATCCCGACGGCGACTTCGCGTATCTCGGTTTCGGCACCGACTGGGGCTCGCTCGCGGGCGCCTGGCTCACGGAATGGGAGCGTACGCGCAATCCGAAGATGCGCGATCGCCTGCTCGCCAGCATGCGCAGCATCGGTGCGCAGCCGCGGGGCTTTTTCACGGGCGGCGAGCGTCTGAACCTCGTGACGGGTACGTTCGATATCTCGAAGGATTCGAAACTCAGTGTTTCGCACCTGTCGGCGGCATTCGGCCTGCCCGAAGTCTGCGCCGAACTCATCGAGCTCTTGAACGTGCCGGAATTCGAAAGCGCCTGGCTGCAGTATTGCGAGCTCTACAACGCGCCCGAAGACGTACAGCAGAAAGCGCTGGGCGAGAGCCTCGGCGGTTTGAATCTCCAGCAGGGACATTCGCGGCTCACCGCCTTCGCCGCCTATCGAAAGAAAGACGCCGCGCTGGCGGCGCGCGCCTGGCGGGAATTCGACGCGGGTCGCGCGGGGTATTCACCGCGCCAGAAATTCGCGACGATCCGGATAGAGGCGCCCGCCGTCATGAGCGCGGTGGATGAGTTACCGGGCGGCTCGACCAATACCACGGCGCAGTGGGGCATGGCGGCCATCGCATGCCTGGCATATGCACGCAAGTAGCGGGCGAGGTTGATATGCGCCTGCGATTGTTAGGCACGCTCGCGCTGCTGCCGTCACTCGCGGGCGCGGTCACCACGCAAGTCATGCCGCTGTCGGGCATGGGTGAGGCCGGCGAGAAACCCGTCTACTGGGATTTCAGACTGGATGCGGGACGCGGCAGCGGGACCTGGGCGAAGATCCTCGTGCCTTCCTGCTGGGAGCAACAGGGCTTCGGCGCGTACTACTACGGCACGCAAGGACGCGGCAAACCCGACGACGATCCGGTGATCCCCAGGGAGATGGGCACTTACCGCCGCAACTTTGAGGTTCCCGCGGGTTGGGACGGCCGTGAGATTCGCATCGTGTTCGAAGCGGCGATGACGGACACGGAGGTGTCGATCAACGGGCAAAGCGCGGGGCCCGTGCACCAGGGCGGTTTTTATCGCTTCGACTACGACATCACGAAGCTCGTCAAAACCGGCCGCAACGAACTCGAAGTGCGCGTGGCCAAGGAATCGTCCAACCGCAGCGTGAACCACGCGGAGCGCCGCGGTGACTACTGGACCTTCGGCGGCATCTATCGCCCGGTGTGGCTCGAAGCGCGGCCCGCCGAACACATCGTGTGGACCGCGATCGACGCACGCGCCGACGGCGGATTTTACGCGCGCGTGAATCTGAATCGCCCCGCCCGCGCCGGCACGCGTGTGCGAGCCCGGTTGTTCGACGCGGCGGGCAAGCCGTTTGGCGCCGCGCTCGATTCCGGCGTCGTGTCGGGCGAGACGGCGATCGTCAAGGGCAGGTTCGACGCGCCCGCCCTGTGGACCGCGGAAACTCCGCATCGCTACTCGGTGAAATTCTCGCTGCTCACCGACCGCGGCGATGCGCACGAAGTCGAGCAACGCTTCGGCTTTCGCAGCATCGAGGTGCGCGCGAACGACGGCGTCTATCTGAACGGCCGGCGGATCGTGTTGAAGGGCATCAATCGCCACAGTTTCGATCCCGATTCCGGGCGCACGCTGACACGCGCGCAGAACTACGCGGACGTGCGGCTGATAAAGGCGGCCAACATGAATGCGGTGCGCATGTCGCACTATCCACCCGACCCGTCGTTCCTCGAGGCCGCCGACGAACTCGGGCTGTACGTGCTCGACGAGCTCGCCGGCTGGCAGGGTTCCTACGACGCGCCGACGGGCGCGCGCCTCATCGGTCAGATCGTCCGGCGCGACGTGAATCACCCCAGCATCCTCTTCTGGGACAACGGCAATGAAGGCGGCTGGAATCGCGAAAACGACGCCGAGTTCGACCGCTGGGATCCGCAGCGCCGCGCGGTCCTGCATCCGTGGGCGATCCACGGCGCGATCAACACGGACCACTACGAGAACTACGACAGCACCGTCTCGTTGAGCCGCGGCCCCGAGATCTTCATGCCGACGGAGTTCCTGCACGGGCTCTACGACGGCGGCATCGGCGCGGGTCTGCGCGACTATTGGGACGTCATGGGGCGCAGCCGCACGGTTGCCGGTGGTTTCTTCTGGGTATTCGCGGACGAAGGCGTGGCGCGCAGCGATCGCAACGGCCGCATCGACAACATGGGCAACGCGGCGCCCGACGGAATCGTCGGCGCACGTCACGAAAAGGAAGGCAGCTTCTTCGCCGTGAAGGAAATCTGGTCGCCGGTCGAAGTGCGCAATCTCGCGTTCGCCGCGGGCGCGCTCAGCATGCAGATCGAGAACCGTTACGACTTCACCGACCTGTCGCGTTGTTCGGTGCGCTGGCGCGCCTTGCGCCTGCCGGCACCAGGTGATGCGGCCGCCAAACTACTTTCGCAGGGCAGCACGCGTGCGCCCGCCCTGTCACCGGGTGCGAGCACCGACTGGCGTCTGCCCGTGAACGTGCAACGGCTCGCGCGGAATGAAATCATCGAGCTGTCGGTGCTGGACGCGGCCGGCGGCGAGCTGTGGAAATGGATCGTGCGCGGCGACGCGCCCGTGATGCCCGCCGTCGAACGAACCGCCGCGTCCATTCGCCGCGAGGCACAGACAGTGAGTGCCGGAGCATTTGCGCTCGAGTTCGATGCGACGAGCGGTGAGCTCGTGATCCTGCGCCGCGGCGGCCTGAGCATCAGGCTGCGTGGTCCTCACCTCACCGCGTGGTTGCGTCATCCGGGATCCCGCGGCTTCGATGACATCGCGGGAGACATGAGGCTGCGCAACCTCGACCTGGCGCCGGCGGATTCACCCGGGGTGTTGGCTCGCGCCAGTTATGACGGCGCGCTGCGAAAGGTCACCTGGAAACTTCACGATGGCGAACTGGTGATGGAGTACGAACTCGCCTTCGCAGGCAAAGCCGACATCCTTGGAGTCCGGTTCGATCCCGCGGGCGAGCCGGTTTCCGCGAAACGCTGGGTGGGTGCCGGCCCGTACCGTATCTGGAGCAACCGCCAGGCCGGCACGGAGTTCGGCCTCCATGCGGCCAACTACTCGCTGTCGGTGCCGGGTGAGAGTTATCACTATCCGGAGTTCGAGGGTTTCTTCGGCGAGTGGAGCTGGTTGCAGTTGCGGACCCGCGGCGCCCGGATCGCGATCCGCAATGGCGGCGACGTGCCGTTCTTCGCGCTGTATCGGCCGGCTCCGGGCGCGAATCCGATACTCGAGGTGCCGGACATGGGCTGGTCGTTCCTGCACGCCATTCCTTCGATCGGCACGAAGTTCGCGTCCGCCGACGTGCTGGGCCCGCAGTCGCAGCCGCGGCCATTCTCCGGCATGATTCGCGGCGAATTGATCTTCGACCTCTCCGCTCCCTGATCATTTTCCAGGCCGCCCATCAACCCCCCACTCTCTTTTCTAGCGTGCCTGAACGATTCACCTGACGGGCGGTCGATTCTTCCGTGACGCCAAACTATCAAGCGCTGCGCACGGCTCACTTCAGGGTGACGCTCAAATCCTGGTTTACCGGCCTCGACAAGGCGCTGATCGCCATCGTCGCGGTGTTGCAGTTCATCCTGACGGCGATCGTCGCGATGACGGTTTACGGCCTCGCGCAGGCGTTGACCCTGCTGTACACCGAAACCGCGGACCTCGTGGACCGCATGCTGGTCGTGGCCGCGTGGCAGTGCCTGTCGTTGATCCTGCTGCGGGCGCTGCGCGAGGCCGCTTTCATGCCGCGCGCCCGCGCGTTCTTCGACTCATTGCCGGTGAGCGCGACTCAAAAACTGCGCGCGGACCTGACACTGGCCGTGCTCAGTTACTCGTTTCTCTGGTTGCCGGTCGGCTGGTGCCTGTTCTCGGCAACTCAGGGCAGCGCCGCATTGTCGCTGGCCGAGCTGGTGTTGTTGAGCCTGTGCGTCAACCTCACGGTATTGCGCGGCGCACTGCGGCAGGCGTCGGTGGCGGTGCTGACGCTGATCGTTTTCGCGGCCTCCCCGGGAACCACCGCGGGCATCGAAACGCTGCGCCTGCTGGCGGCGCTCCTCGCCGCCGCCGCCTTGTGGTGGTCCTATCTACCGGGCGCCATGCCGCTGCGCCGCGGCCGGCGGCGCTCCGCCTATGCGGATCGCGTGGCGCTGGCGAGCGGGCTCGTCGTCCCGCTGCTGGCGAACGAACTCAGGTCGAACGTGCTGGTGCGGCTCGGGTTCATCGTGGCGACGCTGGGCGCCTGCCTCATTGCCATGCGGCTGCGAACCAACGACGCTTCCACCGCGAGCGTGGTGGTGTTCGTCGCGGCCATCGCTGCGCTCGCGTTGCACTCCCTGCCGGCGTTGTCGCGCCGCGTATTGCTGACGAAGCTGCAATTCCTGGCCGGCAATCCGGCGTTCGCGCGCCGCATGCGATTCGCGGCCTACGCGATTCCCGCGGCGCTGTTCGCCGCGGCGCTGTCGATCGCGGCGGTTTTCGACCGTTCGGGGACGGCGTGGCGGGATGCCTCGGTCTTCAGCCTGCTGTTTGCGGCGGGAATCGCGGCGACCCGCCTCGGGCGTCCGGAAGTTCGCTGGGCGATGCCGCTCGCCTGCGTGATCGCGTTGATCATCATGAGCGCCATGATGGGAGTTCAATGACACTCCTCCTCGAAACGGTCTCACTGCCGCGCGGCAAGGTTCGGGATCTCAGCACGGAATTCGCCGCCGGCGTGCACCTGATCGTGGGGCCCAATGGAGTTGGCAAGACCTCCTTGCTCAACGCGATCGCGGGCACGTTGCCGCTGTCCGCGGGCAGGATCCATCTCGATGGAAGGCCACTGACAGCGGGGTCCCGCGACGTGGTCCTCGCGCCGAACGCGCCACCGGAAATCCCGTGGATACGCGCCGGCCTGCTGCTCGACTTCATCGTCTCTCTCTATCCGGCGACCCGCCGCGATGCAAAGGCCGCCGCGTCGATCGTCGAGCGCCTCGGGATTTCCGCCTTGCTGAATGCGCCGCTCGGAACGCTGTCCGCCGGCACCGCCCGCAAGCTGATGCTCGCCAGCGCGCTCATCGCGGCACCGCCGGTGATGCTGTTCGATGAGCCCACCAACGAGACCGACGCCGCTTCCATCGCGGCATTCGTCGACATGGTCCGCGAGATCGCGACGCGCAACGTCGTCGTCATCACGACGCATCACGCGAAGGATCTGGAGTCGCTCGCGCCGGCCGTTCTGACCCTCGAGTAAAAGGGTTCAGATAGGACGGTCGGCGGGCGGCAAGCGGCCGGCGACATCGCTCGACTCCCGCGCCGCATAGGGATTCACCCCGCCGACTCGCGGCTCCCAGCCGCGCCGTTTCTGCCAAGGCGCGGGGTGCGGATCGAAGCCCGCGGGTGCTTCGAAGCCCGCCAGCCGCGCGGCCCGATTCACCGGATGTTCCGGCGGCGGCATATCGAACAACCAGCGCACACAACGGTAGATGAAGCGATACAACGCAAGGGTCCACCATGCTTCGACAATGGTGACCAGGAAAGCCAACAGCGGATTCCCAAGCGCCGCGCGCGCCCGGAGCTTGAGCTTGAAGCGTTCGCGCGAGATCTCGATGCTGTCGTACAGGCTTGGAACCACGAGCAGCGTGAGCATCGTAGAGACGATGGTTCCGCCGATGATGGCCACGGCCATCGGACTGTAGAACTCGCCGCCCTCGCCCATGCCGATCGCCACCGGCATCATGCCGGCAATCAGCGCAAACGTGGTCATGAGGATGGGACGCAGACGCACGCGGCCGGCATGCATGAGGGCCTCCTCTCTATCTATGCCCTGCCGTTCCTCTTCGCGCGCGCAGTCGAGCAGCAGGATCGCGTTCTTCGCCACGAGTCCCATCAGCATGATGACGCCGATCAGGCTCATGAGATTGAGCGAGCCGTGCGTCACGGTGAGCGCCAGCACCACGCCGATCAGCGACAGCGGCAGCGACATCATGATCGGCATCGGCGCGGTGAATGAACCGAACTGCATCACGAGCACCAGGTACATGACGCCGATACCCATGAGCAATGCCAGGCCCATCTCGGTGAACAGCTCCGCCTGGTCGCGCGATGCGCCGCCCAGTCCCAGGCCAAAACCCGCCGGGAAATCGATCGTCTCCGCGAGCTTCATCGCTTCCTTGGTGACCGTTCCCGCGTCCATGTTCTGCACGTTGGACGACACCGTCACCGTCCGCTTGCCGTTGTAGTGCTGGATGCGCGCCGGGCCCTTGTCGATGGTGATCGTCGCGATCTGTTCGAGCGGCACCATCATGTCCGTACCGGCTACTGAAATCGGCAGGTGCTCGATGTTCGACGCATCGACGCGGTCTTCCGGCGAGAGACGCACGGCGACGTCGCGCGATTCGCCCGTCGGGTCAACCCAGTCGCCGACTTCGACGCCCGCGAATGCGACGCGCAGAGTCTGCGCCGCGTCGTTCACGGATATTCCCAACTGGTTAGCCAGGCCGCGATCCATCTCGATGCGCAGCTCGTCCTTCGGATCCTGCTCCGACAAGCCCACATCCACCGCGCCCGGAATCTGACGCATGCGCTCCATGAAATCATTGGTGATTTCCATGAGACGGCGCGAGTCCGTGCCATAGAACTGGATCTGGATCGGCTTGCGCGCACCGTTGTTGAGATCGTCGAGCACCACGTACTCGGCACCGACCAGGCTGGTCAGCTTGCCGCGCAGATCGGCCGCCAGGTCGGTCAACGAGCGCGAACGATCGGTCTTCTTGCCCACGTCGACCCAGACACGCCCGCCCGTCGCATTGATGCGGCTGTCAGTGTTCTTGGTTTCCGGCATGAGCCGGGCGAGTTCGGCTGCCTTCTCCACCTTGGTGCGCGCGTACTCGAGACTGGTGCTCGAGGGCGTCCGCACTTCGATCGCGAGCGTGCCGTAGTCCGACTTCGGCAGGAATTCGCTGCGGCCGGCCATCAACTGGAACGTCATGAACGCGGCGAGCAACGCGAAAGCGCCCCAGGTCATGTACCGGCGGTGATGCAGCGCCCACTCGATAACCTTGCCGTAACGATTCGCCTGGTGGTCGAACCAGGTGTTGAACCGCGCAAACACCTTGCCGAGGCCGCGCCGTTCCGCAGTACCGTGACCGGGCGGGTCGCCCCAATACGCTGACAACATCGGATCGAGCGTGAAGGAGATGAACAGACTGACCAGCACCGAAGACACGACAGTGACCGCGAAAGGTCGGAACCACTCGCCCGCGCCACCGCCCATGAAGGCCACGGGCACGAACACCGCGACGATCGAGAACGTGGTCGCCGTCACCGCCAGGCCGATTTCGGCCGTGCCGTTACGCGCCGCGGTGATGCGGTCCTCGCCACGTTCCATGTGCCTGACTATGTTTTCGCGCACGACGATGGCGTCGTCGATCAACACGCCGATGGCCAGCGACAGGCCCAGCAAGGTCATGAAATTGAGCGTGAAGCCGCACAGCCAGACGGCGATGAACGCGGCGACGGCCGAGGTCGGCAGCGACAAGCCCGTGATGAGTGTCGAGCGCCACGAATTGAGGAAGGCGTACACCACGAAGATGGTGAGCCCGGCGCCGAAGATCAGCGCGTGGATGACATTGTTCAGGTTGTCCGAGGCTTCCTCGCCACCGTCGCGCGTGACTTCGAGCTTGGTGCCCTCGGGCAGCGTCTTGTTCAACTCTTTGACTTTGTCGCGCACGCTCGCCGCGACCGTCACCGTACTGGCCTCGCGAGAACGGATCACTTCCAGGCCCACGTCGGGTTGCCCGCTGCGCAAGCTGTAGCTGCCCGGCTCCGCGAACCCGTCTTCGATTCTCGCCACCTGGCCCAGCCGGACGATCTCATTGCCCTGGCGCTTGACGACGATGTCGTTGAATTCGCGCGGCGATTCGATGCGCCCCACGAGCCGGATGTTCTGCTCCTCGAGCTCACCCTTCACGCGACCGACGGGAGCGTTCGTGTTCTGCGCCCGCAGTGCGTTGACCACGTCGCCTGCCGAGACGTTGTATTCGCGCAGCTTCTGCGCATGCAGCAGCACCGACAGCTCGCGATGCAGCGCGCCTTCGACCTCGACCACGGAGACGCCATCGATCGAACGCAGCTCATCGGCCAGCACGTCTTCGGCCAGGCGGGAAATTTCCGCGTGCCTCTGCTTGGTCGACGACAGGCCGATGTTCATGATCGGATCGGCCGACGGATCGCGCCGCCACAGCACCGGCTCGCGCATCTCGATCGGCATCTTGTAGCGCACCGACGCGATCGCGTTGCGGATCTCGTCGCCGGCCTCGGACATGTCCTTCTTGAAATCGAAGATGATCGTGAACTGGGCGTTGCTCTCCGACGCCGTCGAGTACATCTCGTAAACCTGCGGGATGCTCTGCAGCGACTTCTCGACGCGGTTGATGATCTCGCGCTCGACCGTTTCGGGCGATGCGCCCGGGTACGGGAAACTGATCGACATCACCGGGTTTTCGACGTCCGGGATCTGGTTCACGCGCAGGTTCTTGAGCGCGAGCAAGCCGAGGCACATCAGCACGATGACGATGGCGATCGTCGTGACCGGCTGCTTGATGCTGAAGTTGGAGAGGAACATGGACTATTTCTCCGCGACGACGGTGGGCTTTTCCGGGTTGCCGGACTGCACCACCTGATCTTCCTTCAGCGCCGAGTTCGGAAACCGCAGGACGCGGTCGCCTTCGTTGAGTCCGGACTTGACGGAAAATGCGCCGGTGCGCGCATCGCGCTCGCCCAGTGCCAGCTTCGCCTTCTGCAACTTACCGTCGTTCACGCGCCAGGCAAAGGCGTTGTCGCCTTCGCGCACGATGGATGCGCTGGAAAGACTCAGGGTTGCGATGCTGTGAGTCTCGATGTGCCCTTCGGCGTACAGGCCCGCGACGTTCGGCTGCTGCCTGGCATCGTCGAAAGAGACGAGCACTTCGACCTGGCGCGTCGTGGTGTTCGCGGCCGGATTCACGCGCGTGATGACGCCCGTGAAATCCTTGTCCGCAAAACCGTGGATCCGGAACCAGACTTTCTGCCCCGCCTGCACTTCACCGACGCTGTCGGCCGAGACAAAACCTTCGAAGCGCAGACTGGTCGGGTCGATGACCTTGAGCAGTTCCTTGCCGATCTGCGTGGTGTCGCCGGCCGACACCTTGCGATCGCTGACGATGCCGTCGAACGGCGCGCGCACCTCGGTGCGCTCGAGCTGCTGGCGCGCGGTCACGAGGCGCGAACGCGATGCCTCACGCTCGCTCTGCGCCGAATTGCGCGCGATCTCGACGTCTTCGAGCTGCTGCATGGAGACGACTCCGGTCTCGCGCAGCTTCGCCATGCGCTCGTACTGGCGCTGCGACTGGTCATAGGCCTGCGATGCCGCGCGCGCGGAGGCATCCGCCGAATTGAGGCTGTCGCGGATCGAGGTCTGATCGAGCCGCACGAGCAAATCGCCGCGCTTGACCGGATCGCCGTTTTCCTTGAGCACCGCGAGCACGACGGCCGGCACTTCGGCGCGCAGATCCGCGCGCCGCTCAGGTTCGACCGAGCCGGTGATCGAGGGACCGGAAGTCAGTGAATTGTTCGCGAGCGTGATCACGTCCTCGGACGAGAGCAGCAACGGCGGTGGGGCTGGTTTGTCGGGGGTGCCGCCCGTCCCTTTGCCGCAGCCGGCAAGGCCCAGCGCGGAAACAGCGAGGATGGAAAGCAACAGAGCCTTGCGGGTCGTTCTGATTCTGGCGGTCACGCGATCTTCCTTTGACGAAACTGTGCAGGTCGGCCTGATTGGTGTTGTATATAACTACAACACTCAATCAC
>Ga0193752_1003678_pt1 | contig 10424 bp, 8 predicted proteins | sample H1c1metaG_FD_144924 | JGI IMG/M metagenome (GOLD analysis project Ga0193752, IMG submission 144924) | Soil microbial communities from a riparian zone of the East river system, Colorado, United States - H1c1 | ecosystem: Environmental > Terrestrial > Soil > Riparian zone | place: USA: East River...
CTGGGTGATAGCGGTGCCCGAGATCGGCTGTGATCAGCGCGCCCCAGTCGGCGCCATGCGCGGCGAATCGCGGATAGCCGAGCTCTTCCATCAGCTTCACCCAGAGCCCGGAAGTACGCCAGAAATTCACGCCGGGTTTGCGTAGCGGTGTGGAAAAACCGTAGCCCGGCAAGGACGGCACCACCACGTCGAAGGCATCCGCGGGATCGCCGCCGTGGGCGCCGGGATCGCTCAGGGGACCGATCACTTTCCGGTATTCCCAGAAGGTCCACGGCCAGCCGTGCGAGAGGATCAGCGGCTTGGGGCTCGGGCCCTTGCCGCGCACGTGCATGAAGTGGATCGGCACGCCATCGATCTCGGTGCGGAACTGCGGATACGCGTTGATCGCGCGTTCGTGCTCGCGCCAGTCGTAGCCCTCGATCCAGTAGGCGACCAGCTCCTTGAGGTAGGCGGTGTCGGTGCCGTACTGCCAGCCCTCGTTGGCGAAGTCGTCGGCCCAGCGCGTGCGCTCCAAGCGCATGCGCAGGTCGTCGAGCACGGCCTCGGGGACGTCGATGCGAAACGGTTCCATGTCGTCCTGCCGACTACCGCAGCGACTTGAACCCGGCGCGCAGCTCGTCGACCAGGTACTCCGGCTGCTCGAACGCGGCGAAGTGCCCGCCCTTGGGCAGCTTGTTGTAGTGGATCAGCTTGGGATACGCCTGCTCCACCCAGCTCCGCGGCGCCTGATAGAGCTCGTCGGGGAACGCGCTGATGGCGATCGGGATCTTCACGCCCATGGGCGCGAAGAAGGGAAGCTTGTTCTCCCGATACAGACGCCCCGACGAGACCCCCGTGTTGGTGAGCCAGGCGAGCGTGATGTTGTCGAGAACGTCGTCGCGCGTCACGCCCTCGCGCTGCCCGTCGAAGGCGCGGGCGATCATCTGGTAGCTCAGCAGGTCGTGGTCGAGGAACCAGGCGGCGAGCCCTACCGGCGAGTCGGCGATGCCGTAGAGCGTCTGCGGATGGTTGGCCATCTGCTGCGCATAGGAAAGGCCGTGGGTGAAGAAGAAGACGAGCCGCTCGAACGCACGGGTCTCGTCCGCCGCGAGCCCGGGCGGCGGCCCTTCGCCGCTCTGCAGCGCCTTGGAGATCTCGGGCGGCAGGGCCGAAGGCATGTTGGTGTGGATGCCGATCAGTCCGGCCGGCGCCTGCGCGCCCATCTGCTCGGTGACGAGCGCGCCCCAGTCGCCCCCCTGCGCCGCGTAGCGGGTGTAGCCCAGGCGCTCCATCAGCACGGCCCACGCCCGGGCCATGCGCACGCAGTCCCAGCCGGTCGTGGTCGGCTTGCCGGAGAACCCGTAGCCCGCCATCGACGGAATCACGACATGGAAGGCGTCGGATGCCTTGCCGCCGTGGGCCGTCGGGTTGACGAGCGGGTCGACGATCTTGAGCTGCTCGATCACCGAGCCGGGCCACCCATGCGTGACGATGAGCGGCAGCGCGTTCTCGTGCGTCGAGCGGACGTGGACGAAGTGGATGTCCAGGCCGTCGATCTCGGTCATGAACTGCGGCAAGGCGTTCAGACGCCTCTCGACCTTGCGCCAGTCGTAGTCCGTCGCCCAGTAGCCGGCGAGCCTCTGGATCGTCGCGAGCTGCACGCCTTGCGACGAATCGTCGACGGGTTCCTTCTCCGGGAATCGCGTCGCCGCGACTCGGCGGCGCAGGTCGGCGAGCTCGGCATCGCTGGCGCGGTACTCGAAGGAACGGATGGAAGGATTCGAAGAGGTGTTCATGGTGTGAGCCTGTCCGTGGAATGGGTGGGTTGATCGATGCGCGCGAAGGCATCACACCAGACGCGCAATGCGGCGTCGATGAGACGATGGTGTCGACCAATACCATCGGATCGGGTGCGGGGGCTCGCGATGCGGCGGTACGATGCAGAGATGGCTGCGCCCCATGGCCACATCGTCCTTGTCGTCGACGACGACCGTCGCATCTGCGAAGCGCTCGCCGAGCTGCTTTCAAGTCACGACATGCATGCCGTCACGTTCGGCTCCGCCGCCGAGTACCTGGCGTATCCGAAGCCCGACGTTCCAGCCTGCCTCGTTCTCGACGTTCAGCTACCGGACATCAACGGCCTCGACCTGCAGAGCCAGCTCGAACAGGGGAGCTGCCCGCCCATCGTGTTCATCACGGGCCACGGCGACCTGCCCTCTTCCGTACGCGCGATCAAGGCGGGCGCGGTCGACTTCCTGGCCAAGCCGTTCAAGGAAGAGGACCTGATGCGCGCGATCGACGCGACTCTGCGCGAGAGCCGCGTCGATCGGGCCGACCTGCGGCAGCGCCTTGCTTCGCTGACGCCGCGCGAGCGCGAAGCGCTGCCGCTGATCGCGAGCGGCCTGCTCAACAAGCAGGCCGCGGCCGATCTCGGCATCAGCGAGGTCACGCTGCAGATCCACCGCGGCAAGATCATGAAGAAGATGGGGGCAGGATCGTTCGCCGAGCTGGTGCGCATGGCAGCGGCGCTCGATCTGCCGGTCAGCCGGCGGCCGGAGCCGGCCCGCTGGCCAGCAAGGTGAACTGAAAGACTGCGCCCTGCGGCGTGTTCGGCGTGAACCACAGCCGGCTGTCGTGCGCCTCGACGATCGCACGGCAGATCGAGAGACCCATCCCCATGCCGTTGGACTTGGTCGTGAAGAGCGGGTTGAACAGCCGCTCGGCGTCGAGCGAGCCGATGCCGGTTCCGGTGTCGGCCACCGAGACCACGACGCGGTCGTCTTCGTAGAGCGCGGACTTCACGCTCAGGATCCGCGGATCGTCGCGGGCCGCCATGGCGTCGACGGCGTTCATGATGAGGTTGAGCAGCACCTGCTGAAGCTGGACCCGGTTGCCGCTCACCGGCGGGAGCTGCCGGTTGGGCTCGGCCTGCACGAGGATGCGGTGCTTCTGCAGCTCGTTGCCGCCGAGCGAGAGCGCTTCCTGGATCAGCTCGTCGAGGTCGAACGACGTTCTTTCCGTGACGTCGCTCTTGAAGTTGGCGCGAATGCTGCCCACCAGCGTGCCGGCGCGGTGGCCGTCGGCAGTGATGCGCCTGAAGGCTTCCTTGGCCTTGTCGAGATTCGGCGCCGCGCGATCGAGAAAGCGAAAGCCCGCATCGGCGGTGGTGATCATCGCCGTCAGAGGCTGGCGCATTTCATGGGCGATCGACGCGGCGACGGCGTCGCCTGTCAGGAGGCGCGCATCGCGTTCGCGACGCTGACCGAGCACCGCGCCGAGAAGCCTGGCGTACAGCGTCGTGATCTCGTACAGCAAGACAGTCAATACGAGACTGCTCGACAGAAAACCGACGACGCGAACGGCATACCAGCCGGTGCTGAAACGCATCGGCGCCGGGTAGTAGCTCAACGGTACCTCTACCAAGTAAAGACACATCACGACCATCAGCCAAAGATCGAGAACCGAACGTCGCCGCAGCCAGAGCGCCACGATGGCGGCGATGCACACCGAGGCGATCGGCGCACCGACGAAGTAGGGCCAGTTCGGACTGAAGCGGCGTGGGTCGAGCATGAGGCGCGGCAACTCTGCTTCCCAGACGATGGCCACGTAGCCTGCCGCCGCCGCGAGGGCCGCCGTCAAGGCGATGCTCCAGAGGATCGCAGGACGGGCCTTCCCTGACCAAAGCCGCTTGCTCGAGTCCTCCTTCGACAAGGCATAGGCCACTACGAACATCGGGAAGACGGTGTGCCAAACGACATACAGCCATGCCGAAGTCTGCAGGTCGCCGATCAAGCCGTTCGGCGCCAACACGCCCGGGAAGGCGAGGATGTACACCACGATGATCAACGCAGTGAACAGGTATCCACTGGCGATCACGAGAATGGCGCGAGAGCGCAGGATGGAAAACTGGGCGTAGAGCAGGATCGCAGTCACCGCATCGGTGACGAACATGGCCGTCGCGTAGACCGCGATGAACCCGTTGACGGCGCCCAGCTGGATGCCGGAGAGCGGCCCGGTGATGAGGTACAGGGCGAACAGCAGGCCGATCACGATGCCGAGCGCCAGTCGCTTCTGCGCCCGACCTGGCGCCAGGTTCGAGAGAACGAACTGCTGTTCCACCGGAACGGCGGCGTCGGTCTTCAGCATCGTCGCGTCCCTCCTCGCTGCGGGCGAAGCCGGCAGCTTGTTGTTGGCGAAATCGTACGCTCAACCGGGCGCGTTGCGCAGCGTTTCGCTCACGGCCTCGAGGAGCTCGTGCCCCTGAAACGGCTTGGTGAAGAGGCGCGGGTGGGTTCCTCCGAGGGACGGCAGGCGCTGCAACCGGTCGGGATAGCCGGTAACGAGGATGACCGGCAATCCCGGGCGCGCCGCATGAACCAGGCGCACGAGCTCGAAGCCGTCGATGCCCGGCATGTCGACATCCGAGATCAGGCAGTCGATCTGCGGCAGGTCGCCGCTCTCGAGCAGCGCCGTGGCCGAGGCGAACGTGCGCACGGCGTAGTCGGCCGACTCGAGCAGGTATTCGAGCGACTGCAGGATGCTCTGGTCGTCGTCGACCACTGCAACGACGAAAAACTGAGGACGGGCGGTCATGGTGAAGTACGGGGACCCTTGCGAAGGTGACTTTGGCAGAGTTGCCCGTGGCCGTATCTAACAGGAAGATGTGATGGCGCACCCGGGGCGACGGGCCGAGCATGCGGCTCTGCTGCAAGGGGTTGCCCATGTCCGACGTCAAGCCCATGGTGTTCGTCGTCGACGACGATGTCTCGGTGCGGGAAGCGCTCGGTCTGCTCATCGAGTCGGCCGGTTGGCGACCGGAGCTGTTCGCCTGCGGCAGCGAGTTCCTGGCGCGGCCACGGGTGATCGCACCGAGCTGCCTGGTGCTCGACGTCGTGCTCCCCGACCTCAACGGTTGCGACCTGCAGGCGCTGCTCGCCGACCGGGCCGACATGCCGATCATCTTCATCTCCGGCCACGATGACGTGACGACGACGGTGCGCGCCATGAAGGCCGGCGCGGTGGAGTTCTTCCCCAAGCCCTTCGCCGACCACGCGATCGTCTGCGCCATCCGCAACGCCATCGACCGGAGCTGCGCGGCACTGGCCGATGCGGCGGAGACGAGCGCGCTACGAGAAGGCTACGCCCGGCTGAGCCCGCGGGAGAGGGAGGTGATGGCGCTCGTCGTCTCCGGCCGGTTGAACAAGCAGGTAGGCAGCGAGCTCGGCATCAGCGAGATCACGGTGAAGGCCCACCGCGGCAAGATGATGCGCAAGATGAACGCCGGCTCCATCTGCGACCTTGTGAGGATGGCCTCGAGGCTCAGCCCGGCGACGAGCACCAGGAGGTAATCCATCCCCTGAGCTTACGGGCCTCTCGACCGGTCACAACACTGCTCAATCGGCCGGTGCCTCGCAGAGATGATCGATCAGCAAGCGTACAGGCCTGGAAACAGCGTTCGCGTCTCGCACGCCGATCAGGAGCCGTCGCCTTGCCCATCCATCGCCGAGCACGATCTGCCGCAGCTTCATCGACTGGACATGGGGCCCGATGGCCTCGCTGGGCAGGATGGCAACCCCCATCCCAGCGGCGACCATCTGGCACATGGCGTCGAAGCTTCGAACATGGATACGCGTCTTCAGGCTGCAACCCAATGCTTCGGTTTCGGACTGCAGGCGCTGGGCCAGGGAGGTGCCTTTGGACAAGCTGACGAAGTCATACTCGACCACCTCCTTGAAATGCACCACGCGTCGCCGAGCCAACTCGTGGCTTCGAGGCACGACAAGAACCAACAGGTCTTTGCGGTAGTTCATTGCCTGTAGACCCATCGCCGGCGTCCGGTCGGCGAAGATGCCGAAGTCGGCTCGACCGTCGACGACTGCCGACACAACCTCGGTGCTGTTCGCTTCCTCGAGCTCGATCCGGATGCCGGGGTTCGCCTTCACGAAGACGGACACATCGAGAGGCAAGAACTGCGTCACGGCCGACGTGTTGGCCCACAAGCGCACGACTCCCTCGAAGCCCGATGCGTAGTCGGACAGGTCAGCGGCAAGCTGATCGACGTCCGTCAAGATGCGCTGTGCGTGCCGTTGCAGCGCCTGGCCTGCAACCGTCAAGGTGACACCTCGCGAGTGACGTTCGAGCAAGGCCGCGCCCACCGTCGCCTCCAGGTCGGTGATGCGCTTGCTGGCTGCGCCAACCGCCAACAGCGCCAAGCCGGCGCCCTTGCTGATGCTGCCGGTGCGCGCAACGAGGCTGAACAGCGACAGCGAGAAGAGGTCGAGCCGGTGGAGGTTCACGCGGCGGCCGAACCGAGGGACATCGCTGCATTCTGCTCCTGATGTTTCTCCTTGCCAGCGGCGAGCTTCGGGATTGCCCCGGGTCGCTTTCGCAATCCACGAAAGCTCGCATCATCGATTGGTTCTTCCGTCGGTGCACCCCTGTTCCCAGAATCAGGAGGACGGAGCGGCTCCGCATGGCGACAACTTCGAATCGCCGGGCCGACTCGGGCCGCTGTTCAGCGATGCGTCGGTGCGCCCTGCGCCATCGCCGAACCAGGGGCTGTGCCTCAAGGAGACAAGTAATGAGACGAGATCGCCGCCAATTCACGCGCCTGGCTCTTGCAGCGGTCGCTGCCCTGACCGTGGCCGCAAGCGGGCCGGCTACGGCCCAAGGCGCCTATCCAGACCGGCCCGTGACTCTCGTGGTGCCAACCGCCGCCGGCGGCACCACGGACATCGCCGCACGCATGCTCGCCGAGCCGCTCGGGAAGGCGCTCGGCCAGACCGTGATCGTCGACAACCGCGGGGGCGCCAATGGCGTTCTCGCCGCAGCGGCCGTCAAGCGTGCCGATCCGGATGGATACACGCTCCTGATGCAGTACTCCGGGTACCACGTGATCACGCCCAACGTGAGCAAGCAGCCGCCTCAGTGGACCGCTGCCGACCTGCGACCGGTCGCAAACGTCCTTAACGCACCGCAGATCGTGGTGGTTCGCGAGGGCTTGCCCGTGACGACGATGGCCGAGCTGATTGCGTATGCCAAGGCGAATCCGGGGAAGTTGAACTACGCGTCCTCCGGTACGGGCTCGCTGCAGCATGTGACGGGCGTGATGCTCGAGCAGCAAGCCGGCATCGTGATGAACCACATTCCTTACAAGGGGACCGGCCCGGCGCTGCAGGACCTCCTCGGGGCTCAAGTCGACCTGACCTTCGGGACTCCCCCTCCCTTCATGCCCTTCATCCAGTCGAAGAAGCTTCGCGCACTGGCCGTAACTGGAAAGAAGGCGCTCCCATCGCTGCCCAATGTGCCTACGGCCGCCGAAGCGGGCCTGCCCGGTCTGGACGCGTCCTCCTGGTTCGCGGTGTTCGCGCCGGCGAAGACGCCTCAGCCGATCGTCGACAAACTGAGCGCCGCGATCGCCAAGATCATGGCGGACGCCTCGTTTCAGCGGAAGGCGGCGGAACTCGGCGCGTCCGCTGAATACATGAACCCCCAGCAACTCGGCGAGTTCAGCAAGGCAGAGCTCCTGCGATGGGCTCAAGTGGTCAAGTCCGCCAAGATCGAAGCCGACTGACCTGGCGGCAGAGCTGTTCGCTCGACGCTACCGACCGACGCCGTTCCGGCGAATCCCAGTGCTCCCGAGCTGCGTGGTGCTGCCATCACGCATGGGATGGTTTGAAAGGAGGCGCGCTTTCCATACCGACATGCATTCAGATAGCTGATCTCAAAGTGGAGAAGGAAAACGTTGTATGAAAATATCTAATGGACTCATGACAGTCGGTGCGGCTGTCTTGGCAATCACCGGGTTGCCGGCTCAGGCAGCGATGACGTGCGAACAACTCGCAACGCTCGCGCTGCCGGACACCACGATCACCGTGGCTCAGACGGTGACCGGCGGAACGTTCGTTCCGCCCGATGGCAATCCGACCCTCACGGGACTCCCGGAATTCTGCCGAGTGCATCTGACGGTGGCCCCGCAGATCAACGTGGAAGTGTGGCTGCCGACGGCGAACTGGAATGGACGGTTCCAGGCAGTCGGCAACGGCGCCTGGGGCGGTGTGATCGCCTGGGAGCTGGGCAATGTGCTGAAGGGAGGCTACGCCACGGCATCGACCGACACCGGACACGCGGCACCGGGCACGCCGCCGAACTCCGCCGATGGAAGCTTCGGGATGCTTCCGTCGGGCCAGCCCAATGTGCAGCTCCAAACCGATTGGTCTTACCGGGCGGTGCACGAGATGACTGTGAAAGCAAAGGCGGTCATCAACGCGTTCTACGGCTCGGGCCCCCAGTACTCCTACTTTGCCGGCTGTTCTGGCGGGGGCCGACAAGCGATGTCGGAAGCGGAGCGTTACCCGGACGACTACGACGGGATCATCGCCGGTGCGCCGGCGATTCACTGGGACCGGTATCAGGCGACCAAGTACTGGATGCAAGTGGCACAGGCTCAGGAGAACGGTGCGGTCATTCCAGAACAGAAGAAGGCGTTGGCAACAAGTGCTGCAGTTGCCGCCTGCGACTCGAAGGACGGGGTGGTCGACGGCATTCTCGGCGACCCCCGCTCGTGCAGATTCGACGCACAGAAGCTGGTCTGCAAACGCGGTCAGCCCAGTGAGACCTGCCTCACCAGAACAGAGGCGGCGGCCATCAACAAGATGTGGGACGGCCCCACGGACCTGGCAGGAACCCGGCAGCTCTGGTACGGCTTCCAACGAGGCGCGAACCTGGAAGGCTCCGGCGGTCCGACCCTGGCAGCGACTTCGGTCGATCTGACGAAGTACTGGGTCTATTTCGATCCGAATTGGGATTGGCACTATCTGAACTACGCCAACTTCGAGTCCTTCTTTGACGATGTCGTCCGGATGTCTGTGCCTTCGGGCATTGCCACTGACGATGCGAACCTGGTGCCTTTCCGCGACAGCGGCGGAAAGTTGATCATGTGGCATGGCTGGGCCGACCAATTGATCATGCCCGAGGGTTCGCCCCACTACTACGACCGGGTCGTGAAAACCGTGGGCGGGGGATACAAGCGCACGCAAGACTTCGCGCGACTGTTCATGGCCCCCGGCGTCGGGCACTGCGGCGGCGGCGCCGGGCACACGCCTCAAGGGCAAGAGCTGCTCGACAACCTGACCCGATGGGTCGAGAAGGGCATTCCTCCCGAAGCAATCACTGCAACGAGGAGTCTCGCGGGCGGTGGAACGAGCAGCCGCCCTCTCTGCGCCTTTCCCGAAGTCGCTGAATACAGAGGGACCGGCAGCACCGACGATGCGGCGAACTTCGTGTGCTCACGCGGGCGGCGCAACTACCCGCCGGCTGATCCTCAATAGAGGACCGAGTCTCCTTTCGACTGCCGCACCGGCCGCTTGGGCGATTCGAGCCCAAGCGGCCGCTGTCTCTGGCTCCTTGAGTTCCGGTGAGTGAAAGAACGTATGCGATGAACGCACTCGAAGGCATCAAGGTGTTGGAGCTCGGACAGCTCGTTGCCGGGCCGTTCGCCGGCAAGACGCTGGGAGACTTTGGCGCGGACGTGATCAAGGTGGAGCCGAACGGCGTCGGCGACCCGCTGCGCAAGTGGCGCCTGCTGCACGACGGCAACTCGGTCTGGTGGGAAGCACAGTCGCGCAACAAGCGCTCCGTGTGTCTCGACCTGCGCAGCCCGGAAGGTCAGGAGGCCGTGCGCGCCCTCGCGCTCGAGGCCGACGTGCTGATCGAGAACTTCAAGCCGGGCACGCTGGAGGGCTGGGGCCTCGGCTGGGAGCAGCTGCATGCCCTCAACCCCCGCCTCATCATGCTTCGCATCTCGGGCTACGGGCAGACCGGCCCGTATCGCGACAAGCCGGGCTTCGGTGTGCTCGGCGAGTCGATGGGCGGGCTGCGTTACCTCACGGGAGAGCCGGGCCGGGTGCCGGTGCGCGTGGGCGTGTCGCTCGGCGACACCCTGGCTGCGTTGCACGGTGTGATCGGCGTGCTGACCGCCCTGCACCACCGCACCGCAAACGGTGGCGAGGGTCAGTTCATCGATGTCGCGCTGTACGAGTCGGTGTTCAACGTGATGGAGAGCCTGTTGCCCGAGTTCGATGCCTTCGGCGCCGTGCGCGAGCGCGCCGGCAGTGCGCTGCCGGGAATCGCGCCTACCAACGCCTACCGCTGCAATGACGGCCACTATGTGCTCGTGGCCGGCAACGGTGACGGCATCTTTCGCCGCCTGATGCGCGCCATGGGTCGCCCCGATCTGGAGAGCGACGATGGCTTGAAGCACAACGACGGGCGAGTTCGGCGCGTCGAAGAGATCGATGCTGCCATCCAGGAGTGGACTTGCCTGCGCAGCCGGGACGAGGTGCTCGCCGCGCTCGACGCGGCAGGCGTGCCGGCCGGGCGCATCTACTCGGTGGCGGACATCGCCGCCGATCCGCAGTACGTGGCGCGCGAGATGATCGTTCAGG
>Ga0193752_1003679_pt1 | contig 10422 bp, 11 predicted proteins | sample H1c1metaG_FD_144924 | JGI IMG/M metagenome (GOLD analysis project Ga0193752, IMG submission 144924) | Soil microbial communities from a riparian zone of the East river system, Colorado, United States - H1c1 | ecosystem: Environmental > Terrestrial > Soil > Riparian zone | place: USA: East River...
AGATCACACGCCAGCGGCCGCTCAGCGCGCGCGCCAGGTCGTCGAAGTCGCGCCCGTTGCGCGTCAGCCCGTGCACGCACACCACGACGTCGCGGTTGCGCGCATCGCCCCACTCCAGGTAGGACAAGCGGTGCAGGCCCTTGGGCGAGGCGCACTGCACCGAGCGCCGCCGCGGCGCGTCGGCTACGCCCGCTTCAGCCATTTATCGACGAGTTTCTCGCGCACTTCGCGTCCCGGCGTATCGAGCGAGGAGAACCGCCCGCCGCTGGAGCGCAGCTGCGCCAGCTTCTCCGACTTCAGGTTCGCGCCGCGCACCGGATAGCCATAGCCGGCATAGCGCGCGCGCTCGAACGCCGCCTCTTCCTCGTCGTACCAGATCCACTCCTCGACGAAGCCGAAGGCGGTCTCCTCGAGCGTCTCGTCCGGCGCATCCGGCGCGTCCGGCGCCACCAGCTCGAGCACGCCTTCGCGATGGCGGAAATAGGTATGCCGGTCGGCGGCGGCGGCGTAGCCGATGCATTCGCCGCCGCTGGTGCGGCAGGCCATGCCGAGCACCAGCAGCCCGTCCTCGCCGACCTCGACGTCGATGCCGGCGTTCGCTTCACCCTGGCTCTGCTCGACCAGGCGGCCGTTCTCGATCACCGCGCGGCCGCGCACGCTGCCCCGCTCCCAGCTGGCCTCGACCCGCAGCTCGGGGAACTCGCCGGAAGCTTCGGTGAATGCCGGAAACGGGATGCCGCGACGCGGCGCAAAGCGATACTCGAGGAAGCCGGCGCCGTGATGCTCGCTGTAATCCTCGGCGTCGGGGTCGCGCACCATCAGCTGGCGCAGGTGCTCGCGGAAGTCCGCGAGCCGCCCGGCGCCGCTGATGCGCACTACCGCGGTGAACACTCCGGGCTAAGCGTCGTACTTGAAGGAAAGCGACAGCCGGGTGCGGAACTGCGTCACCTTGCCGCCCTCGACCTTGACGTCGAGCTTGGTGACTTCGGCGATGCGCAGGTCGCGCAGCGATTTCGAAGCGGTCTTGACGGCGTTCTTCGCCGCGTCCTCCCACGAGTTCGGGCTGGTGCCGATGACTTCTGTGACCCTGTAGACCGCACCGCCGTTGCCTTTGGCCATGACTCGCTCCTCTTTCCTCAATCGCGGAAGGCCCGCCGGATCATTGTAGCCAATACCGTCCGCGGCGAGCGCGCTCTGTCGCAAGGGCAATGGTGCCGTCGAGGCTCACGGTTACCGCCCCGTCCAGATCGGTGCGCGCCACTCGTACTCCTGCGCTGCGATATCGCTCCAGCACCTCGGCGCTGGGATGGGCGAAGCGGTTGCGATAGCCGGCGGTCACGATCGCCCAGCGCGGCGCGACTGCGGAGATGAAGGGCCCGGTAGAAGAAGTGCGGCTGCCGTGGTGCGGGACGAGCAGGATGTCCGCTCTCAGCCCTTCTGGTTTTTTCAATAAAGACTGTTCGGCAAGGCGTTCGATATCCCCGGTCAGCAGCATCGCGCCCCCGGCGGTAGCGATGCGCAATACGCAACTGCCGTCGTTCCTCTTGTAGGTGTGCCCGGGAGCGGGATGCAGGAACTCGAAGCGCACGCCGTCCCAGGTCCATGCCTGCCCGGCCGCGCAGCGCCGCGCGGCGGCGAGCGCATTCAGCGGATGCGGCGGCGGCAGCGACGAATGCAACGCGTCGACCTCGAAGGTCTCCAGGATCGTGAGCGCGCCGCCGATGTGGTCGATATCCTCGTGGCTCAGCACCATGGCGTCGATGCGGGAGACGCCGGCGGCGCGCAGCGCCGGGACGACGATGCGCCCGCCGCTGTCCGCCTCGGCGCCGAACGCCGGACCGGTGTCGTAGAGAAGCGTGCGGCCCGCGGTGCGCACCACGACCGCGAGCCCCTGGCCGACGTCGAGCGCGGTGATCCACGCCGCGCCGGGCGCCGGGGCCGGCGGCGCAGCGGCAAACGCCGGCACGATCAGCGCAATGCCGCTGGCGCGCCACGGCACGCCGCGCGGCGCGAGCAGCCACGCCACGCCGGCGAGCGCGAGCAGCACGCTCCAGAGCGGCGGTGCATGCTGCTCCCAGAGCGCGCCGGGCAGCGCCGCGCACCATTCGAGGAACTGCAGCAGCCATTCGACCAGCCACGCCGCGCAGTCGAGCAGCATCGGCACCGGCAGCACCGCGGCCGCCAGCGCGAGCGGCGTAACCACGATCGACACGACCGGGATGGCGAGCGCGTTGGCGAGCGGGCCGGCGACCGATATCTGGCCGAAGAGCAGCAGCGCCGCCGGCGCGAGGCCGATGGTGATCGCCCACTGGACCTTAGCCCACTGCACGAGACGATTCCTGCCGCTGGATGAAACATAGAAGATCAGCGCCACGGCACCGAACGACAGCCACAGGCCCGGCGAGAGCGGCGCCCAGGGATCGGCCGCCACCACCACGGCAAGCGCCAGCGCCAGGGTGCGCGCCGGCGAGGCGATGCGCCCCGACCACAGCGCAAGCGCGACCACGCTCACCATGTAGAAAGTGCGCTGCGCCGGCACGGCGAAGCCGGCGAGCAGCGTGTAGCCCAGCGCGCCGAGAATCGCGGCCAGCGCCGCGCTTTTTCGCGCAGGCAGCCGCAGCGCCGCCTGCGGCACGCGCCGCCAGCCGAACGCGACCAGCCACGCGGCGAGGCCGGACACCAGCGTGACATGCAGGCCCGAGATGCTCATCAGGTGCGTGACACCCGTGCGGTTGAAAAGCCGCCACTCCTCGCTCGAGATCGCGCGCTGGTCGCCCACCGCGAGCGCGATCAGGATGCCCGCGGCCGGCGTGGCGCCAAGCTGCTTCTCGAAACGATCCCTGACCGCCTCCCTGGCTCTTTCTACGATATCGAAAACATTGTTTCTGGAACCTGCCTGTTTCTGTACTCCACGTTGGCGCACATACCCGGTCGCACCGATGCCTCGCTCCAGGAGCCACGCCTCATAGTCGAAGCCGTTCGGATTGACACTGCCGTGCGGCCGGCGCAGCCGCACCGTCAGCAGCCAGCGCTCGCCCGGATGCACCTCGCGCTCGAGCAGCGCCGGCTGCTCTTCGCTGACCGACGGACTGCGGTACCAGGAGAGCAGGATCTTCTTCGGCAGCCGCTCGCCGTTGGGCGCCGCTTCGACCTCGAGCTCGAAGCGCACGCCGCGCTCCATGCGCGCGGGCAGGCTGGAAATCACGCCGACCACGGCGAGGTCGCGTCCCTCGAGCTCCGGCGCCAGCCAGTCGGCCATGCGCAGGTGGGCGAACGCCGCGGCCCAGAGAAAGCCGCAGCCGAACGCGAGGGGGATGGCGAGTTTCGGCTTTACCCAGATGAAGAGAACACAAACCGGCAGTCCCCAAACCCATCCCCAGGCCGGCAGCACGGCCTGCCACTGCAGCGCCGCCGCGCCGCAGGCGAACGCGATGGCCGCCAGGGTCATCTAGAATGAACGCGCCCGTCCCTTCCCGGCTGACCGTGCCCCGCAAGTTTTTCCGCAAGTTCGAGTCCAGGCTCGACGCCTTCCGCCACCACCAGCTGGTGATGCGCTTCGGCCCGTGGCTGCAGCATCCCTGGCTGTGGTGCTTCAACCGCAGGGCTGTTTCCGGCGCGGTGGCGATCGGGCTCTTCGCCGGCATGGTCCCGGGCCCCATCCAGATGCTCATCGCGCTCCTGATTGCCGTGCCGCTGCGCAAGAACATTCCGGTCGCGCTGGTGATGACGTTCTATACCAACCCTTTCACCATCGTGCCGCTCTACGTGCTCGCCTACGCCTACGGCCACTTTCTGATGGGCACGCATGCCCCCGATGTGCATATCGACCCGCTGCACATGCACTGGTCCGAGATACTGGCCCTGGGCAAGCCGCTCGCTCTCGGCCTGCTCGCCCTCGCGCTGACGCTCGCCGCTGCAGGCTATGCCGTGGTGGAGGTCGCCTGGCGCATCTATGTCGTGCGCGCCTGGCGGCGGCGCAAGCTCTCATGACCCACGACGAGTTCGTCGCCGCCTATCGCGCGGGCAGGCTCGCGGTGCAGGTCGATCCGAAGATCGCAGCGCAGCTCGTCTCGCGGCAGATGATGCTGCCGCTCGTCCTGCTCCCGGTCCTGGGGCTCGGCGTCGCGCTGGCGCTGGCGGGCTACCTGATAGCGGGAACTCTGATTTTCGTCGCCGGCCTGGTCTTTCGTTACCTGGTACGCAGAAGCAGCCCGGGATTCATCCTCACCCGCTCGCTCGCGGACCCCCGCTTCTACCAGCAAGCCGTCGCTGCCGGCATTCTGAAGATCGGGGTCTGACCCCGATCTACAGCCGCGACTCCTCGTAGTCGAGCTCTTCCTCGATGTGGTGCAGGACTTCGTCGCTGATCTCGCCGGCGCGCCAGATGCGGATCAGCTCGTCGCGCTCGGCGCGCACCGCGGCCTTGCGCATGCGCGTGGCGAGGGAGAAGGCGCCGCCGCCGTCCTGGTGGGTGAGCGCGGAGTGCGCCACCATGCGCTCGCCGAACTCGGCGCGCAGCCGGCCGGCGAGCTCGGCGAGCTCAGGCGGCCCGTCCTCGGCGGCCATCTTGTCGATGGTGGCGATGGCGGCGGTGCACATGGCGAGGCGCGCCTTGTCCTGCTCTTCGCGCGCGCTGTGGTCGGAGCCGAGCTTCACCTGCCGGATGATCGGCGCGAGCGTGAGGCCCTGCACCACCAGGGTCACCAGGATCACCACGTAGGTGAGGAAGATGATCAGGTCGCGGTAGGGAAAGAGGTTGCCGTCGTCGATCTGGGTGGGAAGGGCGAGCGCCACGGCGAGGGAGACGATGCCGCGCATGCCGCACCAGCTGACGATGAACGCCTCGCCCGGCAGCGGCGGATTCGCCGGGCGGCCGAGCGCCCGCCTCACCCATACGGGGACATACTCGACGAAGTAGACCCAGGCGAAGCGCACCAGGATCGCGACCATGCTGACGGCGACCGCATAGGCGGCCAGGTCCCAGCCGCTGAAGCCCTTCAGCCGCGACAGCGCGCCCGAGAGCTGCACGCCGATCAGCATGAAGATCAGGCTGTTCAGCATGAACACCAGGATGTTCCAGACCGAGCGCGCGAGGATGCGCATCTCCGCCGAGACCATGGCCGGCGAGTAGCGACCGCGCACCAGGCCCGCCGCCACCACCGCCAGCACGCCGGAGGCATGCACGCCCTCGGCCAGCACGTAGGCGATGTAGGGAATCGACAGCGACACCAGCACTTCGATGAAGGCGTCGCCGATGTGGCGGTGCAGGAAAATGAACCCGCCCGCGATCAGCACGCCGATCGCCACGCCCAGCGCCGAGATCAGCACGAACTGCCCGCCGGCCTCGAACAGCGAGAAGCCGCCCGCGATTACCGCCGCGACGGCGAACTTGTAGAGCACCAGGCCCGAGGCGTCGTTCACCAGGCTCTCGCCCTCCAGCACCGTGACGATGCGTCGCGGCATGTGCAGCTTCGAGATGATGGCGGTGGCGGCCACCGCGTCGGGCGGCGAGACGATGGCGCCGAAGGCGAACGCCGCCGCCCACGGGATGTCGGGGATCAGGAACTTCAGCGTGGCGCCCACGGCAAGGGTGGTGACGATCACCAGGCCGATGGCGAGCAGCCCGATCTGGCGCATGTTGGTCTTGAAGTCGCGCCACGAGGTGAGCAGCGCGGCCTGGTAGAGGATCGGCGGCAGCACCAGCACCAGCAGGAACGTCGGGTCGATCTCGAGCTGCGGCAGGCCCGGCACGAAGCCGAGCAGCCCGCCGCCCAGCACCAGCGCGATGGGGTAAGGCAACCCGGCGCGGCGCGAGAACCAGCCGAGCGTCAGCGCGCTCATCAGCAGGAAGATGAGCAGCTGCAGGACGATCATCGGGGCGCCTCGCGCAGCCGGCCCTCTTGCAGGTCGAGGATACGCCCGGCGCGCGCCGCGAGCGCGCTGTCGTGCGTGACGATGACGAAGGCGGTGCCGCGCGCGGCGGCCATCCTGACCATCACCTCGAACACCTCGTCGGCGGTGTGCTCGTCGAGGTTGCCGGTCGGCTCGTCGGCGAGCACGCACGCCGGGCCGGTGACGATGGCGCGCGCGAAGGCGCAGCGCTGGCGCTCGCCGCCGGAGAGCTCGCCCGGCAGGTGCTCGAGGCGGTGGCCGAGGCCGACGTCGCCGAGAAAGGCGGCGGCCTGTTCCAGGGCATCCTTCTTGTTCATCCTTCTGATGAGAAGCGGCATGGCGACATTTTCCACCGCGCTGAACTCGGCGAGCAGGTGATGGAACTGGTAGACGAAGCCTAGCGTCGTATTGCGCATCCTGCCGCGCTCGGCTTCGCCCATTTCGCTCAGCAGCCGGCCCTGCACCCGCACCGTTCCGGCGGTGGGCGTGTCGAGCCCGCCGAGAAGGTGCAGCAGCGTCGATTTGCCCGAGCCCGAGCGCCCGGTGATCGCGACGCGCTCGCCGGCGCGCACCTCGAGGCTGACGTCGAGCAGCACCGGCACCGGAACGGGCCCCTGGTAGGTCTTGCCCAGATGCTCACAGGAAACGACCACGTCACTCATAGCGCAGCGCCTCTGCCGGGTTGACGCGCGCCGCCCGCCAGCTCGGGTAGAGCGTGGCGAGGAAAGACAGCACCAGCGCCATCAGCACCACCGCGGCGACATCGCCGCCCTGCAGCTCGGAGGGCAGGTCCGGGATCAGGTACACGTCCTTGGCGAAGATCTTGAAGCGGAACGCGTTCTCGATCGCCGGGACGATGACGTCGATGTTGAGCGCGGTGAGCACCCCGGCAGCCAGGCCCACCGCCACGCCGATCACGCCGATCACCATCCCCTGCACCATGAAGATGCGCACAACAGATCCAGGGTTTGCACCCATAGTGCAAAGTATCGCGATGTCCGCCTGCCGGTCGCTCACCGCCACGGCGAGCGTCGAGACGATGTTGATCGCCGCCACCAGGATGATCAGCGCGAGGATGATGAACATCACCCGCTTCTCGAGCTCGACGGCATGGAAGAACGCGGCGTTGCTGCGCGTCCAGTCGGTGGCCGTCGCCTGCGGCGGCAGCTTCGGCTGCAGCTCGCGCGCCACGTCGCGCGCCGCGAACAGATCGTCGAGCTTGAGGCGCACCCCGGTAACGTCCTCGCCGAAGCGGTAGAGCGCGCGCGCGTCGTCGAGGTGCACCAGCGCGAGCCGGCCATCGGCTTCCTGGAAGCCGGCTTCGAAGGTGCCGGCTACGGTGAACTGCTTGAGCCGCGGCACCACGCCGGCGGGCGTCACCAGCCCCTGCGGCGCGATCAGCGCCACCTTGTCGCCGGGCAGCGCGCCGAGGGAGCGGGCGAGGTCCGCGCCGAGCACCACGCGGAACTCCCCCGGCGCGAGCGCGTCGAGCGAGGTGCCGCGCATGTGGCGCGCCAGCTCGGCGACCCGCTCCTCCTCCGCCGGAAGGATGCCGCGCACCGTGCCCGCGCGCACCGTCCTGCCGGACGAAAGCATCGCCTGCGCCTCGACAAAGGGGGCCGCCGCCAGTACGTGCGGTTGCCCGGCTGCGAGCCGGGCGACCTCCCGCCAGTCGGCGAGGCGGCCGGCCGGGCCGAGGACCTGCACGTGCGCGGCCACACCGAGGATGCGCGTGCGCACCTCCTTCTGCAGGCCGTTCATCACCGACAGGATGACGATCAGCGCCCAGACGCCGAGCGCGATGCCGATCATCGAGACGGCCGAGTTGACGCCGACGAAGCGGTTGCGGCGCCGCGCGCGGGTATAGCGCAGGCCGACCATCAGCTCATAGCGCATCGCGGCGGCTCATTCGTAGCGCAGCGCGTCCGCCGGGGCGGTGCGCGCGGCGCGCCAGCTCGGGTAGAGCGTGGCGAGGAGGGAGAGCGCGAGCGCCGTGCCGGCGACCATGATCACGTCCGCTGCGCGCAGCGCCGAAGGCAGGGCATCGATCAGGTACACCTCTTTCGAGATGAACCTGACGCTGAAGGCGCGCTCGACGGCGGGCACGATGACGTCGATGTTCAGCGCGATCACCGCGCCCAGGGCCACCCCGGCCAGGGTGCCGGCGAGGCCGAGCACCATGCCGTGCACCACGAAAACACGCATCACCTCGAGCGGCGCGGCGCCCATGGTGCGCAGGATCGCGATGTCGCCCTGCTTGCCGGTGACCATCACCACCAGCGTCGAGATGACGTTGACCGCGGCGACCAGGACGATCAGCACCAGGATCACGAACATCAGCCGCTTGGTGATCTCCACCGCGCGGAAGAAGTTGGCGTTGAAGCGCGTCCAGTCCTGCACGTACGCGTCGGCCGGCACGAGCTGCAGGAGCTCGCGCCCCACCTGGCGCGCGGCGAACGCGTCGTCGAGCTTGAGGCGCACGCCCGACACCGCCTGGCCCATCCGGTACAGCGCCTGCGCGTCGGCGATGTGCACCACGGCGAGGTTGGCGTCCACGTCCTGGAAGCCGGCCTCGAAGATCCCCGCCACGGTGAGCTGCGAGAGCCGGGGTACGACACCGCCCTCTGCCGTCTGCCCCTGCGGCGCGACCAGCGCCACCTTGTCGCCCGGCGCGACGGCGAGCGCGCGCGCCAGGTCGCTGCCGAGAACCACGCCGTATTCGCCGGGCCTGAGCGCGGCGAGCGAGCCCGCGCGCATGTAGCGGGCGAAATCGGCGACGCGCTCCTCGGCCGGCGGATCGATGCCGCGCAGCAGCGCGCCGCGCACGGCCTGGCCGGCGAACAGCATCGCCGGCGCATCGACGAACGGCGCCGAAGCCACGACCCGCGGGTGAGCGCTCGCGGCGCGCGCGACTGCCTGCCAGTCGGCGAGCGGCCGGCCCGCGCCCACGATCTGCACGTGCGAGGCGAAGCCGAGGATGCGCGTGCGCACCTCGTCCTGGAAGCCGTTGACCACCGACAGCACGACGATCAGCACCGCGACGCCGACCGCGATGCCGATCATCGAAACGAGAGAGTTGACCCCGATGGACCGGTTGCGGCGTCTGGCGCGCAGGTACCGCAAGCCGACAAGAAGCTCATAACGCACGGTCGGCGAGAATACTACAATCAAGTTTTCGGAGCCGTTGCAGCCCGGCTGAAATCGCATGAATCTCGAGGAATCCCGGCTGCTCGCCGGCTTCGTCAGGAAGGAGCGCATCGCGCACCTCGCGACGCTGCGCGGCGGCGTACCCATGGCGTCGATGACGCTCTACTTCCCGGCGGCCGACTTCTCCGCCTTCTACGTCCACGTCAGCGGCCTCGCCTGGCACACCCAGGACATGATGCAGGACAGCCACGTCGCGCTGTCGATCGCCGAGACCGACGACCGGCGCGCCGATCCGTTCCGGCTGATGCGCGTGTCGATCCGCGGCGACGCCGCGCCCTTCCAGGACCCGGATGCCTCCCTCAAGGGCAAATGGCTCGAGAAGTATCCCGAGCAGTCGATCAACTTCGAGCTCGCCGACTTCTCGTTCTGGCGCATCGTCCCCAAGGACGCGCGCTTCGTCGCCGGTTTCGGCCGCATCCACAACCTTTCGCCCGACGAGCTCAAGCGTGCAGCTGCTTGACCACTTTTCGATCAGCGTGCGCGACCTGCAGCGCTGCGCACGCTTCTACGATGCAGTCATGTCGGCGCTGGGTGTGAAAAAGGTCTATCAACGGGAAGACGCCCTGGGTTACGGCGAGCGCAATCGCGCCTACGACCACGGCCACAGCTACTTCAGCGTCTACCAGTCGGACGCGGCGAACGTCGACCGGCGCCGGCACTGGTGCTTTCGCGCGCAGTCGGCCGAGCAGGTGCGCGCCTTCCACGCGGCCGGGCTCGCCGCGGGCGGGCGCGACGCCGGCGCGCCCGGATTGCGGCCCGACTATCATCCCGCCTACTACGCCGCGTTCCTCGAGGACCCGGAAGGCAACCGGGTCGAAGCGGTGTTCCACCAGGCCTAGAGATGCTGCTGATCCTGCGATTCCTCGTCAGGCTGGTCGCGATCGCGGATCTGGTCGCCTTCACCGCGCTCGTGTGGCTGCTCGCCTGGCTGCCATGGCCGGGCCGCCATCCGGTGGCGCGCATGTTCGGCGCCTGGAGCCGCTCTTTCGTGCGCGCCCTCGGCGTCGACCTGCGGCTGCACCAGAAGAACCGCAAGCAGCTGCCCGCGCGCTACATCCTGATCGCCAACCACCCGGCGGCCTTCGAGGACATCGGCATCCCGGCGCTCTTCGACGTGGTGTCCCTCGCCAAGGTCGAGGTCGGCGACTGGTTCATCGTCGGGCGCATCAGCAAGGCGGCCGGCACGCTCTACGTCGACCGCGAGGACCCGCAGTCGCGCCATGCGGCGATCGACACCATGGTGAACGCGGTCAACGCGGGGCAGAACATCCCGCTCAGAAACTCGTGGTACAGGCGCCGCCCCCTGCAGCCGCCCTCCGGGTA